>Ga0180437_10000119_pt1 | contig 169745 bp, 155 predicted proteins | sample SS_ome_4_FD_132410 | JGI IMG/M metagenome (GOLD analysis project Ga0180437, IMG submission 132410) | Hypersaline lake sediment archaeal communities from the Salton Sea, California, USA - SS_3_D_1 metaG | ecosystem: Environmental > Aquatic > Non-marine Saline and Alkaline > Hypersaline >...
GCACCTGACGCAGGCGCCGTTCGGGGCGCCGGCCTTAGATTGTCGTTAGAGGTGGTTCGTGGTCCGACCACTTCCTCAATCGGGCGCGGTCGTAGCCGCGCAGGTGAAACGCTAGTCCGTTAGACGGCAGCGGAGAATCGCAGTATCTTTGAAGGGAACAGGAGGATCCCTCGATGAAGTACAAGATCGTTCTCAAGGAAACTGAGGAGGGCTACAGCGTCTCTGTGCCGGGCCTTCCGGGGTGCTGGTCCCAGGGGTCAACGGAAGACGAAGCTCTTGAGAACATCCGCGATGCAATTCAAGAGTACCTGGCCGCGCGCGATGATCTGCTGAAGGGCGCGGTGGTCCGCGAAGTCGAAGTCACCTCGTAGTCGTGCCAAAGATCCCCGGCGTCAAGCATCGAGATGCCGTACGGGCCTTGGAAAAGGTTGGTTTTCGGATTATCCGCGAAGGCAAACACATCGTCATGACCGATGGTGTACGGATTCTGACCATCCCTAGGCACAATCCAGTTAACGCTCATACCATGGGCGGAATTGTTCGAGACGCGGGACTTACCGTAGACGAATTTCGCAAGCTTCTGTAGAGCGGCGGCTGCCGTCTAACTAGCGTTTGCACCTGACGCGGGCGGCGCTCGGGACGCTGGCCTTGGATTGGAATTAGTCGTGTTCTGCGGCCCGGCTGCTTCCTCAATCGGGCGCGGTCGGTGCCGCGCAGGTGAAACGCTAGTCCGTTAGACGGCGCTGCGCTGGGAACCACCTAATAACGCTTGACGTTATTAACGTAGGTCGTTATTATATGGTGTGATTAGGAGCATCCGGGATAGGGATACGGAGCGAGTATTCAACCGGCTCCCAGCACGGCGCGTCCCGAGTGAGATTTTGCGGACTGCACGCCGCAAGCTCCTGATTCTCAATGCTGCCGAGCAGCTGTCCGATCTGCGGATTCCGCCAGGCAATCGCCTTGAGAAGCTATCTGGTGACCGAGAGGGGCAGCATAGCATCAGGATTAACGAAAGGTGGCGAATCTGCTTCAGGTGGCGCGAGGGCGACGCCCATGATGTTGAGATCGTCGATTACCACTAGGAGGAGCTGTGGGCAAGAAGAAAGCGCCGCCGATCCATCCAGGTGAGATCCTGCTTGAGGAGTACCTTGAGCCTCTGGGGGTCAGTCAATATCGGCTGGCAAAAGAAATCAGCGTTCCTCCGCGGCGAATCAACGAGATAGTGCACGGGAAGCGGTCGATTACCGCGGACACCGCTTTGCGACTGGCGCGCTATTTCGGCACGTCTGAGCGTTTCTGGATCAACCTTCAGACGCACTACGATTTGGAGGTTGAGAAGGAGCGGCTGGCTGGCCGCCTTGAGGAAGAGGTGGCTGTCCTTCAGTAGGTCGCGCCGTCTAACCAGCGTTTGCAGCTGTCGCGGGTGCCGTTCGGGGCGGTGCCCTTGGATTGTCGTTAGTCGTGTTCAGCACTCGGGCCGCGCCCGTGGTTGCGCGTCTGCGTTGCCGCGCAGGTGAGACGCTGACCCGTTAGACTGCCTGGCGTTCCAGGCCACGGCGCAGTCGTTTCCGCATGAGCTCTGGTGGTGATGCGGCAACAAGAGACAGGGAGAAGGGGAAGAGCATGGAGCAGAACCGCGCCACGCAGTTGATGGGGCAAGGCTTCGTTTGATCGGAGGCTGTACTCTTGGCCGTGTGCCAGGAATTCGAGATGGAGACGAAGAACGAAGTCATTCCCCGGATAGCCAGCGCCTTCGCCGGGGGGATCGGGAACACGGGGGCCGTCTGCGGAGCCGTCGTCGGTGCCGTGATGGCTATCGGCCTCAAGCAGGGACGGGCCGACACCATTGAAGCAGCGCTCCGCAATCTGGCGGTGACGCGGGAGTTTCGTCGTCGCTTCGAGGCCGAGATGGGGGACATCAGCTGCCGCGAGTTAACCGGGGTGGACCTGAGCACGGAGGAGGGGGTCAAGCAGTTCATGGACTCTGACACGCCCCAAAGGGTCTGCTTCCCGGCGGTCGGCGCAGCCTACCGGCTGGCGGTGGACTTGCTGAATGAGACCACCTAGACAGGGGTGGGGAGCGCTCAAGCCACCGTTGGAGTTGGCCCGGCAGTCTAACAAGCCTTTGCAGCTGGCGCTGCGTGCAACGCACAGGATGCCTTTGGGCTGTGGAGAATGCGGGCGCTGCGATCGTGGTTGGCCACGAGTTGAAGTCCTTAGATCAGCTGCGCCGCGCGTTTTTCACGGCGCAGGTGAAACGCTAATCCGTTAGGCGGCGCTGTAGCAGGACGCCCCTCATTCCGAAGATGTGTGGCAGCGGTTGTAGGTACGTCTCTTGGTCTGGGGTGCCGTCGGGTTTCTCGAGGGGTGCCTGAAACGGTGATAGGCTCCCCCATCTGTGACAGAGGGTCTCATGAGCAAAACACCACTAGTGCTTGCGGTTGTTTTCTTCGCCCTAGCCGCTCTGATCTTTGTTTTTGCGGCTGGAGCCCGTAGAGTTTACGCAGGGGCTTTCTTCGTGATGCTGGGTGTTGCCACAGTAGTTAAGGCTAAGCGTGGTACGCAAGAGCAACAATAGCTGGTTCTCAATGCTATGCACGTGTCGCCGCCTAACCAGCGTTTGCAGCTGGCGCTGCAGCCTTAGCAGGCGAATGCCTTTGTATCGTGGTGAGTGCGGGTTCGGTGGTCGTTGCCGGCCATGTGCCCGAGTCCTTAGATCAGCTGCGCCGCGCGTTCCTCACGGCGCAGGTGAAACGCTAATCCCTTAGACCGCTCTCCGACAGGAGGGTCAAGTTAGGAGGCTATATAGTGGGCAACAGCAAAAGTAAGATGAACGGTTACGTGCTCCGCGTACGAACCACCGTCACTCTCCTCGCGTTCGCGGCAGCGGCGGGCTGCACTCCAGAGCCTCCGCAGACCTCGCAGGTGGATGTCGAGGCGGTCCGAGATGAAGTACTGGAGTTGGAGAACGCGGCTAATCTCGCGGTTGATGCGGGCCGATGCGAGTTTCCCGGGGAGCTTGGGGACCGAGAACCCATCTTTGTGTCCGGCGGTCGCGTTGTAAGGACCGGCTCTGAGCTATTGGAGATGTGCGAGGAGATGGTAGCCCTGCGTACTGGGGCGGTGTTCACGCCTGATCGCATTACTGCCAATGTGCTGTCCAACGAGGTGGCCTATGTTGTCAGGGAGGGGAACTACACGATCAACTACAAAGACGGGACCTCGAGAACCGTGTATCTCGTGATGACAACGGTGCTTCACCGCCAGGATGAGGGTTGGAAAATGGTTCATTTGCACGAATCTTCTCGCGAACCCTAGTGGACTTTCCGTGGAACCCTTCTCCCCTTTGGCTGGGGTCTGGAGCCTGCTGGGCAGTTACCTGGTTAGCACTGAGCGGTCTAACAAGCGTTTGCACCTGGCGCAGTCGCCGTCCGGCGACTTGGCCTTAGGTTGCCGATGAGTGATTTCCCGCGGCCCGGCCGCTTCCTCAATCGGGCGCGGTCGGGGCCGCGCAGGTGAAACGCTAATCCGTTAGCCGGCGCACACGAAAGCACCTTAGGCTTACTTCACAGCCAAGCGCTGGTCGAAGGAGATTGTCGTGGGAGCGACGAGGAAGCCGTCAGCTGTGTATCAGCATCCCGCGGAGTTGCTGCGACGTTTCATCCAGTTTGATACTACCAATCCTCCTGGCAATGAGGCGGGGTGCATCTCCTTTATCAACGGCCTACTGACCGAAGCCGGGATTGAGACCACGGTTTTGGGCCAAGAGCCGGGCCGTCCGAATCTGATCGCACGATTGCCTGGGCGGGGCAACGCAGCCCCGCTTCTCCTCTACGGGCACGTGGACGTTGTTACAGCCGAGAACCAGCAGTGGCAGCACCCCCCATTTGGAGGCGAGGTGGTGGATGGGTTCGTCTGGGGGCGCGGTGCCTTGGACATGAAGGCCGGAGTGGCCATGATGTTGGCCGCGCTCCTGCGCGCGAGAGGCGAGGGTCTGAGTCTGCCTGGCGATGTAGTGCTCGCCATCGTAAGCGACGAGGAAGCAGGGGGTGATTTCGGCGCCAAGTACCTGGTGGAGTGTCATGCGCACTTGTTCGAAGGGATTCGGTATGCAATAGGTGAGTTCGGTGGTTTCTCCCTCTACGTCGGCAGGCGACGCTTCTATCCGATCATGACCGCCGAGAAGCAGATGTGCTGGATGAAGGCGACCGTGCGCGGCCCTGGTGGACATGGATCGCTGCCTGTCCGCGGCGGCGCGATGGCGAAGCTCTCCAGGTTTCTTCTGCGACTGGACAGACATCGCCTCCCGGTCCATATAACACCAGTCGCGCGTCAGATGATCAAGGCGATGGAGTCCGCGGTTGGGGGACTGACGGGCTTGATCCTCGGTCAGTTGGTGAATCCTCCGTTAACGGATAGCGTGGTGAAAATACTGGGAGAGCGTGGTCGCAGCTTCGACCCACTGCTGCGCAATACGGTCAGCCCGACTAGTCTGCACGGGAGTTCCAAGATCAACGTCATACCCAGCGAGGTATCAGTAGGGTTGGATGGGCGACTGCTTCCCGGCTATGAGCCCGATGACATAATTAGAGAACTAAACCGAATCGCTGGCGACGACGTAGAGATCGAAGTTGTGCGCTACGATCCAGGGCCGGCTGAGCCAGACATGGGGCTGTTTGATGTGCTGGCTGGCATCTTGCGTCAGGCTGATCCGGATGGAATACCGGTCCCGCTCTTGTTGCCTGGTGTGACCGATGGACGTTTCTTCTCGCGATTGGGCATTCAGACTTACGGGTTCCTACCAATGGCACTGCCTGAGGATTTCGATTTCATGGGAACGATCCATGCCGCCGATGAACGCATTCCCGTCGAATCGGTCAGGTTCGGCTCAGATGCGATCTACGAACTCCTAGGACGCTTTCGAGGGTAGATATCGAGTTCTTGTGATTCGCGCGGGGACATCGCCGGCTGACCTCTGGCTGGGTCGGATGCAGCTGCAGCGTTGGAGTAGGATCAAGTAGCCCTGCTGCCCAGTGTTGTTGACGTGTACGCTCGCTAACTAGCGTATGGAGCCGACGCCCGCTCCGGCGGCGCCGGCTTCGGTGGTACGATTGAGAGTGAAGGGGAGGGCGCCGTCGCTTACGGCAGTGTCACTCGCGGTGCATGGGTTTCGCCGCAGCGCTCGCGCCACTGCCTAGCGCGGCTCATACGCGAGGCGTTATGCAGTGGCGATAGCCATGGGCGTGCCGAGCGCACCTTCCCGGCTTGGGTAGGGAGAGGCCGTGCCGAGGTTTGAAGATCATCGATTCGTTGAATGTGAGTTCGAGTCCACCACTCTCCCGTCTTCAGGATCACCCGGTTGTTGGCGAATGATCGGAGCGCACATGTCGAGCAGATCACACGTGGCTGCGAAAGATGCCCTCGGGTTGTACGACTTGCTCGAGAAAGAGGGCATCAAGATCTGGATCGATGGCGGTTGGGCGGTGGATGCCCTGCTGGGTGAGCAGACCCGAGAACATGCCGACCTGGACATCGCGCTCGAAACAAGGTTTCTCGGGCGAGTGCGAGACGTCATGGCTGAATGCGGTTACCAAGAGATTCCGTGCGATGATACCCGGCCGTGGAACTTCGTCCTGGGCAACGGAGCCGGGCTCGAGGTCGATGTGCACGCCTTCACGTTTGACGACAACGGCGACGGCGTCTATGGACCGCCCGAGAACGGGGACTATTACAGGGCGGACGCACTGACCGGTGAGGGCGTCATCGAAGGTCGACTAGTGCGATGTTTTTCGCCTGAGTGGCTCGTCCGATTCCACACCGGCTACGAGCTTAAGGAGACGGACTTCCACGACGTCACGGCGCTATGCGAACGTTTCGGGATCGAGCTGCCGAAGGAGTATCGTGACAGTCCTCCAGGACGTAGGGCCTGATGCTTGGAACCCGCGGTACCACACTCTAGGTTGGCAGCCCGGAAGAATGCTCCGACCGGTGCCACTGCATAACAAGCGCTTGCAGCTGGCGCTGCAGCCTTAGCAGGAAACTGCCCTTGTTCCGTGCTGAATGTGAGGCCAGTGAGCATCGCTGGGTTCGAGATAAAGCCCTTAGATCAGCTGCGCTGCTCGTTCCGTCTCGGCGCAGCTCAAACGCTATCCGTTAGGCAGCTGAGGAAATGAATCGTGGACACGTGGAAGTTCTACGACATCACTCACGGTGAGCACGTAGTGTGCAATCCCACGAGCGAGGAGAAGCTCGGGCGACTGGTGGAGCTCGTCCAGCTTCCGGCAGGTGCCCGTGTGGTTGACATTGCCTGTGGGAAGGGCGAGTTCCTGATTCGCTTGGCGGAAGCCTATGGTGCACGCGGGATTGGCGTAGACATTTCTCCCTTCTGCATAGCCGATGCAGAACGAGGGCTCAGATTGCGGGTACCGGAAGCGGAAATCGCCTTCACCCAAATGGATGGCGCTGATTTCAGACCCGACAGGCCACACAGCTTTACTCTGGCCGCGTGCATCGGCGCGAGCTGGATCTTCGGCGGGCACGCAGAGACTCTCGATGCGCTGCTCGGCATGGTCGAGCCCGATGGCTGGGTGATAGCGGGGGAGCCGTACTGGTTGCAGGAGCCATCGGAGGAGTACCTGCGGGCGTGTGGGCATAGCAGGGATGGGTTCGGGAGCCACGCGGCGAACGTTGAAGTGGGGGAGCGGCGAGGGCTGGACCTCGTGCACACGCTTGTGAGCAGTAAAGACGACTGGGACAGATACGAGGGTCTCCAGTGGTATGCGACGGCTGAGTATGCGCGCGCCCACCCGGACGACCCGGATCTGCCTGAGCTGCTTGAGCGCGTGGCGAAGGACAAGTCAGCCTACCTGAAGTGGGGCAGGGATACTGTGGGCTGGGCGATTTACGTATTCAGGTCTCGACCCGGCCAGGTTGGCGAGGCTGCTTCGGCTGCCTAACTAGCGTTTGCAGCTAACGCTGCCGCCTGCCGGCGACCGGTCTTTGTTCGATGGTGACTGTGGACTCCGTAGTTGGAGGTGACCACGAGTTGGTTGCCTTTGTCCGCAGCTGCGCCACTCGTTCCTCACGGCGCAGCTGAAACGCATAACCGTTAGGCGGCACCATGGCTGAGATCGTTGAAAGCGGGATACGGATGTTCGCGTTTCTGCTGTTGCTGCTGATTCCCGCCTACCTGACCTCGGGCCAGACTACACAGGAGCGGTTGCTTTCCAATCACCGTATTTATTCGCCCGAAGGGCAAGAGCCGCGCCCCGGTGTGGTGGCCATCCCCGGGTGCAGCGGCGTCTCTCTCGGCGGCCGTGCGACGGACGCAGGTGGTGGGAGTCCGACCGATTCGCTGTTCCGTCGGCATTATCCCAGAATGGCCGAGCGCCTGATGGAACGAGGCTATGTAGTGATGCTCGTCGACTACCTGTCCGGCGAGGGGGTGATCAACGCCTGCCGAGGCGAGGTCAGCCCGAGCACGATCGCCTCGTATGTCCATGCCGCTGTCGGGTTCCTTCGGAGGCACGAGCGAGTGGACTCTACTCGCGTTCACGTCATCGGCTGGTCCCTTGGGGGAGCCGGTCTCCTCGCGGCCCTCGAGCGTATGCCTGCGGAAGCTTCGTCATCATTCCGGTCAGCGGTGGCGTTCTACCCCGGCTGTGCCGCACCCAGGCCTTGGAGCACTGAAGTGCCGGTCTTGATGCTGCTGGGAGGGCTGGACGATATCACGCCACCGGATGTGTGTGAGCAACTGGTCGAATCCGTCCTGCACCGGGAGTCGGTCGAGCTACACCGGTATTCTGAGGCCCGGCATGGCTTTGACGTCGAAGGAGCGCCGGCTGTGATCTCGACCGGTCGAGGTACCACGATCGGGTACAATGACGGCGCCGCGCTTGCAGCCTGGGCCGAGGTGTTTCGTTTTTTAGAGGCACACGAGTGATGTCCGGCCTGGCAAGTGTCTGCGGCAGCGATTGATGAGGAGGTGGCTTTGAAGAGAGTGATCCTCGCAGGTCTCCTGGGCGGTGCACGCCTTTCTGGGTGAGCATGTGCCCGAGCCCGGGCGATACGTGGTCAACCCGGAGATCTCACCGGATCTGGCTTTCCCAGGAGACGATCCTGTTTTTGCCGTGCAGCACAGTGGCCTGGGGCACGCGGACGCAGGCCAGGAGATACTCGTCGGGCTGGTGGTCATGCTTCTGGCGCCGGTTATGGGAGCCTGGTTGCTCTCCAACACCTCGAGTCGTGTTCTGTCAGGCTATGGCTCCAGGCTCCTCTTTTTCTCGATGATCGGTGTGGTCTTCACGTTGTTTGGGGTCATGGCGAGGTTCGGCCTTGCGAGATATCCGCTGGGCGATGCTGTCGCCTTGTCCATCCACGACCTCATTGCGTGGGTCGTTGCCGGATTGGTCGTTGCTTGGCTCATCAGACTGGGGATGCTGCACAAGGAAGCGCGAGCGGGCTAAGTTGCGTTTGCACCCCGGCCTACCGTGCCATCGAAATGGAGGACAGAGATGCGTCGCACTCCCATTCTCTTTGTCATCGCCGCCCTCGCCTGCACAGCGCGCGTAGATCTCGATGCCGAGCGCGCTGCCATCGCAGTGGCCGACAGCGCCTGGCTTGCTGCCGCACAGGCCGGGGACGTCGATAGTGCGCTGTCGTTTTGGGCCGAGGACGCACGCGTAATCGCGCCCGGGGAACCGCCGTACATTGGTCGAGACGCGATCCGACAGATGTTGTTGGACGGCCTGGCAATACCGGGATACTCTGTCGCGTGGGAAACCACTGATATCGTGGTGGCACCATCGGGAAGCTTCGCATATTCCTTCGGTACCAATGCATTCACCGTTCCGAGTCCAGACGGGGCGCTCGCCACGCTGGAGGGGCAAGGGGTGGTTGTGTGGCGCAAGGGCGAAGATGGCCGTTGGCGCTGTGTGGTGGACATCTGGAACGCTCGGGGCAATAGTCGTTGACGCGATAGTCTAACGGGCGTTTGCAGCTGACGGGGGCGCTGTACGGCGACGTGGCCCTGGATTGTCGTAGGTCGTGGTTCTGGTGGCGATCGTGTGGGGATCTCCGTTCTCGATCGGGTCAGCGGCACCGTTGTCTCCTCCGGCGAAACGCGGGAGTACCTGCTCCACGCCCCGGACAGCTACGACGGCGCTGAGCCGACCCCGCTCGTCATCAGCCTGCACGCGGGTGGGGAGCTGGGCGCGGAGAAACCGCTGCGGGGCTCATCCCGTCGAGTCGACGATCGCGCCCGATGTGGTTCGCATCGCATACCACGACTGTGCGGAAGGCGCCACTGTGATGCTGCATACTCTCCTGGGTGGAGGCCACACGTGGCGCGGCGGCAAGGGGCTGCCGGAATGGCGGGGTGGAGCGACAAATACGGGCATTGACGCGACGTCGGCGATGTGGGCGTTCTTTCTGGAGCATCCGCTCGAGCAGCGGTAGCAGGCTGGGCCGTGAGACGTCTCGTCCGTGAAAGGTGGATCGGGAGAATGGGCAATCAGGTGCGGTGTTCGTTGAGTCACATCTTCTTCACGGGTCTTGTTGTCTGCACTTTCTCTGGCTGTGCGGCAGAACGAGACGGGCGGACCGTGCAGCGTACCGACTCGGCGGGGGTCGAGATCGTTGTGTCCAACGGGTCGGACCGAGCGTTGGGCTGGCAGTTCCATCGACTGTTCGAGCTGGGCGGCTCCGATGAGGGTCCTGAATCGTTCTACAGGGTCTCGGCAGGGCGAGTTGGAGCGGACGCTCGCGGCAACCTGTTCGTCCTGGATGCGGAGAACGCTCGAATCGTGGTGTTTGACGAGGACGGCGAGTTCGTTCGGTCGATGGGTAGCAGCGGTGGCGGGCCCGGTGAGTTCCGGACACCTGTGTCCCTTTCCGTGTCGTCGGAAGCGGCGGTGGCGGTATACGATTTCGGCAAAGGCAGTCTTGTGCGGTTCGATGAGGCGGGCCAAGTAGATGACGAGCAGTTGTTTCCGATCTTCCCATCGCCGAACGACCAGCGCCATTTCGAGCAGTTCCACGACACAACGGTCGTGTCGACAAGCACTGCCACGCGCGACGGGAATGGTCTGCGCCAAGTGCTTCGGCAGACCGTCGATTCCGACACTCTCGTTCTTCTGGAGTTGACCCTGCCGTCGCCCGAGATGGCGATATACGAGGAGTGTGGTGGCGGCTTGCGGCAACCACCGATTTTCGCTCCCGAGATAGCCTGGGCTGCGCGGCTCGGGAGAGTCGCTGCGAGCTCGTCGGCGGAATACTCCGTGTCGACCTGGGAGGCGGGAAGCGTCGTCAGGATCGTACGTCGAGAGATTCTCGCCCAACCCGCAACACGAGACCAGGCGATTCTGTACCTCGGCGATGGGTATCGCGTCAACTTCGGCCGAGGCCCCTGCTTGATCGATCCGGCCGAGATGGTGGATAAGAGGGGGTACGCCGACTTGATACCGCCGATCAAGACCGTGTTGCTCAGTCCATCTGGAGAGCTCTGGGTGCAGCGTTTCACGGTTGATCAAGAGGCGGTGATGCCCATCGATGTATTTGACACTCGTGGCGCGTACGTCGGCACGCTCGAGCGAGAGTCATTCGCGCCAGTGATTCTACTGCCGGGTGACCGTGTGGGCGTGGTCGAGAAAGACGAGTTCGACGTTGAGCGCTTGGCAGTTTTCTCGATTGAACGGTGAGTGGCTCGGCCGACTGCGGTCATGTTCAAGAGGAGGTGGCTCCAGATGAAGAGAACTCGTTGCTGTACGATGACCCTGTTCACCGTCCTCCTGCTGTCTGGTTGCGGTGGGTCCGGTAGTCAGGCTGTGCATTCTTCCGAGGCGGACGCGGAGATTGTCTCTCAGCTGGCAGCGGAGTTTGACCGATGCGCGCGTGAAGGCGATCTCGAGACCTTCGTGTCATACTCGATGGACGATGTCGTATGGATGCCGCCAGGTGAGCCGGTAGTCGTGGGCAAGCAGGCGGTGCGTGAGTGGTATGCCAACTTCTACGGCACGTTCGACATCGATATGATGCACGAGGTACTGGAGACCCACACCTTTGGCGATGTCGTGATAGCTCGGGGTAACGCCACCGAGACACTGACTCCGAAGGGCGGCGGCAGCCCGATGTCGCTGGGTGCCAAGTATCTCCTGATCTTTCGGCGTCAGTCGGACGGGTCGCTGAAAGTGTGGCGTGCGATCGCCAACTTGAACACTCCACCGCCGGGCGCCTGAGCACCACGGTTGTAGGGCTCGAGTGCCGGCTGTCGAGCGCCTGCAGCCGGTGCTAGGGTTGGCCAGGGGTGTCTCGAGGAGGTTGGAGGATTACCGTGAATCAGAGGTCTGTCGGAGTGATCCGGCTTATTGGAACGGCGCTGCTATTGGTCGGCGTGGTGAGCGCATTGCTCGGGCCTGCCGAGACGCACGTCTTCTACTGGTTCGAGGAGGGTGGCCGGTTCCACTACGAGGGTGTCGGGTTCGGTTCGTTGATGTTCGCCAACATCGCGATTCAGATTGTCGGCTACTACGTGATTGCGCTGTTGTGCATACCATTGGGCTACGGCCACGTGAAGCTTCGCTGGTGGGCACCGGCGATCATGACGACGCTGCTGATCGTGTGGCTCATCGTCGGTCTGCCGCTGTCATTGATGGCACTGATGATACTGGTGACATCGAAGAACATGTCATTGGCCAGTCTGCCGTTTGTGGCGATTGTGTTCATACTGCTCTATCCCGTGCTACCGATCGTGCTACTGCGCTTCTATCGGAGCCCGTCCTCACGACATGCCTTCAGGACGGCGGAGAGCTCGCCAAACTGGTTGTCGGAGACTCCCGAGTCGGTGAAGGTTGCGGTCAGTCTCATGGTGCTGCTGGCTTTGGTGCTTCATTTTCCGCTGCTGGTCGGCGGCGTCTTTCCGTTGTTCGGCCACGTGGTGTATGGTCTGGCCGGAACCGTGCTCCTTGATCTGGCGATCGCCGTGACCGTGGTTCTCATCTGGGGTGTCGTACAGCGGTATCGCTGGTCGTGGTGGGGTACCGTTGTCTTCCTTGGCCTCATCACGCTGGCCTCCGCTGCGACCTTCCTGACGATCCCACCGCACGATATCGTGGCTCGGATGCCTCTGGCTCCCCTTGAGATGGAGGCGCTATCGGAGATCCCGATGCGCGGTTACCAGGTCGCCTTGTTCGTGGGGGTGATCCCGACGGCGGCACTCGTTATGCTCGCCGTATCGCGTCGCAGCGTGATTGGCCCCGGTGCCCGTGCAGGCGCACGGCTCGGGAGCTGACCGTTGGGCGGCGCCCGATGGCTCGGAGGAGGAGAGAAATGGCGACGCTGGAGCAGACCGTAGAGATTCGTGCCCCCGCCGAAGTAGTCTTCGATTACGTCGTTGCCGAGTGGGAATCCAGCTTGAGCTTCTGGCGGGGCGGTGTGTACAAGTGGACACCGCTGAGCGAGAGCCCGATGGGTGACGGGTTCCGAGTGAGCTACGTCGCCCGAATGCTCGGGGTCGGTTTCCGCATCGAGATGGAAGTGCGGGACTTCGTAAGGTATGAAGGCTGGCGAGCGGTGTCCCGCAGGGGGCTGCCCGTTGAGGGCCGCTGGCGGTTCGTATCTGACGACGGACGGACGAAGTTCACCTACCGGCTGTCCTACGATCTGCCGCCGCCGATCCTCGGGCCGTTGCTGGACGAGTTGCTGATGAAGCGGCTGTGGACGACGGCGATCGACCGTTCGCTGGTGAGTCTCAAGCGCCTGATAGAGAGTCGATGAAGTGATACGCGGCTCTGCGGCGTCGTCCAACCGGCATTTGCAACAGGAGCCAGGGCCCGACCCTGCGGCCGCCAGCGCTCGGTGACCGGTGCAGATTGTTCGAGACTGCCCGCGAGCGCGGCTAACTTGATCCGGTTGTGCCGCTCCTCCTGTGGCGGTGCAGCCTAAGCTCTCGTTCGTCAGCGCGCAGCAGAAGGAGCTCCGAATGGGCCGAAGAGTGAATTGGCTGCAGGCTTTCGCCGAGCTGGCGCTGTTGGTGCTCGGTGTCGGCTTGGCATTGGCGGCGGACGCTTGGAACGATGCCAGACGGGAACGTCGCACGGAGGCTGAGTACCTCATCTCGCTGCAGCGGGATTTCGAGCAAACGCGAGCCAACTTCGTGCAGGCGCTGGAAGGGAATAGGATGGTCCGGGACAATGACCTGGCTTTCCTCGGAGCGCTGTCCGGGCCGCCCGGATCGATCTCGGAAGACAGCCTCAACGCCCATACTCAGTTCGCGTTCTGGCTCTATTGGTTCGAGCCGATCCTCGGCACCTACCACGATATGGTGAACTCGGGCAGCCTGCCCCTGTTGAGGAGCGACAGCCTGCGACTCGCGCTGGCGCAGTTCGAGACCGATCTGGCGGGCCTGCAGCTCGTGGTGAGCGAGGGTTGGGAGCAGTACAACGCGATTCAGGCTCCGTTCATGATCGAGCAGCTGAACGTCAGACAGTTTCATTCTGGCGAATACCGGGGGCTCGAGTTTCCTGCAGGTGGTCGGAGTCCCGATCTCTCGGCTTACTGGAGTCCGGAGTTCGCCAACATACTCGCCGTTACGGTCATCTCCCGACAGGACATCATCGCCAACGGTGAAGAGGTTCTCGAGTCGGTTGACCGTATTCTGCGACTGATCGAGCGAGCTCGGGCGAATTCGGGCGCTGGGGATCCTGTGCCCTAGCACGTTCTTGGAGCTGACGCTGTGGCGTCACCGGTCGAGCGCACGCACCCTGAGCGTGATTCCGGTGGGCGTCTCGACGGCCATTCTGGGCAGAGGAAGAAACGTGGGGCAGAGCGGTAGCAAGTCTTCAAGCACGGAGCCGGTCGGGCAGGCGTTCCGCTTCGCGGACCATCCCTGGCTGTCGCTGGCGACGTTTCTGTTCCTGTCGGTGCTGGTGCTCGGACTCATCGGGACGGTCGTTTCCCAGGTGTTGGGCGTTCCCGGCGGGTCGAGGATCGCGGGATTCATCAACGCGACGGCTTCGCACCTGGTCATGCTGTTCGTCGTCGTGCCATTCGGCCTGGGGCTGCCCCAAGGCAGGCGCTCGTTCGGAGCCTACCTCGACGACATCGGTTTGAGCAAGACCGAACCGCTTGGGCGTCTTCTGCTGCTTGCACTGTCCTGCTACGTCATTCTGGTACTCTGTCAGGCTGCGGGCTCGACGGTCTACCGACTCACCGAGGGTCTACCGGTCACGGCAGCGTTTCTACGAGAAGTGTTCGACGTATCGGGCGATCTCCCGCCCCTCTCCATGAGCCCGCTCTATTCGCTACCGTCAGCCTTCGAGGAAATCGCGTTCCGTGGCGTCGTCCTGACCCTGTTCCTGACCAGGTACTCGAAGGTCAGATCGATTCTGATCTCTGCGGGCGGGTTTGCGGTGCTGCACCTGCTGAACCTGCTGGGTGGGCGCGAGCTGACGTGGGTGGTTGGCCAGCTGGTCTGGTCGTTCTGCATGGGCGTATTCTACGGGTACCTGTTTGTCAGGACGGGCAGCCTGATTCCTTCGATGTTGGTCCACTATCTGAGCAACGTATTCATAGGTTCTTTCGCCGGGTACATGCAGGAGTCGGCTCCGGTGGGAGTACAGGTTCTGTACGGCGTGACGTTTTCTCTGGGGATCATACCAGTTACCCTAATGTCGCTCTGGTTGAGGTTCTTCGCGCGGAGATGGCCCTTCGTACACGAGTTATGAACGTACGAGGCGATCCGGTGCGAGCAGGTGGATCGGCGGGCGCGCCGCTAACTCGGTACGCGGAATGCTATATCTGAAGTCACTAGCGGTCTGGCTGTCCTTCGGTGTGGTCGCGGTGACGTTGGGAGGACTGCGGGATGTATTTCTGAGGCCGCGAGTCGGGGAGCTACGCGCACATCAGATCGGCACCGGTGCCGTGTGCGTGGTGATCGCGGTGATCATCGTTCTATCGATGCGGTGGCTTCAGCCCACGCCGAGCCAGGCCGCAGCCATTGGGGCGTTGTGGGCCCTCCTGACGGTGGTCTTCGAGTTCACGGTGTTCCACTACATCGCGGGTGAGCCTTGGCAGCGGCTTTTGGCCAACTACAACGTGATGAAGGGGCGGCTGTGGCCGCTCGTGCTCGTTACCGAACTGGTGCTTCCCTACGTGACCGTGCGGCTTTCGATTTGACAGGCGCCTGCGGCCGGTCAACGGCACGATCCATGTGGAGTTCGGACAGACGCTGGCAGCTCCGCTCAACGCGCGTTTGCGGCTCGTGTTGCGGCGGTGCGGGCTGTCCCGGCTTGCCGAGTGTTACCGAGGTGATAGCGTGATCAGGGCATCTGTGGCGTTTCTCGTGTCGGTATGCAGCGTGGCATGCTCATCGGTAGGCGAGCACGACGTTTCCGCGGCCGATTCGGGGGCCGTCGTCGCGGCGGTTGACGGCATAATCACGGAGCTGGCTGAGGCGATAGTGAGTGGTGACGCCGCTGACGTCTACGACAGGTACCTCGCGCCTGATTACGTGTTCACCAGTGCTTCAGGTCGCGTCAGCACTCGTGAGGAAATGCTAGCGGAATTGCGCAGCGGTGCAGTGGAGTTCGACAGCTTTCGGTTCGTCAATGACGCCGTCCAGGTTCACGGTGATGTGGTCGTAGCGCTGGGATCGGCTTCGGGCGAGGGTGTGAATCCCGGCGGCGAGCAGTTCCGCGGGCGGTATCGCTACATGGCAGTGTTTGCCCGGATGGATGGGCGTTGGCTGTTGACGGCCTGGCAGACGACGGCGGTCACGGAGCACTGAGCACTCAGGAAGCTGGAGTTGGCGCGGAGTCTGTGTCGCGGTGAGAGGCCGGCATGACTGACCGAGATGTCAAGATCGAGCTCGGCGCGGTACAGCAGACGTTACTGCTGCCTCTACTTGCGCGCGCGCGAGACGCGGAGAAGGACCAGCCGATCTTGGGCGACAGCTATGCGAGAGACATGGTCGCAAGGATCGACTATGACTTCTCGAAGCTCGAGGCGGGCAGGCACGCAGCGAACGATCAGCTGGGCTGGACGCTCCGGGCGTGGAGCTTTGACAACGCTGTCCGCGAGTTTCTAGCCGACAACAGTAACGCCGTGGTGGTCAACATCGGGGCGGGTCTGGATACGGCGTTTCGCCGGGTCGACGACGGGCGTGTACTGTGGATCAACATCGATCTTCCAGAGGTGGTGGACTTGAGGCGGCGGCTGATGCCTGCTTCGGAACGGGAGAGTTCTATCGCCAGATCCGTGCTCGACTTCAGCTGGATAGATGAGGTAGGCGGCAAGACGAAGGGGCGCTCCGTTCTTTTCATCTCGGCCGGAGTCTTGTTCTACTTCGAGGCCGCCGAGATCGAGAGCCTATTTCGTGCGCTTGCCGGAGCGTACCGATCGGCGCATTTCATCTTTGACGCCGTTTCGTCTCGGTTGTGGCTGGCATTGACGAACTGGATGATGCACAGAAGCGGACGGATGCACTCAGCGGCCCGCCTCAAGTGGCATCTGAAACGGGCATCTCATCTCAGGCGATGGGTGGATACGATCAAGGTGGTCGAAGAGTACTCGATGTTTTCCAGGGTGCAGCCCAGGGCGGATTGGAGCAAGCAGCTGGTGCGGGACGTGAAAATCGCCGACCGTTTGCGTATCTACAATATGATCCATGTGCAGCTCTGACAGCAGCCGCCAACTCGAGCTGACCGGTGTCTACAGCTCGCGCTGCAGCCGTTCGGACTGTGGCCTTTGTTGCGTGGTCTCTGCGGGCGCGGGTGTGGGTGTCCCGGGCGTGCGGCCTATTGCGGCCGGGCGCCGCACAGTTGGCGAGGGCAGGCCGATGAGAATGGGAATCCTCCGGTTGTCCGGATTAGTTCTTATGGTTGTGACTCCTGCTCTGTTCGCTTGCGCTTTGAGAGCCGGCGATCAGTCGAACGATGACGCGGACGCGATTCTGAGACTGCATCAAGAATTGCTCGATTCACATATCAGACACGACGTCGCCGGGGTCCTGGCAGCGGAGTCGGAACAGCTTGTGGTGGTGAGCCGAGGCGAGGTCCACTTTCCCAGCAGGGCGGAGCGTTTCAATCAGTTCGAGCGATACCTATGCAGCGTCGAGTTCGAGGAGTATCGTGACCTGATCGATCCGATGGTGAGAGTATCCGACGATGGGACCCTGGGATGGTTGATCGCGCAGGCGAGGTCTCCAATTCCAAGCCTCGGGACGAGTAGGGATAGAAAGCTATTGCGGCCCATGATCGTCATGCGCGGGCTGCTGGATCGCTGAGTACGTTGAGAGATTGTAGCGCCGCTGCAGTGCAGGGCCGTCAACGCGAGTGGAGGACGTTCGGATGGTTAATGGGGCGAGTTCCGATAAACGAGTCGAAGAGAACAAGGCGGCGGTGAGACGGATGCTGGAGCGTCTGAACGCGGGTGACATCGCGGGCTTCACCGATGCGCTGGCGCCGAACTATGTGCGTCACTGTCAATCGATGCCGCCGGCGCTACAGGAGATACGTGGCCGGGCTGCGATGCACGAATGGCTGGTTTCGAATCAGGCGACCTTCCCGGACTACCGGGAGGAGCTCGAGTCGCTGATCGGCGAAGGTGATCTCGTGGCTTGGCGGTCGAGGGGGGTAGGGACGCAGCGTGGAGCCCTCGGGTCGTTTCCCGCCACGGGCAAGCGGATGGATGTGGTAATCATGGGCATACATCGTTTCGAGGGGGGGCAGGTGGTGGAGACATGGACGTCGTGGGACAACCTGGCGGTGCTGATGCAGCTCGGGCTATTGCCCGGTGCGTAGCATCGATGCGATTCAGCCGTCGGCGGAGGGATTGTAGAATGGAGAGTGTAGCACGAGCTGTGTCGGTCATCGTGGTGGTTGGCTTGATTGCATGCGCCGAGCGCTCGGCGGTGCAAGCGGACGCATTGGACGGTGCCTGGCGCGTGGCGAGTATGGAGTTGGTCGCTCCCGATGAGACGGTTGAGCTTTCCGTGCAGGAGAGTCTATTCATCTTCGCAGACGGATACTACAGCATGGGGTATGCCTTCGGCGACGAGCGGCCTGTCACGTACGCGGAGCGGTGGCACCCGAGCGATGTCGAGAAGGTCGGCCGATTCAACTCGATGATCGTGAACGCGGGCAGGTATCAGATCACCGGCTCGCGGATTGTCGTGCGGCCGCTTTTCGCGGTGGCGCCGGAGTTCGTCGATGGCGAAGGTCATTTCTCTTTCCGGTTCGCGGGCGACACACTGGAACTGACGTGGGAGAAGAGCATAGCGTTCGACGGGCTCGAGTATCCGTCGGGCGGCACGGTCACTGTTCTGCGTCTCCTTCGGGCGGGGTGAGCGGTTCGATGATGAAGAGTGGCTCATCGGAGTCGCCTGGCAGCGATTGCGGCTGGGCGACGGCCATTGAGGCATCGGTAGGGCCGGGCGGTGGTTACCGGGACGGTTCAGGATGCGACTCACGGTTGTTGGCCTGTTGACCTGCCTGCTGTTGCGTGCCGTGCCGGGCGGCTGCCAGGAGCCCGAGCGACTCTCGGGGCCGGGGGTGTCGCCGGCCGTGTGGGGCGTTCTCGAGACGCCGGAGGCGCCGGGCCCGCACCCAGGAGTGGTCCTGCTACCGGGCGCAGCGGGTTGGCGGCCCGCGTATGCCGAGGCTGCGAGGGTTCTCGCGGATTCGGGCTTCGTCACCCTGGCTCTCGATTATTATGGCGAGACGGGCGGCGCGCCGGCCGGATCGGAGGAGAAGCTACGTAAGTGGCCGCAGTGGCAGGCCACGGTTCGCAACGCGGTAGCGTACCTTCGGGCGTTGCCGTCGGTGTCGGGTCGGCCGGTCGGCCTGGTGGGATATTCCCGGGGCGCGTTTCTCGCCGTTTCCGCAGCCTCCTCGGCGCCGGGTGTCGCAGCCGTGGTGGACTACTTCGGCGGCGGCGGTGGCGGAACGGAACCTCTCGAGCAAGAGGTGCGGGACGTGCCGCCGCTGCTCATTCTCCACGGCGAGTCCGACAGTGTGGTGCCGGTTCGATTCGCGCACGAGCTGCGCGACGCGGTGCTCGCGCAGGGTGGCGAGGTGGAGCTGCATCTGTATCCCGGTGCGGGCCACGCGTTCAACGCGCCATTCAGCCCGAGCTACTCGGAACCGGCGGCGCTGGATGCGTTTGCCCGGACCGTCGACTTTCTGCGGCGGCGACTGAGGGACTGATCGAGTTCGCGGCGGCGCCCCCCAAGGCCAGGCCACTGGGCGTAGCTGCTAGGCCGGCCAGAGCCAGCCGAACATCCCGGCAGTCAACAGCGCGTACATTAGCCCATCGAACGTCGACTTGAGGGTCGTGCTCCAGGCGCGCTTCCACCAGATCGAGTTCTGCCACAGCGCCAGAGCGTAGCCGACGAAGGCGGTGGCGCCAGCGAAGCGGAACACCGCCAGGTAGTCGGCGCCGGGGCCCAAGGCGCGGCCGGCGACGTATGCGGTGAAGATACCGACGACCACGCAGTAGACGAACCACAGCGCCAGGCTCTTTCCCATCGTTGGCGGGCCACTCGGGAACACCGTGAGGACGACTACGGGCCCCTTGTTCATCTTCTCGATGAACTGGGGGTCCTTCATATCCTGCGGGCCAGCGCCACAGGGGAGCATGTAATCGCCTGGTGGGATGTCGAACTTGCGGAGCGCATCCATGACGTCGTCCTCGGCCGGCACCTTCTTCACATCGCTCCGGTGATACGGCAGGAGCATATGGATGACAAAGCTCGCCAGGAACACGATGACCGCCGATAGGAGGATCGGCAGCCACAATGACGATAGGGGGACCATCGTTTCCTCCTCGCGTTTCGCACGGGCAGGCCCGCGCCAGGTGAGCGCGGGCCGTTGTACGCGTCGTGACTATTTCGCCTTACGGCGCGCGAACTTGAGCGCCGACCATGTCCCGTCGATCGCGCAGATCTTGTAGTCAACCAGCCCGTTGGCCAGTCCGGAGCGGCGCACGTCGTTCTGGGTGAGATCGGTCGATACAGCCGAGGCGCGCTTCGGCCAGGCGATCCACATGCCGCCATCGCCGACCCGCGCCGCCATGGCGCCGATCCGGCGCTCGAGCTCCGCCCGCGACTTGGTGAACCAGATGATCAGGTCGGCGGCGCCGGGCCGGCGTCTCAGTATCACGCCGTCCGGCAGCGTTCCGAGCGTTTTCTCGAAGCCGGCCGGCGAGCCGACTAACGAGACCTTGTAGCCCGTTTTGATCCCCAGCTTCTTGACCAGCGGCGTTGTGGAGTAGCCGGCCAGGTTGGAGCTGGGCACGGCGGGCTCGGCCGGCGGGTTGGCGATGGCGTGCCGGAGCGAACTACGTATCCGTCGCCACGTCGTGTACGTCGCATCCGGCAGTAGCTTCTCGATTGGGGCCAGCTTCTTCGCATCGCCTTCCACGAAAACGATCGGTAGGTGACGTGTGGCCTTGGAGCCGCGGATCGCGAGCGCGACGTCGCGGCCGTGCGACGGGATCCGGCTGAGGTCGATGACCACGGCGTCGGGAGGGTTCCGCCTGAGCTCCCTGAGCGTCTCGGGCATGACCGGCGCGTGGTTCACGACGTAGCCGGCGGCTCGCAGCGTCGCGGCCCGTTGGCGGGCCTCTCCGGCGTTCCAGTGTACGAGTCGTAGCCTTCGCTTCGTCATAGACTGATGCCTCGGCGATGATTGTGTGGAACGGGGACGGCCGTTGCAAGGTCGGCGCGTCGGCTGAGAATGAGTCCAGCCTTTCTCGCACGCTGCGGTTCCCTAGATTGTAACCACTCTGAGATATGCGGTTGGCCCGCTCCCTCGATGAAGAGGCTTGGGTGGGCGGTCCCTGGACGAAGGGGTGGCTACCATGGCAGCCACACGACGAGTGTCGCGAGCGGCGCTACGCCGAAGGAGCTGGCGGTAATGATCGACCCTGAGCTGACGGGCAAAGTCGCGCTGATCACCGGCGGTAACAACCCTTACGGGATCGGAGCGGCCACCGCCAAGGCGTTGGCCGCGCAAGGCGTGGCGGTCTTCGTCCATTTCTTTCGCCAGCACGGCGCATCCGAGGGGCCGACGCAAGAGATCGCGGGCTCGGGCACTCCCGGCTTGGAGCTTTATATGGCCATGCAGGCAAGGTCGGCGGATGAAGTCGTCCGGGCGATCCGGGAGGCTGGAGGTCAGGCCGACTCGTGGGAGGCGGACCTGGGGGATCCGGCTGTGATCCCGGAGCTCTTCGATCGCGCGGAGCGGGCGTTCGGGCCGATGGATATTCTGGTCAACAACGCTGCGGACTACGAGGCGGATACGTTTCTCCCGCAGACCGGCCTTGGGGAAGCTGACCGAGCGTTGTGGGCGGGCGGGCCCATCACGTCGACGGTCACGGCGGCGAGCCATGACCGGCACTTCGCGGTGAACACGCGGGCGGTGGCCCTGATGACGGCGGAGTTCGCGCGCAGGCACGTACAGGGCGAGCGCCGTTGGGGCCGCGTCATCAACGTGAGCGCGGACTGCTCGCGAGGTTGCCCGGGTGAGATCTCGTACAGGGCGAGCAAGTACGCGCTGGAGTCGTACAGTCGCAGCGCCGCGGCGGAGCTGGGCCGGTTCGGCATTACCGTGAACGTCGTCTCTCCGGGCCCGGTCCAGACGGGCTACATAGCGCTGGAGCTGGAGCGGGAACTGGTCGCCGACATCCCGTTGCGGAGGGTCGGTCGGCCTGAGGACATAGCCGACGCGGTCGTCTTCTTCGCGTCGGAGCAAGCGGGCTGGGTCACCGGCCAGTTGCTGCTCGTTCACGGTGGGCACCGCATGTCGCTCGGTCTGTAGCAGCTGCCCGCGGTTCGACGTCGAGTCTCTGTGATGGGCAAGCTGAGAGAGCTCCAAAGGGGCCTGACGAAGGAGCTGCAGGTCTATCGCCTTGTCCTGTGGCATGAGCGGACTCCTTGGGTTACCCGCGTTTTGCTGGGTGGCGCGATAGCCTATGCGCTCAGCCCTGTCGACCTGATACCCGATTGGTTCCCGGTCGTGGGGCATCTGGACGATCTGCTGATCATCCCGCTGATGGTCTGGCTCGCGCTGAGGTTCGTGCCGGCGGCAGTGGTTGAGGAGTGTCGAGCCCGGGTGCGAGACGCCCGGCGGCCTGGAGATTTTGACCATGGCTAATAGACCTGATCGCGTGGCGGCGCCGCCGACGAGGGGTATTCGGATTCGTTGGGCGCGCTGGTACGATGCCATGAACCGAATCCACTTCTTGGGCCGGGAACGGCGGTTCAGGGACTGGACCGCTGACGTTGCGGGAATCACAGATGGTCAGGCCGTTCTCGATGTCGGCTGCGGGACGGGCAACCTCGCGATGGCCGCGAAGTTGCGTGCCGGGGCGGGCGGCGAGGTCCACGGCATCGACGCCGCGCCGGAGATGGTACTGCAGGCGGAACGGAAGGCAGCCGAAAGAGGCCTGGATATTCACTACCGGGTCGGTCTGATCGAGGAGATTCCACTTCCGGACGGCGTGTTCGACGTCGTGCTCAGCAGCCTGATGCTCCATCATCTGCCGAAAGAGGTCAAACGGCGCGGCATCGCCGAGATCGCGCGGGTCCTGAAGCGGGGTGGGCGGTTCGTGGCAGTGGACATCGATCCTCCACTCATTGGCAACCTGCGGACCGTGGCGGAGGCCATGCAGGTGAACGGGTTCACCGAGCTGAGCCGTGGGAAGACGGGATTCAGGACGCTGTTCATCCCCATCCACTATCTGAGTGGTACGGCCGGGTAGGTATGGTCAGAGCACGACTCGTATTGGCCCTGTCGTTTGTTGCGGGTTGCGCGAGTGACGGGGGAGGGCCGTCCGATCGAGCGCGATTGATTCTCGGTGATTCTCGGTACAGCTGGACGAACATCGAGACTGCGGGTGCGCGAATCCATTATGCGGACGGCAGCTATGCCGAGCGGCGGCGCGACAGACTAACCGGTCGCGTGGAGAGCGCGAGGCAGGCGATTCTCGACCGTCTCGGTCTGGCCGATTATCCGGTGACGGTTGATGTGTACTACGTCGATGCCCGAGAGGACATGCGGCGACTCACGGGCAGTCCGGTACCCGGGTTCGCATACATCGAAGGCCAGGCGGTCATCGTGGTGTTCAACGAAAAATGGCGAGCCTTCGAGCGTCATGAATTGGCGCACGTGATCGCTCGGAACGTCTGGGGCGAAACGGGCGAGCCGAGCGCAGCGACGATGGAGGGATTCGCGGTCTATGTGGACGGTGACTGTGGCGGATACGAGGTCGGTCGCGTCCTCCGGGCGGTGCAGGAGAAGGGTCTGTAGCTCGATTGGGAGCCGCTGTTGGGGGCGTTCCGGGCTCAGGACGACCTGATCGCCTACTTACAGGCGGCGAGCCTCGTGGAGTTCGTAGACAGTCAAGGGATCGAGGGCGTTCTGCCTCGGCTCTGGGGCGGTGGTTTAGGATCGGCGCCGGACCTGATCGGACTCTCACGGAGTGAGTTCGAGGGGCGGTGGTCCGATTGGCTGAGGGCGAGCTACACGCCGATTCCGGACCGGGCATGGGAACGGATACGAGCGGGCGGCTGCGGTATCGATGCTCGTCCGGCGCGAGGGTGAGAGGATGAGATCTGAATCCGAGGTTTGCGAACTGCAAGAGATTCCTGGTGTCGGCCCGAGTATCGCGCGAGATCTTAATGATCTGGATGTTCACAGTATCGCCGACCTGCGCGGTGCCGATCCCGAACAGCTGTACCGACGGCTCTGCAGGTTACGCGGCGCGCGCGTCGATCGGTGCGTGCTCTACGTGTTTCGGTGTGCCGTGTACTATGCGGGCAATCGAGAGCACGATGCCGAACTCCTGAAGTGGTGGAACTGGAAAGACGTCGAGGGTCAGCAATGATGAGAGTTGCGTGCACTCCGATCTTGGCGCTGATCATCGCGGCGGTGAACGTCGCGAGCGGTCAATCGGTGCGGGCCCGTGATCTCGGCATCCCGTTCGACGGGGAGCCGGGCCTGCTGAACGCGATCACCGATGTGGCGGGCGTCGAAGTAGGCCATGTGACGCTGATTGAAGGAGAGGGCGCGCTGGAAGTGGGGCGCGGTCCGATTCGGACGGGGGTCACCGCGATCTTGCCGCGCGGGAGCGATGTCGTCCCGGTCTTCGCGGGCTGGTACTCGCTGAACGGCAACGGCGAGATGACGGGCACGACCTGGGTGGAGGAGTCGGGGTTCCTAGAAGGTCCGGTCATGATCACCAACACGCACAGCGTGGGGGTAGTGCACGATGCGGTGATCGAATGGATGCGGGATCGCCGGGCCTACGACCGGCTGGGCCGCAGGGTATGGTGGTCTCTGCCCGTGGTCGCCGAGACCTGGGACGGCACGCTGAACGACATCAACGGGTTCCACGTCCGGAAGGAGCACGCCTTCCAGGCGTTGGAGCGGACCACAGCGGGCCCAGTGCCGGAAGGGAATGTTGGTGGCGGCACCGGGATGATCTGCCATCGGTTCAAGGGCGGGATCGGGACGTCGTCGCGACGCGTCGGCTCTTACACGATTGGCGTGCTGGTGCAGTGCAATTATGGCGGGCGGCGCGGCCTGAGGATCGCCGGCGTGCCGGTTGGCGAGGAGATCACCGACCTGATGCCGGAGTACGGTGGAGCGGGCGGCGCTGGAGAGTCCGGCTCGATCATCGTGGTGGTGGCCACGGATGCTCCGCTGCTGCCACATCAACTGAAGCGGCTGGCGCGTCGGGTGCCGATGGGTATCGGCCGGGTCGGCGGAATCGCGAGCAACGGGTCGGGAGACATCTTCATCGCGTTCTCGACGGCCAACGAGCAGGGGTGGCACGAGGGCGAGGTGACAACGGTCGAGATGTATCCGAACGCTCAGATGACGCCGCTGTTCGAGGCGACGGTCGCAGCGGTGGAGGAGGCCATCGTGAACGCCATGGTCGCCGCCCGTACGATGGAAGGGATCAACGGTAACCGGGTCTACGCGCTGCCGCACGATCGGTTGCAGGCGATCCTGGAGCGCTATGGCCGACTCGAGAGGTGACGAAGCCTTCATGGCGAGTATCCGTCGGGCTTCGCCGGGCTATGGCGCGCCGTTGGCGCAGTGCGCATCTTAGCCTGGTCCTCCGACAGCGAAGCGCCTCGATCGACCGTACGAGACGTACGGGAGCTACGACTTTAGAAAGGGAGCCAGAAATGCACGAGCAGAGCATCGAGCTACTGAACCGGGCGGTCGGCGACGAGCTGTCCGCAGTTCACCAGTACATGTACTTCCACTTTCACTGCGACGATCAGGGGTACGACCTGCTGGCGGGGCTGTTCAAGCGGACGGCGATCGAGGAGATGATCCATATCGAGCGTGCGGCGGAGCGGATCCTCTTCCTGAATGGAGAGGTGAAGATGGAGGCGTCGGAGGCGGTCCAGGAGATCCACGATGTCGGCAAGATGCTGGAGCGTGCCGCGGCGATGGAGGCACAGAGCGCGAAGGACTACAACGGGTGGGCCAACGAGTGCGGGGCGAACGCCGACTCGGTGAGCAAGCGGCTGTTCGAGGATCTCGTCGCCGACGAGGAGCGGCATCACGATCAGTACATGACCGAGATGGAGAACATCGAGAAGTTCGGCGAGGAGTATCTGGCGTTGCAGTCGATCGAGCGCAGCAAGAGCATGTCGGGGGGGGCGGAATAGAGCGGCCGCCGGTTTTGGGAGGCGTGTAATAGTCGTAGCGTGAAGATGGGTCGGTACCGGCTGTACCAGGTCGACGCTTTCACGAGCGAGAAGTTCCAAGGCAACCCTGCGGGGGTCGTGCCGGATGCCGACGGGCTCGGCGCGGCGGCGATGCAGGCGATCGCCCGTGAGCTGAACAACTCGGAGACGGCGTTCGTACACGCGCCCGATGCGCCCGACCACGACGTCATGGTCCGGTTTTTCACCCCGACGGCCGAGGTGCCGTCCTGCGGGCACGCGACGGTGGCCGCCCACTACGTGCGGGCGGTGGAGAAGGATCTGCCCTCGTGTACCCTGGTCCAGAAGATCGGAGCCGGGATCCTGCCGGTGGAGGTGCAGCGCGACGGATCTGGCTACCGGATCGTGATGACGCAGGGTGCGATCGAATTCGGCGAGCCGTTCGACTCGGCTCAGGCGGATGAGATCGTGGCGGCACTCGGCCTGGCTGCCGGCTCGCTGGACGAGCGCTGTCCGATCGAGATCGTCTCGACCGGGCATTCGAAGGTCCTCGTGGGGGTCGACTCGCGGCAGACGCTCGACTCGCTCGCGCCCGATATGGCGCGGCTATCGGAGATCAGCGGTCGCATCGGCTGTAACGGCTACTTCGTGTTCACCCTGGTTCCGGACGCGTCCGACATACTCGCGCACGGCCGCATGTTCGCGCCGGCGATCGGGATCCCCGAGGACCCGGTTACCGGGAACGCGAACGGTCCGCTGGGTGCATATCTCGTGAAGCACGGCCTGGCTGCCGCGGAGGGTGGGACGTTGACGTTTCGTGCGCGGCAGGGTGAAGCGTTGGGCCGGCCGGGTGTCGTAGAGGTCATGGTGGACGCGGAGGGCACGACGCCGAAGCGGGTCCGTGTGGCGGGTCGTGCGGTTATCGTCTTTCAGTCGAAACTCGAGTTGTAGGTTCGTGGTGTCAGAGGCAGCGCCGGTCTCGAGATTGGAAGTTGTCGCCGTTGCGCTGATCGGAGGGAGCGGAACATGCTGGAAATCGAGGAACGAAACGAGGTTCAGCCGCTGTGTCCCCACTGTGAGCGGGCATTGAGAACCGTCTGGTTCCGTCGGCTCAAAGGGATCGCGGGCAAGCGCTACATCTATTTCTGCTCGGCCTGTCAGAAGGTGCTGGGCATTTCGCACCGCAAGGGGTTCTGGATGGGCTAGATCATGCGAGTGGACAGATGCATCTATTGTGAAGGGTTCCCGTGTGCCGATGTCAGGCACGAGTCGTATGTCGTACCCGGCGTGGAGATTCAGCCCAAGAAAGTCGCGATCGCGATGGTAGCGGAGGCTGCGCCGGCCGATCTCGCAGACTACTACCACGCGAAGGGTAACCCGCTGTTTCAGGAGACGACCGTGCAGGCGTTCCGTGATGCCGGTGCGGATGTCTCGTCGGTTCGGGATATCTTGAAGCTGGGTGTGTACGTGACGACGGCGGTGAAGTGCGGCAAGACGGGGTCCGGCATCAGGGCTGGGACGATCAAGGAATGCTCTCAGCTACTGGAGCGCGAGCTCGCTCTTTTCCCGAATCTTCGGGGGGTCATGCTGATGGGCGATGTGGCGATCAAGGCGATGAACTACATCTCCAAGAGGGCCGGCGCGGGCAGGGTGATTCCGGCGGGCTCGACGTACAAGATCCGTTGCGAATGTTACTTGTACCGAGGAATACACGTGTACCCGTCGTACCTGCAAGCCGGCCCCAGTTTCTTCATCGAGAAGAGCAAGCGCAAGATCATCGCCGAAGATATCAGGAGTGCCCTGAAGCTGCTGGAGACGTAGCGACGGGTCGGCGCGAGGCGGAGGGAGTGCGAGGCAGACGCGGTGTGGCGCCGGTGCTGGCCTTCACGGCGCTCCAGCGGCTAAGTTGCATGTGATAGTGATCCGACGTTTCCACCCGCAGCCGCCGTACAGAGCGTTGAGCCAGGACAACAGCACAGGCCGAGCGGAAGCCGGCCCCGCGCCGCAGCTGACCGGCGAGGACAAGCAGACGCTGCTGCGCCTCGCACGGCAGACCCTCCACGAATTCCTGGGGACGAGCAGGCTCCCCGAGATCCACACCGAATCGCCGGCTTTACTCGAGCTGCGTGCATCGTTCGTGACGCTCTGGAACCGAGTTTCGCGCGAGTTACGTGGATGTCGCGGCGAAGCGTATCCGCGCGTGCCATTGATCGAGTCGGTGGTGCAGATGGCGATCGCTTCGGCGACGGACGACCCGCGTTTCGCTCCGGTGACCGCCGATGAGGTCCCGGATCTGCGGATCGAGATCAACGCGCTGACGCCGATGAAGCCGATCCGCCCGGAGCAGGTCGTGGTTGGCAGGCACGGTCTGAGGATAGTGAGAGGTAGTGCCACGGGTCTGCTGCTGCCGGAGGTGCCGGTACGGTACGGCTGGGATCGCGAGGAATACTTGCGCTGGGTATGCAAGAAGGCGGGCTTGCCACCCGACACATGGCAGGGCGAGGACGTTCGGCTCTACGGTTTCGAGAGCGAGGCGTGGGGCGAGGAGGAATAGCGGGATTCGGCACTGCGAGTCAGGAGAGCACCGGGATGGACTACAGGATCGATTTCGAGTCGGCGCCGTGGGATAGCCTTATGGCAGGGGTCCGCCACAAGGTCGCAGATCATGGCGGGAGGCGGTTGCGCTTGGTCGAGTACACGGAGGAGATGGAACCGCACTGGTGCGAGCGTGGTCACGTCGGCCTGGTTCTGCGGGGTCAGTTCGAGATCGGGTTCAGCGATGAGGCGCTGGTGTTCGGGCCCGGCGACGGCGTGTTCATTCCATCGGGCGCGGCGCACAAGCACATGGGGCGTGTACTGTCAGGCCCGGTGCGTGCGCTATTCGTCGAGGACATAGGCGAGTGAAGCCGATAGCGCGTCGAAGTCGCTGATGCGTATCGGGCTGGGCGGCGGTGCGCGAGGTCATTATGTCGATCTCGGTGTCGCCGTCCCGTTTCTCGTCCATTGGTAGGGTGGCGCTGAGGCTTGCTGGCCCGGTGCGCAGGTCTCATCTATAGAGTATCGGAAGAGTATTGAGTCGAGTGTGCCACCCACCCCGCCATGAGGAGGGCCGATGGCCATCAACGTCCGCAGAGTCAGCTACTTTCACACTGCCGTACAGGACCGGCCCGGTGAGGCCTACAAGCTCCTGTCCCAGCTGGCCGGGTTCGGCATCAACCTGCATGCGATGACCGCGATACCGATGGGTCCACTGCGCACGCAGTTGACGCTGTTTCCGGAAGATGTGTCGAGGATGGAGAGTGAGGGGAAACGGGCGGGTCTCAGCCTCGATGGTCCGTACCCGGCGTTGTTGATCCAGGGGGACGACGAGCTGGGCGCGCTGGTCGGCGTCCACGAGCAGCTGTACCAGGCGAACGTGAACGTGGTCGCGGCGACGGGTGTGGCGGACGGTAAGGGGAGATACGGCTACGTCCTCTACTTCAGGCCTGAGGACTTCGACAGGGCTGCGGCAGCTCTAGACGTGTGAGGTGCGCGGCTCGAGGTCGTCGGCAGTGTACGGCAGCGGCGGAGGGAGACCCGATGATCGGTATACTGCCCGGCGCTGAAGGTCTTAGTCCGGCGGACCATAACGACTGAGGCGGAGTCCGGTGCGAGACGTGGCCCGGCCGGAAGGGTGACTTCCGCTGGGCCTCTGCTTCCTCGGCCCACCTATTATAGGAGGTCCTACTGTGTGTAAGACCGTAGCGGCGACCCTCCTGGCGATTTTGGCCGGCTGGGGCGGGGCGTGGGCGCAGACGGGGACGCCGGGTGCGTATCTGGGCGAGCTCAGGTGGCCGGAAGCGGAGGCGCGGCTGCGCGAGGCGCCGCTGGTCGTACTGCCGTTCGGTGCCGGCGCCAAAGAGCACGGGCCGCACCTCCCGATGAACGCTGACCAGAGAGTCATGGAATACCTGTGCCGGCAGGCGGTGGACTCGCTGCCGGTACTGGTGGCGCCGCCGATTCTGCACGGCTGGTTCCCGGCGTTCCGCGACTATCCCGGTACCGAGGTGAGCGACCCCGACGTCTTTGCGAGCTACGTATTCGAGGTGGCCCGCTCGCTGGTGGAGCACGGCGCTCAACGTATCGTCTTTCTCAACACCGGCATCAGATTGGCTACCGGCCTGCCCATCGCCATCGCGGCACGGGAGATTCGCGTGCGCACCGGCACGCCGGCGCTGGTGGTCTCGTGGGACGATCTCGAGACTTCGGAGATCGATGCGTTCCAGGAACAGCTCGTAGGGGGTCACGCAGATGAGATAGAGACCTCGATCAACCTGTTCCTGCAGCCCGATCTGGTGAGCGACGAATTGCCGCCGGCCGACTACGGTGAAGGCCGAGCGAGAGACTACGCCGGCTACCAACCGGGCCTGTTCTCGCGCGACCGGTCCGATCCGGCGTACTCGGATACGGGCTATCTGGGTGATCCGAGCCTGGCGAGCGCGGCGAAAGGCGAGGCGGCGCTGGCGGTCATGACGCGCCAGTGGCTGGCGGCTTTGAGAGGGTTCTCGACGGCGCCACGTCGCGTCGACCGATGACTTTGGAATGGAGGCGAATCGATGATCTGGAAAGGACTGGAGAAGTACAAGGACGTCGGCCTGCTGGTGGTGCGGCTCGGCTTCGGGCTCGGCTTCATCTACTTCCACGGCTGGTCCAAGCTGACGGGCGGCCCGGAGCTGTGGGCAGGGGTCGGCGGCGCGATGAGCAACTTCGGGATCGGGTTCGGCCACACGTTTTTCGGGTTCCTGGCCGCGCTGGCCGAGACGCTGGGTGCGCTGTTGTTCGCGGCGGGCCTGTTCTTCCGGCCGGCCTGCGCAGCGCTGGCCTTCACGATGTTCGTCGCCACGCTGAACCATATTGTGAGCGGTGTAGGAACGCCGGCCCACGCGTTCAAGAACCTGTGGGTGTTCGTGGGGCTCATGATGGTCGGCCCGGGCAAGTACAGCGTGGACGCGCTGTTGAGCCGGAAGCCTGGGCCGGTGCCGGGCGGTGAGTAGGAGGCGCGGGCTGCTGTTGAGCTTACCGCCGCGTGGAGACGACGTGATTGACGGGATCGTCGTGCTGGAGGTCAGCGAATAACACGAGTGGGGTGAGATGATGAGGGCATTGGGGATCGTGACAGCGGCGCTGGCCGTCGTGCCGGCGGTCCTATCGGCGCAGGACTACGTGTCGGCGGAGGGCAAAGTGAAGGTCGCACTGGTGAAGATGCCGTACTCCGGCGCGCGCAACGTGCCCGAGCTGTCGGATGTGCCGGACTACCTGGCGGAGGGCGGTCTCGAGGCGCGCCTTGCCGGGCTGGACGTCGAGCTCAAGCCGATCAGCACTGTCGCGCTCACGCCGGACGAGCAGCGCGAGTACGGCGAGTGGCACCGGATGGGCCTGGCGAACGGGCACCTGGCGGAGATCGTCGCGGGTGACCGGCGCGACGGCTACCTGTCGGTGGGTCTCCTGGCCAACTGCAGCTCGCTGATGGGGATGCTGGGAGGATTGCAGCATTCCGGCGCATCGAGCCGACCGCTCAAGGTGGGGCTTATTTGGATCGACGCGCACGGCGACTTCAACACGCCGGAGACGACTTTGAGCGGGATGCTGGGCGGCATGCCGGTGGCGGTGTCCGCCGGATTGGCGTTGAGCCGGCTGCGGTTCGAGTCGGGCCTCGATCCCGCGTTGCCGACCCGCTACATCGTGATGGCCGCGGTGCGAGATACCGACCCGCTGGAGCAGGAGCTGATCGACCGCTCCGACATCGAGCATATCACGGTCGAGGATATCCGGACGTTATCGCAGAACATCCATCATCAGATGGAGCGTTTGTCGCGCCTGACGGATGTGATCTACGTGCATGTCGATATGGACGTGCTCGATCCGCGTGAGGTTCCGGGGCACTCGCTGAACGTGCCCGACGGCCCGACGAGCGTCGAGCTGGCCGCCGCGCTTACCGAGATGTTCAGCTACGAGAAGGTCGCGGCCCTGGGGATCGCCTCGACCCCGTCGAGTGAGCGGGATCCGGAGGGGCTCTCGCGAGAGGCGGCGTACCGGCTGATCGAGGGGGCGCTGGCGGGGTTCAAGCGCCGCTGACGTGGCCGTTCCACTTCGACACCGGTGGGAAGTACTTTGTGACGGAATCTGAGGAGGTGGGTGAGGAGGAGAGCGCCCCCTGGTCTCTAACGGGTTGTCTCTGCCATGACGGAGCACTCAGACCGTTTGCGATCCGCGCTGGCCGACCGCTACGCCCTTCAGGAAGAGCTGGGTCGCGGCGGCATGGCCGTAGTCTATCTCGCCCGGGACCTGCGGCACGAGCGTGACGTGGCCGTCAAGGTGCTGCGTCCCGAGCTCGCGGCCGCCATGGGCGGGGATCGCCTCCTGCGCGAGATCAAGCTCACCGCCAAGCTCAATCACCCGCACATCCTGCCGTTGCTCGACTCGGGCGAGACAGACGGCTTTCTCTACTACGTCATGCCCTATGTCGCCGGCGAGTCGCTGCGGGGTCGGCTGGAGCGAGAGACTCAGCTCCCCGTAGACGAGGCGCTGCGCATCACCCAGCAGGTGGCTGCGGCGCTGGAGTTCGCCCATCGCCAGGACGTGATCCACCGGGACGTCAAGCCGGAGAACGTCCTGTTGCACGAGGGCGTGGCGATGGTGGCGGACTTCGGGATCGCGCTGGCGGTGAGCGCGGCGGGCGGGACAAGACTCACCGAGACCGGCATCTCGGTGGGTACGCCGGAGTACATGAGCCCGGAGCAGGCGCTGGGTGAGGGTGAGCCGGACGCGCGGAGTGACATCTACAGTCTGGGGTGTGTGCTGTACGAGATGCTGGTGGGCGAGCCGCCGTACACGGGTCGGACGGCGATGGCGGTGCTGGCGAAGCGGTTGAGCGATCCGGTGCCGAGGGCGAGGCGGTTGCGGGATGCGATCCCGGCGTCGGTGGATGCGGCGCTGCTGCGGGCGCTGGCGAAGGAGTGTGCCGACCGGTTCGGGACTGTGGGGGAGTTCGCGGAGGCGCTGGTGGCGGAAGTGGGTGAGGGTGCGGAGGCGGTGAAGTCGATCGTGGTGCTGCCATTTGCCAACCTGAGCCCGGATCCTGAGAACGAGTATTTCAGCGATGGGCTGACCGAGGAAATCATCACGGATCTCTCTAAGATTCGGGCCTTGCGGGTCATCTCGCGTAACTCGGCGATGCAGCTCAAGGGGACGGACAAGGACACGAAGACCATCGGTCGAGAGCTCGGTGTGGGGTACGTGCTCGAGGGCAGCGTGCGCAAGGCCGGGAACAGACTGCGGATCACCGCGCAGCTGATCGACGCGCAGGATGATATGCACTGCTGGGCCGGGAAGTACGATGGGGTGCTGGAAGACGTCTTCGATATGCAGGAGAGGGTCTCTCGCTCGATCGCCGATGCGCTGAAGCTCACGCTCAGTCCGGAGGAGGATCGTCGCCTGGGCTCGCGTCAGATCGAGAATGTGGAGGCTTACCAGTGGTATCTGCGGGCTAGACAGGAGACCTGGCTGGCGACACCGGAGGCGCTGGCCCGAGCGGAGCAATACCTGAAGAGCGGCTACGAGATCATCGGCGAGAACGCGTTGCTTCATGCGGGGATGGGGTACGTCTACTGGTGGTATGCGAACATTGGAGTGGAACACGAAGACAACATCGCGTTGGCAGAGAAGTATTGTGACCGAGCGCTCGCCCTCGATCCCGAGTCAGCTGAGGCGCACCTGGTGCTCGGGCTGTTGTATCAGGCGTTCCACGGTGACCAGGTCCGCAGTTTCCATCACCTGAAGAGGGCACTGGCTATCAGCCCGGACGATGCGCACGCTCTGTTCTGGTTGATAGCGGGCCACGGCGTTGTGGGCCGGGTTGAAGAAGCGCGGCCACTGGTTGAGCGACTCGAAGCGGTGGATCCGCTGACGCCGATCAGCAGGTACAGCAGGGTGTTCGCGGACGTGTTCACCGGAGAGTTCGACCAGTCGGTCGAAGCCCTGACCGGCTGGCTGCGCATGGAGCCGGGCAACCCTGCGGCGCTGATATTGGGTGTGTGGTTTCTCGCGTTATCCGGGCGGCTCGCCGAGATGTGCAGTCTGGTGGAAGAGTCGGCGGACCTCGGGTCGGAAGAGCTGTACACATCGGTGAGTGTGATGGCGAAGCACGCCGTGGACGGGAACTTGGCGCGGATGCGTGAGTCGGTGACCGAAGGCGCGAGGAGGACGGCGCGGCGAGACCCGATGTCGTCCCACATCATGGCAGACGTGCATGCCCTGGCGGGGTTGAAGGACGAAACACTGGATTGGCTGGAGAACGCATTGAGCCGGGGATGGATCAACTATCCGTTCACAGTACTACAAGACCCACTCCTTGCACCGCTGCGGGAGGAACCGGGATTCGAGGCGATCGCGGCTCGGATGAAGTGGGAATGGGAAAGGTTCGAGGTCTAGTGCGATGACCGGCCAGTCGGAACAGGGCGATACGATAAAGCGTCGCGGCGAACGAGCGCTGTTGGTCGCGGTGGAGGGGCGGGAGGGGGTCCGGCGGTTCGTCGGCAAGTGCCGCATCGGTCGCGCGCCGGATAACGATCTGGTCGTCGAGTCGCGCTCAGTGAGTCTGTATCATGCCGAGGCGGTGTTAGAGGGCGGGAGCTGGCGGCTGCGTGACCTGGGGAGCACGAACGGCACGATAGTGGGCGGCCGGCGGATCCAAAGTATAACGCTGGGCGGACCGACGCGCGTGCACTTCGGCTTTCAGGGCCCGACGCTCACCTTGACGCCCGAGGGCCTGGAGAAGGCGGCGGACGCCGAGCCTACGCTCGTGCCGTCGGAGAGCGCCATCGTGAGGCGCTACTTCGCGCGGCGAGCGCCGGGAGACATCGGTGCTCACACGGCGGCGCTGCGCCGGGCGTTCGCCAATCTGCAGCGGCGACGGACCCGGAAGTTCGCTGCGACGCTTTTGGCCGTGGCGACGGTGGGCCTGGCCGCCAGCAGCTACGCCTACCTGCTGCACGAACGGGTGCAGGCGCAGCGCTCGGCAGCCGAGGATCTGTTCTACGCCTCGAAGGACATCGAGCTGGCGCTGGCGAAGCTGGCGGGCAGCCGCGACGAGCGGCGTGCTCAGCAGGCGCGGCACGCGGAGTTCGAGAAGCAGTATCAGGACTTCCTGGAGGAGCTGGGCGTCTACAGCGATGCCACACCGGAAGAGGTGCAGCTCGTATACCGCGTGGCGCATCGGTTCGGCGAGTCGGAGGTCAACGTTCCGCCGGAGTTCGTGGACGCGGTTCTCACGTATGTCAGGCTCTGGAAGACATCGCCGCGGCTGGCGGAGGCCATGGAGCGAGCGCAGCGGCACGGCTACGGTCAGCGGATCGCCGAGACGATGTTGGAACACGGGCTGCCACCCGAGTTCTTCTACCTGGCGCTGCAGGAGAGCGATCTGAGAGTGGAGGCGACGGGTCCCGAGACGCGGTTCGGGATCGCCAAGGGGATGTGGCAGTTCGTGCCGGGGACGGCGCGTGACTACGGTCTGAAGACGGGTCCGCTGGTGGGGGTCAGACGGCCCGATCCGCTGGACGAGCGGCACGATTTCGAGAAGTCGACGCGGGCGGCCGCGCGCTACCTGCGGCGGCTGTACACGACCGACGCTCAGGCGTCGGGTCTTCTGGTGATCGCGTCGTACAACTGGGGCGAGTCGAACATCCTGCGGCTGGTCCGCTCGCTGCCGGAGAGCCCGCGGGAGCGGAACTTCTGGAAGCTGTTCGCCAAGTACCGCGAGCGGATCCCGCAGCAGACGTACGATTACATCTTCAGCATAGTCTCCGCAGCGGTCATCGGCGAGGACCCCGAGCTGTTCGGGTTCGACTTCGACTCGCCGTACGATCGAGCCGAGCTACTGGCGGCAAGTGGAGGCTTCGCCGGGCTGCGCTGAGATTGTCGCAGCCCGACGCGCTGTGACTCGTATTCTATAGCGACTCGAAGCGACCCTGGAAGAAGCGTAGCTTCGACGGCTCGTAGACGAACTTCAGCCCCTTGATCTCGTCGCGGCGGTCGTACACCCGCTTGATACCCTCCGCCACCGCTCTCATGTGGTCGTTGCTGTAGACGCGGCGCGGGATGGTGAGCCGCACCAGCTCGAGCGCCGGCCGGTAGTTGGCGCCGGTCTCGGGGTTGCGGCCTTTAGATACGTTGCCGCGCTCCATGGCGCGGACGCCGGTCTCGACGTAGATCTCGGCGGCCAGGCGCTGGGCGGGGAACTCGTCCTGGTCGATCTGGGGCAGGAACCGTTTGGCATCCAAGAAGATAGCGTGGCTGCCCGGTGGCGTGACGATGGGGATGCCCATCTCGAGCAGCAGCGACCCGAGATACTGGGTCTGCTCGACGCGCGACCGGATGTAGCGGTCGTCGACCATCTCCTCGATACCGCGTGCGATGGCGGCGAGGTCGCCGGTGGCGAGTCCGCCGTCGGTGATGTTGCCCTCGTAGATGCGGATCATCTCGCGCGCCTTGTTCGCGAGGTCGGTGTCGTCCTTGAAACAGAGGACGCCGCCGATGTTGATCAGGAAGTCCTTCTTGCCGCTCACCGTGCAGCCATCGCCGTAGAGCATCATCTCGTGGACGATATCCTTGATCTTGGTGTCGTGGTAGCGAGGGTCACGGGTCTGGATCATGTAGGCGTTCTCGACGAAGCGGGTGGCGTCGAAGTATACGGGAATGCTGAGCGAGCTGCAGTACTCGTAGACTTCCTTCATATTGTCCATGCTGCACGGCTGGCCGCCGGCCATGTTGACGGAGTGCTCGAACGAGATGTAGGCGATCTTTGCGGGCCCGTGCTGGTCGACCGACGCCTCGAGCTTGCCGAGGTCGATGTTGCCCTTCCAGGGGAAGTCGCTCTCGGGCTTGTGGGCCTCGTCGACGATGACATCGACGAAGACGCCGCCGGCCAGCTCCTGGTGCAGCTTCGTGGTCGTGAAGTACATGTTGCCGGGCACGAGCTGGCCTTTCTTGATGCAGATCTGGCTGATGATATGCTCGGCGGCTCGCCCCTGGTGTGTTGGGATGATGTGCTCGTAGCCGGTGAGGTCCTGCAGCACTTCGACGAGCCGCTGGTATTCGTCGCTGTTCGTGGCACTGGCGCGGGCGGCGTCGTAGGCTGCCCACTGGTCGGTGCTCATCGCCGAGGTGCCCGAGTCGGTGAGCAGGTCGATGGTCACGTCGGCGGAGTGCAGTAGGAAGGTGTTATAACCGGCGGCGCGGATGGCCTTTTCGCGCTGACCGCGTGTGAGTACGGCCACCTTCTCGATCGTATCGATCGTGTAGGGGAACGTGTCGAAGGTGTAGGGCTCGAGCGTGGGGAAGACCCATTGATACTCCATCTGGTCACGCCAGCTGCCGATGGTAGACGCCTGGAGCCCGGTCACCTTGTCGCGCTGGGCGAAGAGGCTGATGATGGCGTCGGCGACCTGGTCGAGCTGTTCGTTGGTCATGGCGAGCCGCGGGACCTGGACCGGCAGCAGTCTATCGCGCCCGACGAGGCCCTGGGCGGTGGCGCGGATACCGGACATCAAGTAGAGTGCGGCGGCCAGGGTGTCCTGTTGGTGCTTCTTGATATGCGGGAGGAACTGGTCCGCCATGATGTAGGCGCCGTCGCAGCCGCGCTCGAGGGGTACGCCAGCGTCGCGTAGCCTCTGAGAGAAGCGCTCGGTCTGGCGCATGACCCAGTGGACCTCATCCTCGTCGCACATCTCCATGATGCCGCGGGCGAGGACCTCCATAGTGCGGCCGGCCATGCCGCCGTAGGTGTGCAGGCCCTCGAAGACGACGACCTCGTTCATGAACTTCTCGTGGTCGTCGGGGTTGTCGGTGGTGAGTATTCCGCCGGTATTGCACTTGGGGTCCTGAGCGCCGTCCATCAGGATGATGTGGCAGGTCTTGACGATCTGCTTGACGATCTCGGCGATCGAGCGATCGGCCTGGCCGGGCTCGTGTCGCTGGATGTACCACGCGTTCTCGATGACTCGGGACGCGTCGCAGATCAGGCGCTTGCCGTGCTGGTCGGCGCACGCGCGGACGCCGCGCAGATTCTCGAGGCTGAACGGGTGCTGCCCATCGGCGAACGCTTGGAGTCCGACGAACGCGACGTTACCCGCCTCGAGTATCTCTTCCAGTTTCTCGAGGTCCATGTTGCCGGTGAAGACCAGTTCCGTGTGATTCCGGGTGTCGGGATACGGGATCTCCAGGGGGTCGAGGACATCGAGCTTGGTGCGCGCGTTGCTGGGCACGACTGACCCCGGCGGCACCATGGTCGTGACGATCAGTTTGACCGAGCCGAGGTTGTTGTGTGTGGGGCAGACATAGGTGTGACCGAGTACCTCGTGAACGGCGGTCTCGAGCGCCTGGAAATTGCGGGAGCCGGCGTAGGCCTCGTCGCCGATCAGCTGGCCGGCCAGCTGTTCCTGGCTGAGTGCGCTGGCGCCCAACGAGCACATGTCGAAGGTGACCTGCGTGGGCGTCAGGTTCCAGACGTTGAAGTCGGCTTCGGCGAGGTACTTCTTACGCTCGTCGATCGTAGGCCAGAACAACAAGCGGACGGTCTTGATCTTGTGCGGTTCGTGGCTCGCCATTGATCCTCCCTGGGGGCCGTATCGATCTGTGGATCGGGGGCCGCACCGGGCGCGGCCCGTCTGTTCGGGATTTCCGGTACCCCAACCTATTCGCGCGTCGCGCTGGTGAAAAGAGCGTTTCTGGCCCGGACCCGGGCCCGGCTCTATCTTGCTCGGAATTATCTGCTACCTGGACTGTCATGGAATCGGATCTGGAGACCACCGACAGCGGGCGGACACTGCGGCTGGCGGCGCTGGCGATCCTCGCCCTCGGTACCGTGCTGCAGTTTTTCCTGTGGTCCCGGGGCTGGGTCGGCGAAGACCAGATAACGCTGCTGGGTCTGGGTCTGGAATTCGCGGAGACGGGCGGGCTGTCGCCGTTCGCCAAGGCGATGACCGGCGGCGGCAGGATTCCCGGATCGTTCCTGCAATTACTGGTCGGCATCCCGCTGGAGATCTGGCCGGACTATCGGGCGCCCGCTCTGTTCATCGGGATCTCCCACCTGGTGGCCGTGGTCGTCCTCGCGTTGACCCTGGTCCGGGCTCTGGGGCCGACCTCGGCCGTCTTCTTTCTCGCCGTCTACTGGCTGTCGCCCTGGCGGCTCCACCACTCGGGCGTCCTGTGGGAGCCGTGCTTCGTGTTCCTGCCGGCGGCGATCCACCTGGCCTGCCTCTATCGGCTGCGCGAGCAGGGACGGCCCGTGGCGAGCGCGGTCCTGGGCGCGACCCTGGTCCTGACGATGCAGATCCATGCGTCGTTCCTGATCCTGGTCGTAACCGCGGCGGTCCTGCTGTGGAGGCGGAAGGTGCGGCTGAGCTTCTGGGGCGCGGCCGCCGGCGTCGTCGCCGGCTCGCTGACGCTGATCCCCACGGTATTGGCGTACCTGCGGGATGAGCTGCCGGGGCTGGCGCCGGCCAGGTGGGAGCACCTGCCGCCGGTCGCCCTGGAGGTCAGCAACGTCTTGAAGGCGGCGCTCTACTGGTTTCGCTTGGGCTCACCCGACATCGGGCGGGGGATCCGCAGCGCTGGTCAGACTGCGGAGGGTGGGCTCGATGTCGCGGTGGCGGTGGTGGCAGGGCTGGCGCTGGCGTCGGTCGCGGTTTCGGTCGTCGCCTCGTGGCTGTACTTTCGGCGGTCGCGCCGGGGCGGCGAACCGGGGGCCGACGGTCGGGAATGGGTCCGGGGCTACGTTCTGTCGACGTTAGTCGCCGTCGGCATAGTAGCGGTCATCGCGCCGGCACCGGTGCAGGGCTGGCACCTGGTGATCGCGCTGCCCGCCGCTTGCATCCCGGTGGCCGCGTGGCTCGAGGCCAATCTGTTGGCCGGCGGGCGATGGCGGCGCCTGCTGGCGGCGTCGTTCATCGTTTTGCAGGTCGTGGTTACGGTGGTGGTCGGGCTAGGGAACCCGACGTACCGGAGGCCGAGTGACGGCCAGGCGATCGAGCGCGAGATTCCGAGGGAGCTCTATCGCCTGTTCGATTCTGTCGACCTGGAGGAGGAATAGATGCAGCGATCGCTGACCATGGTTGGGAACACCGTGCCGCGGCTCCTGAGCTTCGTTTCGGGGATAGGGATGGTCGTCTTCTCGATCCTGACGATCGATCACTACTATGCCGCGAACTTCCCGGAGACGATCTTCGAGGGTTCGTTCTGCGATATCAGCGCCTTCTTCAACTGTGACAGCTCGGCCTACGCCGCGATAGCGGCGATCGCCGCCGTGCCGCTCGGCTACTTCGGGCTGGTCGTCGGGCTGCTGGTCGCGCTGGGCGTGGTCGTGCCGTCGGCGAGCTTCGAGCGAACGAACAAGTTCATCTCGTTGATCAACGCGGTCGGCGTGGTCGCGCTCTTCGTCTATGCGATCTTCATTAATCGCAGCCTGTGCCTGTTGTGCAGCGGCTTCTATGTGTTCTCGCTGGTCAGCTTCTTCCTGTTCTGGAGGTACGGTCTCGGCGGCGAGGGAGGAATCGCAGCCGGCTGGCTGCGACCGTCGTTCAAGCTGTTGACGGTCTTCGCCGTGCTGGGTCTGTCCGGGGCTTACGGGTTCGCGCAGTACACCGAGGCGCGGCGCACGGCCCAGTCGGGCGGTGTGGCGGCGCGTGCGGTGACTGAGTTCTACAACCTGGAGATAGTGGATTGGCCGAGCTATGTCTCGCCGTTCTGGACGGTGCGGTCGACGGAGAACTTCGAGGATGCACCGGTCCGGATCGTGGAGTACGGAGATCTGCTGTGCTCCGACTGCCTGATACTGTACAACCAACTGAAGGAGCTGAAGGTCGAGTTCGAGGGGAAGCTGAACATCGCGTTCCAGTTCTTCCCGCTCGAGGCGAAGTGCAACGACGTGGTCGAGAAGGATCTTCACCCCGGGGCCTGCGATGTGTCGTACATGGCGGCATACGACCCGGACAAGTTCCTGGCGATCCACGACGAGATCTTCGAGAACTTCCAGGCGGCGCGGCGGCAGCCGGAATGGCGGGCCGAGCTGGCCCGGCGGTTCGATGTGGAAGCGGCGCTGACCGACTCGGCGACCATCGCGCTGGTCGACCGGATGATCCAGACGGGTCGCGAGTACGAGAAGACGCACGAGCGGTTCTCGTACGGCATCAGATCGACGCCGACGATGATTGTGAACAACCGGATGATCATCGGCACGCTGTCGATCGAGCAGCTGCGCGCGATCTTCGAGGCGCTGGTCGATGAGCAGGAATCCGGCGGCCGGCGGTTCATCGAGAGCTGGGAAGAGTAAGCGTCGAGATGTCGGGGTCGATTCTCGCCGTTCTCGATCCCCTGGCCGTCGGCGTCGGCCTGGCTGTGTTCTGCGCGCTGGCCTATGCGGCGCTGGTGTCGGCGCGTGAGGGAGAGCCGCGTGCCGTATTCGTCTCGTCCCTGCTCGCCGTCATTCTCTCGGCTCCGTATCTGCTGCTAGGGCTCTCCGATCTGGAGGGTAAGGCCGTCCTCAGCGGGGGGCTGCTGCTAGTGACGGGCGCTGCCGCGGTCGCGCTGGTCGTGCCATGGGGTAGGAAGCGGATCGTCGAGGACGACGAGCCGCGGGTCAGGATCGACGAGCGCGACATCATGTTCTCGCGGAACGTGCTGGAGCCGGGCACGGCGCGGTTCGAGGAGTACTACGCGGCGCATCCGGAGAAGCGTGTCGCCGACGATGCGTTCAGGGCGTTGCCCGGTCTGCTGGCGGAGGGGTCGACGATGTACGACCCGTACGCGTACGGCGCGGCAGGCGCGACGGAGGCGACGGTCGAGTACCTGAGGCCGCTGGCGGACGGCGAGGTGGCGGCGGAGCGCAGGGTCACCGAGACGGCGAAGATCACGGAGTTCATCAAGGGATGGACGCTCAAGCTGGGAGCCGTTTCGGTCGGAGTGACGGAGCTCAGGGACTACCACATGTACAGCACGGTGGGGCGCGGCGATGAGTACGGCCGGCCGGTGGAGCTGGGCCATGACTACGCCGTGGCGTTCACGGTGGAGATGTCGAGGGAGATGGTGGCCGGCGCGCCGAAGGCCTCGATCGTGATGGAGTCGTACCAGCAATACCTGGCGGCGGGCGGCATCGCGATTCAGGTGGCGAAGCTGATCCGCGGCCTCGGCTACTCGGCCAGGGCGCACATGGACGGCAACTATCGTGTCGTGTGCCCGCTGGTCGCGCGTGACGCCGGTCTGGGTGAGATCGGCCGGATGGGTCTGCTGATGACACCGGAGCTAGGCCCGCGGGTGCGGCTCGGGGTCATAACCACCGAGCTGCCGCTGCTGACCGACGAGCGAAGCTTCGACTACACGGTGATCGATTTCTGCAGGCGCTGTAAGAAATGCGCGGAGACGTGTCCGGCCCAAGCGATACCGGCGGGAGACCGTGAGATGATCGGCGGCGTTCGGCGCTGGCAGATCGATCAGGAGGCGTGCTTCACTCTATGGTGCAAGTTGGGGACGGACTGCGGGCGCTGCATCTCGGTGTGTCCCTACTCGCACCCGGACAACCTGCTCCATAATCTGGTGCGGCGGGGAGTGCGTAACTCGTCGCTGTTCCGCAGGCTGGCGATCAAGCTGGATGATCTGTTCTACGGCAAGCGGCCGACGTCCGCCGATCTGCCGGAGTGGATGCGGATGGGCGCGGTCGAGTGAGGGCCGTCTAGTCAGGCGGCCAGTCGGGGTTCGGTACCGGCATCCGGGCGCCGACGCTGCGTCGCCACTCGACGAGGATCTCGTGCAGCTCGCCGGCCAGCTCGGGTCTCTGTTCAGCCAGGTCCCGCGACTCGCCGATATCGGCACTCAAATCGTAAAGCTCTGTCTTACCGTCCTCGAACCATTCGAGCAGCTTGAAGTCGCCGACCCGCGCGGCGCCCGACGGCCTGTTGCCCGAGCCGTGATAGTGGGGGAAGTGGAAGAACAATTGCCGACGGTCCAGTGAGCCGCTACCGCGCAGGAGTGGCACGAGACTGAGGCCGTCCTGATGCTGTGCGGGCCGCAGAGGCAGCCCGGCGATCTCCAGCAGAGTCGGATAGAGGTCCATGGTGATCGCCGGTTGGTCGACCCGCCGGCCGCCCTCGATGACGCCGGGCCACTTGACGATCAGCGGGACGCGGACCCCGCCCTCGTAGAGCCAGCCCTTACCGGCGCGTAGGGGGAGGACCGCCGTGGGTATCCTCCGGCTTCGCCTGAGCGTGCTCAGGCCGCCGTTGTCCGACACGAAGACGACGACGGTGTGGTCGGCGAGCTCGAGGCTGTCGAGCAGCGCCAGGACGCGACCGACGCTCTGGTCGGTGCTCTCGATCATGCCGGCGTAGACGGGGTGGTCCTGGCGCTGCTTGGTCGTCGCATTCGCGCCTTCGGGTAGGAAGGCGGGCGCGTCGGGCGCGGCCAGGCTCTGCGCCTTGGACTGGTATTTCGCGATGAGCTCGAACTTGGCTTGCAGCGGTGTGTGGACGGCGTAGTGCGAGAGGACGAGGAAGAACGTCGTGTCGCGCCGCGCCGCGATGAATTCGAGCGCCGCGTCGGTGATCTGGTCGGTCAGGTAGTCTCCCGGTTCGCCGTCCTCGAGGTCCGGCACGTTGGTGATCGGCCAGTTCGGGTTCTCATAGGGGAAGAAATACGAGCCGGGCTGGCCGGCGTGGTTGACCGCGAAGGCGAAGTCGAATCCCTGGTCCGGCGGAAGGAACCCTTCGGCGCCGAGGTGCCACTTGCCGATGTAGCCCGTGGCGTATCCGGCCTGCTCGAACGCTTCACCGAGCGTGATCTCGTCGAGTGGCAGCTGCCGCAGGTACTCGGCCTGGAGCAGCATGCCGACCTGCTCGCCGCCGATCCAGTTGGTGATGTTGAGGCGCGCCGGGTCCTTGCCCGTCATGATGCTGGCCCGGGTCGGCGAGCACACGGGGCTGGCCGAATAGAACTGGGTGAAGCGGGCGCCTGCGGCGGCGAGCCGATCGATGTTCGGCGTCTCGTAGAAGGTGCTTCCGTAGGCGCCGGTATCGGTCCAGCCGAGATCATCGATGATGAAGAAGACGAAGTTCGGTCGCTCGGCGGCCGGGCGGTCGCATCCCCAAACGGAGGCGAGGACGGCCAGGACGGAACATGTCAGGTAGCGGCGGCGGTTTGTCATTCCGACCCCTGTTCCGAGGAAGAGAGTGCGCCGGCGAACAAAGCTACCCGGCCTTGGTGGAGTGGATCGCGAAGGCCGCGCCCTGGGGGTCCATGCACTGCGCGATCCAATCGCCGCCCGGCACCTCCATGGGTCCGTTGAGGACTTGGCCGCCCAGCTCTTTCACCTTCTCGACTGCAACCTGGACATCTCCGACCCGGATGTAGAACAGCCAGAAGGGTGGCCCAGGCATCTCGGCCGGCTTACTGAACATGCCGCCCAGCGGCATGCCGCCGACACCGAACATCTGATAGGTGCCTGTCTCACCCATGTCGCTGGCGTCCGTCTTCTGCCAACCGAAGAGCTTGCTGTAGAAGTCGAAGGCGGCCTGGTGGTCCGTGGTTGCCAGCTCGTGCCACGAGAACTCGCCCTCTCGAGGCGGTCCCTGCTTTACCGGAGGGGTCTCCTCAGTCGTGAAGACGGCGAACGCGGCACCCTGCGGGTCGGCGAGCACGGCGAAGCTGCCGACCTTCGGGATCGACACGGGTCCGTGCAGTACCTGGCCACCCAGCTCCTTCACTCTGTCCGCCGTGGCGACGGTGTCGGGCACACCGATGTAGGCCAGCCAGTGAGATGGCGCGCCGGCGGCCCTGGCGTCCTCGGGCAGGTCCATGACGCCGCCGATCGGCGTGTCGCGGTTGGTCCACAGCGTATAGGGCTCGGGTCCGCCCTCCCATGGAGTCGTTCCCCAGCCGATCAGTTGGCTGTAGAAGCTCGTGGCGGACTGGCGGTCAGTCGTCATCAGGTCGTACCAGACGAATCGTCCGCGGGGCACGTCGGACATGAGGTTCTCCTTACCGGCTTGCGCCGGGCGAGCGCGACTGCGGGATCGACGAGCTAGATTTCAATATGGACGAGTCTGATCGCCGAGTCCAGCGGAGCGAGAACGCTGCGGCTGGCGACACGCGTTGCTGCTGGTAGAGAGGGGGCGCATCTTAGAGAGCGAGGTATCACAGCGATGAGCGACGTGTTCCTGAGCTACGCGCGTGAGGACCTATCGCACGCCGAGAGACTGGCACGCGCCCTGAAGGCCGCGGGCTGGTCCGTGTGGTGGGACCGTTCCATTCCGGCGGGCAAGACCTTCGACGAGGTTATCGAGGCCAAGCTCGAGGCCGCGAGATGTGTGGTCGTGTTGTGGTCCCGTGCAGCGGTGGCCAGTGACTGGGTGCGTGAGGAGGCGTCAGAGGGCAAGAGAAGAGGAATCCTCGTGCCGGTTCTCATCGAGTCGGAGGTGAAGGTTCCCCTCGGGTTCCGACGTATCCAAGCCGCCGATCTGGCGGATTGGGATGGCTCGGACACGGATTCCTCGTTCCGGCAGCTGGTACGCGATATCGGTAGTGTTCGCACCGGCGAATCGCGACCCGTCCTGCGGATCGTGCCGGCGCCGCCCGGCGCGAGGCTCCTGTTCCTGGTCGAGGCGCTGGTGATCGAAGACGACACCCATCTGGTGTTAGGCGCCGATCCGGTAGCGCGGGAGACGCACGAGGAGCCCGGAGGTCTGCTGGAGGCTGCCCGGGCGAGCATACAGCCGGTCCCGGGTACGCTGGTGGTGGGCGGTGAGCGTCCCGTCCGCATCCATGCCATCGTGCACGACCTCGACGAGCAGCCGTCGTGGCGAGAGGAGTGGGTGGCGAGCGCGCTGGGCGCGATCATCAGGGAAGTGGGTGCGAGAGAGCTGCGCTCGATATCGTTACCGATTCTGGGTGGCGTACACGGGTCGCTGGCGCCCGACCGGTTCGCCGAGCTGCTGAGAGACGCTCTGGCGGAAGCGAGTGTCGAGTGTCTGGATGAAGTGTGGTTGACGGTTCTACCCGATGTCGCGGCCGAGCTGGCGAGACGGTTACGGGCGCTCGGCTTCGAGGTGCAAGAGCGAGCGGAGGAGTGAGACGATATGGCGACGATGAAGGAAGCTGTGGACGCGTTCCTGGCGCAGAAGCGTATCGCGGTCGCGGGAGTGTCGCGCAACAAGAACGAGGCGGCGAACATCGTCTATCGGAAGCTGCGCGACTCGGGTTACGAGGTCTTCCCGATCAACCCGAACGCGGAGACGGTGGAGGGTGACGAGTGTTACCCCGACCTGAAGTCGGTGCCGGGTGGGGTCGAGGCTGTCGTGATCGCTACTCACCCGGCGGTGACGGAAGGTGTGGTAAGGGAGTGTGCCGACCTGGGTGTGCCGCGGGTGTGGATGCACCGCTCGTTCGGGCAGGGTAGCGTGTCGAAGGATGCCGTCGCTTACTGCCGCGAGCAGGGTATCGAGGTCATCGCGGGCGGCTGTCCGATGATGTTCTGCCAACCGGTCGACTTCCCTCACAAATGCATGCGCTGGATCCTGGGCGTAACCGGCGGCCTGCCGAAAGAGGCCTAGCAGGTCGCTGAAAAGCGTCCGTGTAGTCGGGTCGGCGCCGGGACCGCGGCGGAAGGATCGCTTTTTTGGGAGCCTCGAGGGCCGTTAGACGGGGCGGCCGCGAGGCTGTAAATTGGGCCCAGAGGAAGGAACCCAATGCTGAAGCGATCCGCAGCCGGCGCCGCAGGCACCCCGCTGCCTCCCATGAAGCTCCTGCCCCGAGAGGCGCGGCCCGGCATCTTTGCACCCCCCAACAGCTAAACCCCTATCGCGGTAGGGTTGCCGGCCCGCCCCGGGGACCCGTGCGAGCCGAGCTCGCCACCCCGACGTCCGTGCCGGCGCCGCCTGGCACCGGGCCTACTGTCCGCCGCCGATTCGCCCCCCGCGCTACCGCGTCGTCGAGCTGAGACGAGACAACGAAGGCGACAGCCATAATGACAGGAGAGCACGATGTCTGAGATAACCGTACCATCCGAATCCGTCTTTCCGATACTGAAGGAGAACATCTTGGTCGATGGCTTCCACATCGTGATCGATCTGCAGAAGTCGCACGGGTCGGTCATCGTGGATGCGTTGGAGGGTAAGGAGTACCTGGATTGCTACGGCTACTTTGCGACCCTACCGATCGGTCACAACCATCCGAAGCTGCAAGACGAAGGCTTCCGTCGCTCGCTGATGACGGCGGCGCTCGCCAACCCGGCGAACAGCGACATCTATTCTCGTGAGTTCGCGGCGTTTGTTAAGACGTTTCGCGAGATCGCCGTACCTGACGAGTTCCGCTATCTGTTCTTCATCGCCGGTGGCGCGCTGGCGGTGGAGAACGCGATGAAGGTGGCGTTCGATTGGAAGCGTCAAAAGAACAGGGCGCAGGGTATCGAGGGCGGCGGTGACAAGATCATGCACTTCGTCGACGCGTTCCATGGTCGCAGCGGTTACACGCTCTCGGTGACGAACACCGATCAGGTCAAGATCCGTGATTTCCCCAAGTTCGATTGGCCGCGCATCTCGAATCCGACGGTCCGCTTCCCGGTGGACGAAGCGGAGGCGCGCGCGGTCGAGGAGAAGGCGTATTCGGAGATCGAGGCTGCGTTCGCCGAAGACCCGCATGGTATAGCCGCGATCCTGATCGAGCCGATCCAGGGTGAAGGTGGCGACAACCATTTCCGGCCGGAATTCATGCAGCGTCTTCGCAAGTATGCGGACGAAAACGATGCGCTGTTGATATTCGACGAAGTGCAGACGGGGATGGGTGTGACGGGTAAGATGTGGGCGTATCAGCATCATGGTATGACACCCGACATCATCGCGTTCGGCAAGAAGACACAAGTCTGCGGCATCATGAGCACGCGACGCGTCGACGATGTGAAGGACAACGTCTTCCACGTCTCGTCGCGCATCAACTCGACGTGGGGTGGCAACCTGGTGGACATGGTGCGCTGCGCACGCTACCTGCAGATCATACAGGAGGACGGCCTGGTGGAGAGTGCGGCGCGGGTGGGCACGCAGTTCAAGGCTGGGCTGGAGAAGCTGGCGTCCGAGTTCCCGGCAGTCACGAACGTGCGCGGCTTGGGCCTGATGGTGGCCTTCGATCTGCCGGACGGCGCGACGCGTGACAAGATTCGCCAGGCATGCTGGGATCGCGGGCTCGCCACACTGCCGTGCGGACCGCGCTCGCTGCGCTTCCGGCCGCCGCTCGTGTTCAGTGAGGCGGAGGCAGAGCAGTCGCTGGCAACGCTGCGGGAGGTGTTGGCGTAGAGTGACCGGCACGGCGAGCTGAGGTGAGCCCCGTAAGGAGGGAGCGCGAGACATGATACGGTACGTGACATTGACACTGATGTTCGCGGTGATGGCGAGCCCGGTCATGGCTCAGGACTACGCGCCGCTGCTCGATGCGGGTCGGCGCAACCTGTTGCACGAGGAGCTGAGCGGCGAGGTCGCGAAGGATCACGTCATACAGATCACGCGGCACCACCGTATCCAGGGCTCGCGCGGCTACCGCGACGCGGCGCAGTACGTGCTGGAGCAGTTGCGGGGCTACGGGTACGGCGAAGACGAGGCGTGGATCGAGTCGTACCCATCGGATGGTCGGATCCACTACGGGACGTGGCAGGCGCCGTCGGGCTGGGACATCGACTTCGCGGAATTGCGGATGGTCGAGCCGTACGAGTGGCGTATCGTCGGCTACCCCGAGGTGGCGATGAGCCTGATCACCTACTCGAACCCGGGCGACGTGACGGCAGAGCTGGTCTGGGTGGGGTCGGGCACGCGTGACTCGGACTACGAGGGCAAGGATGTGCGGGGCAAGTTCGTGCTGGCGACGGGCTACGGTGGGGACGTCCATCGGTTGGCGGTGATCGAGTACGGCGCGGCGGCGGTCGTCTGCTACCTGGACGATAGCCGCGCGATGGAGTACCCGGACATGTTGGCCTACACGGGGATGTGGCCGCGGCCGGAAGAGCTGGAGCACGTCACGTTCGGGTTCAACCTGACGAAGCGGCAGGGCGAGCGGCTGCGGGGGCTGCTGGAGTCGGGGCAGCGCGTCGTGGTGCACGGCCGGGCTTCGGGTATCGGGCTCGAGCCCTATTACATGGACGTGGTGGTGGCGCGGATCGCGGGTTCGGAGTTGCCGGACGAGGAGCTGGTCTTCGCGGCGCACCTCGATCATCCGAAGGAATCGGCGAACGACAATGCCAGCGGCTCGGCGGCGCAGCTGGACATGGCGCGGTCGCTGAAGGTCCTGATCGAGGAAGGCCGACTGCCGCGTCCGAAGCGCTCGCTGCGTTTTCTCTGGGTGCCCGAGTGGCACGGGACGATGGCGTACATTGACGGGCATCCGGAGCTGGTGGGTCCGGCGCAGGGCGGGAGCTATCTGGCGCATATCAATCTCGACATGGTCGGCGAGCACCTGGAGCTGCTGCACTCGCGGATGAACCTGACGAGCGCGCCGTGGTCGACGCCGTCGGCGTTGAACGATGTGGTGGAGAACATGGCGCAGATGACGGCGCGGCTGAATGTGCGGTCGCCGCGTGGCAGTCTCTCGATGATGAACTTCGAGTTGACGCCGTACGGCGGTGGCAGCGATCACATGATGTTCATCGACCGGGACATCCCGGGGATGATGATCGGGCATTCCGACTACGCGCATCACACCTCGGAGGACACGCCTGACAAAGTCGACCCGGTGGAGTTGGAGCGTACCGAGATCATCGCTACGGCGGCGATGCTCTATCTGTCGGATCTGACGGAGGCCGAGGCGATCGATCTGGCCTACCTGGTGGGCGGCAAGGCGGCGGGTCGGCTGGGTGCGGCGGCGCGGCGGGCGCGGCGACAGATGGTCGCCACATTCGGTGAGAACCCTGCGGTGGCCTGGTTCGAGGCGCGCAACACGATCGAGCATGCGGCGGTAACCGAGCGTGAGGCGGTGAGCTCGATACTCCACTTCAACGGTGCCGAGTCGGTGCGTGGGACCGTACGGACGATCCAGGAGCAGATCGACGCGCGGGAGCTGGCACTGATCGCGGCGCTGGACCGGGAAGCGATATCGCTGGGCGGCACGAGCCCGAGTCGTGGTGAAGCGATCGACGTGCGTATCCCGGTGCGCTTGACCCGGGGTCCGCTGGACTTCGCGTTGCCGGGTAGCAGGTTGCCGGCGGACGAGGCGGCGTGGTACTCGTCGCGCGAGTTCACGCTTTCGGGCAACGCGCGCTTCGAGCTGGTGAGCTTCATCGACGGCACGCGGTCGGTGACCGCCATCCGGGACGCGATCAGCGCTGAGTTCCGACCGGTCTCGACGGCGGTGGTGGCCCGCTATCTGGAAGACCTGGTCAAGGTCGGGGTGGTCGATTGGAGGTGAGTGGCGCCAGAGTCTGGCGCCACCTCGCCGACCTTGTTAATTGAGAAGTATGAGCCTGCTCCATCTCTACCGGGCGCCGGGGCTGTCGGCAGCGGCGCGGGCGGCGCTGCTGCAGATGGCCCGGCGGCGCGTCTCATCCGACATCCAGGCGATCGAGACCGAGTTCTGCTTCAACATCGCGGCGGCGGACGAACTGACGGCGGCGGAGTTCCGGACCCTCAGCTGGCTACTGAGCGAGACGTTCGAGCCTGACCGCTTCGGCGGGCTGAGCTTCCTGGACCCGGGCGCGGGGGTGGTACTCGAGGTGGGCCCGCGGATGAACTTCAGCACCGCCTGGTCCACCAACGCCGTGTCCGTCTGCCACGCCTGCGGTTTGAAGAAGATCCGGCGGATAGAGCGCTCGCGGCGCTACCTGTTGAAGGGAATCTCGAGGCTGAGCGATGAAGCGGCCTGGACCTTCCTGTCGGAGGTCCACGACCGGATGACCGAAACGCCGTATCCGGAGCCGTTGCGCAGTTTCGCGAGTGGCGTGAGGCCGGAGCCGGTACAGGAGATCCCGGTGATGGAAGAGGGGCGGCAGGCCCTCGAGCGGGTCAACCGGGAGATGGGGCTCGCCTTCGACGATTGGGACCTGGACTACTACACCGACCTGTTCGTCAACCGGGTGGGCCGCAATCCGACGAACGTCGAGTGCTTCGACATCGCGCAGTCGAACAGCGAGCACTCGCGGCACTGGTTCTTCAAGGGTCGGCTGGTGATCGACGGGGAGCCGATCGCGGCCAAGCACCTCATAGCGCTGATCAAGAGCCCGCTGGAGTCGAACCCGAACAACAGCGTCATCGCCTTCAAGGACAACTCGAGCGCGATTCGCGGTTACCCGATCCGCACGATCATACCGTCGCGGCCAGGCGAGCCGTCGGCGTTCGTCGCCAGCGACCTCGACTACCACATCATCTTCACCGCCGAGACCCATAACTTCCCGTCAGGTGTGGCGCCGTTCCCCGGCGCCGAGACGGGGACAGGCGGCCGCATCAGGGATGTGCACGCTACCGGTCGCGGCTCGCTCTACGTCGCCGGTACTGCAGCGTACTGCGTGGGCAACCTGCGGATCCCGGGCTACGAACTGCCGTGGGAGAGCCCGGACTTCGCCTATCCGGGCAACCTGGCGTCGCCGCTCGAGATCGAGATCGAGGCGTCGAACGGCGCCTCCGACTATGGCAACAAGTTCGGTGAGCCGGTCATTCAGGGGTATACGCGCTCGTTCGGCATGCGGCTACCTAACGGTGAGCGCCGCGAGTGGCTGAAGCCGATCATGTTCACCGGCGGCATCGGCCAGATGGACGCGCGGCACGTCGAGAAGGGCGGCCCCGAGAAAGAGATGTGGGTCGTCAAGATCGGCGGCCCGGCCTACCGGATCGGGATGGGCGGCGGCGCCGCGTCCAGCATGGTCCAGGGCGAGAACGTCGAGGAGCTCGACTTCAACGCGGTGCAGCGCGGTGACGCCGAGATGGAGCAGAAGGTGAACCGGGTGATCCGCGCCTGCGTCGAGCTGGGTGAGCGCAATCCGATCGTCAGCATCCACGACCAGGGCGCCGGCGGTAACTGCAATGTACTAAAGGAGATAGTCGATCCGGCGGGTGCGCGGATCGAGATCCGCGAGATCCCGCTGGGCGACGACACGCTCTTGGTGCTGGAGATCTGGGGCGCCGAGTATCAGGAGAACGATGCCCTGCTGCTGCGGCCCGAGCATGCCGATCTCTTCCGTGCCTTCTGCGAGCGGGAGAAGGTCACGTACGCGTTCGTCGGCCGTATCACCGGGGACGGTAGGATCGTGGTCCACGACGAGGCGGATGACTCGACGCCGGTGGACCTCGACCTGGATGCGGTGCTGGGCGACATGCCGCAGAAGAGGTTCGAGTTCGAGCGCGTCGCGCCGAAGCTCGAGCCGCTGAGGCTGCCCGACGGGCTCGGCGTGAGAGCGGCCCTCGATCGCGTTCTGCGGCTGCTGTCGGTGGGGTCGAAGCGCTTCCTCACGACGAAGGTCGACCGCAGCGTTACGGGCCTCATCGCGCGGCAGCAGTGCGCCGGCCCGCTGCAGGTGACGGTCGCCGACGTCGCGGTCATCGCCCAGAGCCACCAGGGCGCGACCGGCGCGGCGACGGCGATCGGCGAGCAGCCGATCAAGGGCTTCCTCGACATGGGAGCGATGGCGCGCATGAGCGTCGGTGAGGCGCTGACCAATCTGGTCTGGGCGCCGGTGAGCGCGCTGGAGGACGTGCGTTGTTCGGGCAACTGGATGTGGGCGGCTAAGCTGCCGGGCGAAGGTGCGGCGCTGCACGATGCGGCGGTCGCGATGAGCGAGATGATGAAGGAGCTGGGCATCGCCGTGGACGGCGGCAAGGACAGTATCTCGATGGCGGCGCGGGCACCTGGCAGCGACGGCGCGGACGAGACGGTGAAAGCGCCCGGCGAGCTGGTGGTCTCGGCCTACGTAACCTGTCCCGAGATCACGAAGACGGTGACACCGGATCTCGAGCTGCCGGGTGAAGGGCGCCTTCTGTACGTCGATCTCGGCCGCGGTGTTCACCGGTTGGGCGGTTCGTCGCTGGCACACGTCTACGGTCAGATCGGTGATGCGTCGCCGGACGTGGAGGACGTCGCGCTGCTGAAGCGGGCCTTCGAGGCGGTGCAGGATCTGATCGCCAGCGAAAAGATCGCCGCCGGACACGATCGCAGCGACGGCGGGCTGATCACGACGATCTTGGAGATGGCGTTCGCGGGGAACCATGGTGTGGAGCTCGAGCTCGGAGACGAGAGCGATGCCGGCCCAATCCCGTACCTGTTCTCCGAGGAACTGGGTCTCGTGCTCGAGGTGAGCGGTGCCGACGAAGCCGAGGTTCTCGAGACGTTCCGTCGCGCGGATGTCCCGTGTATCGCGATCGGCACGACGCGCGCCGATGCGGACGTGGTAGTTCGCTACAACGACCGTGAGGTTCTGAGGGGTGACGTTCGCGAGCTGCGGGACGTTTGGGAGGAGACGAGCTTCCAGCTCGATCGGTTGCAGGCCAACCCGGAGTGCGTCGATCAGGAGCGGTCGGGCCTGCGTGAGCGGACGGGTCCCAAGTTCAGCGTGCCGTTCACCCCGCAGCCGACGCCGGCGGCGATCCTGGAGGGCGAGAGGAAGGTCCCGGTGGCGATCCTGCGGGAGGAGGGTAGCAACGGCGACCGCGAGATGGCGTCGGCGTTTTACGCGGCGGGCTGCGAGCCCTGGGACGTAGTGATGTCGGACCTGCTGGCCGGTCGTGTCGACCTACGGCGCTTCCGTGGGGTCGTCGGCGTCGGCGGGTTCAGCTACGCCGATGTCCTCGATTCGGCGAAAGGTTGGGCCGGGGTCATCCGGTTCAACGAGGGCCTGTGGAAGCAGTTCGAGGAATTCTACGAGCGGCCCGACACGTTCAGCCTCGGGGTCTGTAACGGCTGCCAGCTGCTGGCTCTCTTGGGCTGGGTGCCGTGGCGGGGTATCCCGGACGAGCAGCAGCCGCGCTTCATTCAGAACGCGTCCGGTCGCTTCGAGTCGCGATTCGTGGCGCTCAAGGTACAGGAGAGCCCGGCGATCATGCTGCGGGGGATGGAGGGCGCGACGCTGGGCGTCTGGGTCGCCCACGGCGAAGGTCGGGCTTTCTTCCCGGGAAAGTCCATCCTCGAGCGGGTCCTGCAAGAAGGACTGGCCCCGGTCCGCTTCGTCGACGACGAGGACCGGGTCACGGAGGTCTATCCGCACAACCCGAACGGCTCGCCCCACGGGATCGCCGGCCTCACCTCGCCGGACGGCCGGCACCTAGTGATGATGCCGCACCCCGAGCGCTCGTTTCTGAAGTGGCAGTGGGGGTGGATGCCGGAGGAGATGAGGCGCGGGCTGGAGGCATCGCCCTGGCTGAGGATGTTTCAGAACGCGAGGGAGTGGGCTGAATCGGTGGGCGGTGGGCGGTAGGCAGTGGGCGGTGGGTCGGTGGCCGGTGATTCCTATTCGTAGCGCAGGGCTTCCATCGGGTCGACGTTGGCAGCGCGCCGAGCGGGGAGGTAGCAGGCGGGGAGCGCGACCGCGAAGATGAACGCGACGACGGCGGCGAAGGTCGTCGGGTCGTTGGCACTCACCTCGTAGAGCAACCCGGATAGCACACGGCTCAGAGCTAACGCGCCCGCCGTGCCAAGGGCGACACCCACGACGACGAGGGTCATTCCCTGCCGGGTCACGAGTCCCAGGACGTTCGGTTTCCCCGCACCTATCGCCAGCCTGATTCCCAGTTCGTGGGTGCGTTGGCTGACGGTGTACGAGAGGACGCCGTAGATCCCCACGGCGGCGAGCAGGAGAGCGACCCCTGCGAAGATGCTGAGGAGCAGCAGCCAAGAGCGCTGGGAGGCCAGGGAGTCGGTCGTGATCTGCTCCATCGTGGCAACCTCGTAAAGTGGCAGATCCGGATCGAGTCTCCAGACGGCCTGGCGCACGTCGGGAACCAGGCTGAGCGGCGAAGTGGCGGCCGTGCGGATGACGATGGCCATCGACTCCGGCGTTTGGATCTGCGGGTTCGGCAGGTACATCGTCGGTTCGACTTCTGTGTCGAGGCCGAACGCCCGGACGTCACCGACGACTCCGACGATCTCCAGATCCTCCGCCTGGGTAGGACCGTCCCAGGCGATGTGCATCCCGACTGCGTTCGCGCTGGGAAAGATGCGGCGCGCGAGTGTCTCGTTCACGACGATCACCCGCGGCGCGTCCGCTCCGTCGGTCTCTCGCACGTCGCGGCCAGCCAGCAGCGGTATTCCCATCGCCCGAAAGTACTCGGGAGTGAGATGTCGACGTTGGACGGGGTAGTTCTCATCGGGGCGGCCGGGCAAGGTGACTACGGTACCGTGGAACCAGCTGAGGGGTACTCCCTCGATCGCTGCAGCGGCTTCGACCGCCGGCATCCGCTGGATCTCGTCCACCAAACCTGCGAAGAAGGCCGCGCGTTCTTGCTGAGTCTCGTACTTCGAGGTGGGCAGCGAGACGCGAGCCGTTAGCACCCCCTCTTGGTTGAAGCCAGCACCGACGTTTGCCAAACGCCAGAAGCTGTTGAGGAGCAGGCCGGCTCCGACCACAAGTATCAACGATAGAGCAACTTCGGCAATGACCAGAGCGCCACGTAATCGACGGCGGCCAAGTCCGTTCAACCCCTTGAGGCCGCCCTCCTTGAGCGCTGAAAGCAGATCGACGCGGATCCCTTGGGTAGCGGGAATCAGCCCGACCAGGATGCCGGCGAGCAGAGTGACTGCCATCGTGAAGAGAAGGACGGGCCAACTGATGTCGACCTCGGTCGCCCGTGGTAACTGACTCCCGATGCTCGCCAGGAGTACTTCGGTTCCCACAACGGCCAACCCGAATCCCACGACGCCGCCGAGGATTGCGAGGACGATGCTCTCGGTGAGCAACTGCTTGAGCAGTCGGGTCCGGCCGGCCCCGATGGCGGCTCGCACTGCCATCTCTCGACCGCGGGACTCTGCACGAGCCAGCGAGAGGTTCGCCACGTTCGCACAGGCGACGAGGAGAACGAGCCCGACTGCCCCGAGCAACATCAGGAGCGGTGTTCGCGCTCCACCCACGATCTCGCGGTGCATCGGCGCCGCGACCCAACGCCACCCCGCGTTGGTCTCCGGGTAGGCTTCGGCGAGGGCCAGCGCGATCGCCTCCAACTCTTGGCCGGCCACGTCGAGTTCGACCCCCGGCCTCAGGCGACCGAGGACTCGCAGGTTGTGCCGTCCCCGTAAGCTCACGTCCCGGACGCTGAACTCTTGGGGGAGCCAGAGTTCGGGCGTATCAGGGCCGAACCGCAAAGTCGGCGGTGCGACGCCGACGACGGTTCGCGGCACATCGCTCAGGATGATCGTCCTACCGATAACATCCCTGTCCGCGCCGAAGCGGCGCTGCCACACGCCGTGACTCAGGACTACCACTGGCGCGGCGCCGGCCAGTTCCTCCTCGGGGAGAAACGAGCGGCCGAGTTGCAGCGGTGTCCCTAGAAGCTCGAAGAATCCGGTCGACACTCTGAGTGCCGTGAGCCGCTCGGGATCTCCTTCGCCGATGAGCGTAACCGACGTCTCCCGGTAGGCGGCGACATCGTCGAGCAGCGTCGCTTCGTCTCGAAGGCTCATAAAGTTGGGCGGAGAGAAGGTGAACCACCAACCACCCCGCGGCTCGATCTCGAAGATCCGGATAAGGCGATCGGGATCTTGATACGGTAGCGGCCGTAGCAGCACACCGTTTACCACGCTGAAGATCGCCGTGTTGGCTCCGATGCCCAGCGCCAACGTCAGCACCGCCACGGTCGTGAAGCCCGGGTTGTTCCGGAGGGACCGGAACGTGTAGCGCACGTCCTGTGCGGTCGCGGCTGCTCGCTGGAGCAGTGCCGTGATCACAACGCTCCAGAACTCGCGCACGACGAACGTGATGACCCGTCCGTGCGCTCCGGCCCGCGCTTCGTCATATCGCTCGTTGAACATCTGCACCATGCCCGGCCCGTAGGCGTCGCGGAACGACGTTGGGTACCAGCGAAGCCAGCGCTGGTAGAACTTCGATAGCGACCGGTCAGCTTCGGTGCGTGGGTGCTTGTCAGCCATCTCGGGTACCTCCGCTACCCGCCGCGCCATCAGGCCGGTACGAGCTTCATCTCACGCGCCGCCGCCAGGAGAGCCTCCAGCCGTCGCACCTCCGCGGCGAAGACGCGCCGACCGAACGGCGTCAGCTGGAAGTACTGGCGGCGCGCATCGACCACGGCGATTCGTCGCGGTCGTTCGCTCTCCTCGATCAGCCCGTCGCGGTGCAGTCGCCGCAGCGCCTGATAGAGGCTACCGGTCGCCGGGCTGAGCCGGCCCCCGGACCTGAGTTCGATCTCCTTGCCCACGGCGTAGCCGTGGGACGGCCCCGCGCCCAGCGCCAGCAGGACGTGGAAGGAGAGGTCGCTGAGAGGCAGAAACTCTTCTGGATTGCGGCTTTCGCTCATGTGGCGACTTCCCTTTTGATGGGCGGAGCAGCGGGGCTCCCGCCGCCGGCGCTATAGTGGATAGGACTATAGTGGCACTACGGATAATGCGGCGGTTTGGTTTCAGACGCAAGGTTCGGCCCGCAGGGCTGCCTGACAGCCAGAGAAACCCGGGGGCGGTCGGGTCCGTAGGGTCTCCTGGGAGCAGAGTACCAGCCGATAGCCCTAGTCCGATATCAGTCTCGCGGCGGGTGGGACACGCTGAGCACTGGGATGGTGTGGTGTGTCGTGACCCTGTCAGATCACCAGGGGCCCTGCGAATAAACGCGTCGCGGCTCGTGTAGTCCAATCAGGACACCGCGACAGCCCCGTGCGTAGGCCCCAGCAGGTAAGGTGCGTGTCGGTCAGATGAACGCGGTCGAGTTGCGCAACGTAACCAAGACATTCGGCAAGACGGTCGCCGTGGACGATCTGTCGCTGGACGTCCCGCAGGGCAGCGTCTACGGGTTCATCGGTCCTAACGGGAGCGGCAAGACGACGACGCTGCGGATGATCATGAACCTCTACTATCCGGACCGCGGCACGATCCAGGTGTTCGGCGACGAGCTGCACGGCGCCTGTACGGACCGGATCGGTTACATGCCGGAGGAGCGCGGTCTATATAAGCGGATGAAGGTGCGGGACGTTCTGCGCTTCTACGGTGAGCTGAAGAACGGGAGAGATGTGGGGGGCGAGGTCGACCGCTGGCTGGAGCGATTGGATCTCGGCGAGTGGGCGAAGGCGAAGGTAGAGGCACTGAGCAAGGGGATGGCGCAGAAGGTCCAGTTCATTGCTACCGTAGTGTCGCGACCCGAGCTGGTGATCCTCGACGAGCCGTTTACCGGGCTGGATCCGGTGAACGCCGATGCGATTCGTGAGGCGGTGCTGGAGCTACAAGCCGGGGGCACGACGGTTATCTTCAGCACCCACGACATGGGCGTCGCCGAGCGGATGTGCGACTTCATCTTCATGATCTTCAAGGGTCGAAAGGTTCTCGATGGTACGCTGGCGGCGATTCAGGACGAGTACGGCAGCGATACGATCCGCGTGAGGGCTGAGGACGGGTTGGCGGCCCTGCAGGGGCTGCAGGGCGTGGAGAGAATCACGGACTTCGGCCGGGCGCAGGAGTTGCGCATAGCCCGGGACCGCGATCCGCAGGAGATCGTGCGGGCGATCATCGCGCGCACGCGGGTCGAGAGCTTCGAGATCGCCAGGCCGTCTCTACACGACATCTTCGTTCGCATCGCCGGTCCCGAGGCGCGGGAGGCCGACGATGCGTAAAGTGCTGCGGGTCGCCAAGCGTGAGTACCTGGCCACAGTGCGGACCAAGGGCTTCATCATCGGTCTGGTAGTGGCGCCGGTCCTATTCGGGGGCAGCGCGCTGGCGATGGTGCTGTTCCAGAATCAGCGCGACACGCGCGACAAGGTGATCGCCGTGGTCGATCGCTCGGGGCTGGTCGTCGATGCCGTGCTGGAGGCGGTGGAGGCGCGGAACGCGAGCGTCGTCCACGACGAGGAGACGGGTGAGAAGGTCCGACCGGCGCTGGTGATCGAGGTGGTCGCACCGAATGACGAAGACCCGGATGCCCAGCGGCTGGAGCTGTCGGAGCGAGTCAGGCGCCGTGGGCTGCATGCGTTCGTCGAGATCGGGGCCGGGGTGCTCCACCCGCGGGAGGATACGACCGCCTATATCGGTTATTATGCCAAGAGCGCGGCGCTGGACGATTACCGTCGCTGGATCGAGCAGCCGATCAACGGTCGCCTGCGGCAGCTGCGACTGGCGGAGGTGGGCATCGATCCGGCCGATCATGAAGACATATTCGATTGGGTGAGCGCCGGGCCGATGGGGTTGGTCGGAGTCGACCCGGAAACGGGTGAGATCGGGGTGCCGCGTCGCACCAGCGAGGCGGAGGCGCTGATCGCGCCGCTGGTCATGCCGATGCTCATGTTCATGCTGATCATGTTCGGTGCGGTCCCGCTACTGAACGCGGTGATGGAGGAGAAGTCGCAGAGGATCGCCGAGGTCGTGCTCGGGTCGGCGAAGCCGTTCGAGTTCATGCTGGGCAAGGTGCTGGGCGGCTTGGCGGTATCGCTGACGGTGGCGACGGTGTATGTGATCGGCGGCTTGTACGCGGTCCGCAATATGGGCCTGTCGGAGTTCATCCCCTATCACGTATTGCCCTGGTTCTTCGTGTACACGCTGCTGGCGACGGTGATGCTGGGCGCGGTGTACGCCGCCTTGGGTTCTGTGTGCAACGACCCATCGGAGGCGCAGTCGATGACGTTGCCGGCGATGCTGCCGGTGATGATCCCGTTGTTCGTCATCGTGCCGGTGCTGCGAGAGCCGGAGAGCACCTTCGCCACGGCGATGTCGCTGGTACCCTTCTTCACGCCGATGTTGATGTTGGTGAGGCAGACTGTGCTGGAGGGCCTCCCGGCCTGGCAGCCGTGGCTGGGACTGGCGGGGATGGCCGCCTTCACACTGCTGGCCGTCTGGACGGGCGGCCGCATCTTCCGGGTGGCCATCTTGATGCAGGGTACACCGCCCAAGCTCGGCAACATGATGCGTTGGGCTTTCAAAGGTTGAGTAGACGTACCACAACGAGGAACGGAGGCTACTTAGAATGAGAGCTAACCGAGTCATCGGTCTCGTGGTCGCGGCCCTGGTAGCCACCGCCTGCGCGAGCGACGGTGGCGGCCAGTGGGCCGGTAGCGTGACTGACAGCGCTGGCGTGGAGATCGTATCCAACGCTGGACAGGCCATGTGGACGGAAGCGGATGCGTGGACCGTGGAGGAGGAGGTTAAGATCGGCACGCTGGAGGGCGACCCGGACTATATGTTCGGTCAGGTCGGCTTCCTGACGGTCGACTCGAACGGCCGGATTTACGTGCTCGACGCGCAGGCGCAGCAGATCAAGGTCTACTCGGCCGGCGGCGTCTACGAGCAGACGATCGGGCGCCGGGGCGGCGGACCGGGCGAACTCAGGGGTGCGACGTTCGTCCTGATGGCGCCGGGCGACACGCTCGTCGTGCCCGACCTCAACAACTTCCGGATAAACCGGTACGCGCCGGACGGCACGAGCCTGGGCAGCTCGCCGATAAACTTGCAGGAGCACGGTGTGCCGCTGGTCTTTGCCGGTACGCCGTCGGGTGTGCTGGTCCGGCAGGAGCGCGAGTTCGCGTTTCCCGGCCAGCCGGAGATCGAGAACCCGCAGGACGCGATCGTGACCTTTGCGGCGGACGGCACGGTGCTGGACACGCTGTTGACGTTTCCAGCCGGCGAAACGATCCGGCTAGGTGGCGGTGCGCCGGAGTTCAAGTTCTTTTCACCGGAGCCGACCTGGGCCGTCAGCGCCGACTTGAAGCTGTACTACGCGGTGAACGACGACTACCGGATCAACGTCTACAACGCGGCTGGCGGATTGGAACGCGTGATCAAGATGCCGTTCGAGCGTCGGCCGGTGGCCGAGCGGGACAAGGAAGCGCTGATGACGTTTCTGGAGCAGGCGTGGACGGACGCCGGCGTTCCCCCGGAGGCGATCGCCCAGTTGACGTCGAGGGTCAGCTTCGGGGAGTTCTACCCGGCGTTCGCCAGCATGAGAGCGGGGCCGGAAGGAACCATCTGGGTCCAGCACTCCCAGGCGCCGTCGCAGCTGAGCGATGAGGAGTACGAAGCCTACAACCCGCTGGAGGACGCCGGTGGGCCCGACTGGGATGTCTTCGACGGGGCGGGACGTTACCTCGGTGTCGTGACGCTGCCGCCGCGCTTCGCGCCGCGTCTGATCCTCGGTGACAGGATCTACGGCGTGTGGCGTGACGAGCTGGATGTCCAGTACGTGATGAGGATGCGGGTCGTAGGGATCCGCGAGTACCGGGAGGGATAAACGGTGGCCGGTAGTCGGTGTGCGGTGTGCGGTGGGTCGGTGGGCGGTAGTCGTTAGAGAGTAGCCGGTGACCGGTGGCCGGTCGGCCCGGAGCGGCGACCGGCCACCGGTACCGGTTACCGGCTACAGGCTACAGGTCAAGCAATGGCCCGCTCCAGCTTTTCCCACGTCGTAGGGTTCGACGACGGTCCGTTCGACAAGTACCGGCACGCCAACGTTCCTGTTGTGGGCGCCGTGTTCTCCGATCTGCGGCTCGAGGGGGTGCTGACCGGCCGCGTGCGGACGGACGGCGCGAACTCGACGCGCGTGCTGGGCGAGCTGGTCAGGGCGTCGAAGTTCGCACCGCAGCTGCAGCTCGTGTTACTGCAGGGTATCGCGCTGGGCGGGTTCAACGTCATCGATCTGCACGCCCTGCACGAGCGGCTGAAGATCCCGGTGATGGTGGTGGCGCGGCGGCAGCCGCGACTGGAGAAGATCCGCGAGGCACTCCTGACTCGAGTGCCGGGCGGTGCGCGGAAGTGGTCGCTGATCGAGCGGTTGGGACCGATGGAGCCGGTGGCAGGTGTCTACGTGCAGCGTCTGGGGCTCTCGCGGGGACAAGCTGAAGACGTGATCCGCCGGTTGGCGGTGCACAGCAACATTCCGGAGCCTTTGCGGACCGCGCACCTGATCGCCGGTGGGATCGCTACAGGCCAGAGTCGGGGTCGGCCTTAGTACTCGCCGTCGCCGTCGCGGTCACCATCGCCATCGTCAGCTTCTTCGTTCTCGATGACGATGGGGATGGCGATGGCGATGGGGATGGAGAGGGAGATGGGGATGGAAAGGGAGCTGGAGATGGAGAATGGAGGGGCGTCATGAATGATAAGGCACCTTCGCTGTGGACGATCGCTCGCCGTGACTTTTACGGGTCATACTTCCTTATCTTCCTGCTCGGTACGCTGGTGGTTTACGCGGTGCTGCGGGTGGTTAGGCCGCCGTTGGAGGTCTCGATCGACTACTTGCTGGTGCTCGTAGCCATCGAGGCGGTGCTACTCTTCGCACGGGTGTACGTGGTAAGGGGACGGTTCGCGAGAGGTGTGCCGGTTGCGGGGACCGTCGACAAGGTGTACCGGGTCGGGACGGGAGCCGGCTCGCACACGCGGGTGGAATACAGCTACACGTACGAGGGCGAGGGGTACCGTGGCAGCTACCCGAAGGGTCGCAAGTTCGAGGCGGGCCAGCAGATCACCGTGGTCGTCGACCGGAGCGCGCCGCGGAAGTCGCTGATCAGGGACGTATTTCTGTCGTAGGGTGGTCGGCGGCTGGTGGCGCGGCGGGTCGGCACGTAGGATAGTCGTGAGACGGTAACGATCCAGCATCGGTGGTAGGTATGGACAAGACCGACATACGGGCGGCGGCGGTGGCCGGTTACTTCTATCCGGCGGACCCGGACAAGCTGGCGAGCATGATCGCGTCGTTCCTCTCGGGCGTTGAGGAAGAACCGCAGCCGGTAAGGGCGGTGATCGCGCCGCACGCGGGGCTCGTCTATTCGGGCCAGTGTGCGGCGCACGTCTTTGCGCGCGTGTCGATTCCGCCGGTCGTCGTCATCCTGGCGCCCAACCATACGGGGATGGGTAGTGCGCCGGGGGGTGCGAGCGTATGGGCGCAGGGTGCGTTCGAGACGCCGCTGGGCCGTGTGGCAGTGGCGGAGGAGTTCGCACGTGAGCTGGAAGCGCGCTGTCCGCTGGTGGCTCACGATCCACAGGCGCACAGGGACGAGCACGCCGTGGAGATCGAGCTGCCGTTTCTGGCGACGCTGGCACCGGAGTCGGCGATTGTGCCAATCGTGATCTCGTTCGACGACTGGCAGCGTGCCAAGACTCTCGCCGACGCGTTGGCGGGGCTGATCGCGGAGTGGCCGGAAGACGTGCTGCTGGTCGCGTCCTCGGACATGACGCACTTCGAGCCGGCGGATCGCGCGGCGCAGAAGGACAGAATCGCGCTGGCCGCGGTCGAGCGACTCGATGCGGAGGAGTTGTTGAACGCGTGCCGTCGCGAGCAGATAACGATGTGCGGGCGCGCGCCGGCGGCCGCGGTGGTGGAGGCGGCGCGGCAACTGGGTGCGACGCGCGCCGAGGTCGTCGACTATCGTCACAGCGGCTGGGTGACAGGCGACAACTCGAGTGTGGTGGCGTATGCCGGGGTGACGATCGCCTGAGGTCCAGGCGTTCGGGGTTCGGGCCCGGCGGGGACCCTCGCTCCATGTCGCGCGGCTCGATTGCGGACACGGCGGCTGCGCCGCCGCCGCGCTCCAATGTCCGCTCGTGGGTCCCCGCCGGGCCCTCCCGTTCGCGCTGAACGCACCCTCGCGCGGTGCGCCGGCGATCGCTAATCTTCCACATGCGCGAGGACACGGCGGCGTCCAGCGAGAGCGAGGCATTACTCCTCCGAGATCCTAACCTCCACGTCATATTCGGGGTCACGCTGATGGCGGTGCTCGGTGTGTCGAGCATCACGCCGGCTTTTCCTCAGATCGCCGAGGAACTGAGGCTGAGCCCGGGCGCCGTCGGCATGTTGGTGGCGATCTTCACGCTGCCGGGCGCCACGCTGACCCCGGTGCTCGGCGTGCTTGGCGATCGAGTGGGGCGGAAACGCGTGCTTGTGCCCTCGCTGTTCCTGTTCGCGGTGGCCGGTACGGCGTGCGGGTTCGCCCGTGAGTTCGAGACGCTACTCTGGCTTCGGTTGCTTCAGGGACTGGGCGCGGCGGCGCTGGGAGCGTTGAATATCACGATCGTCGGCGACCTCTACTCGGGTTGGAAGCGCGCCACGGTGATGGGGTACAACGCCAGCGTTCTTAGCGTAGGCACGGGGTTGTATCCGGCGATCGGTGGGGCACTGGCACTGCTCGGCTGGTTCTACCCGTTCTTCCTGCCGATCCTGGCAGTGCCGGTCGCGTTGCTGGTGATGTGGCGGCTGAAGAATCCCGAGCCGTCGAAGGACGAGAAGCTGAGCACGTATCTTCGCAACACGCTGATCAGCGTACGGAACCCACGTGCGCTGGGACTGTTCCTGGCGAGTCTGGTCATCTTTGTCATTCTGTACGGCGCCTATCTGACGTACTTGCCCTTTCTGTTGCGGCTGTCGTTCGACGCATCGCCGTTGCTGATCGGGTTGATGTTCTCGGCGACGTCGTTTGCCACGGCGGTGACCTCATGGCGGCTGGGCCGCCTGGCGCGCAGATTCTCTGAGCGCAACCTGGTGAGGATGGGCTTTGCGTTCTATGCGGTAGCGATGATCGCGATACCGCTGGCGCCGAGCGTTTGGCTGCTGATTCTGCCCGCGCTGCTGTTCGGCGCCACGAACGGGATCAGCATTCCCAGCATCTTGACGATGCTGACGGGTCTGGCGCCTGCCGAGTACCGGGCGGCCTTCATGTCGGTGAACGCGATGACGCTGCGTTTGGGTCAGACGTTGGGGCCGGTGATCGCCGGACTGATACTGCAGGTTGGTGGTCTCGCGGGGGTGTACTACGGGAACGCGGTGGTCTCGTTGGCGACGCTGGGCGTCGTCAGCGCTGTGGTGAAGAAGAGCTGACAACGAGGCGAGTCTTCCGTGAAAGAGACATTCGTTGTGACCGAAGACGGGGTCAAGCTGTACTGCCGGACGGTCGGTGAGGGAGAGCAGACTCTGATCGTGCCGCTGGCGACCTACCATGCGGACCGGTTCGATCCGCTCGCGCGCAGCCGGCGTCTGATACTCTACGATCCACGTGGTCGCGGGCGCTCCGATGCCGTCGGTACATCGGCGGTATCGCTCGAATACCAATTGCGCGACCTGGAGGCGGTTCGCCAAAACAGCGGGGCGGAGAAAGTCGCGCTCGTCGGCTGGTCGAGCATGGGGATGGAGCTATTCGTCTACGCCTTCAAGTACGCCGAGCGCGTTACGCACCTCGTACAACTGGCGCCTCTTCCACCGCGCCGCTCGCCGTACATGGACCAGATCATCGAGGACCGTGAGCGGCGAACGGATGCCGCCGCGATGCAGGTGCTACAACGCCGGCAGCAGGCGGGCGAGTTCGACGATGACCCTGCCCGCTTGTGTCGCGAGATCAACTACGTGAGTTGGGGCGCTACGTTCGCCGATCCGGTAGTGGCGTTGGAGGTCCCCGATGTCTGCGTCCACGAGAACGAGTGGCCGACGAAGTTGGGCCCCCACCTCGAGGCCCTGCAGGGTTCGTACGGCGACTACGATTGGCGGCCCGAGTTGAGGGTCGTGACCGCTCCGCGGCTGATAGTCCACGGCATCGAGGACAACATCCCGCTGGCGGGCAGCAAGGAGTGGGCGGCGGGCCAGCCGCACGCGCGGCTGCTGGTCCTTCAGGAGACCGGACACTGGCCGCACTATGAGGCGAGGGGAGTGGTGGTCGAATCGATCGAGAGCTTCCTATCGGGTGGCTGGCCTCCGGGCGCACTGGCCGTCGGTTAGCTTGAGGGTGACGATACAGGGGTGATCATGATGAAGAAGCATGTACAGGCCTCGACTGGGCCACTGGCTCTTGTGGTCGCAGCGCTGGTCGGATTCGCGGCGCTGTCGGGCGGCGGCCCCGAGTTCGACGAGCACTTCAAGGACAAGACGATGCGCGTCGACTACTTTCACACGGGCGACGCGACGGAGGAGGTTCTGAGCCTCGAGCGCGTGGTCTCGGACGGCGGTTGGGCGGGGCCACGCACGAACTTGATCGACGATACGAACTTCGGGAAGTACTTCTACGAGGTCTACGATCTCGAGGGTGGCGATCTTCTGTTCTCACGGGGATTCGCGACCATCTACGGCGAGTGGGAGACGACGGGCGAGGCGCGTACGACGCACCGGACCTTCCACGAGTCGGTGCGCTTCCCGTGGCCGAAGCGACCGGTGCGGGTCGTCATCAAGAAGCGCGACGATCTGACGACGTTTCACTCGATAGGCGAGTTCGAGATCGATCCAGCGTCGCGGGCGGTAAACCCGGCCGATCTGCCGGCGCCGGGTGAGGTATGGACGCTGTTCGAGCACGGTCCGCCGTCGGCTAAGGTCGACATCGTGCTGCTGGGCGAGGGGTACACGGAAGAGGAGATGGACAAATTCCACGCCGACGCGCGACGGCTGGCCGAAGAGTTGTTCTCGTGGGAGCCGTTCAGGAGCCGGAAGTCGGACTTCAACGTTCGGGCGATCGACATGCCGGTGGCGGAGTCTGGAGTTACGCGGGCGCATTCGGGGCGGTATCGGCGCAACCTTGTCGGCACTCAGTACGGGATCTTCGACTCGGAGCGCTACATGCTGACGTACGACAATCGTACGCTACGGGATGTGCTGTCGGCAGCGCCCTACGATTTCATGGCCATTCTGGTGAACGAGAAGCAATACGGGGGCGGCGGCATCTACAGGACTCAGATGGCGGCGGCGGTCGATTCGGATTTCTCGGACTACATCTTCGTGCACGAGTTCGGGCACCACTTCGCGGGACTGGCCGACGAGTACTACACCTCGGATGTCGCCTACGAGACAGGTGGTGCCGAGCAGTCCGAGCCGTGGGAGGCGAACGTCACGGCGCTGCACGATCCGGCCGCGCTGAAGTGGGCGGACCTGGTGGAGCCGGGGACCCCGATCCCGACGCCGTGGGCGAAGAGAGCATACGAGGAGCACTCTCGGGAGTTCCGGGCCCGACGGGCCCAGCTGATCGAGCGAGGGGCGCCGGAAACGGAATTCGATGCCCTGTTCCGCGAGCAGCGGGAGGTCGAGTCGCGGATGCTCTCGTCGCAGGAATACTCGGGTGCGGTCGGGGCGTTCGAGGGCGCGATGTACGAGCCGACGGGTCTCTACCGACCCTCGATCGACTGCATCATGTTCACGCGCAACGAGGTCGGGTTCTGCCGCGTCTGCCAGCGTGCGATCGAGCGGATCATCGACCTCTACACCGGGCGCTAGGCGGGGGCGACAGGCGGATAGGCGGCTGTGCGGGCGCGCAAAGGTTGTTCGGACGCCTATCGGCGCATCTACGAGGTCGTGAGGCGCGTACCGCGCGGCCGGGTCGCGACCTACGGTCAGGTGGCGGAGCTGGCCGGTCTGGGCAGCCATGCCCGGCAGGTGGGTTATGCGCTTCACGCTGTGAGAGACGACTCGGTGCCCTGGCATCGGGTCGTCAACGCTGAGGGGCGGATCAGCGTGCGGCACGAGCCGGGTTCCGAGGCGTGGCAGCGCGAGTTACTGGAAGCGGAAGGGATAGTCTTCGACGTGACGGGGCGGATCGCGCTGGAACGATTCCGCTGGGCTCCATGATCACCTGTGTGCGAGTGAGGTCGAGATGACGAGGAGACTGCAAGTGGCTGCGGGCGTGGCGCGCTGTGCGTTGTTCCGGGCGTTCGTTGCCTGTTATGCGGCCGGCGTCATCGCGCTGGGCGGTGCGGTCGATCTGCTGGCCCAGGGTTCGGTCGACCTCGCGGCGCTCGATGCCTACTTCGCGGAGTCGGGCGACGTCTTCAAGGTTCCGGGCTTCGCGGTGGCCATCGTAAAGGACGGCGAGCTGGTGTTCGCGAAGGGATACGGCGTGCGGGAGGTGGGCAAGGCGGGGCGGGTGGATGAGCACACGGTCTTCGCCATCGCGTCGAACACCAAGGCGTTCACGGCGGCGGCGCTGGCGATTCTGGTCGACGAGGGCAAGATCGATTGGGACGATCGGGTCGTGGAGTATCTGCCTTACTTCCAGCTTTACGATCCGTGGGTGACGCAGGAGATGCGGGTTCGTGACCTGCTCAGCCATCGCAGTGGGCTGGGCACGTTCAGCGGCGATCTGCTGTGGTACGGCACGTCCTATAGTAGAGCGGAAGTCATAAGGCGGGCACGCTACCTGGAGGCGGCGGGCGACTTCCGGTCCGACTACGGTTACTCGAACCTCATGTTCCTCGCCGCGGGCGAGGTGATAGCAGCGGTGACGGGGCTGAGCTGGGACGACGTGGTCGAGACGGAGTTCTTCGACCCGCTAGGGATGAGCCGTACGGTGACATCGGTGAGTGACCTGGAGGGGATGGGCAACGTAGCGACGCCGCACCGGGAGCGGGACGGTTGGGTCTTCCCGCTCTACTGGTACGACTGGGACTCGATGGCTCCGGCGGGCGGCATCATCTCGAGCGTCGCCGACATGTCACGGTGGCTGCGGCTACAGCTGGGGCGTGGAACTTGGGACGGTGACACGCTCTTCAGTGAGGCGGCGCAGAGGATAATGTGGACGCCGCACATCTTTAACGTCGTGACCGCGGGCAGCGAGCGGTTGTACCCGACGACGCACTTCCGCGGTTACGGGCTGGGCTGGAGCCTGATGGACTACCAGGGCCGTAAGGTGATGAGCCACGGCGGCGGCTACGACGGAATGTTCTCGCGAGTTGTGCTGGTGCCCGAGGAGGCGCTCGGTGTCGTCGTGCTCACGAACAGCATGACGAGCCTGCCCACGGCGCTGGCCTACAGGATCCTCGACGCCTACCTGGGTGCCGAGGCGCGGGATTGGACGGAGCGGTTGTCGGCGCTCGCGGAAGGTAACAGGGAGCGGGAGGCGGCGCGGCGTGCGGAGTTCGAGGCCGGGCGGGTCGAGGGGACGAGTCCATCGCATCAGTTCGAGGCTTACACGGGCACCTATGGTGGCCCGCTGTATGGCGACGCCACGGTCACGCTGGGAGACGGCCATCTCGTGGTCAGCTTCATACCGAACCCCGACCTGGTCGGCGACCTGAGGCACTGGCATTACGACACGTTCGTGATCGAGTGGCGGCAGGACTTCGCGTGGTTCGACGAAGGGACGGTGCAGTTCCTAATGGACACGGCCGGTGACGTCGTCGAGATGAAGATCGACGTGCCCAACGACGATCTCTGGTTCTACGAGCTGGAGTTCAAGAGGAAGGAGTAAGCGAAGGCGGGCACGACGGGCCGGTGCCGACGGAGCTCAGGACAGTGGAGTCGCGCTTGGCGTCAAGAGAGTCGGAGTGGCGGGACCGGGCGCTGGGACTGTGGCGAAGTACGGCGCTCGTGCTCGGCAACATGATCGGCTCGGGAGTCTTCCTGCTCCCGGCGTCGCTGGCGCTGTTCGGCGGTATCAGCATCTTCGGCTGGGCGATCTCGAGCGCCGGGGCGATAGTGTTGGCGCTCACCTTCGCCCGCTGGGGCCGGATCATGCCGAAGGTGGGCGGCCCGTACGCCTACACGCGGCGCGGGTTCGGCGAGTTCGCTGCGTTCCTGGTCGGCTGGGGCTACTGGATCTCGATCTGGTGCGGTAACGCGGCGATCGCCACGGCGTTCGTCGGCTATCTCGGCGTCTTCCTGCCCGCTGTCTCCGGGGACCCGGCGCTGGCGGCGCTCACGGCGGTGGGCGCTATTTGGTTGCTCAGCTGGGTGAACGCGCGGGGCGTGCGGGAAGCCGGGATCGTGCAGGTCGCGACCACGGCGCTGAAGCTGTTGCCGCTCGTCGCGATAGGGACGCTGGGGCTCGTCTACTTCGAGGCGGGCAATCTGAGGCCGTTCAACGTGAGCGGCGAGTCGACCTTCTCGGCGCTTACAGCGACGGCGGCTCTCACGCTGTGGGCGTTTCTCGGCCTGGAGTCGGCGACCATTCCGGCGAACGACGTGCGCGACCCGGAACGCACGATTCCGCGGGCCACGATATTCGGCACGTTGAGCGCGGGCGTCGTATACGTTCTGGGCACGCTGGGCGTGATGGGCGTGCTGGCGCCGGCCGTGCTCTCCGGTTCGACCGCGCCGTTCGCCGATGCGGCGAGCGCGATGTGGGGGGGCTGGGCGTCGTACGCGGTGGCGGCGGGCGCGGCGATATCCTGCTTCGGTGCGCTGAACGGGTGGATACTGCTGTCGGGACAGGTGCCGTACGCTGCGGCGCAGGATGGTCTGTTTCCGGTCCAGTTCGGCCGGCTCTCCAAGAACGGTACGCCCATCTTTGGTCTCGTGATCTCGGGTGTCCTGGCCAGTATTCTGCTGTCGATGAACTACGCGCGTGGTCTCGTCGGGGCGTTCACGTTCATCATCCTGCTCTCCACGCTGACGTGCCTATTTCCGTACGTCATGTGTACGGCGGGCGCGTACCTGGTCGCCGATCACGCCGGTGGCCGGCGCTTCCCGTGGCCCCTGGTTCCGGGGTTGGCGTTTCTCTTCTCGCTGTGGGCGATCGCCGGCTTGGGTCGTGACACGGTGTACTGGGGTTTCTTGCTGCTGATGGCCGGAGTACCCGTGTACGTCTGGATGAAGCGCAGCCACCGGCGGGGCGGCGAATGAAGCCGAAGCTCGCATGGTGGCTCGCCGCGCTCGGTCTGCTGGGCGGCGTGTGCTCGTGCGAGTCTTCTACCGGTCCGGGCGTCGATCCGGCCGGCGAAGCACGGTTCCCACTGGACAGCTGGCTCGTGACTCAGGACTTCGGCGTCTGGAACCCCGATTGGGAGGGCTATCATCTCGCGGAGGACGTGGCGGCGACGGGCGGCGACCCTGTCTACGCGATGGCCGACGGTGTGGTGGCGGGCATATTCACCGGCGTCCAGGGGTACGAGGCGGTGATGTTGATCGAGCATCGCTTCGATGAGAACTACGTAGTCTCGCTGTACGGCCACGTCAGCACGCGCCGCGGGTTCGAGGTGTCAGAAGGCGATGCCGTGTCGAAGGGCGAACTGATCGGTTACATCGCCGACGACGATGAGGACGGCGGCCCGTGGGGACCGCACCTTCATTTCGGTATCCGAACCGGCCGCTACTCGCTGGCGGAGCGGATCTGCGGCTACTGGCTGTACGTGGGATACACGCGAAGCTGTGCCGGGATCACGCATGAGGAGCACCTGGCGCTATGGCTCGATCCGACGGATTTCATCATAGCCCGCGGCGGGTGAGCGCCGTCACCTGAATCAGGGATCTGGAGATGGCTGCTGTAGAACGGCTAGTCGATCTGGTCGACTACCAGGAAGGTTCGGTGGTCAGCCGCATGGTCTTGAAGAAGGAGACGGGGTCGGTTACCCTCTTCGCCTTCGACAAAGGCGAAGGCCTGAGCGAACATACGGTTCCGTTCGACGCACTCATCGTCGTCCTGGACGGCGAAGCCGAGGTTACGATATCTGGGATCGCCCACCGTGTGAGGGAAGGAGAGATGGTCGTACTGCCGGCGGGCGAACCGCACGCGCTGGCTGCCGTCGAACGGTTCAAGATGGTGCTGACGATGATCCGGTCGTAGGCCGTAACCTAGCGACAGTGGAACCCGGTCCGCTGTTCGATGTATTTTTGGGTTGACACATCGCTAGGGGAGCTCCGTTCTGAGGACGTACGCTGGGCTACATCTGGATATGGAGAATCGCGGTACACCGTCGAAGCGCCCGCCCGCCAAGCGGCTGTCCAAGGCGTGGCTACGCCTGCTCTTCTCGCTGCTCCCGGTTGGACCGCTAGCCTGCGGTGACTCGTCGGTGGATGATCCGACTGCGGATCGGGTCGTTCTGCTGCACGGGCTCGGTCGTACCGACCTGTCGATGATCCGGATGGAGAGCGCGCTGGAGGACCGGGGCTACGAGGTCGTGAACGTGAGCTACCCGTCGACGCAGTACTCGATCGAGCACCTGGCGACGGACGAGCTGGGCCCTGCGGTCGAAGCGTGCTGCTCGGAGCCGCGTGGCAAAGTCCACTTCGTGACCCACTCGATGGGCGGGATCGTGCTGCGCTACTACTTGGAGAGCCAGGAGGTCGACAGCCTGGGCCGTGTGGTGATGCTCAGCCCGCCGAACCAGGGGAGCGAGGTGGCCGATTGGATTGCCGAGAGCCCGATTCTGGAGACGATTCTGGGTCCGTGGCCGGAGGAGCTGGGTACGGGTCCGGAGGGCGTGCCCGGCCAGCTGGGTCCGGTGAACTTCGAGCTCGGTATCATCGCCGGCAACAAGACGCTCAATCCTCTCTTCTCGCGGTTGATCCCGGGCGCCGATGACGGCAAGGTCGCGGTGGAGGCGACGAAGGTGGAGGGGATGACCGACTTCCTGGTCGTACCGAAGAGCCACACCTATATAATGATGAGCGATGATGTGATCGCTCAGGTCATACACTTCTTGGAGCACGGCAGATTCCGCCACGCCGACACGGAAGCGGATAGCGTGGCCGGCACGCCTGCCTCGAACCAGCCCTGACCAGCATAGTACTTAGATAGGACCAGCCCCGATATCGACCGGCGCGGAATCTCAGTATGGCATCCGATCGAGAGACGAGAATCATCAATGTGGGACTCGAGGCCATCGCCGGCTACGGGGTCTGCGGGTACAAGGATCCGGAGAATCCGGGCTTTCAGCGTAAGGTCGAATGGCTGGCGCAGCGTCGATGCGCCGGGATACATGGTCATACATTGCCTGTTCATCATGAAGAAGGCATACAAAGGGAAGGGACACGGCAGACGGCTGATCGAGGCATGCGAGGAAGATGCGCGAGCGCAGGAGATGCACGGTGTGGCGGTCGTTGCGAGCAAGAGCACCTGGATGGCGAAGAAGGATATCTTCGTGAAGAACGGGTACGAGCTCACCGAAGAGGCCCCACCTCATTTTCAACTTCTCGTGAAGAGATTCGATCCCGCTGCCCCTTATGCCAGCTTCTCCGGAAGCTGGACGGAGAACCTCGCCCGCTACGGCAAAGGTCTGACGATCATCTATTCGCACCAATGTCGGTACGTGGCGAAGTCGATGGACGAGATCCCAACGCTGGCCAGGGCGGAATTCGGGATCGAGCCGACCATCGTCGAGCTTTCAGATTGTCGAGCGGCGCAGGATTCACCGAATCCGTACGGGACCTTCAGTGTGCTTTGGGATGGCGAACTAGTAGCGGATCATCCGATCAGCGGAACTCGTTTCAGGAACATCATGAATAGGGTGTTGGGATGAGCAGCCGGACCATCCAGCTCCCGGCACCGCGACGCGCCGGCGCCTCGTCGGTCGAGGGGGCATTGCAGGAGCGACGCTCGGTGCGGGAGTACAGCGACGCGCCGCTGACACTGGCCGAGATCGCACAGCTGCTCTGGGCGGCGCAGGGGGGCACGCATCGTGACGGGCGGACGGCCCCTTCGGCCGGCGCGCTCTTCCCGCTCGAGGTCTATGTGCTCGCCGTGCGCGTGGACGGCCTGGCGCCCGGTCTCTACAAGTACCGGATCGGCGACCACGAGCTGCTGGAGCTGGCGGGTGCGGGGGCGCACGCGGAGTTGACCGCCGCCGCACTGAGCCAGGACTGCGTTCGGGATGCGGCTGCGGTCTTCGCGATCGGCGCCGTCGTGGGGCGAACCGCGGTGAAATACGGTGATCGTGCGGAGCGCTACGTGCTGATAGAGGTCGGCGCCGCGGGGCAGAACATATCGCTACAGGCCGCGGCGCTGGGGCTGGGCACGGTTGTGGTCGGCGCCTTTGACGACGCGCGGGTGAAGCGGGTGCTCTGCATGGAGGGCGGGGAGGTGGCGTACGTTCTCATGCCGGTGGGTCGGCCGCGGGCGAGTTGAGGGTGTGTTGGCGGGTAAGCCCTGGAAACGGATGAACTTATCGCCATCTTCGTGGCGGGCATAGGGACTGCGCAGAGAAGAGGGGGGCGGTTGCCCGCGAACGACGAGCCACCACCCCCGATTGTCAGTTCAAACGCTCTCTTGTTGTGCCGTTCAATTAGTCATGGATTGCCGAATTCCCAATACGCTCAATCACGAGCCATTCCCCGATGCCCGCTCTGGAAGGGGTGGTGCCTGCTCCACGGGTATCGGCGACACGTACGGCTCGCCGCCCGTCTGCTCTAGGAAGAAGTCCTTCGCCGCCTGGAGCAGCGCCGGGTCGGTGAGCAGGTCGACGCCGGTCAACGCCATCACCTTCGCCGCGACCACTGCCCCGGGGAGGGACCCTTCGTGTCCGTGTGATGCGGTGGTAGCCCAGCTGTGCCACGGTATGCCGGCGGGGGCGGTGGTGACGGTCAGGCCGACGGTCGGCGCGATGTAGGAGACCTCGGCGACATCGGTGGAGCCGCCGCTGACGGGCTCCGGCTCGTCGGCCAGCGGCGATCTCGGTGTCGAGGCCTTTCTCCTCGATTCCGAGTGAGCGTTGCAGCTCGAGGGCGAACTCGCGGTACTCGTCGGAGAACGCGGGTGCGCCTACGATCTCGAGGTTTCGCTGGGTCGCCTCCTGTAGCGGTCGGTTCAGCAGCGTTTCGTGGACGCCGGTGATCAGCGTGACCTCATGCGTGGTGCGCGTGGCCATGGCGGCGCCCTCGGCGATCTTCAGGATCCAGTCGTAATACTCCCGGACCGTCTCGCGGTCCGCTTCGCGCACGAAGTACCATACCTTTGCGTAGGCGGGCACGACGTTGGGCGCGTCACCGGCGGATGGGATGACATAGTGGATGCGGGCCTCGGGCCGGACGTGCTCGCGCATCATGTTCACGCCGTAGTTCATCATCTCGACGGCGTCCAGGGCACTACGGCCGTTCCAGGGGTCGCCGGCTCCGTGTGCGGCCTGGCCGAAGAACTCGACGGTGAAGTTGTTGAGGGCGCGGCCCGGCTGGTTGCGGATCTTGGTCTCGAGGCCCGGATGCCACTCGAACGCCGCGTCCAGGTCGTCGAACGCGCCCGCCTTCGCCATGTAGACCTTGCCGACCACGGTCTCCTCGGCGGGTGTACCGTAGAGGCGGATCGTTCCATCGAGGTCGTGCCGCTGCATGGTCCGCTTGATGGCGATGGCGGCGCCGACGGAGGCGGCGCCGAACAGGTTGTGGCCGCAGCCGTGGCCGTTCGTAACGCCGTCCTCGCGCGGTACCTGATGCGGGACCGGCGCGTTACCGACGCCGGGCAGCGCGTCGTACTCGGCGAGCACTCCGATGATCGGGTGGCCGCTACCCCAGGAAGCGACGAACGCCGTCGGCATGTCGGCCACGCCGCGCTGGACGGCAAAGCCCTCGTCCTCGAGGAGCGCGGCGAGGAACTCGGCCGACTGCGTCTCTCGCAGCGCGATCTCCGAGTAATCCCATAACGTCATCGCCATCAGGTGCATCTGGGAGGAGAGTGCGTCGGCCATGTCCAGGGCCGTCTGTCTCTCAGGCGATAGTTGTTGCGCGGCTAGCGGGCCCGTGCAGAGGACGACAAGGCACGGAACCAGCGCGATGCGGGATCTCTGCCGTAAATCCATGGCGCACACCTCCCTTTGCGCGGATCTCTCTCTTGAGTCGAGGGGTCAACCTGCAAACTGGCGTCTCGCGGCAGGCCGGGCAAGTTAGAAGTAGCGCAACTGATCCTTGCCCCCGATCGCGCGGGCGACGATGTCGTAGGCGAGTGGGAAGCCGCGCTCGCTGTTCGTGAGCACGACGGCGCCAATCCCACGGTCCGGGTAGATCACCATGACGCTCCGGTACCCGAAAGTCATGCCATTCTGCCAGAGCGCGTCACCCTGCCGGCTGTGTTGGATGCCGGGTCCGAGGCCCCAGGAGAAATGGCCGTCGATGCTTGTCTGAGGCGTGCGGATCTGCTCCGCCAACTCTTGATTCAGAAGGCGCGGCCGCGCCAGCTCGATCAAGAAAGTCGCCAGGTCGGGGGCCGTACTGCGTAGCGACCCCACAGCGCTGGGCCGCGGTGACGGCGAGCGCGGCACGGGTCCGTGGATCGAGGCGAACAGCAGCGCTAGACCGGCGGCGCAGACGGCCACCCAAGCGGCCGTTAGCGCTGGGTGCGCGCGCCGTCGCTCTCGTGTCCCGGCGCCTCTCGACATGAGATACCTGCCGAGCAGGGTCAGACCGATCATGGCGACGGCGAAGCCGACGCCGACGAGCACGACCAGCACGGCCACACTGGGGAGCGCTCTCCCCACGGTCAGGTAGAGGATCACGAGTGTCACCGTCGCGGCGACGAGGGTGCTGGCACCTACCCACGCTTTCGAGGTACGCCAGGTTCCGGCGAAAATGCGTCGGGCCGGAAGATTCAACAGAGCCAGCACGACGAAGATCGGCACGAACGTCGAGAGCAGGGCGAGCAGCGGGAAGGCATAGCTCATGTGCCCGTTCGCCATACGCCGTAGAATGGTCGCGCCGTTGACGAAGCTGCTCGACGACATGTCGAGTGGCTCGAAGACGAGCTCGAGTCCGGCCTGGCGAAGTGAACTGCCCGTGACCTGCTCGATCGCCTCCTGCATGTACATCGCCCCGACCCCGGAGTAGAGAAAATCGGTTCCGGGCTCGAAGGTCACGTGCTTGTCGACAGGCAGTAGTTGGTCAGTCAGGCCCGAGCTGTGTGAGGCAAGTTGGCGTAGCGTGATCCGGTCGCCGTACTCGGATGGCGTCAGCCACGGATAGGAAAGACAACCGACAATCGGTGCGTCCAGAGAGAGCTCGCCTCGCTCGACGAGGCGAAGCGCCGCGTAGGCGGTCACCACCTTGCTGATGGAGGCCACCTCGAAGACGGTGCGGTCCGTCACCGTGTCGCCCGTCAATACGTTCTTCACGCCGAAACCGGCACTCCAAGCGACCTCGAAGTCGCGGATCAGGGCGATCGAGAGCCCGGGGACGCCGGCTTCGCGCATCCGCTGGGGGATGTACGACTCGAGATCGGCGACAACGGCTGTCAGCGGTACAGAGACCCTGAGTGGTGGTTCCTGCGCCCGCTCGGCGGCGGCCTGTGGCAACGCCAGAGCAGGCGGCGCCCCGGTCACGAGGGAGGCCACCAGGCCCGCGCCGACGATCGACTGTAGCGTCGCCATGAGTCGGTGGGAGCTCGCCATCGCAGCCACCTTCCGTGATCGGCATAGCGTTCGGGCTTGCACAATCTGAGTCGCTGCACAATGCTGTGCAACTAGAGCCCCATCCGCTGGACCAGGAGAGGACTATGCTGGGAAGGACGACGTTGCGGCCGCTACATCTCGGTCTGGCCGCATGCGCCATCGTTTTAGTGACGGCTTCCGCGTTCGCTCAGGCCGCTGATCAGCCCGTCACACTCCGCACGCGCCCGGAGCGCACGGAGTACCGGGAGACGAGCTCGTACGCCGACGTGATGGAGTATGTCGAGCACGTGGTCGATTCTCGGCCGTGGATGCACCTGACGACCATGGGCTACTCGATGGAGGGGCGAGCGCTTCCCGTCGTCGTGGTGGGCGATCTGGCGGATGCGAGCCCCGAGGCGGTGCTTGCCACGGGCAAGCTACGTGTCTACGTGCAGGCGAACATCCATGCCGGCGAGGTCTGCGGCAAGGAGGCGATGCTGCTGTTGCTGCGTGACCTGGCGAACGGCGGGCATAGAGAGTGGCGTGATTCGCTGGTGCTGCTGATCGCGCCAAATTACAACCCCGATGGGAACGAGCGGGTGAATCTGCTGAACCGGCGCGGCCAGCACGGCCCGATCGGCGGCATGGGTCAGCGGTACAACGCCCAGGGGCTAGACCTCAACCGCGACAACACGAAGCTGGAGAGCCCGGAGGCGCGCTCGCTGGTCTCGTTCTGGAATCGGTACGATCCGCACATCGTGATGGATCTTCATACGACGAACGGCACGCGTCACGCGTATCGCTTGACCTACGCGCCGCCGCTGCATCCGAACACGGATCCTGGGATCGTCGAGTTCGCGCGTGAGCGAATGCTCCCTGAGGTTACTCGGGCGCTGAAGGAGAAGTACGACTGGGACTACTACTATTACGGCAACCTGCCGTGGCGCGGCATGGCTGCGGAGCGTGGATGGTACACGTTCGGGCACGAGCCGCGATACCTGACGAACTACGTGGGGTTGCGGAACCGGATCGGGGTACTCAGTGAGGCATACTCCTATTCGACATTCGAGGAGCGGATCGTCGCGACCCTGCGTTTCGTCGAAGAGGTCGTGGAGGACGCGTATCGACATGCATCGCTGATCGCCGGTATTATCGAGCGGGCGGATGACGCGGACATCATCGGTGAGGAGTTGGCGTTACGGGCGGCGATCGGGCGCTCGCCGGAGTCGGTGGAGATCCTGATGGGCGATGTAGTTCAGGAGCGCAACCCGTATTCGGGTCAGTTGATGCTGCGACGGTTGGACGTACGGCGGCCCGAGATGATGCCCGAGTTCGGCACTTTCCGGCCGACGGAGACCGAGCGCGTTCCGGCGGCGTATCTGGTCCCGGCCAACCAGGTAGGGGCTTTGAACGTGCTGAGCGATCACGGAATATCCTGGCGGACGCTGGAACGAGACGAAGTGCGGGCGGTGCAACGCTTCGTGATCGACTCGATGCAGGTGGCGCCGCGCGAGTACCAGGGCCACTTGCAGCGCACGCTCTTCGGTCACTATGAGGATGTCGAGCTCACGGTGGCTGCCGGCACCGCCGTGGTCCCGGTCGATCAACCGCTGGGTCGACTGATCTTCTCGCTGCTGGAGCCTCGTTCGGATGACGGGCTGGCGAACTGGAATTACTTCGACGAGGCGTTGGAGGGGGCGGAATACTACCCGGTGATGCGGATGTCGGCGGGGCGGTGAGTGGGGCGCGTGGGCCGGCGGCTCCGCCGGCCCGGTTTGCCAGGTGACGGGAGTTCTGATAGGTTGCGGCTGGCCTTAGGGCTGATGTGCGCGGAGGGGACGCACGCTCAGGGGCGTTCCCCTCTTTTTTTTGTTCTGGCGCTGCCGAAAGGAGAGCGACGTGACAGAGGTCAAGCTGGGTGACCGGGTAAGAGTGCACTATCGGGGAACGCTGCAGGATGGGACCGAGTTCGATTCCTCGTTCGGAGGTGATCCGCTCGAGCTCACGGTCGGCGAGGGCGCGGTAATCGAAGGGTTCGAGAACGCGATCGTCGGGATGACAGAGGGAGAGACAAAGACGGTCTCGATTCCGCCGGACGAAGGCTACGGTCCGCGCCTGGACGAGCTGGTCGCCGTGATCGCGCGGTCCATGCTTCCCGCCGATCTCGAGCCGGAGGTAGGAATGCAGCTCGAGGCGAAGGGGCAGGATGGAACGGTCGTCGAGGTCACGATTACGGAAGTCGCCGACGACACGGTGACGCTGGATGCCAACCACGAGCTCGCCGGCAAGGAACTCACCTTCGAGATCAATCTCCTGGAAGCGGAGGCGGCCACCGCCTAGCAGGATGGCGGCGAGCGGGCGGCGCTGGGCGGGCGGCGCGGCCCGCAGTCACGTCGTCGGCCTCGACGGGTGGGGCGATGGCGCGGAGGCGGCCCGCCGTGTAGGTTATTTGCGCGGAGCGGAGCAGAACCGGTCAGGGGGAGCTGGGCATGCTCTATCGCGCGCTCGCCGATCTGATTGTCATAATGCACCTGGCATTCGTCGTTTTCGCCGTGGGCGGTGCGCTCCTCGTGCTGCGCTGGCGGCGGCTGGCGTGGGTGCACGTGCCGGCGGCGATCTGGGCGGCATTGATCGAGTATGCCGGCTGGATCTGCCCGTTAACGCCGCTGGAGAAATGGCTGCGCGTGCAGGCCGGCGGGAGCGGGTACGCCGGGGGCTTCGTGGGGCACTACATACTTCCACTCCTTTACCCGCGTGGACTGACGCGTGAGGTTCAGATCGCACTCGGTACTCTGGTGATTCTGATCAACCTGGGGGTCTACGGTTGGCTGATCGGTCGAGCGGTCAGGGGCGCGTCGAGGGGCGGGGATCGCCGGTGAACGCTCAGGCCGAAGAGGCGGAGTTGGAGCGTCTGGCCCGGCTGTACGTGTACGGGCGGTTCCTGGAGGAGGCGCGGCCACCGACGGTCGAGGAGACGGCGCAGGCGCTGCAGGCGACGGGTGCGGCGGTGACGCTGGCTTTCGAGCGGCTGGCGCGGAAGCGTGTTCTGGTGTTGGAAGAGGGGGGCCGTGAGATCCGGATGGCGATGCCGTTCTCGGCGGTGGAGACGCCGTTCGAGGTGCGGGCGATCGAGCGGCGGTGGTACGCGAACTGTGCCTGGGATGCATTGGGGATTCCGGCGATGCTGAACTGCGACGCCCGGATCGTGACACGCTGCGCTGACTGCGGGACGTCGCTGACGCTGGCAGTGATGGACGGCGAGGTGGTGGGGGGCGGCGAGGTGGTTCACTTCGGTGTCCCGGCAGCCCGCTGGTGGGATGATATCGTCTTCACTTGAAAGACGATCCTACTCTTCCGGTCGGAGGAGCACGTGGACAGGTGGTGCGCTGATCGCGGCGTGGGGCGCGGTGCGGTGCTGTCGCTGGAGCGGGCGTGGGAGCTGGCCGTCGAATGGTACCACGATCGATTGCGCGCCGACTGGCGGTGTAGGGAGAAGGGAGAGGTGCAGGCGATGTTCGCGCGCCTGGGCCTGACGTCACGGTTCTGGAGCCTGGAGGAGTCCGAGTAGGCGGTAGCGGCGGATCTTGTTGCCCGCTGTCGATCTTGCACTTAGCTTGTTAGTACTGCCCGTAGGCCGGGAACCCGGATACGTCCTTCCCGGCCCCGCTGAGACCGGCTTCTTTTGGGGGTCGATAGAGAGTCTGCGTCGGTCGTCAAGCGACTGTCCCATCCGGATAAGGATTCCCCGTTTCGTGTGGTGCGTCTGCTCCCTGATCTGTAAGGGCCCGTAGGCTCGTCAGCGTGCGGCGCGTAGTCCGATTTGTATCAAGAGGGAGTGTCAAGCAGTGGCCAAGAGGATCTACGTCGGAAACCTGCCGTTCACGGCGACGGAAGAAGAGCTGAGCGAGCTGTTCGCCCAGCATGGTACGGTCCACTCGGTGGATCTAATCAGCGACCGGCAGACGGGCCGGCCGCGTGGCTTCGGCTTCGTCGAGATGGACGAGGACGCGGCGGAAGCCGCGATAACGGCGCTCGACGGCATGGAGTACGGCGGTCGGACGTTGCGCGTCAACGAGGCTATGGAGCGTCGTCAGGGTGGTGGCGGCGGTGGTGGTCGCGGCGGAGGAAAGCGGGGCGGGCGCGGCGGGCGTCGCTAGTCGAGGCGGCTCGGTAAGCGGGCGTTCAAGGGGGATCGCGCGGCGCTAGAGTCCGAGCCAGTAGTTGACTTTCACAATAAAGACGTTCTCGGAGTCGAGGCTGCCGAGGGCGTCTATGTCACGGCCGAGATCGAATGAGCCGTCATTGACCCGGTCCCGGCGGTTCTGCTGCCATACCAGGAAGATGGTCGAGCCGGGTCGGTATTCCCACCGCAGCACGGCGTTCAAGCGCAGCGAGCGGATGTTGAAGTCCCTGTCGGAGAAGGACGTGTCAACGATCCCGTCGCCGTCCCAGTCTACGTAGCGCTCGCCGTCGCCCTCACAGGTCCGTCCGCCGGCGCACGAGACGTTCTCGCCGTCGACGACTGCCGTCCCCTGCTCGTAGACATCGAAGTCGAAGCTCTCCGAAGCCTCGAGTTGCTTGTAGGTGAGATAGTCTCCCGAGGAGACGAGTGGCTGGGCGTAGAACTGGAGCGTCAGCCTGGGATTGAACGCCACGTTGAGCCGGGTATCGAGCGAGAACTGGTGCCGCTTCAGGTCGGCGAAGAGGTAGCGCCTTCCGTAGGTGGGCTCGAAAGCGTCGTCGTCCTTCGCGGTGACGTACTGGGCCGGGTCGAGCTGCCTGGAGTAGTTGGGCGCCAGGTGGATCTCCAAGGCCGGGGACGGCCGGATAGTCACCCCGAGAGCCGTCTGCATCCGGTAGCCGCCGCGGTGGCCGTCCGTGTACTCGAGGCGCGGCGCGACGGTGAGGACTTTGCGCGGGTCGGTGTGGAGATTGACCTCGAACTGCGTCGATCCCGGGTTGGTCATCAGCGGGCCGCCGCGCGTCTCGGAGTCGCTGAGCAGCTCGGGCGAGTAGCGGCCGTTGAGCTCGAGGCGCCAGTAGTTTAGGAACTCGAAGTTGGTGCGAAGCGAGAACATGCTGCCCTTGCGCGCGTGCTGCCAGGAGTTCCAGGAGAAGACGTCGTCGAGCGCCTCGTGCCGCCAGCTCTGGTAGGCCCAGACCATGAGGCGATAGCTGCGGAACAGCGCGCCGGGGCTGATCTCGTGGTAGCCGAGCCGGAAGCCGGCGTCGAGCCGCTCGGTGCTGCGGCTGAAGCCCAGATCGTTGACCTCGAATCCGGGTGTTATCTCGCCGATCCACACGGAGCCGGTCCAGTGTTCGCCGCTCTGGCGGCTGAAGCCGAGTCGCCAGTGGGCGCCGCTCATCGAGGTGGCCGTCGTGTCGAGCGAGAACCGCGTGGCGTCGGGCCGCTGGAAGTAATGGTTGCTCGATTGCTGGACGCGGGTCAGCGCCTCCGTGGAGCCGGAGATCTGCGCACCGGCGAAGTGGCCGGACAGCACCCAGTCCCTCGATCCGGGGCCGCCCCAGGCGTGCTCGAAGTCGAGGCCCAGGCTGTAGGCGCTGGAGGTCAGGTAGTCGTGGCTCCCGTCGCCAGGCAAGTTGCGATGGGTCACCGTGAGGATGCCGCCCAACTGCGAGGCGCCGCCGCGGAAGTCCTGCAGCCCCCGGAGCACACCGTACTCGGTTGCCGGCTCGACGATGTACCTGCCGGTTTCGCCGGTCCCGCCGTGGTAGCCCAGCCCTTCCTCCTCAGCGGTGATGCCGACGAGCGCGCCGAGCGAGAGGCCGCCGGCCGACTTGCCGGTGAGCTTCGCGGCGCCGAGGATCGTCGTCTCGGTCGGGAGCTGTGAGAAGTCGGCGTCGTCGAAATCCGATCCGTGAGGCTCGCGCCCGATGCGGCGGCTGTAGAAGAGCTGGTCGGAACGGCCACCGAGGTTGTAGTCGAAGATCCGCGCGTCCTCCACGAAGAAGGGGCGCTTCTCCGGAAAGAACGTCTCGAACTGGGTCAGATTGATGACCGCGGGATCGACCTCTACCTGGCCGAAGTCCGGGTTGACCGTCACGTCCAGCATGTAGCTGGCGCCGAGTCCGTACCGCAGGTCGAAGCCGGCGTTCTGCGACCAGTCGGAGCCGTCGAAGAACGGATCGCCGTCCTCGGGCGGCGCGGTGTACGCGCTGGCCAGGGCGTAGGGCCGCATCTCGAGCCTTCGCGTGCTGTGCGGGAAGTGCAGATTGTTCAGCCGCCCGAACACACTGACCTTGCCGTGCCGCACTCGCGATTCGAGGGCGAAGTAGGTCCGCTCGTTGCTCGACAGCCGGCGACGCGAGAAGTTCACACCCCACGACTGCACGCTGTCGGCTGAGTTGTACCTCAGCTGGTTGAGCGGGATGCGGAGCTCGGCGTTCCAGCCGGCCGAGTCGACGTGCACCGCCGACTGCCAGACCGCGTCCCACGCCTCGTCTTCACGGACATCGTTGTACAGATAGACATCGCGCTGCACGCCCGCCGCACTCACGCGAAAGCGATACCCGGTCCGCCGGTCCGAGTTGGGATCGAGTGAGAGCTCGAAGTAGTCGTACTGGCCGTTCTCGTCGCGACGCACGAGCTGCGTGCCGATCCTCTCCGGCTGAGCGTCCCACATCCGGGCGCTGACATACAAGGCGCCCTCGTCGTAGAGCACGCGTACTTCGGTCGGCTCCTCGGCGGGCACGTTCTCTACCGGCTCACCCTGGACGAATTCGGTCACCGGCTCGGCGTCACGCCAAGCGTCCTCCTCCAGACGGCCATCGATCCGGATCTCACCCGTTCGGTACGCGGCCTCGGCCACCGGCGTCTCCACCGGGTCCCCGTCGCCGTTGCTCGATTGCTGAGCAACGGCGGGTCGGCACCAGATGAGGGCCGCTCCCGCTAGCGCCGCCCAAGCCAATGCCCCCCGGACCCGAATGCCGGTCGATGGTCGCTGCCCCGAGCAGCGCTGGCCGGTCTGAGACGCGATGGTCAGCATCGCACTTCCTAGCACCTTCTTCTTAGGGGCAGTGGCGGGCCGCGGGAGGTCCTGCACGAGCGAGGAGTCGCGGCGACACCCGTAGGGACGAAGAAAACAAATAACCGGGGCGAGCGCCAGCCCGGGCGCGGTGGTGCCGGTGGCCGGGTGGCCAGTCGGCGGGCGTGGTAAACATGCGTTTGTGCGCCGCGTTGACGATCGGTTGACGACCACTCGCTAGACTACCTCCCTGTCCGGCATGGGAGGTGGATGTGACGGGTTACAGGGGCTGGCTGGACCGGGCGCTGAGCCTGGTAACCGTGATCGTGGGTCTCGTGGCGGTGTACGTGGTGGCGACGGAGCGGGTGATCCCGGCGATGCGGGTTGAGCCGGTGGCGGTGGACGTGGGCGGAAAGCTGGAGGCGCGGTTGGAGTTCGAAGCGCTGACGGCGAGGCCGGGGGGGCAAGGTCGTGGGCGGATCGTGGTGCCGGGCGAGGGGGCGGGCGAGGGGGCGGGCGAGGGGGCGGCGCTGTTGCTGGTCTACAACTCGACGTGTCCGGCGTGCTACGCGAACCTGGCCGCCTGGCATCGGGTGGTGGAGGTGGCGGAGGGAGTGGCGTCGGTGTTGTCGGTGGTGTTGGAGCGGGACCGGGCGGCGGCGCGGGCCTATGCGCGGCGGCATTTGCCGTCGACGGTGGCGGTTGTACCGAGGGATGCGAGGCGTCTGACCGAGGTGCTGGGCCTCGGAATCGTGCCGTCGACGGTGTTGGTCGGTGGGGACGGCGTTGTGCTGTTCTTGCGGCAGGGCAGTCTCGACGGTGTGGCTGTGGATTCGTTGGTGAGCGCGCTGGAGGCCCTCAGGGGTCCCGAATCATAGAGGAAAGGACGGGCTGATGAAGAGGAGGCTGCTGTTGGTGACGGCGCTGGCGGCGCTGGGGTTGGGGCAACCGGCGCCGGCGCTGGCGCGGGATTGCGAGGACGTCTGCGCCGACAAGGCGGTGGAGCGGTGCGACGACCTCGACTCGGTGAAGTGTGGGGCCTACATCGCGGGCTGTCTGCTGGGCTGCTCGATGGGGCAGTTGATCAGGATCTTGACCTAGGGAGGAGGTGATCGGATGCGACGCTTGTTACTGGTATCCTCCGTGCTGCTCCTGGGCGTAGTCGGCTCACCGCCGTCGGCTGTGGCGACCCCCGAGCGTGCTGCGTGCGAGGGTTACTGCGCGTTTGTTGGGGGCGGCTGCTACGTCTTTCTCGGCATCTTCATCGGGAAGGACAAGTGCGAGTCGATGTACGAGGGTTGTGTGGAAGGCTGCGTGGCGGGCTTGCTGGACCCCGAGCCTGAGCGCGAGTAGCCGGTGGCAATCGACCACTGGCTGAGCCGGATCGGCGTTGCGGTCGTCGTCATGGCCGCAACGCTTTCCCCGGTAGGTTGTGGAGACCGGCCGCCCGCAGGGCGCGTATCGGCGAGCGGGTCCGGTGTGGGGGGCGGCGCGGGCGCGGACGGGGGAGCAACGTTGCATCTGGAGGCCGAGTGGCTCGTCCCGCCCGACGCCTCAGGCGAGCCGCCGCTGGCCGCGCCGGTCGCGCTGGCCGTCGACGAGGCTCGTGAGCGGCTCTACGTCTTGGAATCGCAGCCGCCGGAGCTGCGGATCTACGATCTGAAGAGTGGTGCGTACGTGGGCGCGCTGGGTCGTGAGGGTGACGGGCCGGGCGAATACAGGCGTCCGATCGCGCTGGCGGTGGGGCCGGGTGGCCTGGCCGCCGTTCTGTCGATGAGTGGCCGGGTCACGTTCTGGTGCGGCGATGGCGGGCTGGCCGGTACGGTGCGGGCCGGAGCCGGACTGGCGACGGATATCGTCGCCGCGCGGGCGGACAGCTTCTATGTGAAGACCGACCTGTTTCCGCCCGAAGACGTGGCCGAGTTTCGCGTGGTGGCGGTGGATACGGTGCTGGAGCGGCCGCGCTTTCGCGATCTGGACGTGGCGGGCACGGAGGAGCCCGGTCGGCCTTACCGGAACCACACCTACGCGGTGGCGGCGACGTGGGCGGGCGACCTGTTGCTGGCGCCTCCCGGTCCGGCCTACACGATTCTGCGGGTCGGCGTTCGTGGTGAGGTGATCCAGGAGATCGGCCGGCCCGAGGTCGCGCCACTCTCGCGCAGCGAGGAGGAGATAGAGGCGATCCGCGAGCGGGTGCGGCGCGCGTTCGCCGCTGTGGGCCGGGCGGCGCCGTCGGGCATGCCGATACCGCACTACCGCGCCCACCTGGCGCGGTTGGCGACGGCGCCCGACGCGAGCGTCTGGGCGCTGACCCAGCGGGGCGATAGCAGCACGGCGATCATCGATTGGTTCGAGGCGGACGGAGAGTTCTCGGGCAGCTTCGCGATCGAGCTACGGGCGAGCGAGCTGGCCGTCGGTTCGGCCGACGTCTATCTGCTCGCCCGCTCGCAACTCGATCTGCCGGGTATCGCCGTCGCTCGGAGGCCGGACAGATGAGCCTGCCCGACGGTCATCCGCTGATCGAGGTCGAGAACCTGAGCTATCGGTACCGGCGGGGCGGGCACGCGGCGCTCCAGCGGTTGAGCTTCGCTGTCGAGCGTGGCCGGGTCGTCGGGCTCGTGGGGCCGAACGGGTCCGGCAAGACCACGCTCTACCGTCTGATCCTCGGCTTCGTGCGGCCGCGAGAGGGTCGCGTGGCCGTAGGCGGGACTGACCCGGCGGCCTACAGACGGACCCGTGGAATCGGCTACCTCCCGGAGCAGGTGTCGCTGCCCGGTAACGTCCGGGTCCGTGAGCTCGCCCTTCTGATCGCGCGGCTCGCCGGGCTGCGCGGGCGCGAGGTGCGGCGGGCGATCGACTGCTACATGGACAGGCTGGCGCTCGGCGGGTGGGCCGACGCCGTCGTGGGCACGCTATCCCACGGCTACCGGCAACGTGTGGGCCTGCTCGCCGCCCTACTGGGTGACCCCGAGCTCCTGCTGCTCGACGAGCCTGCCAACGGCCTGGACCCCGCCTCGGTCGGGATCCTCAGGAGTGTCATACGCGGGCTGAAGCGGAGAGGACGGACGGTCGTCGTCTCATCGCACAACCTGCTGGAGCTCGAGCGGCTTTGCGATGAGTTGCTGATCCTCGGACACGGTCGGCTGCTGGGCAGAAGCTCGCGAGACGAGCTGGCCGAGCGGTCGGCGATTTGGGTCGTCTTGCTGGGGACGGGACGGGCGGGCGTGTGTGCGCGGGCCGAGACGCTCTGCCCGGAGTTCGGCGGCATACTGCTCGCCGCAGATGAGGCGGCGTTCGGCGACGCCCGATCCGCTCGCGCCTTTGCGACGCGGGTTGAAGCGGCGGGCGGCAGCGTCGAGTCCATCGAGCGGCGGCCCTTCGACCTCGAGTACCTGTTTCACTCGCTGGTGCAGAACGATGCGCCGGGTGACAAGGCCGACGATGACTAGAGCGCGTTCCGTCGGACTGGTCCCGGCGCTCTTCCGATTTACTGCGGATGACGTGGTCCGCAGCCGACGCCTCTACTTCGCCGGGGCACTGGGCGGCTATTCCCTGTTCGAACTGGTGACTGCAGTGGCTGCGCACGGTAGTGCGGCGGAAGGGTTCGGGAGCCGGTTCATCCTCGTGTCGTTGATCGTCTCGGCACCGCTCTGTCGTCCGTGGCTCGGTGAAGACATCCGCCTCGGATACGCCGCGCTCTGGCTGCAGAAGCCGCTCGGCGCCCTCGAATACTACCTGGCCCGGATCCTAGCAGCCGTCACCTGGTCCGTCGTCGCAACGCTGGCCATCGGTCTCGCGTCGATCCCAGCGTCCATCGGCGTAGTGTCCCTGACCGACATCGCACGCACGGTCATGGCACTCGGTTGGATCCCGGCAACCCTCGCTGTTCTCTCCTTCTTGGGTTCCGCACTCGGCGCGCGAAGCAGCGGACTGTTCGCCTACGCCACGCTCTTCGCCGGCTTCGCGCTGCCGGGCTTCCGGGACGCGATGTGGCTCGGCCCCTTCTATCGGGTCCTGGAAGTCGTCCTGCCTCCCGCCTACTCGGCCCTGCAGGCGAACGTCGCCTGGAGAGCTGGGAACGTCCTCGCCTCCGCCGCGGAACTCCGGCCGCTGCTTGTTTACCTCGTGGTCTGCACGGGCCTGGCGCTCTCGCTCGCCGTGCAGGTGCCGAGGCGCCTGGCGCGGGCCTAACCGCTGGCAACGGTGATGAAGAGCCGTTAACCGGTGATGCAGCGGTCGGCCGGGGGACCCTCTCGGTTCATGCCGCGCGGCGGGCGGCGATTGCGCGTGAAGGAGGCGGGGGCTATTATCATTGTTGAAAATGAGAATCAGTCAACGTTTAGAGTCCTCCGCCGACGGCACTGTGAGCTAGCACACGTATGGCCGAGGCGAACGCTTCCACTCCCTCCTCGCAGATCGTCACCCCAGGGCCTCCCATCGGCTGTGCCTTGCTGATGATGGACCTGTTCCGTGGCTACCTTCACCGGCACCGCCTACCGGTGACGCATCAACGCGAGGCGATCGCGATGGCGCTGTTCGAGGCGGGTCATCACCAATCGGTGGACGACCTGGCGGACCGGCTGCGGGAGCGGGGCGAGCAGGTGGGGAAGGCGACGATCTACCGGACGCTGAACCTGCTGGTGGAGGCGGGTCTGGCCCGGGAGCTCGACTTTGGGGAAGGCTTCAAGCGGTACGAGCACCAGGCGGGCGAGATCCATTATGACTATCTGATTTGCACGAGCTGTGGGAAGGTAGCGCGGTTCCAGCGGGAGGCGATGGACCGGTTGCAGGATGAGATTGCGGCGGAGCTGGGATTCGCGGTACAGAGCAGGATGTTGAAGATCTATGGACTGTGTGGCAGGTGTGCGGCGGAGGCGGGCTCGGGTGAGGTAGTGGAATCGGGGAGTTCGGTGGGTGCGGGTCCCGAAACGGGGTAAGCTGTCCATCGGGGAAGCCGAGGCGGAGGGCGTACCAGTTCTTCCGGCGGGGTCCTGGAGCCGCAGGGTGCGGCTCTTTTTTTGCATGTTGTCGTGGCGCTGTTCAACGACAGAGGGAAGATGAGAGAGCACGAGCGACTGATCGAGCTGCTGGTGGAGCGTTCCTTCCGGATCGGCGATTTCACGCTGCGTAGTGGAAGGAAGAGCCGTTTCTACGTGGACGCGCGGACGACGACACTGTCGGCGGAGGGCCAGGCGCTGATCGGGGCGCTCGGTCTGCGCGCCCTGGACGACGCGGGGCTCGATCCCGATGCGGTGGGCGGCCTGACGATGGGTGCCGATCCGATCGCCTACGCCATAGCCCACCGGAGCTTCCTCGACGGGCGGCCGATCGAGGCGTTCACGGTGCGCAAGGAGGCGAAGGGTCACGGAGTGGGCAAGCAGATCGAGGGCAACCTGGCGGCGGGACAGCGCGTCGTGGTGATCGAGGATACGATCACGACGGGCGGATCGGCGCTCAAAGCGTGCGATGCGGTGAAGGCGGCCGACGCCGAGATCCTGGCGGTCCTGGCACTGGTCGATCGCGAGGAGGGCGGCCGGGAGGCGATCGAAGAGGCCGGCTATCGAGTCGTGAGCCTGGTCAGGGTATCCGAGCTACGGGAACGGGCGGGCGATACCGGCTGAGCTGCCCGATCAATCATGGAGCGGGTGCATGCTGCGTAGCGTACTCCTCTATCTCAGCGAACAGAAGCGGCTGCAGGACTTTGTTCTCGGCTGGAAGTTCGCGCGCAAGCTGTCGCGGCGCTTCGTGGCCGGCGAAACGCTGGACGAGGCGATCGCTGTGGTTCGCACTCTGAACGCGCGGGGCATGGATGTAACGTTCGACCATCTGGGCGAGAGCGTGGCGAGCGAAGCTCAGGCTGACGACGCGACGGACGACTACATCCGGATCCTCGATCGGTTGGCGGCGGAGAGCGAAGCGAAGGCGACGATCTCGATCAAGCCGACGCAGATCGGCCTGGCGATCGATCGTGACCTCTGCCTGAGGAACATGCGCCGGCTTGCGGAGGCGGCGCGTGCGCAGGGCAACTTCGTACGCATGGACATGGAAGCGTCCTGCTACGTCGATGCGACGCTGAGCGTCTTCTACGAATTGTTCGACGAGTATAAGAATATCGGCGCGGTCATCCAGTCGTATCTGAGGCGCAGTGAGGAGGACGTGCGTGAGCTGGCCAGGCGCGCCGCTCCGGTACGTCTGTGCAAGGGTGCCTACAAGGAGCCCGCCACGCTCGCGTTCCGGAAGAGGCGAGAGATCGACGGCAGCTATCTGCGGCTGCTCGAGATATTGATGGCCTCGCAGTCGCCGGTGGCGATCGCGACCCACGATGATCTGATGATCGATGTGGGGAAGCGCTTGATACGCGAGCACGGCGAGCGCGAGTCGCACGTCGAGTTCCAGATGCTGTACGGCGTGCGTCGCGATCTGCAGGCGCGGCTGGTCGAGGAGGGGTACGGCATGCGGATATACGTGCCGTACGGGAACGAGTGGTACCCCTACTTCATGAGGCGGATGGCGGAGCGGCCCGCCAATCTGTTATTCGTACTGCGGGCGCTGGTTGGCAAGTAGGTCAGGGGAGCTCCTGCACGGCCACCGGCTGCATGGCCAACCCGAAGATCTCACCGAAAAAGCGGGCGACCTGAGGCGCGACTTGCGCGACGCTGCACGCCCGTCCGGCCTCGCGTTCGAGTGTGGTCATCTGCACAGCGTCGATCCCGCAGGGCACGATCAGATCGAAATCGTCTAGATCCGTACACACGTTCAGCGCGAAGCCGTGGAAGGTGACCCAGCGTGTGACGTGCACCCCAATGGAGGCGATCTTGCGGTCCTCGACCCAGACGCCCGTGTAGCCGGGTACGCGGAGCCCCGACACGCCGAACGATGACAGGGCGCGCAGCAGGACCTCCTCGAGCTGTCGCAGGTACCAATGGACGTCTCGCCTGTGGTGCGTCAGGTCGAGGATGGGATAACCGACGAGTTGGCCGGGCCCGTGATAGGTGACGTCGCCACCGCGCTCCACCTCGTGAAGCTCCACGCCACGGCCGGCGAGAGCTTCGGCCGTCGCGACGACGTTGGATTGCCGCGCCCGACGGCCGAGCGTGATCACGCGAGGATGCTCTAGGAGGAGCAGGATGTCGTCGGTGAGCTCGCCGTTCACCCGTGCCGCGGCCAGCCTGCGCTGCAGCTCGAGGGCCGCGGCGTAGTCGGTGAGGCCCTCGAGCCGGAGCAGCCTGCAGATCTTCTGGGAAGTCAAAGCGCTGTAGTGTCACCGCCCGGCGACATGGTACGCGCGTACCTGCTCCGGACGCCTAGATGTGGATGGGCCGGCCGAGCGTCGCCAGCGCTGCCTCCATGATCGTCTCGGATACCGTCGGGTGCGCGTGCACGGTGGCGGCGATCTCGTGTACGGTGGTCTCGAGCGCGCGCCCCAGAACGGTCTCCGCTATGAGCTCGGTCACGTTGTGCCCGACCATGTGCACACCCAGGACCTCCCCGTACTTCGCCTCGGCGACGATCTTCACCATGCCGTCCGGCGCGCCGGCCGCCAGCGCACGGCCGTTGGCGCTGAACGGGTATTTTCCGACCTTCACGTCGTAACCGTCGTCTGTGGCCTGCTGCTCGGTCCGGCCGATGCTGGCGACCTCGGGGTGGCAGTAGGTGCAGGACGGCACGTCTTCTGGGGCCAGCGGGTGAGTCTGATGGCCGGCGATGTGCTCGACCGCGACGATCCCCTCGTGCGAGGCTTTGTGGGCGAGCATCGGCATGCCTGCGACATCGCCGATCGCGTAGATGCCTTCGGCGGATGTACGGCCTAATTCGTCGATGGCGATCCAGCCCTGGTCGTCGAGCTTGACGTCCGCCGTATCGAGGCCGAGGTCCTCGACATTCGGTGTCCTGCCGGTGGCCATCAGCAGCATGTCGCACTCGATGACCTGCTCGCCGCTGGCGCCCTCGACGGTTACCTGCAGTTTGGTCTCCGACTTCTCCAGCGACTTGACGCCCGTCTTCTTCTTGACCTTGATGCCGCGCTTCTTGAAGGAGCGCTCGACGACCCCGGCGATCTCGGCGTCTTCGAGTGGCAGCAGTTGCGGCAAGATCTCGACGATCGTGACGTCGGCACCGAAAGCGTTGAAGACATCGGCGAATTCCATGCCGATCGATCCGGCGCCGACGATCACGATGTGGCGTGGCGGCTTCCGGATCTCCAGGGCTTCCCGACTGGAGATCACGCGCTCGCCGTCGAACTCGAAGCCGGGGAGGGTCTTGGGCCTCGACCCCGTGGCGATGATGATGTTAGACGCCGAGATCGTGGCGCTGCTCCCCCCCTTCAGCTCGACGTCCAGTTTCTTGCCGCCGACGAGCTTGGCTCGGCCGTAGATCGGCATGACGCCGTTCTTGTCGAACAGGAACTTGACGCCCTTGGTGAGACGGTCGCTGATCTGGCGACTGCGGGTTACGGCGGCCGCGATGTCGAGCTCATAGCCCTTGACCTGGATGCCGAAGTCGGCCGCCGCGTCTCTGATCTGGCGCGCCAGGTTCGCGCTCTCCAGGAGCGCCTTCGTGGGGATACAGCCCCAGTTGAGGCAGACGCCGCCGAGGCCGCCTTCACGCGACTCGGATTCGATGCAGGCGACATCCAGCCCGAGCTGGGCCGCGCGGATGGCGGCGACGTAGCCGCCGGGCCCGGCGCCGACCACGACCAGGTCGTACGAGTCCTTTATGCCTTCCTTCATAGCCACGGGGGAATCTCCGTTGGAGTTGTGTGGGTCACCGAACCCAAACTAGGCGTTGCGTTGGCGTGCGCAACGGATCACTCTTGGACTGCTCGACTGGTCACTTGCTCTTCTTTCCCTACCTCACAACACAAGGCGAAGTGGGTTCTCGAGCATCTCTGCGAAGGTCGCCAGGAACTCCGCTCCCATCGCCCCGTCGACAGCCCGGTGGTCGCAGGACAGCGTGACGCGCATTCGCGGCCTGATCTCTACGGCACCGTCGACAGCGACGGGTTTCTCGCGAATCGCGCCCACCGCCAGGATGGTAGCGGCGGGCGGGTTGATGACGGCGGTGAACTCATCGATATCATACATGCCGAGGTTCGAGATGGTGAAAGTGGCGCCCTGGTAGTCCTCGGGCGTGAGCTTCCGCTCCCGGGCCCTGGCGATGAGGTCGCGGCTCTCACCGGAGATCTGCCGTAGACCCTTGGCGGCGGCGTCGCGCAGCACGGGTGTGATCAGGCCGTCGGGTACGGCGACGGCGATACCGATGTCGACGCGGGTGAATCTGCGGATGTGGTCGCCGGCGAAGGAGACATTGACGTCGGGGTGCTCGAGGAGCGCTTGGGCGGCGGTCTTCAGGATGATGTCGTTGACGCCGATCTTGCCACCCGACTCGGCGAGCGCCTCGTTGAGCTGCCCGCGCAGCCGCAACACCTCACCCATGTCGATCTCGCGTGTGAGGAAGAAGTGGGGGATCGGGCCCAGGCTTTGGATCAGGTTGCGTGCAATGGCCTTGCGGAGCTGACTGAGCTCGACGCGCTCGTACGGGATGTCGTAGTCGATCTCCGGCGCCGCCACGGCAGGGGGCGCGCCGCCGCGCGCCGCCGCCTCTACGTCGCGCTTGATGATCCGGCCGCCGGGACCGCTGCCGCGCAGATCCTCGAGCCGGACCCCGCGATCATCGGCCAGCCGCCTCGCCAGCGGGGAGGCCTTGATCCTGCCGCCGTCACCGGCGGGTGACGGAGCGGCAGCCGGCTCGGCCGGCTCGGCCGGCGCCGACGGTTCACCGGGAGCAGGCGCCTGGGGCGCCGCTGCCGGGGCGACAGCCGGCTCCGCAGAGCCCGATTCCTCGAGGATGGCCGAGATGTCCTCATCCTGGGCGGCGACCACGCCGAGGGTCGTGCCGGTGGGGACGGTCGCGCCCTCCTCGATGAGGATCTTCCGCAGGACACCCGAGCCCATCGCCTCGACCTCCATGGTGGCTTTGTCGGTCTCGACCTCGACGACGACGTCGCCCGACTCGACCGGCTCGCCTTCCTGCTTCACCCATTTGAGTACCCGCCCCTCCTCCATCGTGGGCGAAAGCTTCGACATCACGATTCGGCTGGCCATATGCTAGTCCCGGTAGCAGACCTGGCGGATCGCCCTGGCGACGAATCCCGCCTGAGGGAAGTGGAGCTGCTCGAGGTTGGCGGCGTAGGGGTGTGGCGCGTCGGCGCTGGTGACGCGGGCGATCGGTGCGTCCAGGTAGTCGAACGCCTCGCGCTGGACGTCGTCGACGATCTGCGCGCCCATGCCGCAGACCGGCCATCCCTCCTCGACGATGACACAGCGGTTCGTCTTGCGCAACGATTCGATTATGGTGTCGATGTCCAGTGGGCGCAGAGTGCGCAGGTCGATGACCTCGACCGATATTCCGTCCTCGCGCTCGACGGTCTCGGCCGCAGCCAGTGCCGAGTGTAGCGGCCGCGAGTGTACGACGACGGTGGCGTCGCTGCCCGGCCGCTTGATCTCGGCGACGCCGAGCGGGAGCGTGAAATCGTCGGTCTCCGGCACGTCGTCTTTGGAGCCGTAGAGCAGCTCGCCTTCCAGGAAGACGACGGGGTCGTCGTCACGGATCGCCGACTTGAGTAGACCCTTGGCGTCGCGTGCCGTCGCCGGTGAGACGACCTTGAGGCCGGGAACGTGTGCGTACCATGAGTCGAGCGCTTGCGAGTGGCTGGCCGCCAGTTGATTGGCGGCGCCGCTGGGCCCGCGGAACGTGATGGGCATCGTGAACTGGCCGCCCGACATGTAGCGCAGTTTTGCGGCGGCATTCACGATCCCATCGATAGCGAGAAGTGCGAAGCTCCACGTCATGTACTCGACGATCGGACGCAGACCGACCATCGCAGCGCCTACCCCGAGGCCGGTGAACCCGAGCTCCGCGATCGGCATGTCCCGCACACGCCACTCACCGAACTCCTCCAACAGACCGCGGCTCACCTTGTATGCGCCCTGGTACGCGCCGACCTCCTCGCCCATGAGGAAGATGTCGGGATCACGGCGCATCTCCTCGCGCAGCGCTTGGTTCAGGGCGTCCCGGTACGTGATCACCGCCATGGGTCCCTCCGCCTGGCGTTGGTCAACTCCCCGGAGTAGATGTCACCGTAGAGTTCGTCCGGCTGCGGGATCGGGCTGCGCTTGGCAAACTCGACCGCATCGTCGATGATCTTCTTCACTTCCTTCTCGATGTCACCCAGGTCGGTGTCTTCGATCAATCCGTGAGCTTTGAGCGTATCGACATACTGTTTGATAGGATCGTCGTGGGCTTTGTACTGGCTGACTTCTTCCTTGGTCCGGTAGTGCCCGTAGTTGGGGTCCGACATCGAGTGGCCGACGAAGCGGTACGTCTTCGCCTCGATCAGGCTGGGCAGCTTGTGAGTGCGCGCCCGGTCGACGGCCATCTCGACTGTCCGGCGCACGTCCAGGACGTCCATACCGTCGATGGTCCAGCCCTGCATGCCCGAGTAAGCGCAGGCACGGTCCGCCAGGTTCTCGACGGCGGCGGCGCGGCGTACGGCGGTTCCCATCCCGTACTGGTTGTTCTCGATGATGAAGACCACGGGTAGCTGGAAGAGCGCCGCCATGTTGAGCGCTTCGTTGAAGGCTCCAATGTTGATGACCGAGTCGCCGAGGAAACAGACGCAGACCTGATCGGTGTCGCGGTAGCGGATGGCGTAGGCGATGCCGACGGCTAGGGGCAGGTGGCCGCCGACGATGGCGTGGCCGCCCATGAAGTTGACCGATGCATCGAACAGGTGCATGGAGCCGCCTTTGCCCTTCGAGCTGCCGTCGACGCGTCCAAACAGTTCGGCCATGATCGTGCCCGGGTCCATGCCGCAGACGAGGCCGTGGACGTGGTCGCGATAGGCAGTGATGACGTAGTCATCGCTGCGCAGGGGCGCGAGGGCTCCGACGGCGACGGCTTCCTGTCCTATATATAGGTGGCAGAAGCCGCCGATCTCGCCTATCTGGTACATCTCGCCGGCGCGTTCCTCGAACCGCCGACCGAGAATCATCCATCTGAGCATCTCGACCAGCGCGCCACGCTCGAGACCCAGTAGCTCATCCGGCTGAGTGGTCTTTGTTGCCACGGGTCCAACACCTCCGTAACCGATTCGCTGCTCGGAAGACGCCGGCGCTGCCTCGGCGCCTCAGTCCGCACGCCAGGGTCCGCCTGTTCGGGTCAGCTGCCGGCTGGGCCTGCCGGTCGGGTATGCGAGCCGCATCCGAGCGACTCGACCTGCTCCCGCGCGTGGTAGGAGCTGCGTACCAGCGGTCCCGCCTCGACGTGCTTGAAGCCGATCTCCTGTTCGCCGAGCCGTTTCAGCTCGGCGAACTCGTCGGGCGTGTAGTACCGGTCGATGGGCAGATGGTCGGGCGAGGGGCGCAAGTACTGACCGAGCGTCAGGATCTCGATCCCGACGTCGGCGAGGTCGACCATCGCCTCGGCCAGCTCGTCGCGTGTTTCGCCCATCCCACAGATGATGCCCGACTTGGTGATTACCGTCGGGTCGATCGCCTTCGAGTGGCTCAGCACGGCCAGCGCCCGGTCGTAGCGGCCGCCGGGGCGGATGAAGCGGTAGAGTCGCCGAACCGTCTCAAGGTTGTGGCTGAAGATCTCCGGTCGTGCCTCGACCACGGCGGCGACCGCGCTCGGGTCGCCCTTGAAGTCGGGTGTGAGGACCTCGATCGAGCAGCCGGGTGCGAGCTCGCGGATCGCCCGGATCGTCTCGGCGAAGAGAGCGGCGCCGCCGTCGGGCAGATCGTCACGGTTGACCGACGTGATGACCGCGTGCTTGAGGTCCATCGCCTTGACGGCCTCGGCGACGCGTAGCGGCTCGCTGCGGTCGAGCTCCTCGGGCAGGCCGGTCGCGACGGCGCAGTACGAGCATGACCGGGTGCAGATGTCGCCCAGGATCATGAAGGTGGCGGTCCCCTGGCCCCAGCACTCGCCCATGTTCGGGCAATGGGCCTCCTCGCACACCGTGTGCAGCGTCTTGGCCCGCATCAGGCGCTTGAGATTGATGTACTCGCCCAGCCCCGGAGCCCGCGCCTTGAGCCACGGCGGCTTGCGGCCGTCGGGCCCCGCGTTCACGGGTAGGCGCTCTTGGAGTAGCGGCTGCATGTCTTCACGCTGCTGCCGCAGCGCAGCGTACTCGAGCGGGAGCTTGCCCTGTTGAACGACCTTTAGTCTGCGCATATGACCCCTACCGGGACGAAACGCCGGCCCACGGCGGCGTCCGCCAACCAGGTCGTAGATGCTTATGCTGTCGGGACCCTGAAAGCTAGCAGACTTCGCGCCCCCCACCAGAGGCCTCGCGACTTGCGTTATCCGGGCCGGGTCACGAGTGTAGGAGGGTTTGAACCGAGAGAGATAGCCTGTGGAGGTTCATATGTCGGTTGAAGTAGGCCAGGCGGCGCCCGGCTTCGAGTTGGAGGCGACGAGCGGCGAGTCGATCTCACTGGACGACCGGCGGGGCAAAGGGACGACGGTGCTGCTGTTCGTCCCGCTCGCCTTCACACCGGTATGCACGAACGAGCTGTCGATCATAAGGGACGAGTACGAGACCTACAAGTCGCTGGGCGCGGAGGTACTCGCGGCCAGCGTCGACAGCGTTCACACGTTGAGAGCCTGGAGCAAGCAGCTCGATCTGCCGTTCCCGTTGCTGAGCGATTTCAACAAGGATACGGCGAGAGCCTACGGGGCGCTGTACGAGGAGTTGGGCGGCCTGAGGGGCGTGGCCAAGCGATCGGCCTTCGTGATCGATCGGGAGGGTGTCGTCCGTTATCGCTGGGTCTCGGAGGACGCGGCCCTGCTGCCGCCGTTTGACGAGATCAAGGCGGCGGTGGAGCAGGCGGCGTCTGCCTGACGATACCGTACACCGAGTCGATCTGGGCACGGAGCTCGGCGAGCGCGGCGACAGCGTCACCGGGAACGAAGTCGATACGCAGGTCGACGAGGCGGTCACGCGTCGCGAAGCGAGCGCCGGGTCCGACGACAACCAGGGCGGCCGAGTGCGACGGCGTCTCTTCGCCGGCGTCGCGGCCCGCTTGGATCGCGGCGAGCAGGCGATCGGCGAGCGGGCCGTCGGCCGCTTGGAAGGTCTCTCCGACCGCGATCAGGACGGCGGCGTCCGCCAGTCCATGTCCGGCGACGACGAAGTGCTCGCCGGTCTGGTGTGCGGCGTCCCCACGCAGTTGGTCGCCGGTGAAGGCGGCGGCGCCCCCGGGTGTAATCGCCAGGAGCTGGCGGCGTTCACGGTCCAGATCGGCGGCGATACCGACGGCGATCGCGCTGCCCGGGTCCAGCCCGTCCTGGAGCGCGATCAACACGGTCTCGTTGAGTTGCAGGGAGGGTCCGCCGAGTACGACCACGGCGCCGGCGTCGGGATCGAGGAATTCGAGGTTCATACCGATGAGAGGTGCGCTGCTGACGGCGGCGACACCGTATTCGCCGGTCAGGTGATCGTGAGCGAGGATCGCCAGCGAGGTCGGGGCTGGTGGGGGCTGGGACTCGGGCTCCTGCCCGGGCGAAGGGGTGGCCGGTCCGAGAGCGAGGCCGGCAGTGGCTAAGAGAGTCGCTTTCCACCTTTGCATGATCTCCTGCACGTCCTTTCCGTGTGTGCCGGGTCGGGCTGGCTCTGGAGTCTAACTACGGGTCGAACCTACGGTTAGGACGGCGGCGACGTCAATCGCGGCAGCCTTGCTCTCACCCTAGCCCATTCCTATAATCGGATCGATCACGTGCTCCGAGAGTGGAGTCCGTGTCCGAGTCGTCGCAGCGTACCGTTCAGAGGAGGCACCGAGGAACGTGACGTACATAATCGCACAACCCTGTATCGATGTTAAGGACGCTGCGTGTGTTGATGTGTGCCCGGTTGACTGCATCTATGAGGGGCCTGACCAATACTACATCCACCCTGAGGAGTGCATCGATTGCGGTGCCTGCGTGCCGGAGTGTCCTGTGGATGCGATCTTTCCGGATGACGAGGTGCCTGAGGAGTGGACCGACTTCATCGCGAAGAACTACACGCACTTCGAGTTGGAGCCGCCCACCTGATCAGCGCGACCGGGTGGTGGTCAGCGGATATCGAGTGCCCGGTCCTGGCCGGGCGCTCTTGCTGATGGCCGAGTACCATCATGCAGCTGGCGCGGACCGTCGCTGAGGCGCGGCAGATCCAGGAGAGGCTGCGGGAGCGGATCATCTTCCGGCCTCCTGACGGGTTTTCCCCGCGCCTGGTGGCCGGGGCCGATGTGGCGTTCGAGGCGGCTCGGAATCTCGCCTTCGCGGCGGTCGTGGTCATCGACCTCGACACACTGGAGACGGTGGAGAGCGCCACAGCGGCTCTGACCATAAGCTTCCCCTACGTCCCCGGCTACCTGAGCTTCCGCGAGCTGCCGCCACTAGTAGCTGCCTGGAAGAAGTTGCGCGAGCGGCCGGATGCGGCGGTGCTCGATGCCCACGGCTACGCGCATCCGCGGCGCATGGGGTTGGCATGCCATGCCGGGCTCGAGCTCGGCCTGCCGGCCATCGGGTGCGCCAAGTCGATCCTCTACGGCGAGCTGGGAGAGTTGGCCGAGGAGCGAGGTGCCCGAGCGCCGCTCGTCGATCCGAAGAGCCGGGAGCAGCTGGGCTGGGCGCTTCGCACCCGGCACGGGGTCCGCCCGGTCTACCTGTCGGTGGGGCATCTCATCGACTTGCCCACGGCGGCGGATCTCATCATGAGACTGACACCGGGTGGCCGCTACCGCTTCCCCGAGACGACGCGGCGGGCCGACCGGCTGGCGGCTGAGTTCAAGGGCGTGGGATGAGCTGGTCGTGTCGCACCGACACGACCGGGCGCGTCGTAAGTACACGCTCCGCCGATCCGATCTGAGACGCTCCCCCGAAAAACCCGCATGATAGAACGGATTTCGGTCAGTGCGCCCGGGCACGGAGCGTGCCTGGAGGCTTGGCGACGAGGTGCGGGCGCCGTAGGCGCCGGCCCACATCCATCTTCCATTTCGGAGAACCCGACGGGTGTCGATCATGATATCGAAAATGCTCGGCAAGAGGACCGCTGGCCGGGAGCAGCCGGCTGGCATAGTCATCCTCGACCGTCTTCCGCAGCCGCCGGTTCCGCAGCTTCGGGCTTTCGTCTGGTGCAGGCGTCACCCCGTCAGTCGGGGTTTGCCGGCGGAACGTGCCGTGGCTACACCGTTCCCGATGCTGATGGTCGGTTTGGGGAGGAACGGCGGTTTCGGTCATCCCTCGGATAACGGTCACAGCTAGCTGCAGCCAACTCGCTTCCAAGGTCCTGGTGCCGCCGGCGCGGAGTAACCGGTCGGCTTCGGAGCACTGCCTGTCCGCTGAGAACCCATCGCGTGTCCGCCGGTACCGCAGACGACCGGCGGCGCCGGGACCATCCACGCCGCTTGACGCCGCGCTGCCCTAGCCGTAGCGTGGCGGACGACCTGTAGCCGCGGAACCCACCGGGCACTCAGCGAAACGGAGGAGAGATGGAGGCGCGCAGCCGTGAGGGCTGGGGTACGAGAGCCGGCTTCATCCTGGCGGCCGTCGGATCTGCAGTCGGCCTGGGCAACATGTGGCGGTTCCCCTACGCCGTATCCGACAAGGGTGGTGCCGCCTTCGTGGTTCTGTACATCGTGATGGTCTTCGCGGTGGGCGTTCCTATCATGCTGTCCGAGTTCGCCGTGGGCCGGCGCACGCGGCTCAGCCCGATCGACGCGTTGCGCGAGACCGGCGGCCCGCGCTGGATGTCGCTGGGTTTCCTCTTCGTGCTCACCGGCTTCCTGATCCTCGCCTACTACTCGGTGGTTGCCGGGTGGACGATGCGCTACTTGCTCGAGGCGCTGCTGAGCGGCTTCGCCGCGGATCCCGGGGCCTATTTCGAGAGTTCGACCACCGGCGTCGGCGCCGTACTCTACCACATAGCCTTCATGGCGCTCACGATCTCCGTCGTGGTCGGGGGTGTCAAAGCTGGGATCGAGCGGGTATCGCTGGTGCTGATGCCCCTTCTCTTCCTGCTGATCGTGGGCCTCGCGGTCTATGCATTGTCGTTGAGCGGATCCGGCGCGGGCTACAGCTTCTATCTACGTCCCAGGCTCACCGATGTGTTCTCGACCTCGACACTCGCTGCGGCGGCCAGCCAGGCGTTCTTCAGTCTGAGCCTGGGAATGGGCGCCATGCTGACCTATTCGAGCTACCTGAAACGCGATGAGAACCTTCCTGGCTCGGCGGCGACGATCTCGCTCGCCGACTTCGGCGTCGCGTTCGTCGGCGGCCTCGTCGTCTTTCCCGTGATCTTCGCCTTCGGCCTTCAGGGCGAGATCGGTGAGAGTGCGTTCGGTGCGTTGTTCATCAGTGTGCCACGGGCGTTCGTCGAGATGGGTACGGCGGGCAGGGTCGTCGGCTTGCTGTTCTTCACCGCGTTGTTCGTCGGAGCGCTGACCTCCGGGATCTCGCTGCTCGAGGTGGTGACCTCGAGTCTGATCGACCACTGGAAGCTCGATCGCATGCGTGCTGCGTTGGGCGCGGGCATCGTCATCATGGTGATCGGCGTCCCCTGCGCCTACAGCCAGGACATTCTAGGACTGTACGACGCCCTCGCCGGCGAGTTCTTCCTCGGACTGGGTGCGTTCTTCCTGGCCTTGCTGGTGGGCTGGCGTGCGCTGAACATGGCGGATGAGGTCAAGATCGGCTTTCCACACGAGAGGCTGATACACGGCTGGCTGTGGTTGATCCGCGTCGTGGCGCCGATCATCCTGGCGATCGTCATCTACGATCGGGGTAAGAACGTCGTGAACATGATCCGTTCGATGATCGCCGGGCCCTAGTGCGTTCGCAGAGCAGGAGGTGCTAGATAGCTATTCTCGACAATGCGGAGATCGAGCGGCGGCTGCGCGGGCTGCCGGGCTGGTCGCGAGACGGTGACGCGATCGTCAAGCGGTACGAGTTGGCCAGTTTCGCAGAAGCGATCGCTTTCGTGAGCCGGATCGCGGCCCGCGCCGAATCGCTGAACCATCACCCGGACCTCGCCGTCCATTACAGGGTTGTGACGCTGTCGCTCTCGACCCACAGCGAAGGGGGAATAACCGAGAAGGACATGGCCGCCGCGGCCGAGTTCGACGAAGCGCTGGGTTGAGATCTTGGCAATCAAGTTCCACTACCACAGGGCAGCCAGAGACGTCCCACGCCTCGGCATCCGCCGGGGCGATCGACTTTGTCACGTCTACAGCGACACGTCGGTCGAGGAGCTGGTCGCATGGGGCCGCGCCCGCGGCTGGTCACCCGCCTACCTGGATCTGCGCAACGACCTTCCACACTTCGATGCCTTCCGTACGCGGCTGCGCTTCTGCGGCGCCGGGGCCAGCCGCAGAGAGTTCGTGGCTGATGTGCGGGCTTGGCGGGCGCGTCGCAGGAGCGCTCAGGTGTCAGCCGCGGGTTGAGTGTTGGATTCCGAGACAAGCTCGGCGGCTAGTACCTGGCGAGATCCAGAATAGCCGCCTCTATGTCGTCGACCTGTGGAAGGATCGCATCCTCGAGTTGCGGCGCGTACCCGACGAACGTGTCGAGCGCCGCCACCCGGCGCACGGGCCCGTCGAGCCATTCGAACAGTTCATCGGCGATGCGCGCGGCGATCTCGGCGCCATAGCCCCAAGACAGCGGATCCTCGTAGACGACCAGCGCCTTGTTGGTGCGCTTCAGCGAGTCGGCGATTGTAGCCATGTCGACCGGGTTTAGCGTACGCAGGTCGATGACCTCCGCTTCGATGCCGGCGGATTCCGAAGCTGCCTTGGCCGCCCGGGCCGAGCGCTCGACGGTGGCGCCGTAGGTGATGACGGTAAGGTCGGCGCCCTCGCGGACGACCCTGGCGCGGCCGAAGGGGATCATGTAGTCGGGCCCCGGGTAGCGCCCCTTGTTGTAGGTCTGGCGATACAAGTGCTTGTGTTCGAGGAAGAGGACCGGATCGTCGCAGCGGATCGCGGTACGCAGGAGGCCGTTCGCGTCCTCGGCGTCCGCCGGGCAGACGACCCGAATGCCCGGCGTGTGCGTGAAGATGCTGGCCCCGCTCTGAGAATGATAGACGGCGCCACCCTTCAGGTAGCCGCCGTAGGTGACGCGCACGACCATCGGGCACTTGAACGCGTTGTTGGAGCGCCAGCGGATCAGCGGTACCTCATCGCGCAGCTGCATCATCGCGGTCCAGATGTAGTCGAAGAACTGGATCTCGACGACCGGCTTGATGCCGCGCTGCGCCAGGCCGACGGCGCGGCCGACGATGTTCGCTTCGGCCAACGGCGAGTTGTATACGCGGTGGGAGCCGAACCGCTTCTGAAGTCCCCAGGTCACCTTGAATACGCCGCCCTTGCCCTTCACCTCTTCGAGCGCCGCCTCGCGGCTGGCGTCGGCGACGTCCTCGCCGAATACCACGATGGCGGGGTCGCGTTCCATCTCGTCCTTCAGACAGGCGTTCAGCAGATCGACCATCGTCGTCGGATCGCCCGCACCGTACTGCGGCTCGCTTGCGAACTCGTCCGATGTGGGGTCGAGGTCGGGCGAGTAGACATACAAGGTCGCCGTCTCGGGCTGCGGCTGCGGCAGCTCGGCCGCTCGCTCCACCGCTTCCTGTATCTCGGCGTCGACTTCCGAGCCCAACTTCTCCACATCTTCCTCGGTGATGATCCCCCGCTCGATGAGGAACCGCGCGAAGCGGACGACCGGGTCGCGTTCCATCTCCTCCTCGCGCTCATTTCGCGTGCGGTAGAGCCGCTCGTCGTCGGACATCGAGTGCGAGTATGGACGTATGACGTGGGCGTGAACGAGGGCGGGGCCATTGCGCGCACGGCAGTGGGCCGTGGCGCGCTTCATCGTCTCGTAGCTGGCCAGCGGGTCGCAGCCGTCGACCTCATCGATCCGCAGGCCGGGGACGCCGCTCATGCACTGCGAGATGCTGCCACCGGCGGTCTGCACCTCGACGGGCACCGAGATGGCGTACTCGTTGTCCTCGACCAGGAAGATGACCGGCAACTTCAGGTTCGCCGCCGTGTTGATCGCCTCCCAGAACTCGCCCTGGCTGGTGGTCCCGTCGCCGGACGTGACCAGCACGACCTCGTCGTGCTTGAACAGGTCGGTGCGGTCATTCAGCTCGTCGATCGAGGCGAAGCGGTAGCCGGCCTCGGCGCAACCGACGGCGTTCAGGAACTGGGTACCCGTGGGGCTGGACGCGGTGACGATGTTCAGCTCGCGGTGTCCCCAGTGGCTGGGCATCTGGCGGCCGCCCGACGCCGGGTCGGCGGCGGAGCCGAGGGCTTGGAGGAACATATCGTAAGGCGTGACGCCGAGCTGCAGGCAGAGGGCGCGGTCGCGGTAGTAGGTGTAAAACCAATCGTATGCGGGCTTTAGGGCGAGGGCGGCCGCTACGCCGATCGCTTCGTGTCCGGCGCCGCTGATCTGGAAGAAGATGCGATTGCCGCGCTTGAGCTGCATCTCCTTGTCATCGATGCGGCGCGAGCGAAGGATCGTGCGGTAGATCTCCACGAGCTGATGCTTGCTCAGCCCGCCGTAACTGTGCTCGGTAACCATCGGCTGCTGCCGCGATCTCCTTTCCCCGCAAAGGCTTCCGTCGTTCGCTCGCGCCGGGAGCGACCCACAAGATAGAGGGCGACCGCCGGTCGCCGCTACCCGTGCCGCAGCGCCGGCCGGGTCTAAGCGTCGGGGGGCGTGGGGACGGTGCGCGTCACATCTGGTGGAAAGCTCGCGAAGCTTGTATACTGTTTGTCCCTCTCATCACGCCGTGAAAAGCAAACGTTTTCCCTGGGCCGGCCGGGCACGGGCGGTACGCGCGCTATTGCCCAAGTATCTATTGGTGCGTACTTTCCAAAGCCCAACTGCTAAACATCGTGTAACCGTGTTAGGACGCGGCCGTTAATGGACGGTATCGTGTGCGACAACTGTTCGACGCCGCTTCCCGTCGGCAGCAAGTACTGCAACGCGTGCGGTACCCCGGTGCCGGGCGCGGGTGAGCCGCGTTCGTTTAACGGGTTCCCCACCGACCTGCGCCAGGCGCTGCAGATGGCGACGGCCGGCGAGTACGAGATCCACCACGAGCTGGGCCGCGGCGGGATGGGCTCGGTGTTCTTGGCTCGCGAGATCGGGCTCGACCGGTTGGTGGCGATCAAGGTTCTGCCGCCCAGCCTGATGTTCGATGAGGGGCTGATCGAGCGCTTCAAGCGCGAGGCCAGGATGGTCGCCAAGCTCCATCATCCGAACATCATCCCCGTCTACCGCGTCCATCACAGCCACAACCTCGCCTTCTACACGATGCACTTCGTGCCCGGGCGCTCGCTGAACGAACTGTTGGGGCGGAACCGGGTCCTGTCGCTTCCCGAGGTGGAGCGGATCATGCTGGAGGCGGCGGCGGGCCTCGGCTACGCGCACAAGCGCGGCGTGGTGCACCGCGATGTGAAGCCGGCGAACATCCTGATCGACGCCGAGGGGCATGTCCATCTGACCGACTTCGGGATCGCCAAGGCGCTGGTTGGCAGCACGCAGCTGACCGAGACCGGAGCCGTCATCGGGACGCCGCAGTACATGGCGCCGGAACAGTGTGAAGGGAAGATGGTGGACGGTCGCGCCGACCAGTACTCGCTGGCCGCCGTCGGCTACCATCTCCTGGTCGGGCATCCGCCTTTCCAGTCGGACTCGATGAAGGAGCTGCTCTACCACCATCTCTTCACGCCGCCGCGGCCGCTCAACGCGCTGCGGCCCGAGACGCCGCTGCCGCTGCGGGACGCGATTCACAAGGCGCTGTCTAAGGACCCTGCCGATCGGTTCGACTCGCTGGAAGACTTCCGCATGGCGATCGAGGGTAAGGGACCGCCGATCTTCGTGCCGTGGATCGACGCGCCTGACGAGCGACGCCGCACGCCGCCGGCCTCGTCGGTGCCGATGCCGCACCCGTACCGGCGCGCCACCGATCCACCGACCACACAGCGCCTGCCCGACGCGCCCTGGCTCTCGGACGGGCTGCGTAGCGAGCTCGCCGTCGGACGATCCTCCGTCTATCGACGGACGATGGCCGCTCTCGCCGTCGCCTCGACCACGATCGCCGTGGTCGCCATACTCGCCATGACACAGGGGGCGGGCAGGGGTGGCGCCTGGCTGAAGAGTGTGGCCGGTGGCGGAGACGAAGGCGCGATACCGCTGGCGGTGAACGACCCCAGCCTGCCGGAAGGACCGGCGGCCGGGCCCGAGGAGACCGGTCACGCTGCCGCGACCGTACCCGACGACAGCCCGGATCTGGGCTATCTGGTTGTCGCCGGCGATCTGCCGGCCGGCGCCAGGCTGCAGGTGCCGGAGCAGGGGATCGACGTGCCGGTGAGCGAGGATCGTCGGGTCGAGCTGCCGGCCGGGACGCACGAGGTCGTGGTGACCGCCGAGGGATATGATAGGCAGCGGCGCGAGGTGGTGATCGAGGCGGGAGCACGAGTGCCGCTAAGTCTATCGCTGGTCCGGACGGCGGCGGCTCAGCCGCTCAGCCGACCGCCCGCGGCTGCGGATGCGCGCCCGCTGGTCTCCCGCGCTTTGCAGGACTCGCTGCAGGCTCTGATGGAACAGGGACGTGTACTACACGAGATCGGCGCCTGGTGGGACGCGGCAGAGTCCTTCAAGGAGGTGCAGCGCGTGGCGCTGGAGCGCGCCCCGACCTATCGTAACGGCGGAGTGCTGCAGGCGCTGGCCGAAAAGGCCAGGGAAGACCTGGAGAGCACCCGGCAAGCTTGCAAGATGGAAGGACATCCCGACTGTCCATAGATTGTACCGGGAACACAATCGAGCTGTTGAATCGGCAACCTGTGCACCGAGATGACGCAGCGGTACGCCTATCTTCTGCTGTTAGTATGCCTCGCCGTGTCGGCGATCGTGCCGAACCGGCTCGAGGCTCAGGAACGCCAGCCCTACTCCATCGATCAGATCATCGAGTTGCTCCAATCGGGCGTATTCTCCGAGACGCGCATCGAGATGCTGGTCAGACGGAGCTGCATCGACTTTCGGGTCGATGACGAGGCTGCTCGGCGGCTGGAGGAAGCTGGTGCCACACGGGCCTTGATCGCGAGCCTCAGGAGCAGCACCCAGTGCGTGGAACTGCCTGCCGGGTTCATCGACGCGGTCGTCGTGACGCCCACCGAACTGGAGATGGAGGTCGGGGTGACCCGCATCTTGCGGGCGCAGGCCGTCGACCCCAGCGGCGCGCCGGTCGCCGGCGTGCTCTTCGAGTGGACGTCGGCGGACACCGCGGTGGCGGAAGTGTCCGGCGGCGGTGCGGTGCTGGCCAAAGCGCCGGGCGAAGTTCGCATCGCGGCGACCACCCCGCAGGGCCCGTCGGGCACGGCGCTGGTGCACGTCGCGGCTGCGGCGCGGTCTGAAGCGGCGGAGACGCGGGAAGCGGAGGTCGCCGGCGGCAAGAGCGTCGGGACGGCGGCGGCGCTGGGCGTGGTGGTCCCTGGTGGCGGCGAGTTCTATGCGGGGAAGACGGCGAAAGGGGCGATCGTCCTCGCCGGTTCCGCCGCCGCGGTGGCGGCGGGCTACTTCATCACCAGCGAGGAAGTCCTCTCGGTCTCCTACAGCGCTAGCGATCCGGGCACCTGCGAGGCGGGTAGCTGCACGTTCAATGTGACGAGGTCGGAGGAAGTGGAGACGACTCGCAATCTGGTCTACGGCGCCGCCGCGGCGGGCGCGTTGTGGCTCTACGGGCTGATCGACGGGATCCGCTCGGCCAGGCAATCGCGGGTCGCGCCGACGGGAGAGCCGGCAGACGCCGACCACGGCGTCTCGCTGGAGGTCGTTCCCGCCGATGGAGTCCGCTACACTGCCCACGGCGAGCTCGAGCTCACCTTCATACGGATTCGATCGTGAGAGACAGGGCGCGAATCGTCTGTCTGATCGTTCTGGCCCTCATGGCGTCGAGCTGTGAGGAGATCACGAACGAGGAGGGGCCTGGCACGCTCCGGGTGGAGCTGAGCGCCACCGACTCGCCGTTCCTCGCCGCCGGCGACACGCTGGTCGGTGACACTGTCCAGTTCGATGTGAAGGTCTACGACGGCCAGCAAGAGATCTCGTCCCGCGATTACGAGTTCAGCGCGAGCCCACAGGGAGGTGCGGTCGAGATCCTGGATACGAGTACGGGCCTGGCGACGTTCACCGGCGTCGGGCAGTCGACGGTCAGGGTGACGGTCGGGGAGCCGGACCTGGGGGGCGCCGTGACCCTCCGTGCCGAGATGACGGTGGTTGTCAAGCAGTACGACGTCGAGCTATCGCTCGTCTCGACGGTCACCGGCAGCGCGGTCGATCCCGGCGGCGGGTTGGTGAACGATACCGTGCGCGTGGAGGCGACGGTCAGGAAAGGGACGGAAGTAGTGCCCGACTCTGGCCTGACGGTCACCGAGTCGACGGATGACCAGGTGGCGAATACCGGTGCAGGTGGCCCGGATGTCGTTTCGTTCAAAGGGGCGGGCGACGCTATACTGACCGTCACCTTCAGCGAGCCTCCAATCCCCGGGGATCTTCCGCTCACCGCGACGCTCGACGTATCGGTGAGTGACTTCACGTGGGACCTGTTGGTCGAGTCGCTCGTGCCGGGCTCGGACCACCTGGCGAGCGGCGATACGGTGATCACCGATTCCGTCGTCTTCAGGGCGCTGGTTGTCAGGGCCGGCAACGACACGCTCAAGAACAATACGAGCGACGGCACGCAGTGGATATCGGCGAGCGGCGGGACCGTCGTCGAGATGAAGAGCGACTCGGTGGGCGCGTTCAGGGCGACCGGCCAGGATACGGTCTACGTCGAGTTCACCGACCTCGACCTGCCCGGCGAGCCGTTCAAGCTGCCGATCAGGGTGACCACCTACAACACCTCGATCGGTGTGACCACGCTGGTACCGGGCTCGGACCACCTGGCGACCGGCGATACGCTGCTCAGCGACTCGGTGCAGGTCACTTCCACGGTCACCCGGGCCAGCGACGGGGCGCCGCGCGCCAGCTCGATCGCCTATCTCGAGTCCAGCGACTCGAGCGTGGTGAGCCCGCGCGACAGCACGATCGTCAGGAACCAGGCGCTGTTCGCCGACACCGGCACGGCGACGCTCACAGCCCGGCTGGCGCAGCCGCGCCTGCCGCGGGCCGGCCTGCAAGACGACCTGGCTCTGCAGATCAGCACCTATGTCGTGACGGCGGACTCGGCGACCAGCACTACGCCGGTCATGGGTGACACCGTCCAGTACTATGCGACGGTCATCGACACGCGGACCGGTAGCGAGGTCGGCAGTCCGGTTCTCTCCTTCGTATCGTCGAACTCGACGGCGGTGCGGATGCTGAGCAGCACGACCGGCCGCGCCCTGGCCCGGGACACGGGTAGCGCCGAGGTGAACGTCACGCTGACCGATCCCGACCTGCCCAAGGGAACGGTGGCCGACACGTTCGCCGTGACCGAGATCAGCGAGGAGCGGTTCTACGGTATCCCGTCGACGAAGAGCGGTGACTTCCAGGATACGATCGTGGTTGCCGCCAGCGAGGTCCACAGCTTCACCGACAGCACGCTGATCCGGTTCCCGGACACGGCGGCGCTGTACGTCGATTCGATCAACCCGACGAGGGACACGCTGTGGGCGGTGGTGGGTGCAGGGTCGAGCGTGGCTCAGCTGACGTTCATCAATCTGGTGGACGACCTGGCGTCAGAGCGGGACACGGTGACGAGCTACTGGACGTTCAGCGGCGGCGGCGCGGTGGACGACCCGTTCGAGCCTAACGATGCCTTCCCGCTGGCGGATACGGACACGGTCAATCTGAACGGTAAACTGCCCTTCGAACATTTCCTGAGCTTCGATAGCCCGGCCGATTCGAACTTCTTCTGGCTGAGGTTGACGGTTACCGATACGCTCGACATTCGAACGCTGACCCAGCAGGACGCCAACATCGATTTCTTCATCTGCAACGGTGACGGTAACGATCCGCCGGAGGGCTACAGCTCCACGTTCTGTGCCAGGCCGGCGGGATCGAACGACGCCGGCTCCGATCCGCGTGTCGAGGAAGAACTGAATCTGGTCCTCAGCCCGAACATCCACGTATTCAAGTTCTACTGCGTGAGCGGCTGCTCGAGCGTGCCGGTGACTTACAAGCTGACGATCGAGGGGAGCCCGTAACCGAGGATCTTGATGGCCAGAAAAGACCAATTGATCATCTGTCCCGCCTGCGGCGAGGTCAACGCCGCCGAGAACGTCTCTTGTCGCGTATGTTTGGCGGATCTGACTGGGGACAAGAAAGCGGCCTCCGCCTCGATCAGCCAGCTCGCCCATCTATCGCAGCTGGTCAAGCGCGTCGAGGTCACCAATCGGCGGCTCAACTTCCTGATCTTCAGCATCTGGCTGATCGTCGCGCTGTTCGTCGGCTGGACCGTCGCGGCGAGCATAATGGACGTCGGCGGGCCCGGTTCGCTCATCAGCTGGCCGTTCTGACGTTTTCGCACATCGAGTGAGGGGTGGGCCGGATCGCTGGGTCCACCCCTCTTCTTCCTGCAGTCTTCACTTCTTCGCTTCGAGATCTCAGGTCTCCGGCTGTCGCCGCCAACGATCGTGGGCTAGATTTCAAACCGCATCCTCGCACCGGCGGCACGGAGGCGGCGATGGCCCCGCAGGGACTCGCACTGGAAGACACCAGGCTCGCCACAGATCAGCTGGCTCGAGACGTCCAGCTGGCGACGGGCGGCGACGTCGTGGTGGAGCGGGTGTTGGGCGAGGGTCGCATGGCGCGGGTCTACGAGGCGGAGCAGCAGAGCCTGGGGCGCAGGGTCGCCGTCAAAGTGCTGCTGCCGCGGCGTGCCCGAGACCGGCGCACGCTGACCCGGTTCCGGCGCGAGTCGCGGTCGATGGCGGTCTGTTCTCACCCCGGCATCGTCGGCGTGTTCAGCGTGGGTGAGACCTCCCGCGGTCTTCCCTTCTTCGTGATGGAGTATGTTGACGGCGAGACGCTGGAGCGGCGGCTGAGTCGCAAGGGCAAGTTGCCGCTACGCGAGGTGTCGCGCGTCGTGAGCGCCGTCGCCGATGCGCTGAGCTATGCGCACGGGCGCGGGCTCGTGCATCGTGACGTGAAGCCCGCCAACGTGCTGCTCGAGCGGGGGACCGGCCGGGTCTTGCTGACGGACTTCGGGCTGGCGAAAGCGGTGAAGGGCGTCGCGCGCATCACGACGCTCACCGGTACGGGCGAGATCATGGGAACGCCGGAGTACCTGAGCCCGGAGCAGGCGGAGAAAGGCGAAGTCGACGCGCGGAGCGATCAGTATTCGTTGGCGGTGATGACCTACGAGATGCTGGCCGGCCGCCTGCCGTTCCCGGGGCCCGAGCCGCAGGACTTCTTGCGCCAGCATGTCGATGACACGCCGACCTGGCTGCCGCGGATCGAGCCGTCGGTCCCGCTCGCCGTCTCCAAGGCCGTCGACCGCGGCCTGATGAAGGAGCCGGGCGCCCGCTTCGGTAGCGCCGAGGCGTTCGGACAGGCGCTCAAGGGGGCGGCTGAGGCGGCGACGGCAGCCGAGCCGCGGCGCAAGCTGTGGTGGGGCTACGAGCGGCAGCTCGTGCAGGCCACGGCGATATACGCCGGCGCGGCCTGGGGCGTGCTCGAGGCCCTGACCTGGGTCCTCGAGACCTTCGATCTGCCGATGGAGTTCCGCCAGCCCGCCCTGCTGCTCGTCGTCGGCGGCCTACCCCTCACCCTCGGCTTGCTCTGCTACGCGCGGAACCGACCCCAGGCGGCAGAGGCCTGAGAGACTGCCGGCAGGGCGCGGGCGATTGAGCTTGCCCGGCGTCCGGAATAGATTTGGTCTCCCGCAAGTACTGGGGCGGTAGCTCAGCTGGGAGAGCGCCTGCCTTGCACGCAGGAGGTCGTGGGTTCGAATCCCATCCGCTCCACTTTCCTCAAACAACATCTGCCGGACCGCTTGCACGCAGGAGGTCATGGATAGCTTCGCGGGGCAGGGCGGCGCTCGGTGTGAAGCGGCCCCTGGCGGGGCGCCTTGAAGGCGAATCCCGCCCGCTCCACTAGGCCGCCAATCCAGACAATCGCAATGTCTTAGGATCCCATCCATTGCCTGAACCAAAGCCCAGGTGGCGGAGATGTACGGCAAACATCCCAATAGCGGTCGCGGCTGGCTACGGGTTCGTATGCTTCGCGGCTACAAGTGAAATGGCAACGCGCGCGTACCGCGCTCCGCGATCCGGGAGTTCCAGGAGCCCCAGCCGAATGGTGATAGTCACGGCACCTGCACCCATTCTCCGGTGCGGTCATACCGGGCTGATTGCATGGCGGCGCAACGACGCGGAGAAGGGTGCGCAACGTTATGGCGGCTATTACCTTACCTGCGTGCTCCCCTTCTCAACAGGCTTTCGGCATGGGACGCACGGCTATGGCCTGAGCTGCTGAGGGTCTAACGTGTGGCGGAGATCCTCATGACGGACAACATCGACATCTACGGTGGCGAGGACCCTTGGGATATCGCGCTTTACACCTATTCGGAAGCCGCGAAAATACTCGATATCCCATCGAGTACGCTTCGCGCATGGACGGTTGGACAGTATTACACCGTTAGGGAAGAGCGGCGTCTCTTTGCGCCAGTCATTAAACGCCCTTCGGCGGATGACACTCGCCTGTCGTTCGCAAATTTGCTTGAGGCCTTCGTAGTCCGGGCACTGCGAGTCGAGTACGATGTCGCTTTGCACACTATTCGGGAAGCGCTGGACATCGCTCAACACGAACTCCAAATCTCACGGTTACTCATTCATCCGCAGTTGAGTACCTCCGGCGGCGAGCTGCTTCTCGATCAGGTATTTCAGCTTGAGCAGCTTTCTCGTCACCGCCAGTTAGTGATTCGGGAAGTGGTCGAGTCATACTTGAAGCGCGTGGAATGGGACCGTGGAGACCACCCCCTCTGGCTGTTTCCGTGGCCCCGTCGCCCTCGGCACGACCCTGAGAGTACTCTGATTGGCATCAACGTCCGCATTTCGTTCGGCCGACCGCTGATTGCCAGCGTGGGTGTGTCAACTGAGATCATCGCGCTTCGTGTCGATGCCGGCGAGTCCCCAGAGGCGATCATGCGCGACTACGGCCTATCAAACGACGAATTCTTCGAGGCCCTCCATTTCGAAGGCAAACGAAGAGCCGCCTGACTATACCTTCTTTTTTTTGGGATCGTGACGTAGGAAATGCTGTTCCAGATGCACTCATCCGTGCAGGTGTACAGGTTGAGAGACACGCGGATCACTTCGCCCATGATGCCGACGATACTGAATGGCTTGCAGAGGTCGGCCGGCGTGTTTGGGTAGTCCTCACACACAACGCTACAATTCGCAAGATCGAGCGGGAGACAAACATGGTTATGCGCGCTCGGGTGCGGCTATTCGTGCTGATTGGCGCGTGGAGTCACGAGCGTCTCGCGCAGAACGTGGTCCATTCAATCCACAAGTTGCACCAGTTCTTAAGCAAACACAGCCGTTACGGCGAGCCATTCATTGCAAGGCTCTATATGGCGCCGGAGCACAAGTTCGGACGTGGAAAGGGTGGGGAGCTAAAGCAGTGGTTGTTGTATCAAGATTGGCTGAACGCACACGGTGGGTAGACGATTCCCGTCAACCCTGAGGACGCTACAGGCAGTTCTTCAAAGTATGCCAGCAACTGCGCTTCAACCCACCGTTGTCGACCGTTGCTCCGACCCCGAAAGGCGGCGATTCTGTTAACCCAAAGTTGCTGACCGGTGCCCGGGTTTGGCCTTGCTCGCAGGAGATTGTGGGTGGCTTCGCAGCGCGCAGCACTGCTCAGTGTGAAGCCGCTTCTGCCGGCTGCCTTCACCGCGAATCCCATCCGCTCGACTCCCCGACAACTAACGGGTCGTCCGAGAAAGCCTGTGGAGTCGGGTCGGCGCCGGTGTCTAGAGACCTGCGTCCGGCCAGACTTCGCGCCCTCCCGTGAAGCTCGCCGTCATCAGCCGCAGCGGATCGTTTGTGATCTCGACGTTGGGTACGTGTGTGCCCTGCAGGTTGTCGAATCCCTCGGGAAAGTAGCAGACGAAGTCGAGCGGTTCCCCTTCACCGCTCGCCACGTGCGCCATATATCGCTGGACGGCTTCCGGGTCAGGCTGGTTTCTTATCGGCCCGGCATAGCGCCCCTCATTCTGCAGCAGGTCGGCATAGAGGAATGCCGAGCCGTAGAGGCTCGGGAAACCGATCTTGTTGGGGAACTCGATGCCGTAGATTGCGGCGCCCCAATAGACGAACCGGGCCAACTGGAAGCTAGGCCACTTGCCCCTGCCCCAGGTGAGCCCGGGCGAGAACGGGTCGGGGGCCTCGACGTCCGCCTGCGACATCCGGAGCGCCACCACGCAGACGGATCCGATGGAGAACTCCCTCATGATGTCGTGGCCTTCAGAGTTCAGTTTCGAGTCGGTGCACTTGAGCATGTTGGCGAGCAGGCGGAATCGGCCCTTCAGGTTTCCGTGCTCGGCGGTGCCGACCTTGGATACCAGGTCGCCGGCCTGATGCATCATGAAGGCGGTAACCCCTTTCCTGCCGAACTCCTCATAGGTGACGATGCCATCGCCATTCTCATCGAATGCGTCCAAGAACTGCTTCTTGATCGTCGACCCCGCCAGTTGGTCGGTGCAATCCAGATAGTGGAAGGTTGTCTTCTGCAAATCCCAGGGCAGCTTGTAGATGTCGAAGTACAGCGCCTGGGTGATCACATCAGAGAAAGTATCGTCGCTCGAGCGTCCTAGGTGGCCTTGGACCGAGACCAACGGCGCACCGGTCTCCGCGTCACCGCCCACGACGTAATAGCTTCGCACACCCAATCCTCGCTTCTCGGCATTCTCGAAGCATACATCTCGGGAGAGCGGGCAGTCGTATCCTATCTCAGTAACGATGTTCTTCCCCTGCAGTCTGGGGATGGGCACCGATTGCGGGAACCGCCCTCCCGCTCCATCGCTGAGGTCCACCTTCAAAGCCTCGTGGAGCGGCACGTTGCCGAACAGGTAGCGTGCGGACAGGAGATCGGTCGCTACCGGGTCCAGTCCTGCGAAGACGATGCCCTCCGGCTCCTGCTTGCCCAGCCCCATGCCCTGGTGATCGAGGTTGATCGCTTCGATCCCGTCCACAACGTGAATCATGAAGATGTCCTGGTTGACCACCGCTTTGATGATGTCGATCATCGTGGCGGTGATGCCACCGGTCTTGTGAGTGAGGTAGCGGCCGGAATCGTCTCTCTTGGCTACGCCGGTCTCGAAATCCATCTCCGGCACCCAGACCTGATGCGGTATGCCTCCCTTCATGCCCGGTACGGCGTTGTGCGGGACACTGTAGTCCCACTCGAAGCCACCCGTCGTGGCGGATTGCATGGGGTACAGGCCGATACCGAGGTTCTTGATGACGTTGGTGAGGAGTGTGAAACAGTGGACCTTGAGCCTCGGTACGTTGACCAGGATCGAGCCGGGATAAGACGCCCGGTCTTCCGGATTACCAGGATCACCACCCACGATAACCTTGTGCAGGTTGATGGTCTTGAAATTGATGCCGTCGGGGACATCGACACTGCGTCCTTTGGTCGCGTCGTCGTGGATCCGGTTCAGGTCGTAGACCATCAATTTGTCGGAGAGGTCCCCCGGTGGGATGTAGGTTCCGGCTTGGCTCTCTTCGAAGCCCTCCATCGGATCGTCCGTGCGGTCGGGTGCGAGCGAGTCGGCCAGGTACTTTCGTGCGAAATGGAACCCCCATCCGCCATAGAAGTCGCCTGATTTCCCTTCGATGACAGCTTCGGTCGTGATCGTGCGTCCCTCGGGGTTCAACATGGTGTAACTCTTGGCCAGGGCTGGCATGAGAGTGGCGGCTTCTCCCACCATCATCTGGTAGTAGCTGATGTCGAGTTTGTCGTGAAACCAACGCATCAGCGCTGCCACAAAAGACCACTCGGTACATGCCGTTCGGCCCAGATCGGGCCCGTGGGTCTGCGGATCGATGCAGTTGAGAACCACCAGGTTGGGCTTGAAGAGCAGCTTCTGTCCTTTAGCCAGCCGGGCTCGGATCTCGCCGCCGAACCCGGTCTCCCGTTCGAGAGGTGCCATGGCAAGATCGAGGCTCGTGAACATGTAGTCTATTTTGTTCCGAATCTCACCCCAGGCTCCCTCGTCGGAATCGTTGATATAGGCTCGAAGAAGCTCACCGACACCGGCATACGATCTGCTGACATCCATCCGGACGACACCCACCGGGGAGCCCGAGGAGTCCGTCTCTTGCCTGCCGATAGGCGAATCGACGATGTGAGTATCCATGACAACCCTCCTTTGGGGCGGCTCGAGAGGGAATCGGCGAGCCCGCCACATGCTGCGGGATGGATTCCCACCGGGCGCTAGCGGGCGCTTCTCGCGGGAGCCAGCATGCGTCGACTGCTGGGGCCCACTTCGAATTGTGTTCGCCACCTCCCGGTATCGACCATCATGCACGCAACCGTTCGGCCGGGCAATAGCATGTCGATAACAGTTTCGCCGCGCGGCGGCGCGCAGTGTGAAACCGGTCCTGCGGGCCGCCTTCAACACGCATCCCACCTGCTCCACTTCTCGACAAGTACAGGCTCCGCGGCACCTCGAGGCGGCGGCCCTTGGTTCTTGGGAGCGGCTGACTTCGTTGCTCAGCGCCTGCTGAGCCCGCATCTTTGGGCGGAACCGCGGAACCGGATGCCCTCAATCGTATGTACCTCAGGCCGCAGGTGGCAGTATGAATCGTGTCAATCAGCTAATCGGCGAAAACCGCATGAGGAAGGTAGTGTGATGTCGCCTCCGGCAAACGGCGCAAACGGGCCTGAGTCCACTGAGCGCATGGGATTCTCAGGTAGTGAGTTAAGGCGTGATGATTCGCAGCTCGAGGCTGTCGGTCCCTATAGGCTCCTCGAGGTGCTGGGCGAAGGTGGGATGGGCGTGGTGTACCTGGCCGAGCAGAGCGAGCCGGTCCGGCGGCAGGTAGCGCTCAAGATCATCAAGCCCGGGATGGACACCAGGCAGGTCGTCGCACGCTTCGACGCGGAGCGTCAGGCGCTGGCGGTCATGGACCATCCCAATATCGCCAAGGTCTACGATGGCGGCGCCACCGAGAGCGGCCGGCCCTACTTCGTGATGGAGCTGGCGCGCGGCGTGCCGATCACGGAGTACTGCGACACGCACAAGCTGTCCGTGCGCGAGCGGCTGGAGCTGTTCATCCCGGTCTGCCATGCTGTGCAGCACGCACATCAGAAGGGCGTGGTCCACAGGGACATGAAGCCCTCGAACGTATTGGTCACGATTCAGGACGGCAAAGAACCCATCCCCAAGGTGATCGACTTCGGGATAGCGAAGGCGATGGGCCAGCGCCTCACCGAGATGACGCTGCACACACAGCGCGGCGAGGCGATCGGCACACCGGCGTACATGAGTCCCGAGCAGGCCGAGATGTCGGGTCTGGACGTGGATACGCGGACGGACATCTACTCGCTGGGCGTCATCCTGTACGAGCTGCTTGCCGGTGAGCTCCCTTATGATCTCGAGGACCTCGCGGGGATGGCGGCGCTCGTCACGCTGCGTGAGACGGACCCGCCGACGCCGAGCCGGCGATTCAAGACGCTCGGCGACCGCCAGGAGTACATTGCCCGGCAGCGCCACACCGATCCCGGCTCACTGCGTCGTGCCCTCAAGGGTGATCTGGATTGGATCACCATGAAGGCGATGGAGAAGGATCGCACGCGTCGCTATGAGACGGCGAACGGGCTGGCGCTGGACATACAGCGCTTCCTGCACAATCAGCCGGTCATGGCGCGGGCGCCGAGCACCGGTTATCGGGTCGGCAAGTTCGTGCAGCGGCACAAAGCCGGAACGGGCTTCGCCGCTGTGCTGCTGGCGGTTCTGGTCGGGTTTGCGGTCACGATGAGCGTCCAGGCGGCGCGGATCGCCGAGGAGCGGGACCGAGCCAACAACGAGGCGGAGACTGCTCAGCAAGTGTCGGACTTCCTGGTGGAGATCTTCGAGGTGACCGACCCCTCGGAGGCCAGGGGCAACACGATTACCGCCCGGGAAATCCTGGATCGAGGAGCCGAGAGGATCGAGACCGAACTAGGTGAGCAACCCCTCATTCAGGCCCGGCTCATGGGCACCATGGGCGAAGCGTACCGGGCGCTTGGCCTATACGAACCGGCCACACCTCTGCTCGAGCGAGCTGTCACCCTTGCACGAGCTACACTTGGCGATGAGGACGTGCAAGTGGCGCGCTACCTGCTCGGCCTCGGCATTCTGTATCGCGCCCAAGGGAAGTTCGACGAGGCTGACTCCACACTGCAACGCTCGCGCGTCATGCTGGAGGGCACAGGGGAATGGGATGCGGAAGACATGGCCGACGTCCTTCATGAGCTCGGGGTCCTCTATGCCGAGCAAGGGCGGAACCAAGAGGCGGAGCCGCTTTTCCGGCGCTCGCTGGAGATCAACGAGCGGCTGTTCGGGTCGAACCACGCCAGGGTGGCGTGGGACCTCAACTCGCTGGGGGCCGTTTACTGGTCCATGGGCCGGCTCGAAGAAGCGGAGCCGCTTCTCGAGCGATCGGTGACCATCAGGGAGAAGACCCTCGGCCCCGACCATCCACAACTTGCCGTGGGTTTGACCAATCTGGCGGTGCTCAAGAACGAGCAGCGGAAGTTCGACGAGGCCGAGCCGCTATTCCGTCGAGCGCTGGCCATCGAGGAGAGAACATTGGGCCCGGATCACCCCAGTGTTGGCGTCAGCGTCATGAACCTTGCCAACCTCTACGCCAACCAGGAGAGGTATGTCGAAGCGGAGCCGCTGTTCCTTCGTTCGCTGGAGATTGCAGAGGAAGCGTTGGGGCCGGAGCACCCCGACTTGGGGTTGAGCCTTTACAACCTCGCGGATCTGTACCAACGCCAGGGCGAGCTCGATCGAGCGGAGCCTCTCTACCGGCGAGCGCTCGCCATTTGGGAACAGGCGCTCGGTGCAGATCATCCCTATATGGGTTACGGGTTCCACAGTTTGGGTAACCTCTACCGGGACCAGGGGCGCCATAGCGAAGCCGAGCCGCTCTTTCGTCGAGCGCTGACGAACGTGGAGGCCCTCGACCCCGCCGACGCGCGGATTCCCGCGATCCTGGAGGATTTCGCAGCGCTGCTCCGAGCGATCGGTGAAACCGAGGAAGCGGAACGGTTGACGGCGCGTGCGGCAGCGCTTCGCGACTCTCTCCCATAGATTCGGACGCGGTCAATCCGCAGCCTTCGGTCACAACCCAATCTCAACGTCCCGCTTGAAGCTCAGCTTCGTCTACGACCTCCTCCGCTTGCCTCCGCGCTGCCAGCCACTGCTGGAGGAGCACTAGCAGGACAGTTATGGGATCGGTTTGGGACCTGGAGCTGTCGCCGGACCGCGAGCAGACGTGGGTGTTCATCCCAGACGGCACGAACATGAAGGTGTGGATTCTCGAGCGTGGGACACTGGAAGTCGTGGGCGCGTTCGGCCGTGGGGGGGCGCTTTGCGGGCCAGTTCAACTGGGCGCACAGTAGTCACCTGTCTGCTACTAGCCGGCGATCCCGCCGCCGTCCACGACCAGCGCCTCGCCGGTTACAAAAGAGGAGTCGTCGGAGGCCAGAAAGAGGACCGCACGGGCGATCTCCTCGGCGGTGCCGATCCGGCCGAGCGGGCGATTCGATGCGGCGGCGAGGTAGTCCTCCCACGACAGACCGCGCTTCTCGGCATCGTCGGGCAGCATCGGCGTCTCGGTGTCACCAGGGCAGACGCAGTTGACGCGGATCCCGTCGGGGCCGTGGTCGATCGCCATGGCCTTGGCCATGACGACGAGACCGCCTTTGGCGGCGCAGTATGCCGCGGCCCGGTCGCCGCCGACGATTCCCCAGCCCGAGCTGGTGTGGATGATCGATCCGCTGCCGCGCTCGATCATCGAGGGGAGGGTATACTTCGACATCAGGAAGGCGCCCTTCAGGCTGGAGTCGATGGTCTCGTCCCACTCCTCTTCTGTGCATTCCGGAACCGTCTTCGGATGGTAGACCCCGGCGTTGTTGAACAGCACGTCGATTCGACCGAACCGCTCGAGCGTTTGCTCGACGGCCTGTCGGCACTCGTCCGCGACACGCACGTCGCAGCGAAGGAACATCGCCTTACCACCAGCCTCGTTGATGGCCTGTGCGACCTGCTCGCCGCGCTCCTGGTTGCGCCCGATTAGCACGACGATTGCCCCCTCCTTGGCGAATAGAGCGGCGGTGGCACTACCTATTCCCGAGTTTCCGCCAGTGATCAGCGCAACCTTGCCGTCCAGTTTCATCGCGATGATCCTCCTGCGGTGGTTCGTGTCGCCCGACCGGCCCGGCTAACAGGGATCAGCGTGACCCGCGGAGGATGATGCCGTTTCTGCCGACGGCATAGACGTCGCCCGCTGCCGTGCCCCACACGCCTTCGAGCCAGACGTCCGTCCCGGCGCTCATCTCAGTCCAGCTGGTCCCGTCGTAGCGCAGGATCGTGCCGTTCCAGCCAACCGCGTAGACATCGCTCGATGCCGTGCCCCAGACATCGCGGAGGTATTCGGTCGTCCCGCTCGTCATCGAACTCCAACCGGTCCCGTCGTAGTGGAGGGCCGCGCCGTCGTACCCAACCGCGTAAATATCGTTCGACGACGTGCCCCAAAGTCCATAGAGTTCCTCGGTCATCCCGCTCTGCATCTCACTCCAGTCGGTCCCGTCGTAGTGCAGGATCGTGCCGCCTCCCGTCGCCGGGTCGGTGAAACCCACCGCGTAGATGTCCGTCGATGATGTGCCCCACACATCGAGCAGCCACGCGCTCGTCCCACTTAACACTTCGCTCCAGGCGGTCCCGTCGTAATGAAGGATCGTGCCGTCGCCTCCGACCGCGTAGACATTACTCGATGAAGTGCCCCACACACCCTGAAGACTCCAGTCTGTCCCACTCGACATCTCGCTCCACCCCGTCCCGTCGTAGTGCACTATGATGCCATAACTCCCGACGGCGTAAACATCGTTCGATGACGTGCCCCATACGGCCTCGAGGTCCCAGTCCGTCCCGCTTTGCATGCCGCTCCAGGCGGTCCCGTCGTAGCGCAGGATCGCCCCGTCAGAGCCCACTGCGTAGACGTCGGTCGATGATGAGCCCCACACGGCGGCTAAGCTCTCGCTCGTCTCGTTCGTCATATCGCCCCAGGCGGTCCCGTCGTAGTGCAGGATCGTGCCGTCGTCTCCGACCGCGAAGAGATCGCTCGATGATGTGCCCCACAAATCAGCGAGGTACTCGATCGTCCCGCTGGTCATCGTACTCCAACTGGCCCCGTCGTAGTGCATGATCGAGCCGTCGTAACCGACAGCGTAGACATCGGTCGACGAGGTGCCCCATACACCGGACAGGTGGTCGGCCGGCATCGACGTCCAACTGTCCCCGTCGTAGTGCAGAGCGGTCCCACAATGTCCGACAGCGTAGACATCGGACGATGAGGTGCCCCATACGCCGGCGAGGATCATGTATACCCCGCTCGTCATGCTGCTCCAGGCGGTCCCGTCGTAGTGCAGGATTGTGCCCTGCCAGCCGACCGCGAAAACATCGCTCGGCGACGTGCCCCACACGTCATAGAGAGCCTGACTGATCCCGCTCGTCATCGAGCTCCAACTAGTCCCATCGTAGTGCAGGATCGTGCCGTCGGTTCCTGCCGCGAAGATCTCACTCGATGACGTGCCCCAAACACCCAAAAGATATTCGCTTGTCCCACTCGTCATCGGGCTCCAACTGGTCCCGTCGTAGTGCAGGATCGTGCCGTAGAGCCCGACTGCGTAGACATCGGTCGAGGACGTGCCCCACACGCCTCGGAGCTCCGCGTTCGTCCCACTCGTCATGTCACTCCAATTGGTCCCGTCGTAGTGCAGGATCGTGCCGTGCCCTCCCACCGCATAGACATCGCTCGATGACGTGCCCCATACGCCCGAAAGGTCAAAGACCGGGGGGGCGTCTACGGTCCACGATCTGACCGGGTCTGGGGGAGGCGGGGGCTCGGTAGCACTTTCTCCGCAGGCGAGGAGGGTGGCGCCAGCGATCAGCAGCGAGAGAGGTCGCGGGAACGCGATCCGGGCGGGGGCACGGGATGCCGGGGTATCAGAGGACACTGGTCGCAGGACACACAAGCCTGAGCACATGGCAACCTCCTCGGGGCATTCGCGCTATCGTCGATGGTCGAGGACCCGTCGACGGGTAAGTGTCTATGTGGCAGCGGGGCCCGGAGGGCCAACGGTCTCGCGTTTCTCGAATGCCAGCCCTTTACCCTTCAGATACGCGATGACTTCACCCTCTCTGCCCGGTACGATGGCAGTATTGCCCGGCCAGCTTACGACCCCCACGTCCGGGATCAAGCCCAACTCATCCAATTCGTCCCAGACCTCGTCGGGGCAATTCTCGATCTCCCAGAGCTTCTGTCCGCCTTCCTCTTTGACCACCTTAACGACGATACCCATGCTAGTTTGTCCTCCCCTGTCGTCGGGCTCTGGTCGGTGCTCTTGCTGCAATACGAAGCGAGCGAACTCACGATCGACCTCCTGCTCGGGCGACCCCAGCTCGTCTCCTGCAACGCCGAGCGCCTTCAGGAGGCTCCGAGGGTCCAGGCCTGACTGCTGATCGGTTCGAGCGCTGTCCGCCCACCGTGTCATCCCGTCGATGTATTTCTCCATGTACTCGACTTCATTGCGCCGCCACTCACCGAATCTCAGATAAAGGTCTTGTGCCTCGCGGGCTTTGGGAATAGCGACTTGGGCTATGACGTCTACGATCTCCGCGACATCTTCGGAAAACGGTGATTGGACTAACTCCCAGAGTATCTCGACCTGGCGGCGCAGCACTCCGGCCAGGCTGAGTGGTTTCATCAGAGCTCGGTAGCCCGATTCGGCGCCGCCGAGCAACATCCAGCCTTCGCGGAGGTTGTCGTTTACGTTGCCGAACCGGAGTAGGAAGGCATCGGCGTCACTGAGGTCGTCTGTGGAAGCGTGCCTGGCCGGCCGTGCCTGCCGCATCTGCTGACGCTGGATGAGCGCTGCCTGGAGGTGAAACACTCCCAGATTGGAATCCGATAGCGCAATCGAGTCTAGATCGCCGAGCTCACGGCTGATCTTTTGCACCTCCAAGCGGAGCGCGAGCGCCTTCTGCGGCTCCAGCAGTCGGCCGTAGGTCACTGCTTGGTTGTTCAGGCAGATAGCGAGGCTGCTCGCGTTTCCGATTCGGCGCAAGATCTTCTCTTGGTCCTGATGATACTTGATAGCCGCTCGCAGATCACGGCGGTGATGCTTGTGAAAGTCCGCGCGATGGGCCAAGCAGCGAGCGAGGCTCTCGTCGTCACCGAGCTGGCGAAAGATAGGCTCGGCCTTCGAGAGCAAATCTTCATAGTCGTAATCGCCTATGGCCTTTCGTGAACCGATGGCGAGCAGTAGAGCTTTTCCCGCGGCCCTGGGGTCGCCCGCTTCTTCCGTGATTTGCACGAGCTCGCGTGAGAGGGCGTCGGCCAGGTCCAGAGCGCCGGAAACTCGCAGAAGGTTGTGGACTACGGCTAGAGTCTGCGCCGAGAAATTCCTCGGATTGCGCAGGAAGTCCTGGTAGAGTAGCCCGGCGTCGATGCCCAGCCGATCCAGGAGGAGCAGTACATAGTGGCCGTACTCGGTAGGATTGAAATCAAAAAGCGCCTCTGTGAGATCTGGATGTGTGACCAGCGATCTGAGGGCGTTCCAGTCCTTTAGTTGCGTGTACTGCCACGGCAGTTCCTCGAACACGCGGTATCCTGGCACGCGTACGTTGAAGTATTCTGCCAGGCGCCTGTGCGCGGCCTGTCGACTATCCGCTGAAGCCAGGTACCGGACCTCGATGGCACGGCGCAGATAGTCATGCCCAAAGCCGAGCAGGCCGCCACGGGTGATCAGCGAACGCTCGGCCGCCAGGAAGAGCGGTGACCATCGGGCCCGCGGTAATGGTTCGCCGTCGCTACCCAACAGATCCAAGAGTTCCGCTTCCGATATTCCTCGGCGAGCTGCCCACAATAGCGACATGACGTGGCGCACCAGATCGCTGCCGTCGGTGTCGTAGTCTTCTTCGTATCGCTGAAGGATCCGCGCATACAGATCGTCGATAGCGGTGGCGGCCAGGTAGTAATCGATTCGCTCATCGAGTCGTTCGTGCACGCCGAAGACGCGGAGTTCTTCCGCGAGGGCAGACAGATAGAGTGGATTATCCGTCTGCTTGTGACCGACAATGCGGTTCACGCGATCGTCGCTCAGCTGTTTCGTGTGTTGGAGCAGATAGCCGCGAATGAGTCGCTTTCGCTCGTCGACGTTCAGGGGTTCTACCGTGAGCGTGGGCCATTCTCGCTTGCTGAGATGGTCGAGCGGTCGGCCGGGCAGGGTTGAGAAGAAGAGTCGCGCGGCCGAAGGGATCATTGGCGGCAGCCAGGCGAGATCGAGAGCCCCCTCGCGGTCTTCGAGCTGGTTCAGCGCATCGATGACGAGGATCGCCCGACGCGATCCGCGCGTGGCCTGAGCGCTTGCAATGTTCAGCCAGTTGGCGAACGCTGAACGCAGCTCATCCGATTTCTCTGGAATGTCTTGTCGGATGTCGAAGCGCCGCTTCAGTTCGCCCATGATTCGGCGCAGCATCGCCGCCCAATCGGCGCTGGCGCTGCTTGCCCCGACGAAGTGCGTGACTACGAGATCGTCGGGATGCGAGCGAAGATGTCGGGTCGCCCAGTTCGCCAACAAGGCCGACTTTCCCGAGCCGGACTCGCCGAGGACGAGCAGGGGCTCACCCGTGCGAACATGTTCATCGAGCTTGTCGAGGTACTCCTGGCGTCCGATGTAGACCCTGGTACGGTGGCGGGCAAAGGCCTCGTGTTCGGTCGCTTCACGGTCCAGTGGTTCGAGCCTCGACTGCGGCGGGAACTGCTGATCGAGGAGCTGTGAGAGATCTTCGAAGAGCCATTGTCCCAGGGCGTTCGGGTTCGGGTAGTCTTCGCGGACCAGTAGGCCGCTTTGGCGAATCCGGTTCTTAAGGGAAGCGAGTTTTTCGCGGTTTGCGGGGGCTCGTTCGACGAAGTCAGGTCGGCGGTCTTCTGCGAGTTGGGCTGCATATGTGGGGTCGCGGAAATAGAAGCATGCCCGATTCGCCGTGACGGGGTCATTGAGGGCACCGTGAAGGATCTCGAGCTCAGTGACGCTCCGCTGCGGGTGTTGTTCGAGCCAGGGGTACTGTTCGATCAATTCGTCGGGGATATCATCGGGCACCCAGCCGTATCGCTCACCCAACAGGCCAATGAAGTATGGTCGGCAGCGATCGATCTCGGCCATGCAGACCGGCAGTACTTCGCCCTGTCTGGCTTGCTCTTCGGTGATGCCCCAGCGCAGATCCACTTCGGTGAAGGTAGCGCCGCGCTCTTCGCAGAGCTTACGCAATTGGGGGAAGACATGCTTGACGAGGATCTCGCGTTCCTCGTGCATGTCACGGAAGGTGGAGGACACGAAGACGCGCACCTCGTTACGTTTCCCGCTGGGACTTGGCTCGTCCATTCCGGTTCCTACCGCTCGTCGGGGGTTCGTGCTGGCGTCGGCTATCTTACCTACTGGCCGCGTCAGCGGCAAACACTTGATAGGAGCGGAATACGGTAGGCGGGGGACAAGCTGCTCCCGACTTGGTTATAATACAGGTGTCCCCACACCACGGTGCTCTGGCAACTCAACCCGAGCGCAGGATGGAGATCATGTCCGAGAGCGCTTTCGACGAGCACGCCGCCGAGTACGACGCCTGGTTCCTGAAGAACCAAAATGTGCTGCAGTCCGAGGTGCTGCTGTTGGCGGGCTTCTTGAAGGAGCCCGGCCGGGCGCTGAGTGTCGGCTGTGGCAGTGGCCTGTTCGAGAAGATCCTCCGCGATGACCACGGCATTGAGGTCCGCTACGGCGTCGAGCCGGCCCGGGCGATGGCGGAGATCGCGGCCAAGCGCGGCATGGAGGTGCAGAGCGGCACCGCCGAGGAGCTGCCGGTCGAGGACGGGTCGTTCGACACGGTGATCATGAACGGCTGTCCGAGCTACATCGCCGACCTGGAGCGAGCCTTCGCCGGGGCGTACAGGGCGCTGCGATCGGGCGGTCACATCGTGGTCGCCGACGTCCCGGCGGAGAGCTCCTACGGCCTGCTGTACCAGCTCGCCGCGCAGATCGGAACGTGGGACGATCCGGGACTGCAGGTGCTGGCCCCGGCGCATCCCTATCCGGTGGAGTTCGCGGCAGCGGCGAACTGGCGCACTACGGCGGAGAAGATGGAGTTGCTGCGGAAGGTCGGCTTCGTCGATCTGGAGACGGCGCAGACTCTGACCGTGCACCCGAAGTATTCCGACGACGCGGCGGAGGAACCGTCGGCCGGCCACGATCGAGGCGACTACGTGGCGATCCGCGCCAGGAAGCCGTAGCGCCGACCGTCAGATCCTTACCATCCCGGCACCCAGTGGCGGTCCTAACCGGCGACCTGCGCGGACGGCGCATCATTGGGATGCCAACGAACGCCGGACCTACGACGCACTAACCGTACGGCGATGGCGGGCCACGACTACCAGTCCGAGGCCATCGGGATCCTCACGTTTGCCGGAGCGCTGGCAGCCTGGGCAACGAGGCAGTGAGTCGTTTGACACGTAACGGGGTAATGATATAGACTGTATTACCCTATTAACAAGGACGTTACCTTGTTCCTGTGATGCTTGTTAAGTCTCTGCAACGAAAGTACTTGGATGGCATCTCGTTCTCCGCGAGCCACGCAACCACGCTCAAGCGGCTCGGAGAGTACCGCGGACGCCAGGAGCTGGCTCGCCAGCGGGCGCCGGAGGTCCTGGCCTTGCTCAGGCGGGTCGCGGTGATCGAGTCCGCCGAGTCCTCTAACCGTCTGGAGGGTGTCACGGCGCCGCGCGACCGGGTGGAGGCCCTCGTATTGCGCCCGACGGTGCCCGCTAACCGGTCCGAGCAGGAGATTGCCGGCTACCGGGACGCGTTGAACCTGATTCACGAGTCGGCCCCGGACATGGGTTTCTCGGTCAACGTCATCCTCCAGCTCCACACGCTGCTGTACCGGTACCTGCCGGGGAGCGGGGGCCGGTGGAAGATGGCGCCGAACGACATCGTGGAGCGGAATCCGGACGGCTCGGTGCGCCGGATCCGCTTCAGGCCTGTGGCACCCGTCGCGACGCCGCAAGCGATGGATGACCTCGTCACGCTGTACCGCGAGGCCGTGGACGAGGGTCGCGAGCCGCTGGTCATCGTGCCGCTCGTCGTCCTGGATTTCCTCTGCATTCATCCGTTCAGTGACGGCAATGGGCGGGTGGCGCGGCTCCTATCGTTGATGTTGCTGTACCATTTCGAGCTCGAGGTGGGCCGGTACATCAGCCTGGAGCGCGTGATCGAGGAGTCGAAGGAGACGTACTACGGAGCGCTGGAGGCCAGCTCGCGCGGCTGGCACGAGGGGCGGCACGATCCGCACCCCTGGATGACCTACTTCTGGGGCACGTTGCTTGCAGCCTACAAGGAATTCGAGGAGCGCGTCGGCGCGATCAAGGACGCGCGCGGTGCGAAGACGGCGCTGGTCGAGGGGGCGGTGCGCCGGCGCGTGAAGCCGTTCGCCATCTCGGAGATCGAAGCCGAGTGCCCTGATGTCAGCCGGGACATGGTACGCCACGTCCTGCGGCAGATGCGGAGCCGGGGGGAGATCGAGGTCCGCGGGCGCGGGCGTGCGGCGAAATGGGTACGCCGCGAAGGCTGAGGAGAGACGGATGCCGAGCCATGTAATACCTTTTAGGGTGGATCAGCTGTGGGATAGGTTCTGGTCGGGCGGGATCTCCAATCCGCTCACCGTGATCGAGCAGGATCAAGGCCATTCGCCTTGGGCTCGCTGCTTCGTACGACTGTGATCGCAGCGCCTGCGACAACAACTGACAGAGAAGTAGCGATCCAGTCCGATTCGAGGGCGGACTGATAATCTGTTAAGAGATCCAGCTGCGATAGCAAGGCCGGCAGCCCCTCCTCACCCGTTGAAGTACAGATACGCCATCAGGATCAGCAGCAGCACGATCGCCGAGGTGATCACGTCGCGCCGGTCCCAGCTGGCCCGCGAGATCGCCTTCTCGTCGGCGCTGGTGGTGGCGAAGGTGAGTCCCTGGATCCGGTCCAGGGCGGGTCGCTCGGTCGCGTAGCTGACCGCGACCATCACGACTACACAGACCACGAAGATGAACAGGCTGTAATACTGGAAGAAGATGTTGTTGATGATCCAGAACAGCGAGCCGGCCGCGTAGCCGTCCTCGAAGCCGGGCAGCCCGAGGCCGACGGGCGTGTCGATGGCCAGCCGGAACACGCCGAGCACGAACCCGATGATCAGGGCGGCGAGACAGCCTTTGGCGTTCAGTCGCTTGCTGAACACGCCGAGGAAGAAAACGACGAAGATAGGCGGTGCGAGGTAGCCCTGCACGGTCTGCAGGTAATCGTATAGTCCCTTGGCGCCCTGGATGACGGGTATCCAGAAGAGCCCGATCAACACCATGACCGTGGTGGCGACGCGGCCGATCCAGACGAGCCGGTGCTCGGATGCCTGGGGGCGGACCTTACGGTAGAAGTCCATGGTGAAGAGTGTGGAGCTGGCGTTGAAGACGCCGGCCAGCGAGCTCATCAGGGCGGCGAGCAGGCCTGCGACCACGATCCCGCGCACGCCTAACGGCAGCACGTGTGCGACCATGAGCGGGAAGGCGGCCTGGCTCTCGGCGCGCAGGGCCTGGCCGTCGGGACCCACCAAGTAGGTCAACGCCGGCACCTTGCCGGAGAGTGCGAGTGCGAAGCAGATCATGCCCGGGATGATGAAGATGAAGACGGGCAGCAGCTTCAAGAAGGCGGCGAAGATCGAGCCGCGGCGCGCCTGTTGCTCATTGGGCGCGCCGAGCGCGCGCTGTACGATGTACTGGTCGGTGGTCCAGTACCAGAGCCCGATGATCGGGGCACAGAAGAGCATGCCCAGCCACGGATAGTTGTCGTTGAAGTACCAGGCCATGCGGCCCGCTTCTTTCACCGGGGCCCAGGTTCCCTCCATACCGTCGGGGATGAGCGGCTTCCAGAGGTTGAACATGTCGGAGCCGAGGATCGCCCGCATTTCGCCCCAGCCGCCCAGCTTGATGAGGCCGAAGACGGTAACCAGCACCGAGCCGAGGACGAGGACCAGCGTCTGGACGGTCTCGGTATAAGCCACCGCCCGCATGCCGCCCAGCACGGTGTAGAGCCCGGTCGCTACGATGACGAGCATGGAGCCGATCCAGAACGAGTCGAGCACGGCGAAGCCGAGGTCGAGGCGCATACCGGGCAGCAGCGTGCCGAATACGATGCCGCCGGCGAAGATACCGACGGCGATTTTTGTTAGCACGTAGGCGACGAGCGAGATGATCGAGAGTATCCAGCGTGCGGTGGGCGAGAAGCGGCGCTCGAGGAACTCGGGCATGGTGAAGACGCGGGAGCGCATGTAGAAGGGTACCATGACCCAGCCGAGTACCAGCAGGCACCAGGCGTGCAGCTCGTAGTGAGCCATGGCGACGCCGTCGGTGGCGCCGGAACCTGCCAGCCCGACCAGATGCTCTGACCCGATGTTCGAGGCGAAGATCGAGGCGCCGACGATGAACCAGCCGAGGTTGCGGCCGGCGAGGAAGTAGTCGTCCGGCGTGTCCTTGGCCTTGCCGATCACCCACCAGGCGATCGCCAGCAGGATGCCGAAGTAGAGCGCGATGACGAGCCAATCGACGAGATGCATGGTCACCTATCGCCGGTTTGGGGATCGCTGTCGTCCGGGGCCGGCGCGGCGGCCAGCCGGTAGAGCGTCACGCTGAGCGGGGGTACGCGCAAGCGGCCAGGCAGGCGCCGCACGCGTTCCTCAGTCTCCACGACATCGGTGCGGCCACCCGGCTCGTTGTAAGCCATCGGGTCGGGTCCTGTGAGCATCAGCCTGCTGCCGGCGCCGGTGAGTTCTGCGCCGCTGATGCGGAGCGGCAGGCGGAAGGTCTCGGTGGTTGGGTTGACCACGGCGATCACCAGGGTGTCGCGGCCGGCCGTCCAGGCCGCGGCTACGTCGAGTGGCTCGGGCGCGCCGCCCACCGCCGCGGGGATGCTACCAAAGTCGCGGCGGTAGAGCCGTAGCACGAGCCCGGTGGCGTCGAAGGCGGCCTCGGTCTTGGTGGTCTTGATGGCGCCGATGACGTTGACCGTCTGGGCGTAGTTGGCCATGAAGTAGATGTCGCTGTTGCGATAGAACTCGTGAAGCCCACGGGCGACGCCGAGCGCGTCCTTCAGGAAGTAGCGGGTGCCCAGCTCGCCGTAGAGGTAAGGGCCGTACCAGTAGTTCCACTCGTCCATGGCGATCTGCAGGTCGCGGCCCGCCAGCGCCGGGACCGTCCCGCGGTAGCGGCGGTGCGCGTCACCGATCCGTTTCACCCGCTCGGCCGCGCAGGCGGCGTGCCCCATCACGCCGGGCCGTTCCTGGCAGTAGAAGTGCTCGCTGATCAAGTCCATGGCGTCGGCTGCCTGCGCCAGCATGACTTCGTCCCATTCACCGACCGCGCCGACCGCGACGACTCGGATGGAGGGATCGATGGCGCGCATCGCCTCGACCGTCTGGCGGTGTTTCTCCACGTACCGGTCGAGCGGCATGTGACCGAGCTGCCAGTCGCCGTACATCTCGTTGCCGATCGCCCACCACTTGACGTCGAAAGGCTCGGGGTGGCCGTTGTCGGCGCGCAGCCGGCCCAGCGGTGTGTCCTGGGGGCTGTTGCAGTAGGCGAGCTCGTCGGCCGCCATCTCGGGACTACCCAGGCCGGTGTTCACCGTGATGTACGGCTCGGCGTCGATCAGCTCGCACAGTCGCAGGAACTCGTGGAGCCCCACGTCGTTGTGCTCGATGCCCAGCCAGGCGGGGTTCTTGCGCGGCGGCCGGCGATCGCGCTCGCCGATCCCGTCGCGCCAGTCGTAGCCGCTGACGAAGTTGCCGCCCGGCCAGCGGTAGACGGGCGCGTCGAGCTCGCGCAGCAGGGCGAGCACGTCGGGCCGGAACCCCTCGACGTTGTCGGAGGGCATCAGCGAGACGGTCCCCACGTGCAGCGCGTCGCCGCCGCCGGCCGTGATCTCCAACCGGCCGTCGTCGGTCGAGGCGCGGGCTGTGAAGCGGAGCGGGATCTTCTCCCAGGTCGCGGGGATCGTGTCGATGGTCATCGTCTGCCGGTCGGCGGGGCTGTCACCCCAGACCAGGCTGACCGAGACCGGCGCGGCGCCAGGGTCGCCGCGCAGGACGATCCGCCCTTCGTAGCTCTTCCCGGCGATCAGCCCCAGGCCCGACTGGAGGAGTCCGGCGGCCTCACCCTCCGGCGCCGGGCCGAGTACCGGCGTCTGGTCACCGACGTAGGGCGCGTCCGTGTCGATGGCCAGGTGGGCGGGGTCGCCGAGGATCTGCCAGGGCGATTCTTCGCTGCCCGGCTCGTAGAAGAACTTCCGGTCCTCGAGCATCTCGGCCCAGATGCCGCCGTAGATGCAGCGGCCCAGGTGCTCGATGAACTGGCCGTAGATGTACTTGGAGATCGGCCGGCCGGTTTGGGCGGCGTCGATGGTCACGTCGGGGCGCGGCTCGCGGGTCTCCAGCAGTTCGATCGATAGGTCGTCGTACCAGGCCCGGCCGGTCGCCTGACCCCAGCCGCCGAACAGGCAGTTCACCTGGACGGCGTCGTTGGCGCCCGTATCGAACTCGAAGGCGACCTCGGTCCAATCGTGGGTGCCGGTGAGCGCCTCGGAGCGCGCACCCTCCATGCCGTGCAGGTTGAACAGCGCGCCCTGGCCGGTGGTCGCGGTCAGCTGCTCGGTGCGGATCCAGCCGGAGATCCGGTAACGAGAGAACGGCCGTACGCGCATCACCGCAGCCCAGGAGAGGTCGCCGCCCTCGCCGGAGCCGATGGTCACGCTGCGGCCGCCGGTCCGGCCCGTCTCGGTGTAGCCGAACTCACCGCGGCCGCGCCAGCGGCGTGGCCGCCAGTCGGCCGGTCGCTCGCTCGGTCGCTCGGGGTCCGGCGCCTCGAACGAGGCGTTGGGGACTTCCGCCGGCGGCGGCCCTTTCCCGCAGCCAGCGGCCGCGGTCAGCAACAGAATCGTTGCCGGGCCCGGAAGGCACCGGGCTCGCGAGCCGATTCGCTTCATCGCCCACCTCACTGGATTCGCCATTCGTGGATGCCGCCCGCCCAGTCGTCCTGGGAGCGGATCTCCAGCCGCAGGGCCGGGGTGCGCACGGTCTCGAAGACGACGCGGTTCCAAGTATCCTTCTCGACCCCGTAATCTTGCTCCGTCCAGACCGGCTTCCAGACGCCGTCCTCGAGGTAGAGCACGCGCCAGGAGGCCGGCGGCCGGCACTCACCGATGCCGGTGTCGTCGAACCAGTAGACCTCGACGGCGGAGACCTCCGAGATCTGCGGGAAGTCGTACTGAATCCATTCGGTCGTCCCCTTGTGCGGCCACCAGTGGTAGAAAGGCACGTCGTGATCGCTGGAGCGGCGCGGCTCCAGCTGGTCGTTCACCGCCTCGGGATGGCGGCCGAACGAAGCGCTGACACGGCTCTGCGAGGCGAGGGTCGGGTAACCGAGCGGCCGAACGGCGCTCTCCTCCCGGGCGAGCCAGACCGCCATCTCACCCGGCCCGCGGTGCGCCCAGGCGTAGTAGGGGATGGCGGTGAGCGGCACTTCGTTCGAAGCGAGCTCGTCGGTTCCGGGGACCTTCCGGTAAGCGCGTGCCGACCCGCGGACGACCGTCACGCCGTGCAGCAGGTCGGGCTCGAAGGCTGTCTGCAAGGCGGCGTCGTCGGGGAGCAGGAGGTTGCGGACATGGCCGTCGGGCTGGTCGGGCCACTCGACGCAGTAGACTATCGGTCCGCGCTGCAGGGCCACCCGGCCGCGGTCGGCTTCGACGCTGTCGATCGCCGCCACGCGGCGGACCGGCATCGGCAGCTCGAGGTGAACCGCGTCGCCGCTCTCCCAAGTTCGGTCGATCGTGGCGTACCCCTTATCGAGGCGGAGCGCGACCGGCTCGCCGTTCACGCGCAGCGTCGGCGCGTCCACCGGCGGTTCGTCGAGGAATCGGTAGAGGTCGCTGGGTACCGGCTCGTTGTGTGCCCAGCCCGGGATGCGAAGGTTGAGGGTGAAGCGCAGCGGTCCGTTCTGCGGATCGACCGCGACCTCGATCGTGCCGTCCCACGGGTAACGTGTCTCCTGCCGCAGCTGCACGGTGTCGCCCGCGACTTCCAGGTCCGCCCGCGAACCCGCGTAGAGGTTGACGTATAGGTCGCGGCCGGCCGCCGCGTAGGCGTAGCCGGCGACCGAGGCGATGAAGCGGGTGACGTTGCCGGTGCAGCAGGCGCAGGTGAACCATGGTGTGCGGCTGTGCTGGCCCACCGACTCCAGTGGGTTGGGGTAGAAGAAGGTGTTCCCCTCCAGCGAGATCCCGGAGAGCAGCGCGTTGTAGAGGGTGCGCTCGAGGACGTCGACGTAGCGGGCGTCGGCGTGCAGCAGGAACATCCGGTGGTTCCAGTAGATGTTGGCGATCGATGCGCACGTCTCGTTGTAGGCGCTCATGTTGGGAAGCACGTAGGCGTCGTTGAAGCCCTCGTTGCCACCGGTCGCGCCGATGCCGCCGGTCACGTACAGCTTGCGGCCGACCACATCGTCCCAGATCCGGTCCACCGCCTGCACGTACTCTCGCGCGCCGGTTAGCGCTGCCACGTCGGCGACGCCGGCATACAGGTAACCGGCCCGCACGGCGTGGCCGACCGCCTCGGTCTGCTCGACCACTGGGATGTGGTCCTGGTTGTACTCGCCGCCGAGGGAGCGGCCGTCGAGCGGCTTGCCGCGCACGTCGATGAAGAACTTGGCCAGGTCGAGGTAGCGCCGCTCGCCGGTGACCCGGTAGAGCCGGACCAGCCCCATCTCGATCACTTCGTGCCCCGGCGGCGCGCGCAGCTTCCCGGGGCCGAAGGTCGCGTCGATCAGGTCGGCGTTCCTGAGGGCGATATCGAGCAGATTGCGCTTGCCGGTGGCCAGATAGTGGGCGGCGGCCGCCTCGTAGAGGTGGCCGGCGTTGTAGAGCTCGTGGCTGCGCTCGAGCCGTTCCCAGCGCCGGTCACCGAACCAGCGGCGCAGCTCGTCGGCGTCGTTTGTGCGAGCGGAATAGAGGTAGCCGTCGGGCTCCTGGGCGGCGGCGATGAGCGCGATCAGGCTGTCGAGGTAGGCCTCGAGCGCCGTGTCGCGCTGCAGCATCAGTGAATAGGAGGCGCCCTCGATGGTCTTGTAGACGTCGGTGTCGTCGAAGGGGTAAGACCCGCATTGCTGCCCCTCGATCAGGCCGCCGGCGATGGCGAAGTTGTCGATCCGCCCGGTCTCCTCGGACATGGCGAAGACGTGGGGGATGGTCACGGTGCGGTTGGTCTCGAGGCGCGGCGCCCAGAAGTCGTCCTCGAAGCGGACCTGGGTGAAGGGCACGGGCTGCACGGGATAGTCGGGCGGCTGGGCCTGCTTGCAGGCCGCCGCAGCGGTCGTCAGGAGCAGGCTCGTGATCAGGGTAGCACGGCTCATCGGCGTCGCTCCTATTCTATGTAGGGTCGCACGTCGGTCGCGGTCATGCCGGCGCGGCGCGCGGCCTCCAGTCCGAGGTCGCCGTCCTCGAAGACCTGGCAGGCGGCGGGCTCGACGCCCAGCCGGCGGGCCGCCTCGAGGAAGATCTGGGGCGACGGTTTGGGCTCGATCTCGTCGTCGTCGGCGGTGAGCACGACGTCGAACGCGTCGGTCAGGTCGAGCTGTGCGAGGATGGTGTGCACGTGCTCGCGGGTGCCGCCCGAGGCGACGGCCATGGGCAGCCGGCCCTGGTGGACGCGGACCACGGCGACGACCGGCTCGATGGGGCGCACCCCCTCCAGCAGGCGCCGGTAGACGCGGTGCTTGGCGGCGACGGTGGCGGTGGGGTCGAGTGCGAGCCCGAAGCGCTCGTTGGCCAGCGTCACGACGCGTGTCTCCGGCGTGCCCCTCAGCGAGTCGAGCCAGGCGTCGGGTACGCTCACGTCGGCAGCGGCGAACGCCTGCCGCCACCCTTCCTGGTGGTAGGCCATGGTGTCCGCCAGCGTGCCGTCGCAGTCGAAGATCAGACCGAGCACGCCGTCTGCCACCGGTATCGGCGCCGCCGCCGTCATCAACTCAGAACGGGTTCTCGGTGGGGTATGGCATCTCCTCCGGTCGGTTGTAGGAGATGTCCGTTACGCCGAGGGCGCGCAGGGCGGCAAAGAGTGTGCGGCCGACGTGCTTGAAGGCGACCGCAGCGTGGTGCGGGAAGCGCTTCTCGATCAGCACGTGCCGGTAGAAGCGGGCCATCTCCCGGACCGCAAGCACGCCGGTCCCCCCGAAGGTGCGGGTCGGCATATCGAGCACCTCGCCCTCGGCGACGTACGCCCCGAGCGCGCCGTCGGCCGTGGCCTGCAGCCGGTAGACGGTCGCCGGGCCGGGCCGGATCCGCCCTTCCAGCGTGCCGCGCGTTATGTCGGGCTCCTGACCCGGCTCCATCAGCCGGTGCATGATCAGCTGGTAGCGCATCTCGCGGTCGACCAGGCAGCCGGCGGGCGTGTTGCCGCAGTGGAAGCCCATGAACAGGTCGCTGGGTTTGTAGGCCGCCGTCTGTGTCGCCGCCTCCCCCGCGAGGTCGCCCGGGACGGTGTTGTTGATGTCGAGCAGGGTGATCGGCATCCGAGAGGCGCAGGCGCCGAGGTACTCGCTCAGGGCGCCGTAGATGTCGGCCTCGCAGGCGACGGGTATGCCGCGTGTAGCGAGTCGCGAGTTCACGTAGCAGGGCACGAAGCCGAAGTTCGGCTCGAAGGCGGGCCAGCACTTGTTGGCGAACGCGGCGAACCGGCTCGCCCCGAGGTTCTCGTCCATGAAGCGGAGCAGTCCGACCTCGAACTGCGCCAGCTTGCCGAGCAGGTCGGGGAAGCGGTTGCCGGCGCCCAGCTCCTGTTCCATCTCGGCGGCGACCTTCGCGACCTCGGGGTGGCCTTCGGCCGAGCGGAAGACGTCGAGCAGATCGAGCTCGCTGTTCTCCATGATCTCGACTCCGAGGTCGAACAGCGGCTTGATCGGCGCGTTGCAGGCGAAGAAGTCCCAGGGCCGCGGGCCGAAGCTGAAGATCTTGAGCCGCTTAAGGCCCAAGAGGACGCGGGCGGCGGGTACGAACTCCTCGATCATGGCGGCGACGTCGCCGGCCAGCCCGACCGGGTAGTCGGGGATGTACGGTCGCAGCGAGCGCAGCCTCAGGTTGTAGGAGGCGCTCAGCAGTCCGCAGTACGCGTCGCCGCGGCCGTCGACCAGCTCGGCGCCGCTCTCCTCAGCGGCGGCGGCGAACATGACGGGGCCGTTGAAGCGCTGGGCGAGCATCGTCGTGGGGCCCTCGGGCCCGAAGTTGCCCAGGTAGACGACGAGCGCGTTCACAGCGGCGCGGTCGAGCTCCTCGAGCGCCTTCACCACGCCGCGCTCGTTCTCTACGATGGTCTCGATCTCGGTGATGCCGACGTCGCGGGCGGCGCAGGCCTCGACGACGGCGCGGCGCCGCCGGCGCGACAGCTCGATGGGGAAGCAGTCGCGGCTCACCGCCACGATGCCGGGCCGGACCTGGGGGACGTTCTTCATCTCACCCGTCATGTCGTCGTTTCTCCTGTCTCTCCTGTCCGTAGTAGGCGTCGGGTCCGTGCTTGCGCTCGAAGTGTTTGCGGACCAGCCACGGCTCCAGGGGCGGGGCGGCCGGGTCGAGTGCGACGGTGAGCCAGGCGGTACGGGCCAGCTCCTCGAGCATCACGCAGTGGTAGACAGCCTGCTCGGCGGTGTGCCCCCAGGCAAAGGGGCCGTGCCCGGCGACCAGTACCATGGGCACCCGCTCCCAGGAGCGGTCGCGGAAGCAGGAGACGATGAGCCGGCCGGTGGCGGTCTCGTAGTCGCCCTGCGCCGCTGCCTCGCTCATCACGTCGGTGCAGGGCACATCCTCGGGTAGCAGATCGGCGTGGGTTGTGCCGAGGATCGGGATGGGACGTCGCGCCTGGGCCCAGGCGACGGCGTAGGTCGAGTGGGTGTGCGCGACGCCGCCGACGCCGGTGAACTCGCGGTAGAGCACGGCGTGGGTGGGTGTGTCGGACGACGGCCGCAGGCGGCCGTCTACCACGCGGCCCGCGAAGTCGACCACCACCATGTCCGCCGGCTGGAGGTCCTCGTAGGGCACGCCGCTCGGCTTGATGGCGAAGACGCCGCGCTCGCGGTCGGCGGCGCTGACGTTCCCGAAGGTGTAGAGCACGACGCCGCGGCGCTGCAGCTCTTGGTTGCACGACCAGGCTGTCTGCTTGAGCTCCCGATACTCGTCCATCACGGTCCCCGCAACGTGAAGTCCTCCTCGACGAAGTGGCCGAGCCGCTCGTAGCGCTGGTAGAGCGCCCGGTACTGGGCGGCGCGCGCCGGGTCGGGCCGGTACTCGGTCTCGAACCCGCCGCCCATCGCCGCCTGGCTGGCCGGGATATCGGCGTGCAGCCCGGCGGCGGCCGCGGCGGCCATCGCGCTGCCCAGCGCGCAGGTCTGCTCGGCCCGGGCGACCCGGATCGGCATCTCGAGCACATCGCAGACCGTCTGCATGACGAAAGGTGCCTTCTTGGGCACGCCGCCCAGCGCGATGACCCCACGGATCGGCACGCCCTCGAGCTGGAAGCGGTCGACGATCTTCTTGGCGCCGAAGGCGGTGGCCTCGACCAGCGCCCGGAAGACGCGCGGCGCGTCGGAGCCCAGGCTGAGGCCGGCGAGCGCGCCCTTCAGCGCCTGGTCGGCGAAGGGCGTGCGGCGCCCGTTCAGCCAGTCGAGCGCCACGATGCCCGTCGTATCAGGCGGTAGCGCGGCGGCCGCCTCGGAGAGGGCGGGGATGATGTCCCGGGCGATGCGGTGCAGCGACTCTTCGCCGACGCCCGCCGGTTTGCCCAGGTGCTCCAGCGGCCAGACCAGCAGGTCGCGGAACCAGGCGTAGACGTCGCCGAAGGCGGACTGCCCGGCCTCCATCCCCAGCATGCCCGGCAGGATCGAGCCGTCCACCTGACCGCAGATGCCGCGCACCAGCTTGTCGCCGATCTCGTCCAGCGGCGCGACCAGCATGTCGCAGGTCGAGGTGCCCATGACCTTGCACAGCACGTAGGGCTCGATCTGGCCGCCGATGGCGCCCAGATGCGCGTCGAAGGCGCCGACCCCGACCGTTACACCCGTATGCAGACCGAGCCGCTCCGCCCACTCGGGTGTGAGCGTGCCGGCGGCGACGTCGCAGGTCCAGGTCTCTGCGTAGAGCCGCTCGCGCAGGTCGGCCAGCAGCGGGTCGAGGCGCGTGAGGAACTCCTCCGGCGGCAGGCCGCCGAACGAGGCGTGCCACATCGCTTTGTGACCGGCGGCGCAGCGGCTGCGCTTCATCGTCAGCGGGTCGGCGGTGCCGGTCAGCACGGCGGTGACCCAATCGCAGTGCTCGACCCACGAGAAGGCCGCCTCGCGGACGCGCGGGTTAGCGCGCAGGATGTGGAGGATCTTCGACCAGAACCACTCGGACGAGTAGACGCCGCCGACGTACTTCGTCACGTCCTCGCCGCCCCAGCTGCGGGCGACCTGATTGATCTCCTCCGCCTCGGCCACCGCGGTGTGGTCCTTCCAGAGCACGAACATGGCGTCGGGATCGTCGGCGAGCTCGGGCAGCAAGGCGAGCGGGGTCCCGGCGCGGTCGACCGGCCCCGGCGTGGAGCCGGTCGTGTCGACGGTGAGCCCGACGATCCGCTCGGCGCTGCCGGGCGGCGCCTCGGCCAGCGCCTCACGCACCGTCGCCTCCAGCGCCTCCAGGTGGTCGAGCGGGTGCTGGCGGAACCGGTTGGACGCCGGATCGCAGTAGCGGCACTCCTCCCAGCGGGCGAACGTGCGGACGGCGCTCGCCAACTCGGCGCCCGTATCGGCATCGACGATCACCGTCCGCGCCGAGTCGGTGCCGAAGTCGAGCCCGATGACCAGCTTCCCCGTGGTCATCGCAATCCTCCAGGTGCCGGTGGTTGCCGTTGGGGTGGGGCGGATAGGGGGCAATCTACCGGCCGGGCTCCGCCGCGCTAGCTGTGCCACGGGGGTCTCGAGGCGCCCGGGACTGAATAGCCGGGATGCTACATTTCGCCCCCCTACTGCATCTATATGTTAGGAGGGTAGGTGTTCCACCGCGATCAGCCCCACGCCTATGCCCAGACTCACGATGCCGGAACCGCGCCACGATACGGTCCTGATCGAGCGGCTGAAGACAGGCAGCCGGCAGGCTCTGCACGAGCTGTATTGCCGCTACGGGCGACTGGTGTATCGAACGGCGCTGCGGGTCACCGAATCGCCGCAGGACGCCGAGGACGTCCTCCAGGATCTCTTCGTCGGCCTTCCGGAGGCGATATCCAGCTACGAGGGGCGCGGCAGCTTCGAGGGGTGGATCAGGCGCGTGGCCGCGCGGATGGCGATGATGAGACTCCGCCGCGCCTCGCACCGCCGTGAAGTACCCTTCGGGACGCTGACCGTCGCGGAGGAAGAGCCTGACACGGGCCCGGACGCCGGCGTGCGGCTGGAAGGCGTGGCTCTGGCGCGCGCCCTGACCCAGCTCGCCGAGCTGGATCGGGTGGTCTTCGTGCTGAGAGAGGTCGAGGGCTACTCGCACGCCGAGATCGGCGCGATCCTCGGGATCACGGGAACGGCATCGAGGTCGAGGCTCCACCGCGCGAGGCGGGAGCTGATGAAGATACTGGGGAGCCGACAATGATCTTCCATCCACGCTTCCAGACGTTGAGTCGGTTCGCGAGCCGGGGGCTCGGGCGAAGGAGGGCAGGTCGCGTCGCCAGGCATCTCGCCGACTGCACGAGGTGCAGGCGGACGGTCGCAGAGTTGCGCCGGCTGAGCGAAGCTGCGAAGCGACTGCCCGAACCCGAGGTCCCGGAGTGCGCGTGGGAGGAGATCGTCGGCCGCCGCGAGCGCGGCGACCGGGTCATCCTCCCGGCTGCGGACCTGGAGCCCTCGGGCGTGCGCTCTTCGAGTCAGCGCTATCTGGTGATCGCCGCCTCCGCCGTGCTTCTGGTATTCGGCGGCCTGCTCATCCTCAGGCCGATCCCCGAGGCCGCGGCGCTGAAGAGCGAGCTCCGCTTCCAGCCCGGCGACCCGCTGATGGGCGTGCGGGTCGAGGTCGAGTACCGGCCGAGCCCGGCGCTGGCCGCCGAGGGCAGGCTGAACCTGCGTGCCCGTCACCGCACCCCACTGCACGGTGAGTCGAACGAGGGGCCGATGCAGAGCACGGTGGCCACGCTCGAGCGCGGGGATGACGGGATCTTCCGCGGCTCGTTCCAACTGCCGGATTCGGTCGTCTACGCGGCCTTCGCCGTAGAGGATGTCGACGGATCTCGCGTCGACCACAACGGGCGCCGGCTGTGGGAGCTGCTCGTTCATGCGCCGGACGGGCGACCGTCGTACGAGGCCCTGGAGCAGAAGAAGAACGACCTGCTGGGCCGCAACTGGGAGCTCGCCTTCGAGACGGTGCAGCGGATGGTCGCGCTCTATCCCGAGCGGCCCGGAGCGTGGGCGGAGCTACTGGCCTTCCAGCGACAGGTGCTGGGAGAGGCGGCGGCAGAGACGCTGGTAGCCGAGCACAGGGCCCGCTTCCAGGAGTTCCATCGCGAACTGGCGGAACGCCCGACTCTACCAGCCGACCGGGTAATCGGGATGTCGAGCTATGCCTTGAATTCTCAAGACCGGGAGGCGTGGGATCTGTGGACGGAGCGATTCGAGCGAGATTTTCCGGGCCACCCGTGGACGGTCTTTCGCCGGGAGAACGAGCTTGCCGGAGGCTACGAGGGAGAGGCAGACGGGGCAGACAGATACCTAGCGGAGCTGGAGCCCCTCTGGGAAAAAATATCGCATCATAGCAGCTCGATCCACGCGACGATCATCTGGAACGCTCTCCATCAGGCTCGGCAGGCGGACGACGCGCAGGCCTTTCTCCGGTGGCTGGAGCGCTACCGAAAACACGTCTCGGTGACTCCGGAGGACCTGCGGTACATCGCGAGGCAAACCGACCGCTGGCCCGAGCTGCGGGAGACGGAGCTGGATCTGCTGCGCGAGGCGCTGCGACTCCTCGAAGCCGTACCCGATAGCCGTCGGGCGCTCGAGCACGGGGTCGAGCGACAGCGCCAGGAGAACCGGGAGCGCTCGCTGGATATCCTGGCGGAGCTCGGCGCCACTCTGGTGGCGGCGGGCGACACGGCGGCGGGCCTGGACACTCTGGCGCTGGCGGCGCGCCGGGGCTGGAACCTCCAGGTGTTCCGGGCGCTCGCCGAGGTCCAGTTCGCCATCGGCGACACGGCTGGGGCGCTGCGGAGCCTGGCGCGGGTCGCCGGCGATCCGCTGGCGCCGGGCTCGGTGGTCGATTCCGCCCGACAGAGAGGCGGGCGGCACTTCGAGCCCGCGAGCTGGGGAGCGTGGGTGGACGCCGGGCGTCTGGAGATGGCGCGGCGGATTCTGGCGCGCTCGGAGCCGCGCTCGCTGGGGGCGGAGGTACACCTGCGGGACGCGGGGGGACGGGTCCGTACGCTGGAGGAGCTTCGAGGCGAGGACGCGACCGTCGTGCTGTTCTGGTCGCGATGGTGCGGCCCGGCAGTGGAGGCGATCCCGGACATCGAGTGGCTGTACGGCTGGCTGGGGGCGCGGGGCGTTCCGCTGGTCATCGTGGTCGACGAGGCGCGGTCGGACGAGCTGGACCAGTTCATCGCGAGAAGAGGTGTCGAGTTTCCCACCTATTACGACTACGAGGGCGAGGCGAAGACCGCGTTCAACAAGTTCTCGACGCCGGAGTACTTCGTCCTCGATCGCTCGGGTCGAGTCGCGTTTGCCGGGCTGGGCAAGAAGGCGCTGCAGACGGTAGCCCGTGAGGTGATCGCGCTTCAAGTAGGGGGCGATCTGCTCGGCGGTCTGACGCTCTGAGCTGTCGCGGACCATTCGACGCTTGGTACAGTACAGTGGCAGCACGCGATGGCAGCAAGGGGGTGAGCGTGAACGACACGGACGCCCGGATGAACGGTAGCAGGTGGGGCGGCCGGCGCGGCCGCTACGTCGGGTTGATTACCGACAGGGATTCCTGGGCCGACAGGGCGCTGGCGGGGCTGTCCACCAACGGCACGATCTACGAGCGAGTCGATTGGGGCAGCGCGGTCTCGCTCGAGGAGCCGGCGGCGGGCATGCTGGCCGACATCACACCTCCGTTCGCGGCGCGCTTGCAGTTGCTGCGCGGCTGGGCGGCCCGGGCGTGGCAGCCGGCGTGTGTCTGCTGTCTGGTGCCGGAGTCCGGAGCGGCCGATGTTCTGGCCGAGCTGGCCGAGCTGGGCTATTCGACCGTTCTGCCCGCGTCGATGCGCGATCACGACTGGGAGGAGATACGACGCCGGCTGGACCTGATCCGCGGGAAGAAAGCGTGGCTGGTCCCGCAGATCGCCGGGGCGCTGGACTGCTACGACCTTGCGGTCATCGAGGCGCTCGAGGTGGCACTCGACATCCTACCGGCCCAGACCACGGTCAAGGCGTGGGTTCGCGAGCTGGGTCTGCCGCGACGGCAGCGGCTCGAGTCGCTGCTCGCGAAGCGCGGCCTGCCGCCGCCGAAGGAGGTCCTCGAGTGGCTGCGGCTGGCTCGGGTCATCGAGTCTTCGGCCGCCTACGGTGTCAGACCGACGCGCAGGCAGCTGGCCGAGGAATTCCGGTATCCGGACGCCGACTATCTGGGGCGCCGGGCCAAGAAGATGACGGGGCGGACGCTGGGTGCGCTGCTGGGCAGCGGGGTGGGCGGGGTGCTCGAGGTAATGGCCGAGCGTGTGGCGTGATCCGCCGGTCCCTAGGGGCTGGCAAAATATACGTGGGATGTGACCAAAATGTACGTACCTGGAGACCAAAATATACGGTGCTCCGAACAGAAAAGTACGTGTCGCCCGACCGAAATCGGCGCTAGAATGGACCACGACGATGGGTGCGGTCCTGGATCGAGCTGACATCAAGACGAGCGGAGTACGATGATTTCCGTGAGACGATTCCTGATTGGTGCGGGGGCCGGCCTGGCGGTCGGCGCCGCGGCGCTCTTCTCCCAGGCGCCGGAGGCGGCCGAGGCGGCGTATTGCCCGCACCTGGGCTGCGATGGCCCCGATGCCTGCACGTTCATGACAGACATGCGCTGCCACGACGATCCGCCGCCGTGCGCCTTCCGTGCCTGCGAGCTCGCCACCACGTCGTCGCAGCCGGATGGCGGGTGAGAGACTGAGCTGAGCCGATGGCGGTACGATAGGTGAGTTGCCCGATGTTTCGTGCGCCTATTTCGGCCGGGAGTGTCGTGCTGGCGGCAGCGATACTTCTCGCTCCGGCCGATGAAGCGTTGCAGGCCGCGCAGCAGCTCCCGTCGTTCTCTGTCGTGAGAGGGATCGGCGCCTACGACGAGCCCGAGGAGAAGGTGTTCGGCGAGATCAGCGACCTGGCCGTCGGGCGCGACGGGACGATCTTCGTCCTCGACGGGATGTCCCAGCAGGTACGGGCGTTCAACAGGCGAGGCGCGTACCTGGCCTCGATCGGGCGGCCGGGCAGGGGTCCGGGCGAGTTCACCGGCGCGCGTGCTATGGCGCTGGACGGGGAGGGTGCGCTCTACGTACTCGATGAGCGCCTGGCCCGGATCTCGGTCCTGTCGCCCGACCGTACACTCTCCTACCAGAGGTCGGTTCTGATCGACTATCACGCGACGGACCTCTGCTTCCTCGACGATCGCCTGTTCCTGGTCGGCCGTCACGAGGGCGGCATGATCCAGGAGCTGTCGCGAGACGGCGCGGTGCTGGGCTCGTTCGGCGGTCTCTATGAGGGTGCGAACCCGCTGCTCAAGGCGTCCCTGAGCCTGGGCTTCATGCTGTGTGCCTCTGAAGCGCAGCTAATTCTGGCGGCCTCACCGGTGCTGCCGCTCGTGCGTGCGTATGCGCCGGACGGCGATCTGGTGTGGAGCGCGACGCTGCCGGGGTTCAAGGAGACGATAATCGAGGAGCGGCTGGACGGATCTGTCAGGTACAACGTGGGTCCCGACAAGAAGTATCACATGCTGGAGTCGCTGGTGTACCTGCCGCCGGGGTTGGTGCTGGCGCAGGCGGGGCTTCACACGCTGGGCTCCGGGTCGGACGGCGAATACGACGCGATCAGCACGTGGGTTCTCTCCGCAGGTGACGGCTCCGTTGTCTCGCGCACGGACTCGCTGCCGTTGCTCAAGCATATCGGCGGCGAATACGCCTACGGACTGATAGCGGAACTGTATCCGGTGGTGGCGCAGTACCGGTTTGCGAGACACGACGGGCGCTGATCGATGACGAACCTGGCCGGTAAGACGTTGAGTTACGGGATCGGCGTCGGTTTCGGTGCCGTCGTGGCGTTTTGCGTGGCGCTTCTGTTCGGCCAGCCGGACGACGTGGCGCCCGGGCCGGATTGGGATCTCGAGCGCGGCACCAGCGAGCAGGTCCGGATGATCTTCATCGGGTCGTCGACCTGCGGGGCGCACCGCAACGAGGGTTTGAGGGCGGCGATCGAGACTGCGAAGCGAGCGCTAGCCGAGCGGTCAACCGCCGCGGGTAGACAGTTTACCAGCGCAGGTGTCGCGATCGATTGGCGGATCGAGGATGGCATCGAGTTCCTGGCCGCATTCGGCGAGTTCGACGAGATCATCGTGGGCGGCAGCTGGCTCAACTCGGGCGCGATACGCTACGTCTGGGAGGACTTCCCCGGGTCGTCCGTGGTGCCACAGGTGGTGGTGGTGAGGCGACCGGTGACGGTATCGAGCAGCACGATATCCGTGGGCGAGGAGGAACTGCTTGCACGATTGGCGGGGGCCGATCAGATCATGGAGTGGGTGGATCTGGGGGCGCCGCTCGTGCAGCGGTGAGGTGGGGCCGTGGACAGTGCAGTCATGACGCGAGGGGTCGAGGTAGCCCAGCGGCTACCGGAGCCGATTGTCCGTCCTGACGAGCTGCCCGGCGCCCGCAAAGTCATACCCGTTCGGGCGCTTACGGTCAGCCTGCTCGCGCTGGGCGCGGCGATCGTGGGTGCCTTTACGAGCCCCGAGGTGCTGGCAAGCTACGACGCCTTGTCCTGGCTTCTTCTACTCGTTCCTGTGTTCCTCTTCTCGTACTACCGCGGATGGCGGGGCAGCGTACGGATACTCGTCGGCGGCGTCGCCCTAGTACTGACCGTCGAGCTGGTGGCTGCGCTCGTCTTCGGGTCGGCCGTGGGGTGGGTGTTCCTGTTCCTCGTGGCGCTGGTGCTCGTGGCTGTGGGCATCGGGTCGGGTATTCTGTCTGAGCTTCTCCATCGGGAGCGGCTGCTGGCACTCGCCTACGCCTACAGCGATCCGTTGACCGGGCTCGCCAACCGGCGGCTGCTCGATTTCATGCTCGACAAGGCGTTCGCCGCCGGGCGGCGGGGTCACCCCTACTCGGTCGTGCTGTTCGGAGTGGACAAGCTGAAGGAATACAACGGCCGGTATGGTCGAGCGGCGGGTGACGAAGCGCTTCAGCTGTTGGGTAAGGCCATCGACGAGCAGACGAGACGGATGAACACCAGCGGCCGGTACTACGGCGACAAGTTCCTCGCGGTTCTGCTCGGTGCGGACCGGGATGCGGCGTGGTCGTATGCCGAGCGGGTCCGTGAGGCGATCGCAGGCCTCACACTGCCGACAGGGGCAAGGCTCACGGTCAGTGGGGGGATCGCCCTGGCGAATCCCTCGGGCCGGCACTGGGAGGAACGGGTCGGGGCGGCGGAGAGCGCGCTGGGCCGCGCGAAGTCGCTGGGCGGCGGCTGTTGTGTCTGTGCCGGCGAGTATTGAGCTGCCGATCGCAGGCGGCTTCGCGCCGGGCCCAACTCGTTGACCCAGTCGGCTAGGAGTTTCGGGTCCGTCTTACCTTCCTAGATCTCGTCGTATTGTCAGGCACAGCCACCGTGTAGCGGAGCATCGCCACGAGAACGCGGATCCTGGCGTGTCCGCCTGAGGTCGCGCATCTTCCAATCGTCCGACATTCCAGCTTCCGGGAGCCTGCCGCCTACCGTCGGAGGTGAGGGTCATGATAAACCGGGCGTGCGTGCTCGCCGTCTCGCTCTCGTTGCTGCTGGCGCCCGACGCGGCACGAGCGCAGACCCAAACGTCGGAGCTGAACCTGGGTCGCGTGACCGCGATCGACCGATCGCTCAACGCCAGCCCGACCGCCGAGAAGCTGTTCATCGTCCCGCAGAGCTACACGTTCGAGGTCTACTACAAGATCCAGGACACCAAGCGGTCGGAGCCGTTCAACACACGGGCGACGGCCGAGCTCCTGGTACAGGACGTGTTCGGCCGGCTGGGCCGACCGGAGGACTGGACCGTCGTGTGGCGCGACTCGAGGGAGCGTACGGACTGGAACCCGACCCACACCTACAAGCTCGAGGGCTCGTTCTCGGGTAGCGGCACCCTTTCGACGAGCCAGCTGTTGCAACGTTTCCTGATCCGCCTGAAGGCTGAGAGCGGCAGATCCTCCGATCCCGAAAGCCACGGGTTCACGATCGTCCGGCAGCCGAGCCGCGGGAACCTGCTCTTCCTGCACGCGCTGATCGAGAACGAGGCGGCCGAGGCGGGCTACGGCCTGTTCCTCGACCATGTGCGGGAATACGCCGACGGCCGGTCATCGCAGGAGTTGCTGGCGGCGGCCGCCGACCGATTGATGTACAACGCCCGAATGTTCATCGAGTACTACGACATCTATACCGACCCGCAGGGTAACTGGGCGGACGTCGTCGTGGAGGCCATGGAGGCGATTCCGGGCTTCTACGCGGTGAGTGAGGTCTGGATGCTGGCCGAGTACACGACGATGGCGATAGAACTGATAGGCGATGTCAACTCGGGCGTGTCCTCGGCCATCAACATGGCGGCGTACGAGAGCGGTATGGAGGCGGCCTATAACTACATGCGGTCGGGCCACTGCAACGCCGATCCGCTGCAGGCGACGGCGGACGCGCGAGCCGCCCTCAAGGCCTACGGTTACGACCGGACACTAGACGCGGCGGCTACGGTGGCGCAGTTGGAGAGCGCAGTGGCCGAGCTGGAAGCCTACAGGGCGTGCGTGGCGGGCGCCGGCAGTGCCTTTGTCGATGACGTCACGAGCATGCGAGACTTCAACGCCACGCTCTCGCAGCGCGACGAGGTGCGGCGGCTGGGCGAGCAGCTGTTCGATCATCACCAGCGCTACGTGGCGATGCACCAGCTCTCACTCGCCGCCGCAGCGCTGGCGCTGCGTCCGCGACCGGCCGCGGCGGCGGTGTGTGGAGACGGCCGCTGCAGCGGCGGCGAGACCTGCGCCAGCTGCCCGCCCGATTGCTGCCGGCCTGGCGACCTGTGCTTCGCCCTGCCGGCCGGCGGCCAGCCGACCCGCAGCTTCACCATCGATTACCGGGACGACCGGGCGCTCAAGCGGCTGCACATCGACCGGGACGATTTCCTGCGCCGGCTGTCGCCCGCCGTTCGCGACGTCGAGTTCGTCTGGACGCTCAAGCTGGTGGGGCGGGCTTACGGGTCGGCCGACCGCGGTCGACCCGGTATCCGGGTGTCGGTGAACGGCGAGCCGGTCTGCGAGTTCCTTCCGCACGAGCATTTTCCGCCGGACCGGTTCGCGGAGCAGCCGGTCTGCTCGATGCCGATCGTCCGGATCCGCAATCTGCGGCTCCAGGTCAGCGGTCCGTTCAGGGAAGGCTGGAACACCGTCCTGTTGACGACGGAGAGCCACTGGGAGTACAACGGCCTGCGCATCGGGCTGGATCCGGTGCACGACTGTGACCGCAGCGCCTGGGACAACGACTGGAACAGGAGCGTCGATCCGGCCCGGCTGGAGGGTGAACTGATGGTTTTCCAGGTGATCGAGCTGCGCTAGGCGGGCCGGCAGCGCGAGGTCCCGCATCTCAGGGGTTGTCCGCCGTGTGGCCCCGGGCTGCAACGGTCGGGGCCGCTTAGGTGTTTGTACTGCTTGAGCCCAGTGTGGCCGAGCTTACCGCTCGTGCCTTGAAGTACCCTGCATAGAGAGTGCGTCTGGATCAGGCTCGCCGGCGCTGCCGTGCGAGTCGAGGAGAGGGAACACGCCTATGATACGACAGTTGGGCAGCCTGACCGTCCTGGTGGCAGCTTGTACGACGATCTCTTGGTCCGGGGCGGTTGCCCAGGAGCCTGCAGCGGATCCGGCGGTGCAGGCTCTCAGCGTCTTCCTCGATTGTAATGGGCGGAATTGCGACTTCGATCACTTTCGGCGCGAGATCACCTGGGTGAACTGGGTGCGTAACCGAGAGGACTCGGATGTACACCTCCTCGTCACGACGCTGCGGACGGGGGGTGGGGGCGAGCAGTACACCTTGGACTATCTGGGCCAGGGTGTCTTCGCCGCCCTGGAGAAGTCGCTCGTGTACATCTCCGATCCCGACGCTACCGACGCGGAAGTACGAGAGGGCCTCACCCAGACCATCGCGTTGGGGCTGGTACAGTTCGTCGAGACGACTCCGCTGGCCCCGCGGCTGCGGATCGTGTATGAGGAGCCCGAGGTCGCGCTGTTGCAGCGGGAAGAGCAGGATCCGTGGAACCTCTGGGTCTTCCGGCTGAACTTCGACGGCTCGTTGGAAGGCGAGGAATACGATAACAGCTACTCGATCCGTGGTGGTGCGAGCGCCGACCGCGTGGCCGAGGACTTGAAGGTCAATGTCGACCTGGACGGCCGGTACCGGCGGCGGGAGATCGAATTCGTAGACGAGGATACCGATAGCGTGGAGGTGGAGGTCTACGAGGACTGGGACTACTCCGCTGATCTGCTCATGGTGTGGAGCGTGACCGATCACTGGTCAGTGGGCGGCACGGCCGCCGCCGACGTATCGACGCGTGTCAACAGGGACCTGGCGCTGTTCGCGGGGCCGGCCATCGAGTACAACATATTCCCGTACCAGGAGTCGACTCGCCGTCAGCTGACGTTCCGTTACAAGGTCGAAGCGGCCGCCTTCTGGTACATGGAAGAGACAGTGGAAGGCGAGACGCAGGAGATCCTTCCGCGGCACAGCCTGATCGTTGGGGCCGCCGTCCAGCAGCCGTGGGGCGAGATATACGGATCGCTAACGGGCGTGCAGTATTTGCATGATCTGGAGACTCACAGCATCACCGCCTTTGCGAACCTCGAGTACCGGCTGTTCCGCGGTTTCAACTTTGACATTGACGTCGAGATCGCCCGAGTCAAAGACCAGTTCTACCTATCGGCGGCGGGGCTCGATCCGGAGGACATCTACCTGAGGCGACGCGCCAGGGAGACTAACTTCCGGTACGAGCTGAGCGTCGGATTCAGCTATCGTTTCGGCTCGAAGTTCGCCAACATCGTGAATCCGCGAATGGGCGGTTTCGGTCGCTACGGACACTTCTAATCGGAGTTGGGATGGCGCGTCCGCCGGCGAGACTCGCGGCGCGCCAGGCGGAAGCCCCAGATAGATAGGGCCAGGAAGAGCAGACCGCCCCAGGAGAGCCAGACGGGGAACTCCCAGGCGCCGGCGTGGATGGGCAGACCGGCGATCGCGCGTAAGATGTGTGCGATGCCGATCAGCCCGAGGACGGATCCGCAAACGTACAGGTAGGTCTTCCGAGTCATCGCGGCACCTCAGTCGTTCTCCAGCGGATAGCAGACCCTGATATCGACGCCGTCCTCGGCGGGCAGGACGACCGCGCCGCGCACCGCGGGCGTCAGGATGTCGAAGGCGACGGGCGGTCCGGCATCGAACTCGATCTCCTGGACCGGCAGGCGCGACAGGTTGGTGATCAAGATGCCGCCCCGGGGATGGATCACGTGGTTGTGCTCGAGCACGGCCAGCCCCTCCTGCAGTCGCATGGCCTCCAGCGCGCTCGACGCATTTCTCATATAGGTCTCATCGATCGAGGCGACGGCGGAGCGCACGATCGAGGCCAATCGGCCGAGCGGTGCCTCGGCCAGCGCCCGGCGCTCGAGCGGCCGCGTCGCCAGGCCCACAGCGTTCCCGAAGTAGGTCCGCGGGAAGTCCTCGATGATCCGGCGCACGTCGACGGGGCAGCTGACGTATGTGGTCTCCTCTGCATCGTCGCCGTCCCACCTGGGGATGTACGTTCTCCAGAGGTGCGCCGATATCACGTCGTTGAAGGACAGCCGGGCGTCGGCGTCCGGCTGCGCCTCGGCCAGCAATCCGGCCTGCTCTTCCTTCGATAGGTGGAACCTATCCCACGCTATGCGGTCGCGGGCGATCGCCGGTCGCCGCTCGTCCCAGAAGATGCCGGAAGCAGCCAGCACGTCGGCCGGCGTGATCGGTTCGGTTCGGGCGGGTGATTCAGGGATGAGCAGGTGGCGCCGGGTGAACGGCTCGAGGACGGTGCCGCCGTGAAATAGTCGCGCCCAGGATGAGAGGAAGTAGAAGTAGCTGAACCCGTCGCCGACGGCGTGCGAGATGCTGACGCCGAGCACGGAGCCCTCGGGCGTCTGGTTGAGCTTGATCCGGGCGAGTGGCTCGTCGGGTACGCTGTTCACCGGATCGAGGAAACCGTAGCGGGCATCCGGGTCAGCGAACGTCGCGGTCGATTCGGTGACCTGGAAGCGAGCGCCGTCGTCGCAAGCCTGCAGCGCGTAGCTGTTCTCGGACAGTTCGGTGAGCTTGCTGGCGACCGGGGCGAAATGTCGAACGGCGTCGTGCAGGCTGGCCGCCAGGCTGTCGGGGTCGATGGTGCCGCTGTAGGCGAACACGAACTCGATGGGATACGAGCCGACGCCGGTGAAGATGTGGTCTATGGGAGTGAGCGGTATCGTTTTCATAGCGGTCGGAACTCGTGTCAGTCGATGCTGAGGACCTTGGCGCCTCTGATCTTCCGCATCTTGAGCTCTAGGAGCGCCTGGTTCGCCTCTTCGAGTGGGAACTCTTGCACCTCCGGGATCAGGCGCATCTCAGCGGCCAGCTCCAGGAACTCGGCCACATCGCGCCGGGCGACGTTGGCCACGCTCTTGATCTCCTTCTCCATCCAGAGGTGAGTCGGGTAGTCGAGGCCGAGCAGCTGATCCTTGTCGCCCTCCTCCTTGCGGATCGCGTTGATCACGAGCCTGCCGCCGGGCTCCAGGTTCGCGAGCGCCTCGATGATCGGCAACCAGGCCGGTGTGGTATCGATGATCGAGTCGAGCTTCTCCGGCGCGGCGTCGGTGGTGTCACCGGTCCAGACGGCGCCCAGCTCGAGCGCGAACTCGCGCTCCTTCTCGCTTCTGGCGAAGACGAAGACGTCGGAAGCGGGATAGCGGTAGCGGACCATCTTGAGCACGATGTGCGCGGATGCGCCGAAGCCGGTGAGCGCGAGCCGCTGGCCGTCCTGAAGGCCGGTGAGCCTCAAGGACCGGTAGCCGATCGCGCCGGCGCAGAGCAGCGGCGCCGCCTGCGTGTCGCTGAAGATCTCGGGTATAGGGTGCGCGTACTCCGCCGGGACGGTCATGTATTGGGCGTATCCGCCGTTGGCGTCCTGGCCGGTGGCCTTGAAGTCGGGGCAGAGATTCTCGTCTCCCGAGCGGCAGAACTTGCAGTCGCCGCAAGCCGAGTAGATCCAGGCGACGCCGACCCGGTCGCCGGGCTGGAAGCGTGTCGCTCCGCCGGCCCCCTCGACGACGCCGACGACCTGGTGGCCGAGTATGATGGGGAGGCGCGGCGGTGGCGTGCGGCCCTCGATCTCGTCGAGCTCGGTGTGGCAGACGCCGCAGGCGGACACCCTGAGCAGGAGCTCGCCGGGCCCCGGCGTCGGATCGGGCAGCGTGACCAACTCTAGCGGGGCCGAGCTCTCGTCCAGGCTGCGCAGCTGCTTGAGTATCATCGCTTTCATGTGAACAAACTAAGGTTGAGATGGCTCGTTGCACGAGTCCGTTGGGAATTCTCGAATTACGATTCGGGGAGTATTTGAGCTGGGGTAGGTGGGGAGGTGGTATGGGAATCCGAGGCATCCGTGGAGTCCGTGGAATTCGGGAGGTGGGGAATGCGAGGCGCTCTTCGGCGACGCTCCCAGGACAATTTCCAACCTCCCCGATTCCTCGGGTACCACGGATGCCTCGGATTCCCAATCCACCCCCCTATTCCAGCGGTCCCTTGCTCGACATTCGAGAATCCCCAAACGAGTTCACGGCGTTCCGAATTCAGCGGGTCCTGGGTCCTGAGTCCGTAGACCGAGACCAATCCCAGCATGCCCACGACCAGCAAGTAGTAAAGAGTTGGCAGTATGGTCTTGCGCAACGTGCTGCCTTCCTGCCCCAGGAGTCCTACGGTCGCGGAAGCGGCGACGACATTGTGAATGGCGATCATGTTACCGGCGGCGGCGCCCACGGCCTGCAGGGCCACGACCAGCGCACCGCTGATCGCGAGCTGCGTCGCGACGCTGTGCTGGAAGAGACTGAACATCAGGTTGCTGACCGTGTTGCTGCCGGCGATGAAGGCGCCGAGCGCGCCTACCGACGGGGCGAACAAGGGCCAGACGCCGCCGACGACCTCGGCCACCCAGGCCGCCATGGCGATGGGCATGGACGGCAGCAGTCCGCCGCCGGCGAGCTCGTAGTTGTTGAGGCCCGAGTTTATGTAGATGCGGACCATCGGCACGGTGAACAGCAGCACGAACCCGGCGCCCAGCAGTACGCGGCTCGAGTCCCGGAAGGCGCCGGCGATCTGGCGGCGGTTCATGCGGTGCAACAGCCAGGTGGCGGCGACGGCGACGAGCAGCATCGTCGCCGGCAGATAAAGCGGCGTGGTCGATCCCGTGATCTCGGTCCCGAGGATAGCGACCCAGTCGATCCTGGCCGAGCGCAACAGGTCGCCGACCGGCAGGCGCGGCAGGCGCGTGATCACCAACAGCACGGCGAGCAGCGCGTAGGGTGCCCAGGCCAAGCCGATGGGGACGCGTCGAGCGCCGACGTCCTCGCGGATCCTCAGCGACTCGAGGCCCAGCCAATCGGCGGGCCATGCCTCGGCCGGCGCGAAGTTCCAGGTGTCGCGTGGCACGAGGAAGCGGCGGCGTGCCGCGAAAGTAACCAGCATGAGCCCGACGGCGGCGCCGATGAGGGAGGGGAACTCGGGGCCGAGCAGGATCCCGGTGAGTGTATAGGGCACGGTGAGGGCGAGCCCACCGAAGAGCGCGAAGGGCAAGATCGACAATCCTTCGGTCCACGAGCGGTTGGTCCCGAAGAAGCGGGTCGTCATCATCACCATGAGCGTCGGCATCAGCGTACCTGTGACGCCGTGCAGGCAGGCGGCGTACACGGTGATCAGCTGCCGGTACTCGGCGAACGAGAGGCCGGCGGCGGCGAGTCGTGCACCCAGCTCGGGGCTCGACAGACCCTCGGTGACGCCGATGAGGATCGGTGTGCCGACGGCGCCGAAGGTGACGGCCGTGCTCTGGATCATCATACCGATCATCACCGCCGCGGCGGCGGGGAACCCGAGAGCGACCATCAGTGGGGCGGCGACGGCGGCGGGCGTGCCGAATCCAGCTGCACCTTCTATAAAGGAGCCGAACAGCCAGGCGACGATCACGATCTGGACGCGGCGGTCGTCGCTGATGCCGTGGAAGCTGCGGCGGATCGCCGACACGGCGCCGGAATGCTCGAGCGTCTTGAGCAGCAGGATCGCGCCGAAGATGATCAGCAGTATATCGAACGTGATGAAGAGGCCCTGGATGGTCGACGCGGCGATGTGGCGCACGTCGACGCGCCATACGGCCCAGGCGAGCGCGGCGGCGGCGATGTAGACGGCGGGCATCGCGTATTTCGCCGCCACCCGGAAGCCGACGAGCAGCACACCTGCCAGCAGGATCGGCGCGACGGCGACCAGGGCCTGAACGTTCGAGCTCATCGAGTCTTTCTCACCAGGTATCGTCGAAGATCAGCGCGTGGACTAACCGGGGGCCGTGTACTCCCAGCGTGAGGTCGAGCTCGATGTCCGCCGACTTGCTCGGCCCGGTGATGAAGACGATCTGGCCGCTGACCCTGAGGAACGAACCGAGGGCCTGCTCGCGGCGCAGGTTGGAGAGCCAGGCCTCGAGCGTAGGGTGGATGCGGCTCATGGGGACGAGCACGATATGGCGCAGCGGCAACAAGCTCGCCGCCCTGCTCTTGCCGCGGCCCGAGGCGACGACGATCGAGCCCGTGCCGGCGAACGCCGCCTCGGCGCCCGTCAGTCCGACCGTCGCCCGGGCCGCCCGGGCACGCGTGCTCTCGTCGTGCAGGTCCTCGGGTACGAAGAGCGAGATGCCGGATTCTTTCAGCCGCGGTCCAAGGTTCTCGATGGGCAGCGCGAGCGGAGCCCAGCTCAGGACCTCTATCGCCGGCGCGTCGTCCGCCTCGGTGTCGCCGTCGTCGTCGGCGCTCCACGCTCGAGCGAGTTGTACGAGGCGCTCGCTGGCCTCGGCCGCGTCCTCGAGGAACTCGTAGCTGCCGGAGACCTCCGCCAGCTTGGTGCCGAACGCTTTCGCCAGGGACCGCCGGTCGCCGTCGGCCCGGGTCACGGCGGTCGGGGTAGCGGGCGGTGTCGAAGGGCCGGACCGATCGCGGAACACCGACCTCGCGCCGGAGAGGGCGCGGCGCAAGCGCGCGAGGATCTGGTCACGGGCTTCCAGCGGATCGTCGATCATCCGGCGGTGCTCTCGTCGTCGCCGCGAGCCCGCTCGTGCCAGAGGGCGCCGAAGCGTTTGCGGGCGAATCGCGGCAGGCTACGGCTGCGCCGCCAGGTGCGCAGCGGGGGCAGCAGCCCGGTGAGCGGACCCAGCCAGCCGGCAAGGCGAACCAGGACGCGATAGGGTGCGGGCTGTCGCATCGCGGTGGCGTAGGCTCGCAGCGTAGCCCGCTCACCCAGCGTTGAAACCTTGCGCTCGACCACCACGCTGCGCAGGTCGAGCAGCAGTCGAGGCAGGTCTATCTTCACGGGACACACATCGCGGCAGGCTCCACAGAGCGAGCTGGCGAACGGGAGATCACGTGCGGCGTGGATGTCGTAGTCGAGCAGCGGCGTGAGGACGGCGCCGATCGGCCCGCTGTAGGGGGTGCGTCCGTAGGCGTGGCCGCCGATCTCGCGGTACACGGGACAGATGTTGATGCAGGCGCCGCAGCGGATACAGAGGGCCGCGTCGCCGTAGCCGCGTTCGAGAATACGGGACCGGCCGTTGTCGAGAAGGATGACGTGCATCTCTTCCGGGCCATCGGAGTCGCCGCGTCGGCGCGGACCGCTGGTCAGCGAGAAGTACACGGACACGGCCTGGCCGGTCGCGTTGCGTGACGCTGCCTGCCACAGCAGCACGGCGTCCTCGGCGCTGCGCACGACCTTCTCGATGCCGGCGATCGCGATATAGACGCGGGGCAGGCTCGTGACCATCCGGCCGTTCCCCTCGTTGGTGACGACGCAGATCGTGCCGGTCTCGGCGATGGCGAAGTTGCAGCCGCTGACGCCCAGATCGGCGTTGAGGAACTCGTTGCGCAGCTCGCGGCGCGCAGCGGCGCACAGTTCGGCCGGATCGGTCGTGTGCGGCGTATCGAGCCGGCGCCGAAAGATCTCGGCGATATCCTCGACGCGCTTGTGGATGACCGGCGCGATGATGTGACTGGGCGGTTCGCCGGCGAGCTGGACGATGAACTCGCCGAGATCGGTCTCGACGACGTCGATACCCGACCGCTCGAGCGCATCGTTGAGGCCGATCTCCTCGGTGGTCATCGACTTCGATTTGACGACATCGCCGATGTGATGCGCGCGAGCGATCTCGAGTACGACGCCCAATGCTTCGGAGGCGTCGCGGGCCCAGTGGACCTGGCAGCCGTTGGCGATCAGGTTGCTCTCGAGTTGCTCGAGCAGGTCGGGTAGGTGTTCTATGGCGTAGCGGCGAACGGCGCCGGCCTCGTCGCGGAGCCGCCGCGCGTCGATCTCGGCCATCGCCTTGGCGCGCCGCCCGCTGAGGTGCTCGGTGGCGCGGTCGAGGGCGGCGCGCAGGCCGTCGTCGGCGAGCGCCTGACGAACGCGTGTCCGGTAGGGTGCGGCTGCGTCAACCGGCATCGCCCGCGGACCTTTCGTTCAGCAGCTCGGCGATATGCACGGCCCGGCAGCTATAGCCCTCGCGTTCGAGGATCCCGTTGAGGTGGGTCATGCAGCTCACGTCGTTCATCGCGACGATGTCGGCTTTGCTCGCTTTCAGGTTGCGCGCTTTGCGCCGGCCCATCGCCGTGCTGATATCGGCGTTCTTGAGTGCGAAGAGGCCGCCGAAGCCGCAGCACTCGTCGGCGCCCGGGAGCTCGACGATCTCGGCGTCGCGCAGCGCGGCGAGCAGCCGACGTGGCTGCGCGTCGATCTTCAGCTCGCGCAGCAGATGACAGGACGGGTGGTAGGCGACCCTGCCGCTGAACCGGGCGCCGGTATCGCAGACGCCGAGGAAATCGACAAGATACTGGGTGAGCTCGTAGGTCACCTCGCCCAACTGGACCGCCCGCCGGCGGTACTCTTCGTCCGAAAGCTCGAACAGGATCGGATACTGGAGCTTGACCATAGCGACGCAGCTTCCGCTCGGTGCGACGATCGCGTCGATACTCCCGTCATCGACGAGCGGCCAGAAGACGTCGATGAAATGCCGGGCCATCGCTCGGGCGTCCTTCCGGTACCCTGCGTTGTAGGCCGGCTGTCCGCAGCAGGTCTGCCGCGTGGGGAAGATGACGTCGACGCCGTGTCGCTCGAGCAGCTGGGCGGCGGCGATACCGACGCCGGGATAGAGCGAGTCGACCATGCACGTGACGAAGAGTGCCACGCGTGGGCGGGCCGTCGATCTGTCTTTCATAGGCGGGTAAGATGGTATCCCGCGGCGATTGGCGCGAGGCGGTGGACGGATCGGTGCCGGTCGCGGGTCTGGAATTGATCGCGCCACCAGGGGGACGCATCTTTCATGTGAGTTCAAATCCAGTTCGGTGCGTGTAGGTTCGTTGGCTCGGCGGTGACGATCGTGGCTCGGAGAGATCTCAAGCGAAGGGTCGAGGAACTGCTGGCCTACGCCGATGTCGAGATCGGTGGGAGCCGGTTGTGGGACATCCAGGTCGACGACGAGCGGCTGTACGCCCGGGTGATGGCGCAGGGCTCGCTGGGCCTGGGTGAATCGTACATGGACGGGTGGTGGGACGGCGACAAGCTGGACGAGTTCTTCTACCGCGTGCTGCGTGCGCGGCTGGAAGAGCGGGTCCGGCCGTTGTCCGACGGGTTGAGAGCTGTGCGCGCGGGGCTGATCAACCTGCAGCGGCCATCGCGCGCCTTCGAGATCGGGCGGCGACATTACGACATCGGCAACGAGCTGTACCGGTGCATGCTCGACCGGCGGATGACCTACAGTTGCGGCTACTGGAAGGACGCGACGACGCTGGACGAGGCGCAGGAGGCGAAGCTCGATCTCGTCTGCCGCAAGCTGGGCTTGCGGCCGGGGATGTGGGTTCTGGACATCGGCTGCGGTTGGGGCGGTGCGGCACAGTTCGCGGCCGAGCGTTACGGCGTCGCGGCCGTGGGGATCACGGTATCGGAGGAGCAGGTGAAGTTGGCGCGGGAGATGTGTGAAGGCGTTTTTGTCATCGAGGACTGGCATAACTTCGGGACCGACTGCGAGGAGACGTTGATGGCGTGGTACCGCAACTTCGCGGCCGGCTGGGACAGGTTGAGCGATAGATACGATGAGCGGTTCCGCCGGATGTGGACTAACTACCTGCTGTCGTGCGCCGGCTCGTTCAGAGCCCGCAAGCTACAGTTGTGGCAGATCGTGCTGTCGCCGGGTGGTGTGGCCGGCGGCTACCTGGCTCTCCGCTGAGGAAGGGTAGCGATGCTGGAAGTGGTCGTCATTGGAGCGGGCATTGCGGGGTTTTCGGCCGCGCTGGCGCTGTGGGAGCGTGGTGCCGCGGTGACGCTGGTCGAGGCGAGTCGACCGGGTTCGGCGGCGACGGGCGCATCGGCGGGAATGCTGGTGGCGCAATACGAGTCGGGCGGCCCGGACGCTAAGTTTCGTCTCTGCCTGGAGAGCCGGTCCCGCTATCCGGCGTTTGCGGCGCGGATCGAGGAGCTGTCCGGGCAGCGGCTCGACGTGCGGTGGGACGGGCTGTTGGTGGCGAACCTGTCGGACGAGGAGCACGCGGGCGCGTTGGAGACGGTGGGCTGGCAGCGAGAGGCGGGTCTGGAGGCGGAGCTGCTCGATGTCGCGGCGGCCGCCGAACTGCAGCCCGGGGTCGCGACCGACGTCATCTCGTACCTGTGGCTGCCGCAGGAGGGGCAACTGGACAGCCAGCGGCTGGCTTCGGTGCTGAGCGCCGCCGTTGCGGGTACGGGCATTCGGTTGATCGGCGGCAACGGTGCGGCGCAGATCCTATCGAGTGGCGACCGGGTGACGGGTGTCGGCATGAAAGACGGCCGCACGCTGGAGGCGGAGCGGGTGGTGGTGGCGGCGGGCGCCTGGAGCGGCAAGATGGGTGGCTTGCCGCGCGAGCTGCCCGTGCGGCCGGTGCGCGGACAGATCGCCCGGTTCCCCGCCAAGGCCCTGGCTCTGAAGCGCGTGGTCGCGAGCCATGCCGGTCGCTATCTGGTGCCGCGGTCGGACGGCACGGTGCTGGCCGGGAGCACGATGGAGGACGTGGGCTTCGATCGCTCGATCACCGACGCCGGGCTACAGGCGATCCACCAATCGGCCTCCGAGCTGGTCCCGGCGCTCGCCGGGCTCGAGCCGCTGGAGCGCTGGGCGGGGCTGCGGCCGATCAGCGCCGACTCGTCTCCGATCATCGGCCCGGACCCCGATCTGGATGGGCTCGTCTACGCGACCGGCTACGGTCGCGAGGGAATAACGCTGGCGTCGGTGACCGGGTCGATCGTCGCCGATCTCGTGTTGGCCGGCGATTCCCGCCTCGAGTGGCGGCCGTTCCGGCCGGACCGCTTCGCCGGAGCGTCCTGATCGGGTGTCGCGGGCGGCCGCGACGGTCGTCGGGCGCTGCGCATCTATGGAACGGAGAGCGATGCCTCGAATCTCAGACAGGAACCGAGACTATGAATCGTGTACGTGACGGAGCAGTGCTCCTGTGTCTGGGCCTGCTGGCGGCCGCGGGCTCGCTTCGGGCCCAGGTGCGTGAAGAGAACCTGACCGAGCCGCAGGCCACCTATCCGGACGGCTTCGGCCTGGTCAACGGGCTGGTGGAGCTGGCCGGTGGCCGGGTGATGATCGCCGACCCGCTGGGCCAGGCGCTGGTCGTCGCCGACATGATGGCGGGCACGGCGGACACCGTGGGTGCCGTGGGCCGCGGCCCCGAGGAGTACAACCAGCCGGACGGGCTGTTTCCGCTGCCCGGCGGTTCGATCCTGCTGGTCGACCTCGGCAACGCGCGACTGACCGTGCTGGAACCCGACGGGAGCTTCGGCGAGACGATGCCCATAACTCAGGGCGATCCGGTTACCGGCAGCCTGGAGATCCTGCTGCCGCGCGGCACGGACTCGCAGGGTCGGCTGTACTTCCGGCCGATGGGCGGCCGGATGCGACAGCTGCCCGATTCGGCGGCGGTCGCGCGCTACGATCGTGCTACCGGCGCCGTGGACACGGTGACGTGGGTCAAGCTGCCGGAGATGCGGCAGACGACGCGAGGCGGCCCGAACAACCAGGCGGTGATGATCAGCCCGGTACCGCTGAGCCCGGAGGACGCGTGGGCGGTGGCCTGGGATGGGCGCGTCGCCGTGGCACGGTCGCGCGACTACCATGTGGAGTGGATTCACCCCGACGGCAGTGTGGTGAGCGGTGCCCGGGTGGATTACGAGCCTATAAGGATCAGGAGGGCCGACAAGGAGGAATGGGCGGAGAGCCTGGGCGGCGGCATCAACATCGGCATCATGGCGAGCGCTAGCGGCGAGCGGCGCGTTTCGATGAGCCGGGGCGGCGGCCCGGACGAAGGCCCTGACCTCGACAGCCTCGAGTGGCCGGAACACAAGCCGGCGTTCGTGAGCAACGGCGTCTGGGTGACACCGCAGGGAGACGTGTGGGTCGAGCGTCACGTGCCGGCCGGCGCGCCCGTGTGGTTCGACGTGTTCGGCGCGGACGCCGAGCTTGAGGGCAAGGTCACGCTGCCGGCCGGCCGCGACGTCGTGGGTATCGGGCAGAGCGCGGTCTACGCCGTCCGCACCGACGACCTGGGGCTGCAGTGGCTGGAGATGTACCGGAGAGCCGGGAACTAGGTGCTTGGCAGTTCGGAAGTCTGTTGGGATTCCCCTGGCCTCGATCAGGGGACCGGTGCAACAAGGGAGGTGGGGAGGTCAAGAAGTATTCTATACCTGCCTACCCCCCTGGTTCTACCGGTCCCCTGCTCGGACTTCGAGAACTCCCAACATACCTGGGGCTTCGCGAGGTCGGGTCATTGTACCTTGAAGGAGAGTGAGACCCGGGCGCGGTAGCGGAATCCGCCGTCCTCGACGGTCATGTCCAGCTTGATGATCTCGGCGATCCTCAGGTTCTTGAGGCTTTCGCCGGCCTTTTCTACCGCGCTCTTTGCCGCGTCCTCCCAGCCTTTGGTGCTCGTTCCGACCAGCTCGATGACCTTGTAGACCGAGTCGGGCATGCTGCTCCTCCTGCGGGGGGATGGATGTGGGCGGTTGTATCGACGGCAATCTGAGGTCGGGAGGCCGGGGTCGCCAGACCCCCGGCGGCGCGGCAGGCTAGAGTAGCTGCTCGAACAGGCGTCGCGCCTCGTCGCGCCCCTCCGCGGTGAGGGCGATTCGTCCTTCCTTGGCGTACTCGATGAAGTGGGGGACGGCCTCGACCTGGGCTCTGATCGCCGACTCGGTGACTTTTTGCTTGGGCGCGTAGCCGAGGCGGCGGAAGATACGGCCGACGTCCTTGGGGGCGACGGCCTTCCTATGATAGGCCATGACCAGCAGTAGCTCTTCCTCGAAGGTCTGGGTACGAGGCAGGAGCTCGTGGGTTAGCGTCTCCTCGTCCAGATCATCGAACGAGCCCGGTTTGACCGTCACCGGCGGATTCGTATCGTCGGGCTCGGCACCGGGCAGCGACTCGACGAACGAGAGGTCGCCGATCTCGTCCTGCGGTTCCGGCTCGGGCTCGAGGGCGGGGAGGCCCTCGACCTGGTTCGCCTCGGGCGCCGGCGGTGGCGGCGCTCGGTTGACGGGCGCGGGTTCGGGGACTGCCGCGGGAGGCGGACTCGGGGCCTGCCCCGCCTCCTCGACCATCGACATGTACTCCTGCAACAGTTCGATCCGCTTCTCGATCGTGGCGGCGTGATCGGCGAGCTCCTCGATCTGGCGCTCGGTCGCGGCGATCTGGCTTTGCGTGGCGGCGATCTGGGCGTGCAGCGCATCGATCTGGCGGTGCGCGGCCTTGATCTGCTCCTCGGTCGCCGCCAGGGCGGCCTCTTCCTTGGCTAACTGGCTTTGCAGGTTGCCCGAATCTCGCATGTACGCTTGGCTTTCTCCGGCGGGGGGTGCGGGGGGTACCGCTAAACTGTTGGAAAGCGTGCATTTGGGCAAGGGGACGGCGTGGCGCGTACCGCCTCGCTCCGGACTCCGCCACACGACTGAAGTCATTACCCTGCTTGTAATTGGCACCTCGATTTGGTATTTTGGATGGCCACTCCCCCTCGAGCCAGGCCGTATTTCGTAAGGCCTCTTGGATCCCCTGTTCGCCTGAGGAAGGGCGCTATTCAGGAGTAAATCGTCGTGTCGCTCATTGTGGGTATCCGGTGCACGGACAGCTTGGTGCTCGCCGCCAGCGGCCCGGCGACCATGCCCTCCGAGGACGGGCTGCCACCGGCGCGGCAGTGGTCGAAGAAGCTGCGAGTCGTCGGCGGGCAGGCGGTATTGGGCGTGACCGGACACGACGGGCTGGCCCAGGAGATGGCGCTTTCGCTGGAGCGCAGCCTGGCGGAGCCGGACGAGCGCGAGTCGGCGGACGACGTGCTGCGGGGCAAGCTCCGCGATGCGCTGGCCGCCCCGGTCCAGCGTACCGTCGCCATCCATCGGACGCTGCAAGGGTTACCGGGGTTCGGGATCACTTCCAACGAGTACGTGATCAGTCAGTCGTTGCTCGCCATCCCGTTCCGCAATTCACTGCGCCTGTTCCTGCTCGACCCGGAATGTTCGGTCACCGAGGTGACCGACGAGTTGACGTGTGCGACGATTGGCAGCGCGAAGGCCATCGCCGATCCGTTCCTCGCCTTCCTGCGCAAGGTGCTATGGCAAGACAGGCTGCCGGACGTGGCGCTGGGCGAGCTTTCCGCTTACTGGACGATACTGCACGTGGCGGAGACCAGTCCGGGCGCCCTGACGTTTCCCATCCAGCTGGTGGTGATACGGCGTGAGGAGGGCGGCTCGATCGATATCTACGAGCGCGGCGAACGCGAGCTGAGTCGCATCCAGCTTGCGATCGAGCGCGGCGAAGAGATGATCCGCAAGAGCCTGCGGACGCATCCGGCGGGACCGGAAGGCGAGGGTGCGCCGGCACCGCCGACGCCGCGGACCGGCGTCGAGAAGCCCGTTCGTAAGAGAGTGCCGGAGGTGCGGCTCAGGCTCGAGCCGCGCGACCGGCACGGCGGCGCCGGGCGCCGCTAGCCTCGATAGGAAACCAGCAGAGAAGCAGCGGGAGCATACGATGCCTCTATTCCGCCAGTTCAGGCCGTTGTTGCTGTGCGGGCTGATCGCGCTCGGAGGCTGTGACAGCTTCGACGAGGAAGCGGCCGCCTTGCAGATTCGCGATCGGTTCTGTGAGGGTTGGCCGTACGGGTGCACGGACAGTACGTACGTGGTCGTTGAGGATGTCAACGAGACGCCGAACGGCCGCGAGATAGTATTCCGTGTTCGCGACCGCGAGGACGAGACGGCCGAGCTCTCGGCCGCCTATTTCGAGCCGCGCGACGACGAGTGGCAGTTCTTCACGTTCGTGCCGCCGTTGAGGGAGCGCTTCCAGGAGGCGGCCTCACAGGTCGACGTGGACAGCCGCGCCTTCGAAGACCAGCTGATGGAGGTCAAGTCGGCGCAGCGTTGGTTCCTGTCGATCTACGGGCGCTACGCCCGCAGCCTGGAGGAGCTGGACAGCGTCAGCTACAAGCGCCCGCACATGCCGATCGAGATGTCGGTGAGCGGCGGCAGCTGGAGCGCGGTGATGCGGAGCGAGTATGTGAAGTGCGAGTTCGACTCGTCGCGCATGCAGCTGCCGAGCTGTACGGGTCTGGCGGCGCTCAACGCCGGGGTCGAGCGCGGGCCGCTGGCGCGAAACTTCGGCGAGGAAGACTGAGCGCCGGCGCGAGCTTCCAACCGTCCGAGGCCGTCAGGTTTCTAACAGGATGAGGGGTCAGAGTGTCATCCTTGCAGCACTCGTGGTGCGGGTACATCTTGGCTCGCACACGCAGGTAGCTCGAGCGGACGGTTAGGGATAGGACCGGCGGACCCATGGTCGAGAGCGGCTCGCGGCTCCGCGGCTTGCTGGCGGAGCTCAAACGTCGGCGCGTCTTCCGCGTCGCGGTAGTCTACGCTGCCGTCGCTTTCGTCATCTGGCAGGCCGCCGAGATCGCGTTCGAAGCGCTGTCGCTGCCGGCGTGGGCGCTGACGCTGGTCGTCGTCGTTACGCTCCTCGGGTTTCCCATCGCGCTGGTTCTCGCCTGGGCGTTCGATATCACGCCGAAGGGGGTCGTGCGCACCGAGCCGCTCGGCGAAGGGGCGTCGCCGTATCGGCAGCCGGGCCGGCGGCTGGCGCTGGTGGCGGTCGCCGGGGTACTGGGCCTGACGGTGCTGGCCGCCTGGTACATGCTGCCGCGGCTTCCAGGGTGGGCGGGCTCCGGCGGGGGCGACGCGATGAAGCTGCTGGTGCTGCCGTTCGAGAACCTGGGCGCGCCGATCGACGAGTACTTCGCCGACGGGATCACCGAGGAGATCACGGCGCGCCTGGCCGTCCTGCCCGGCCTCGGGGTGATCGCCCGGACGACGGCGGTTCGTTACCGGGATACGGAGAAGACGGTGGCCGAGATCGGCGCCGAGCTGGGGATCGACTACATCCTGGAGGGCACGGTCCGCTGGGAGAACGTTCCGGACGGGCCGAACCGGGTCCGTGTGACGCCGCAGCTGATCAACGTGAAGGATGGCACGCACCTGTGGGCGGAGATCTACGAAGAGCCGATGGAGAGCGTGTTCGAGGTACAGTCGGAGATCGCCGAGAAGGTGGCCGAGGCGCTCGACCTGACGCTGTTGGAGCCCGAGCGGCTGGCGCTCAAAACCCCACCGACCACGAACCTCGAGGCCTACCGCTACTACCTGCTGGGTGACGAGTACCTGCGCTCGGGCGCGAGCCGGACGAGCGCACAGCAGGCGCTGGAGATGTTCGAGGCGGCGGTGGCGCTCGACCCCGAGTTCGAGATGGCGCGCCGCAAGCTGGCCGAGGCGCACGCCATCATCTACTGGGGCGGCTTCCGCACGCTGACCGGCGACCCGGAGTTGGACTACGAGGCGGCGCTGGTCCGGCTCTATCCCGAGTCGTTCGGAACCGACAGCGGCCTGTACTATCTGGCTCGGGCGATCCTGCACGAGCGGGCCGGCGATGCGGAGCCGGCGTGGGCGGACTTCGACTCGGCGCGGGTCGTTCTGAGCGAGCAGGTCGCCGCCCGCCCGCAGGAGGCGCGGCTGCACGCCGGGCTCGGGCTCGCCTTCGCCGGTCTAGGCCGAGCCGAGGACGCGGTCCGCGAAGGCAGGCGGGCGACGGAGCTGCTGCCGCTGGCGGAAGACGCCTACGCGGGTGGCGCGCTGGCCGACAACCTGGCTCATATCTATGTGCGGGTCGGCGACTACGGCGCGGCGATCGATGAGTTGAAGTCGCTGCTCGGCGTCGGTGCGCCGCTGTCGGTGTCCTGGCTGAGCGCAGACCCGACCTGGGATCCCTTGCGCGAAGAGTCGCGCTTCCAGAGACTGCTGGAAGGGGAAGAGTAGCGAGCGGCCCCGCCAAACGCCCAGAAAAGCGAGAGAGGGAATCATGCGCACCAGTGCGGTGGTAGGCGCCGTTGCGGCGGCCTTCGTGTTGATCGGCTGCGCGGGTGAGCTGAGCGAGGAAGAGCTCATCGCCAGGGCCCGGGCGATCCACGAGAGCGTGATCACGATCGATACCCACGACGACATCCCGCCGAACTTCGCTACCGAGGAGGTCGATCCCGGGGTACGCGGCGACCGGCAGGTCGACCTGCCGAAGATGAGGGGGGGCGGCCTCGATGCGGCGTTTTTCGTGGTGTACGTGGGCCAGGGCGAGCGGACGCCGGAGGCCTACGAGGCAGCGAAAGCGGCGGCGCGGACCAAGTTTGCAGCCATCCACCGGATGACCGACTCGCTGTACCCCGACCAGATCGAGCTGGCCTACTCGCCGGACGACGTCGAGCGCATCCACGACGCCGGCAAGCTGGTCGCCTGCATCGGGATCGAGAACGGGTACGCGATCGGCCGAGACATCGGGCTGCTGGAGCAGTACCACGAGATGGGTGCCCGTTACCTCGGGCTGACCCACAACGGTCACAACGACATCTGTGATTCGGCGAATCCGAGCCCCAGGCTGGGCGATAGCGAGGAGGACCACGGCCTCAGTGAGTTCGGCGAACAGGTCATCGCGGAGCTGAACCGACTGGGGATCATGGTCGACGTTTCCCACGCCTCCCGGCAGTGCATGCTGGATGCGGCCAGGTTGTCGCGCGCCCCGATCATCGCCTCCCATTCCAGCGCCAGGGCCCTGAGGGATGTGGCGCGCAACCTGGACGACGAACAGCTGCTGGCACTGAAGGAGAACGGCGGCGTGGCTCAGATGGTCGCGCTGGGGAGCTTCGTGAAAGAAGATCCGCCGGAGAAGGTAGAGGCGATCGAGGCGCTCAGGCAGGAGATGGGGCTGGGCGAGGGTTACGCAGGGTGGCGGACGATGTCCGAGGAGCAGCGTGCGCAGTTCCGGGCGCGGATGCGGGAGATCGACGAACAGTGGCCGATCACGGTCGCCGACTTCGTCGACCACGTCGATCACGCCGTCCAGCTCATCGGGATCGACCACGTCGGCATCAGCTCCGACTTCGACGGCGGCGGCGGCGTCCAGGGATGGGCCGACGCCAGCGAGACGTTCAACGTGACGCTCGAGCTGGTGCGCCGCGGCTACTCGGAGGAAGAGATCCGCAAGCTGTGGGGCGGCAACCTGCTGCGCGTCTGGCGCGAGGTCGAGCGGGTAGCGGCGGCCCAGCCGGGCCGGGAGCAGACGGGCTAGAGTGGGGTACAGGGGGAGTCGGAGGGGGCTGCATCTCCGGTCAGTTTGACCGATTTCGGGGTGCGGGCACCGGGCCCAGTCCCACATCGATCCACCTATTTACCGGCGGAGTAACGGGTTACGTCGGGAAGCGCTTCCCGGCACGGCGCTTGCCGATCGTAGGGCGGAGATGTGTATGAGTCGATTGGTGAAGCGGATACGTGAGTCGGATGGGGTTTCCCTGATCGAGGTCCTGATCGGGGTGATCATTCTTACGCTGGCGCTCCTGGGGCTGGCGGCGGCGGGCGGCGTGGCGGCTCGGCAGGTGTACATGGGCCGGGTGGACATGGCCCGCTGGGTGGCGGTGCAGCAGCAGCTGGAGACTCTGGTAGCGGCGGGCTACGACAGCGTGAGCGCGGGCTCGGACACGGTGCAGGGCTATCCGATGTCGTGGACGGTGAGTGGGGTGGACCCGAAGCAGGTCACCCTCGTGCTGGAGCGTGAGAATTACAGAGGTCAGACGGTGATGGACACCGTAGTGACCTACATGGCGAATCCGGACGGAAGCTCGGAATGATATGTGCGTTAGTGTGAGAGGGCGGGGAAGTCGCCTGGACCGCGGTGGCTTCTCGGTGGTCGAGCTACTGGTCTACCTGGTCGTCGCCGTCATCGTGGTGGCGGCGATCTACGAGCTGCTCATCGGCCAGAACCGGCTGTTCGTCAAGCAGCGCGAGCTGCAGGACGTGCGGACGAGCCTGCGGTCGGCGGCGAACCTGCTGGCGTTCGAGCTGCGGCAGACATCGCCGTCGAGCGGCGACATCTACAGCATCGGCACGAACACGGTGACCCTCCGCTCCCTTCTGGGGGGCGGCATCGTCTGCGGGATCCACGGCAGCGAGCCGCGCTACGGGCTGTACGCGGTGGGTGGCGACTTCTCGGCCACATCGAACGACAGCGTGCTGATCTTCTCCGCCAACGGCTCCGGAGCCAGCGACGACTCCTGGGTCACGGCAGGCGTCGTCACCATTTACAGCCCGGGGGTGGGAGGGGTGCCCGACTGCGGCTGGACCGGCACGACGGCGGACCCGGAGATCGTGGTGGAAGTGGATACGACCGGGGTCGCGCTGACCGGGATACAGCTCGGGGCGCCGGTGCGCGAGTTCCGCAGGACCCAATACGGCCTCTACCAGGAGGCCGATGGCCGCTACTGGCTGGGCCGCAAGATCGGCGCCGCCGCCGGTTGGGAACAGCTCACCGGCCCGCTCGAGTCCCCGACCGACAGCGGCCTCGTCTTCATCTACTACGATCAGGCCGGCAACGTCACCGCCGATCCGACCCAGGTCCGAATGGTTGACATCATCATCCGGGGCGAGAGCTACGGGCTAGCCCCGCGCCGGCGCGAGCTGGGCCCCGCGGCGGTGGAAGACACACTCACGGTCAGGGTCTCGGTGCGTGGCTAGGGCGGGTTAGGTCGAGCTGGCCGCGTGGCCGCTCCAGCGTGAGCCAACCTACATAGTTTGAGCCAGCGGGCACCGGGTTCGGTCAGGCTGACCGGGCCGCCGTCGCGCCCCGTAGTCGGCGCCGTGATGTCGACCTTCTATCATTAATCGTGACAAGAAGATAGGTCGCCAGGCGGCACGGATGTCTGAGGCATGGGTCTTGCCCCGGAAAGTGCCGCGGGCCCCGCCGCCGCTGTGCTTTGTGGTGCAGATACTCGGCAACGGGCAGACAGAAAACAAGCGAGAGGCGATGAGCGAGTCAAAGATGTCCAGGGAGCGGCTGCGGGCGGAGATGAGGGAGCGCCGGGGTTTCGTGCTGCCGGTGATCGTGTTCGGGCTCCTGGTGATGAGCACGATGGCGGTGGCGATGCTGCTGACCTCGTCGGACGAGAACCGGTCGGCGCGAGCGATGCGTGAAGGGAGCGCGGCATTCTACGCGGCGGAGGCGGGTCTCAACCAAGTGTACGCGAACTGGGACAGCGCCTTCCATGCGCAGGTCGACTCGATCGCGCCCGGTGACAGTCTGGTGCTGGACTGGACGGCGCTGACGGGCGGCTCGCAGTATCGGGCGGTGGTGCATCGCTGGCACGACAGCGGGCAGCCGGTCTACGAGCTGACGGTGGAGGGTCGGGGTCCCGGCGCGCAGAGCGGGCAGCGGATGCTGAGCTACATGCTGACCGCGGACGCGACGGCAGGTTATCATCTGCAGTTCGGGTCGTGTTGCAGCGCGGCGGTGACGATGCGCGGTAAGGCAGACATCGATGACTTCTCGAGGCTGGACGGCCACGATGCGCATCCGCCAGGCTGGGAGGATTTCTGTTACAACGACCTGCACCACAAGCCCGGCCTACTGATGAAGGACTCGACGCAGATCACGATCGATCCGAACGCGACGCTGGACGGCGTGCCGCCGCTCAAGCAGGGGTCGTCGTTGAGCGATACCGATTTCGAGTATTTCAGCGGTTTCACCTGGCAGGAGATCGCAGCCAAGGCTTCCAAGATCTTCCACGACGGGGAGTTCACGCCGCGGCCGTCGACGACGGTCGACCCGATGACCGGCGAGCTTATCTGCAACACCAGCGACCCGCTGAACCTGGGCTCCGATGACCCCAACCATCCCTGCTTCGACTACTTCCCGCTCGTAGTGATCAGCGATGACGTGACGTTCGAGAACGGCTACGCGCAGGGCATCTTTGTCTTGAAAGTGATGCCGACCGGTTGGGGTAGCGAGTTCGACCTCGAGGGCAACCACGAGATGAACGGGCTGATCATCGGTAAGGGCTGCGTGGAGCCGGAGGTGAGCTCCGACTTCCACGGCGCGATATTCGTGGACTCCAAGTACCGCAACCTGGATATCTGCAACACCGACATGGACTACGACATGAACGACGGCGACCCGCTGGTGCACTACAGCACCTGCGCCGTCGACCGTGCGCTGGTCGGCACCGGCCTCGACGAGTGGGCCGTCGCCCAGGAGCCGGGCACTCCCACCGGCGTCCAGCTGTTGAGCAGTCGCGGCTTCGGCGAGGTGCTGCGCTAGGATCGTGGTGACTCCCATGCGTAAGAACGGTCGCCAGACGTTCCTGCACGAGCTCGCTGACGGGTTCACCATCATCGAGCTGATCATCGTGCTGATCCTGAGCGGGATCATCGTGGCGGTGGCCTCACCGACGTTGAGCACGGCGTTCCGGCGGACGGCGGGCCGGGCGGCGGTGGACGAGTTCGTCTCGACGCACACGCTGGCGCGGTCGGCGGCGGTGCGCTACGGGCGGACGGCGGAGCTGCATATCGATGCGTCGAACGCGCGGTTCTGGGTGGAGGTGGACACGGCGTCGGCGGGTGGCGTGA
>Ga0180437_10000120_pt1 | contig 168200 bp, 122 predicted proteins | sample SS_ome_4_FD_132410 | JGI IMG/M metagenome (GOLD analysis project Ga0180437, IMG submission 132410) | Hypersaline lake sediment archaeal communities from the Salton Sea, California, USA - SS_3_D_1 metaG | ecosystem: Environmental > Aquatic > Non-marine Saline and Alkaline > Hypersaline >...
AAACAACGTAACGTCAATCCTATTTCTACGATAGAGCTGGCATTGAGACAATACATCCAAACCGGAAAATTACCACCGCTTCCGTCAAGAGTGGCACTTGAGTGAGATGTTACGTTTTTTCAACTAAGCATCAAATTCAAACCGCAGACGCCGTCCCGAATTAGCCTTTAGCCCTGAGCGTAGCCGAAGGGACTGCCGAGGGATCTACGCAGATGGACGCAGAAAGATAATCATTTTTCAATCATCAATTATCATTTTCAAAGCTTTTTCCTTTCATTTATCAATAATCACTAATCAATAATCATTTTGTTATGTAGTTCTACGACCGCCAATCCGAAAAAGCGGACATTTTTTAAATAAATGTCCATTACACGGCGGCCACTATCGTATTGCGTATTTCGCATATCGTATGTCGCCGGGGAATTTTCAAACTCTGAATTCTACTTTTTTAACTTCAAAGTTGGACATTCGATATTGGAAATTCACAGAGATTATCTCCTGTATTCTGGCTTCTGACTCCTGAATTCTCATTTTTTTTGTCTTTTCCCTTGTTTTATGCTTTTATACTTCAAAATTGGACATTCGATATTCGATATTGGATATTCACAGAGATTAGCTCCTGGATTCTGGCTCCTGTCTCCTGAATTCTGTCTTTCCGGCCTTTTTCCTTGCTCAACAGGAAGACACATCTATAATTAAACATAGCAGATTTAGTAGCTCTGAAGCGGCAACGGCGTTGTTTGTGATTTCTTGATTTATGACGAGAGGCTTGGGATATTAAACTGAAACCATATATGGGATAAATAACGATGTATTGAAGCATGCCATTTTAGAAAAGCGAAATAACATCAATGATGGTATCTGTCCCTATTATGTTTGCGATACAGATAATCTATTGAAAGATATGAAAGTACCAAATTCCAGCCTAATACAGTTTGAGCCAGATGCAAAAGATACTTGTTTATGTGGTTCAGGGAAGATTTTCAAGAAATGTTGTAAAGATACTTATAACACTGATATCAAAGAGAAAACATCTGAAATATTCAACGAGGGAAGATATGGGGATGCATTAAGATCGTGTCGAAGTAACATCACATGGTACACCTTATGTCATATGGCTCATACTATCCCATCTATCGAATCTGGTAAGCCAGAATCTAAAAATATCCTACAAATTGATATTGAAGCCATGGCTGATCTAGTCAACTTGCTTCATCTTTGTTATTACAAAACAGGCAAAAGTAAACAGTTTCCAAAAGCACTTGGAATACTATCTAATGCAATTTCTGATCCTCGCTGGCATAATAAGATAATCACAGAAGTGGCATTATGGCATCTTTTAGATAATAATGACAGGGAACAAGCATTCAATGAGTTACAGAAGATTGATATAAGAAGCTGCACTGATCCGGAAACACTTGTAGTATATTTGGATCTTTGCCCTAATAGAATTTCTTTTCAAGAAAGATTGGAGATCATTGATAGAGTTATAGCAAATACCCATAAGGAATCTTATCTGTTGCAGTATACGTGCCTTAAAGGAATAGCATTTTGTTTGATTGAGGAGGTTGAGGACGGATGTAATATCATCGAGTCCGCAATAACCAGATACAAAAGTTGCACAGCAGATAAAAAGTCCAGTTACGGAGATGTCCGGTTAGCGGGGGCTCTAGAAATGTTTGGGATGTTTAAGAGTGACACAGAAAAAATTTCTGAAGCGTTAGAAATATATACAAATGAATTTAAAAGCAAGAACTATTCAGACTCAGGAATTGCAATGTTATCAATGTCAATTGCCAAATGTTATGCTTATTTATGCAATTTTGATGAAGCTATAAGATATTACAAGGTCAGTTTAGACAAAGAAGATTCCGAACTTGTGAAGGTATTTTTAGCAAGGGCATACGTTAATTCTGGTGATCTATTAGCAGAGGGACGAAAACTTCTTAACTCTATAGATGCAAGCGAATTCGATGATGCTTGCAATTATGATTTATGCATTACTTGGGCGATATTAGCTTTCACAACAAGAGAAAAAGATGATATTGAGCAAGCAACTAATATGATGAGAGAGGCTAACGCTGATGAACCGATATTTATACACCAAAGAGATAGATTGTTAATAGATCTACACGATTTGAAGCCTATGACGGATGAGGGTTTCATCAGAAAAATTATTAAATCACTAAATCGTTATATTCTCTTTCAGCCTAATCTTTTCGGAATCGGAATAAACATAAACAATATTATTGAGGATGTAGAAAAAGAAAAATCGGATGAAGAAAACTAGAGAAAGTCACCTATTTAATGGTTGGGGACAGTAAACAAAAAATGTTGATTATCCCCAATAAAACTCTATTTTGTATATTCTAACTGGCTGATAATATTTCTATAAATTTTTCTGTTATCGGTTTTCTAAAATGCCAAATAAAATTTTCTGCTTTAGACTCTATACTCAATTTCTTTTCGTTTAAAATCCCATAATGGTTAACTGCTAACTCTATTGAAATACTATCTTTGACATTACTGTCCAAGATTTCAATTTCCCACTCCTGCCATCCACTATCATTTTTAGTTTTCTTTAAATCTCTTGTAATTTCATAAAGTTCTGATGAAATTATCTTATTTTCACTAACTGAGAAATGCAAACGATAACCAAGCCATACATTTTTTCATCTTTAGGATGCTTTTTCCAGAAATGAATAAGCCCTTTCTTACACTTAGATTTAATATCGTTATTAATTTCTGTATACAGAGGAAAAGCATTATTTTTTATGAGAATTTCTTTTATTTCTTTGTACTCCTCAATCGCTGTATAGAAGTCATCCTGTGCATATAAATCTTTAGAACTAAATGTTATGGATCCATGGTAATCAACATAACCTTTTAGGTGCCAGCAGTATTCAATGATTTTGGATGGATTCTTCTCTTTTAAAATGTCCTTTAAGATTTCAACGACATCATCAATTTCATATAATATTTCTTTGGCATTCTTCTTAAGGTCAAATACATAATCTTTTATATCGCAACCAATAAAATTATCTATATCATCGGTGAAATATTCATCTATTTCATCAATATCTATTTTATGATATCCTATATTTGCTATATACCTGCTTGCTGTGTTATATGGAAAAAGGTCAAAATCAATTTCAGACTTTGACATTAACTTCAACGTCTTTTCCTGATCCTCATATTTTGGCATAATTATTTTTATAAGCTTTGACATGTTATTAAGCAAAAAATTCCTTTGCTCCAACAATGCATTCTTCTCGTCAATAAATTCAGACCAAAATTCATTGTATTTCTCATCAATTAAACTAACTAGCTTATCGATATCAATTGTATCACGAATTGCTTTGTCAATTCGTTCGTTTTTTAATGTTCCGTATATACTCTCAAGCGACGTCGCCAGGAATTTTCCACTCGTTATTAATAAGCATTGGTCTATACTTACTTCTTTTAATTCATAAATGTGCTTATATGGTTCATTAAGTGCTTGTTTTATTTGGTTAATGACGTTAAAATAACCATCAGAACTTGATGACGAGCCTGTCACATTACCTCTTTTCACGATAACTGCTAGGTATTTGGTTCTTTTAAATATGGGATCATATTCTTTGCATACAATATCCTTACCTTTCTCGCCTGCATGGTGGTGATGTATCGGGTCTATAAAACCTAATTTTATAAGCAAAGGCATGATAACTTTTTGTCTCAGATCATCTTCGCTTAAACATTGAATTTGCTGTTTTTTTTCTGAAATATTCATCAGTGAGAACCTTTTATTATAAAATTAGCTCGAATTTAGGAAACCTGGGGATCCATTACTTACTTTTATTAAGGTCCTTTCGTATCTCGCATAGGTCTCTCCAAAAAGACGCCACATTATATGCATTATTCGGCATCGGTTAGGTTTATATTATCAAATGTGAGTCTATTTGTCACGAATTTTTCGTGGGAATTGGATGTAAGAGCATAAGGCAGGGAATTAAAGGTGTCCATTACATATTTTGATGATTTGTGTTTGATAATTTATTCGTATATCATACGGGCGGGGCCTCGTAATTGATTAATTATGATTTACAATACCTAAGGCACAAACCCTGTCATTGACGATTTTCGATTGTCAATTTACTATTTAGAAGGATGATAAAAAATAGTGCCCCAGAATATGGATTACAACAGCCATAGTAATTTACTATTTTCTATTTACTATTTATTATTGGTAAAAACCAGGAAAAGCTATTAATAGCTTCGGACAGAACCCAGAATATGAAATACAAATCACGAAATTAGAAAAGTGTTTATAAGTCCTACACAACTCATTGGAGCTTTGCTTTCTGCATTAGGTGTCTATTGGTGCTATATAGTGGTCAAGCGTTTCCCGGACGACCTGCAAGAGCTCCGCGAAATTCCGGATAAAGTCCGAAAAGGTGTGATTATCTTTATCTGGTTCATCACAGTTATAATCGCAATTGCCACAGTTTTGTTAAGTCTTCCCCTTGTAATCAGAATCATCAAAGCCATTTATGATGTCTTTACAATCAGCTAACCAGGCCGGTGGACCAACCCAGCCATTGGCAAAACTATGGACAGCCGTTTTTATTGATTATTTATGATTTACTATTTATCATTTTTCTGTGTTCATCTGCGTTTATCGGCGGTTAATGTAACAAAATGAAGATTGCTGCGTAGCTCGCCCTTAGGGCTCGCTCCTCGCAATGACGGGCGACAAAACAATTGATTATCCCTTCGGCTATACTCAGGACAAGTTTTCAATTGTGGTTTCCTCGGTGTGAAAAATGGTTTTTGCGCACCTTAGACAAGATATAAGATTCCCTGAATCGCTCTATTTTTTATGTCAATCCGAAAAAATTCTTAAAAATTTCTGCAACATGGCTAATTTCCTGCGTATGTTTTAGTGTGGAAGCAAAAAAGCAGCAAATTGTTATTTTAAGATAAGGAGAAACGACCATGAAAGCTCTAAAGGCAATCATCTGTATTGGTATTTTAGCCGTTATGACAATCCCGGGCAAGGCGCAGGACCCGGATCGGGCAGACAACGTGCTGATCCCGCAGAGCCGCGTTTTTGCCTATACTACCGCCCAGCAGGGAGCGATTCGGGTGTATGAGGTGGATGCGGAAATACTTATAGTGGAATCCGCAGCAGTGACCACGCTGACGATTCACATTGAAAACATGACGTCTGTACGCCAGGAGGCGGAACTGCTGTTGCCCGTGCCGGCTGGGGCTGCGGTGAGCGGTTTTGCATACGATGGCCCCGGGATTATGACATCGGCCGAGGTCCTGCCTCTTGAAGAGGCCATCCGAATCTATAATCAGCTTGTGGCCAAAATAAGGGACCCGGCCTTAGTGGAATTCGTAGGGTACAACCTGATCCGGACCAGTATTTTTCCGGTGGAAGCCCATGCCCGGCAGCAGGTCGTGATTACGTACGAACACATCTGTGGAGTGCAGGACAACCGGGTGGATTATATACTGCCCCGTACCGAGTCGCTGCAGTACCAGATCCCCTGGACCATCAGGGCCTATATTTGCTCTGCTCAGGCGATTTCCACGGTCTATTCACCCAGTCACCTGGTATATACACTTCGGATAAGTGACCATGAGGTCTCGGTAATGATTGAGTCTGAGGCCAAGTTTACACCCGGTCCCTTTCAGATGTCATATGTTGTCCAGTCAGAAGACATTGCGGCCTCGGTCCTGGCCTATCCTGATAAGACGGGCAACGGGGGCTATTTCATGCTCCTGGCCGGCGTTCCGGAGGTCAAAACTTCGCATGAGGACAGCAACGGTATTCTGCGTGAATTGACGCTGGTCATTGACAAATCCGGCAGTATGTCCGGCAATAAGATCGTGCAGGCCAGGGACGCAGCCATGCAGGTGATAGAGGGCCTGGACTCGGGAGAGGCCTTTAACGTGATTCTCTATGACGATAACCTGCAGATCCTTTCATCCGAGCCCTTAATCAAGACCGCCGAAACCACGTTCCAAGCGTATGACTATATAGGTGCAGTGAACGCCGGGGGAATGACTAATCTATATGGGGCCCTGGAACTGGCCCTAGGCCAGGAGCCGGTAGCGGATATGCTGTCCATTGTCTTATTCCTGACTGACGGACTTCCCACGTACGGCAATACTAATGAGATTGATATTCGCAATCTGGTGACCCGCGCTAATCCCTATGAGCGACGCGTGTTCACCTTTGGCGTGGGCTACGATGTGAACGCCCAATTGCTCGATGCCCTGGCTGAGCTATCCCGGGGCCGGGCCACCTTTGTGCTGCCGGATGAGAGCGTGGAGGCCAAGGTGGCTGAGGTATTCGGCAGCCTGGCCGGACCGGTGCTGGCAGATCCAAATCTGCGTATCCTGGATGGGCAGGGCCAGGAAGCAGTGGGACGTACACTGGATGTCCTGCCTACGGTACTTAAGGACCTGTTTGCCGGTGACAGGTTGGTGGTTCTGGGCCGGTACATAGGCAGCGAGGAACTGATCTTCGAGCTGACCGGCAATTACCTGGGCGAACAGCGCAGCTTCCAGTTCGGATTCGATCCCAATCAGGCGGATGTGCGCAACAGCTTTGTGCCGCGTTTGTGGGCGGGTCGCAAGATCGCTGAAATGATCACCCAGATTCAGATCCTTGGGGCCGATCCCACTCTGACTGAGGATGATCCGCGTGTCCTGGAGTTGGCCACCTCGATCATTGCCCTGTCCATGGAATTCGGCATTATCACCGAGTATACGGCATTCCTGGCCCAGGAAGGGACGGACCTGAGCAATATTGAGGATCTGCTCGGCCAGACCGCGGGCAATCTGGTTGTGGGTGCATTTGGCCGTGCGGGCGGCGGCTCAGTAAGCCAGACCACAAACAATGCCATGCAGCGGTCTCAGGACGTGCTCAACCGCGACAGCTCCTACCTCAATTCCAATATGGAACGCACGCACATTGTCAACACCCAGCAGGCCAATGACCTGACCTTTTTCTTTAAAGACGGCCGGTGGATCGACAGTCGCCTGTCCGACATTCAGGATGAACTTGTGCCGGACCTCACAGTCGTCTTTGGCACGGATGAATTCATGGACGTGGCATTGAGTCTGGCACTGGAGAACCGTCAGGGAGCCCTGGCCTTTGCCCAGGATACTGTGATACTGGTGGGCGATATGATTGTGCTGATCGACATCCCGGCCGACATCGAAGAGCCCTATGATCCGGAGAATCCATGGGAGCTGGACAGTCCGGGCAGCGGCGTTAGCGGCGCACGCGGGGGAAGGTAAAAGCACAGATGCGCAGAGTCATAACCGGGTGAGAAAAACTAAGGACAGTTGTTGTCATTAATAATTTTCGATTTACTATTTATTATTTCATCTGCGTAATCAGCGTTCACCCCGTGAGATAGGCAAAGATTTTATCTCATAAGGTAAATCCCTGCCGCACACAGAATATTTGGTGCAAAATTCGGTCAATTCTCTATAATGTTCTTTTAATTCATTAGGAACGGTACGAAGATTTCTATAACAGGAGATGCACAAATGAAAAAATACATGATCTTTGCTCTATTGCTTCTTCTCGGCTGCGCAACTATCCAGAACCAAAGTACTGCTTCGAGTATCGCACCGGCCGAATTGCGATGTGAATACCTCGCCGAGCCTTTGGGCATTGATGCTGAGCGGCCGAGGCTTAGCTGGAAACTTACGGCAACCGATCTCGACCAGCGAGGACAGACGCAGACGGCTTACCGGATACTTGTGTCCGGCTCGGAGGAATTACTCGCCGAAGACAAGGGCGATTTGTGGGATTCGGGCATGATCAAGTCCGGCCGGTCCCAGCTCGTCGAGTACGGCGGAAAACCGCTGGCATCCGGCATGAAATGCTATTGGAAAGTGCAGGTTCGAGATGAAGATGGAGACCTGTCAGCCTGGAGTAAGCCGGCACGATGGACAATGGGCTTGATGGATCAATCGGAATGGTCGGCGAAATGGATAGGTGCAGAGCAAAAGTTTGTCGAAGTCAAGAAACTTCCGCCGGAAGGTGATTACTTGTCCGATCCGTGGCTTCGCAAGGTGATTACATTAAGGGAAAAGCCACGCTGGGCAGCGATTCATGTCGCTTCCGTAGGCTATCATGAGCTTTACGTAAACGGCAGGAAAGTCGCCGATGATGTGCTGAGTCCGAACGTGGCCGACCATACCAAGCGGGCACGTTATGTGACTTATGAAATCACTAACCATCTGAAAGCCGGCAGGAACGTGATTGGTTTGTGGCTGGGGACCTCGTGGTCGGTCTATCCGCTGTACAAGAGCGACGACAAGCCGCAGACGCCGATTGTCATTGCACAGGCCGCTATCGAAATGCCGGATGGAGAAATCCAACGACTAATTACTGACGAGACATGGAAAACCCATCCCAGTCCCAATGTCCTGCTGGGCACGTGGAATTTCACGAACTTCGGCGGTGAATATTACGATGCCGGCAAAGAATTGCCCGACTGGTGCAGTCCTAATCTGGATGATAGCGGCTGGAAGCAAGCTACGGTATATAATCCCAAGCTGATACTTTCGGCCGAAATGGTCGAGCCGAACCGGCGGACTCGCAAAATCGAGCCGGTCGGAATCGAGCAAATCGAGGGCGAAGGATATCGCGTGGATATGGGAGTAAATTATGCCGGATATGTCGAGCTCGACGTCAAGGGTAAGCCGGGGGACATTATCGAATTGCAATGGTCCGAAGATCCGAAGAAGATGATAACACACAAGCTCCACAGCGCTTATCGTATCGGGCCGAGTGGTAAAGGCACCTTCGGCGACCACTTCAACTATGGCTCGGGGCGGTGGATTCTCATTAAGGGACTGGACTACAAGCCCGCGTTAGCTGACATTCGCGGATATAATGTGCGGACCAATTATAAGCGGGCCGGATGGTTCGAATGTTCCAACAAGCTGCTGAACGACATTTACGACACCGTGCTGTGGACTTACGAAAACTTAAGTCTCGGCGGTTACGTGGTGGACTGTCCCCAGCGAGAGCGGATGGGCTACGGCGGCGATGCCCACGCCACGACGCAGACGGCAATGAATAATTATGCCCTCGGAGCGTTCTACACGAAATGGTCCCAGGACTGGCGCGATACACAGGGCAAAGAGACGGCATGGGGTCTCGGCGATAAAGCAACAAACCAGAACGCCCCGAAGGCCCCCGGAAATCTGCCCTACACTGCTCCGACGTACTGGGGCGGTGGCGGGCCGGCTTGGAGCGGCTATTGTATCACACTACCCTGGTACATGTATCGCCACTACGGCGACATTCGCATACTTGAAGTAAATCTTGAAACGATCAAACAATGGCTGGCCTTTCTCGAAACTAAGTCTAAGAATGATATGCTCGTTCGCTGGGGCGGCACATGGGACTTTTTGGGTGACTGGCTGTGGCCTGGCGCTAAAGGTGTTAACGGCGATACGCGGGAGACCCTTTTCTTTAACAACTGTTACTGGATATACAATCTCAAAACCGCGGCGAAAATTGCAAATGTTTTAGGCAAAGATGATCTTGCCGCCAAGTATAGGCAGAGAGCGGAGGCAGTTCGCAAGGCTGTACATAAGGAATTTTTCGATCCGGCGGAAAACGGCTATGTGAATAACTTCCAGGCGTATCTTGCCGCCGCCCTGCTGGTCGGGCTGCCTCCGGAGGAGCTTGAAGCCGCGGTGTGGAAGCGCTTCGAGGACGAGATTGTTATCCATCGCAAGGGACACTTCTGGGGAGGAATCACCGGCGGTTATTTCATTGTGAAAAACCTGCTTCAGTTCGACCGCCCGGACCTGATGTACATGATGGCCGGCAAGGAGGATTATCCGAGCTGGGGTGACATGCTGCGCAAAGGAGCAACGACGATATGGGAGGCATGGGACGGCCGCAATTCCCTGCTGCACAGCTCGTACCTGCACATCGGAGCATGGTTCATCGAGGGCCTGGGCGGCATCATACCCGATCCGGCCGGGCCGGGATACAAGCGCTTTATCATCAGGCCGGGTGTGTTGAAAAATCAATCTCTTGATTGGGTCAAGACAAGATTCGAGTCTCCCTACGGATTGATACGAAGCGAGTGGAAGATTAAAAATGGAACGCTCGTATTAAACGTTGCTGTTCCACCCAATACAACCGCGACCGTTTTTCTGCCGACTTCCGATCCGCAATCTATCAAAGAAAGAAATGTTTCTTTGTCAAAAGCTCGCGGAGTCAGGCATCTGCGTGAATACAAAAAAGGCCGTGCCTCCGCAGGACGCCTTACGGCGGTGCTTGAGGTGCAGCCCGGCAATTATACTTTCGAGGCAAATCTGTGATGAAATATCAATATACAAAATATTTATTCAAAGGAGACATCATGGTCAGCAGGATTGTTTTTTTAGTAGCGCTTTTCGCTGTCACATCAGGAATAGGTGTTTGTTTCGGAGACGTTGACGTCGTTGCCGAGCCGTATCTGCTCGATACGGGACTGCTCTCGCGATCGATCTCATTCGAGAATCCCACCGGCGCGCCGGGCCAGGGCGGCAAAGCAGCCAGCAAGCTCGGCGTCGGCAGAAAAGGCTCGCCGGCTATAACACTCAACGCCGGTCAGGAAGTTCAGCTTTGTGACATCGAGGGCCCCGGCACAATCCGGCATATCTGGATGACCACCAGCAACAGCCCGCTTAACCTGCGGAGCCTGGTGATTCGTGCATGTTGGGACGGCCAGGAACATCCGAGCATCGAATGCCCTATCGGCGATTTTATGGGCTTTGCGCACGGCAAAGTCATGCCGTATCACTCAGCGGTGCATTCGTTAGGAAGAAATGCCGGCATGAATATCTGGCTGCCCATGCCGTTCACAAAACGTGCGAAAATTACGCTGACCAACGAAGGCGAAAAGAACGTGCCGCTGTTCTACCAGATCGACTACACAATTAAAGACAAGCACCCGGATGACGTCGGCCGGCTGCACGTGTTGTTTCGCAGGGAGAACCCAACGATATTAAAAGAGGACTTTGTTATGTTGCCGCAGCGAAAAAACAAAGGCCGCTTTATGGGCGCTCTTATCGGCATCCGCAACCTTACTCCGGGACAATGGTGGGGAGAAGGCGAGATAAAGATTTTTATGGATGGGGACAAAGAATTCCCGACCATCTGCGGTACGGGAAGCGAGGATTATGTCGGCCTTTCCTACGGGATGCAGCAGACGCCGTATCTATATAACGGCTGCAATTTGGACGAGAACAGTTTTGTCTCGATGTATCGCTGGCATCTTCCCGACCCGATTGCGTGGCGGAAAGAGTGCCGCATTACAATCCAGCAGATAGCATGGAAGAACGGCCTTGCTGAGACACAGGACGATTGGTCGAGCGCGACATTCTGGTACGAGCCGGTGCCCAGCGCCCCCCTGCCGGAAATGCCCGATGTCACGCTGAGAACGGTCAATATCTGGGCCGGCAAGGAAACTGTGAAACTGTTTAACGGCAAGGACCTCGACGGCTGGGAAACGAGCGGCGACGCCAAATGGGCAGTAGAGAACGGAATGCTCGTCGGAACGCAGGGCGAAAATAACGCTCCCGGTGACTTGTTCACTAAAGAGACTTACAAAGACTTCGTAGCAACCGTCACATACCGGACCGAGTGGCCCTGCAACAGCGGCCTGTGGTTCCGTTACCAATCGCCCCAAAAAGCATATCAGGCAGATGTCCTCGAATACAAGAACCCGGTGGCCTGGTCCGGCACGCTTTACTGTCCCGGCAAGATGTTCCTTGCGATTAACGAGGACCCGAAACTCGTGAACCGTGACGACTGGAACACCATAATAGTGCGGGCAAAAGGCGACCACGTCCAGGTATGGCTTAACGGCCGCAAGACAGCCGATGTGCACGATGACACTACAGATTCGGGCAAGATAGGCTTCCAGGTACACCCCGGCACAGAATTCGGGCCGATGAAGATTATCGTACGCGAATTAACGCTCCGGCCGCTTTGAGCAATCAGCCTGAAGATTCCGCTGAGGCTTCATCCTGGAGATACGTCTTGCCCCTGTAGAACTGAACTACAATACAGAACAATACGCCGGTGACCAGCAGCAAGATGGTGAAAAACCAGTAATAGTTCGGGCCTTTCAATTTTACTGTGCCGTCAGGATTCTGTATGAATCTATTGACAAGTGAGATAAATAGATTGCCCAGTGAAACCGACAAAAGGTTCAACGAAGAAATAAACGATTTCATCGATTTAGGCGCCTGTGTATAGGCAAACTCCAGCGCAGGGATTGAAATCATAACTTCACCGGATGTGATAAACCAGTAAGCAAGCACCTGCCACCAGATAGACGGCTGCACTCCATCCAGAATCCATCTATCAAGTATTGCCGGAATGGCGAAAGATGGTAAAGTTACAAAAAAGCCGATAGCGATTTTTCGAATCGGGGTAAGACGGAAGAATTTATTAATTACAGGATAAATAACGTAAGCAAACAACGGAATGGCAATCAGAATCATGATACAGTTGGCCGCCTGCATCTGGGCGGGAAGGATTTTCCAGTCAACCTGGTGAAGCCCTCCTAATTTACTTAAAAGCGAGCCAAAAAAAGTCTGATCAGATATGTTCCATTTAAGGAATGTAAGGTTCATCTTCTCGGCCTGGTAAATCCATTTGGATGTGGTCTGGTCGAACAGCGACCAAAAAACTGCTACGAAGATAAACAGAAAAAGAGATAAACGGACAATGACTAATATTCCTTCTTTACTGAACAGGTCCTTAAGGAAGGCCTTTCCCTTCGGAGGGATATGAACCATTGATTTACGCCCTACCCAATAAGTTAAGGTAGCCAGAACCATGAAAATGCCGGGTATTCCAAGAGCGTACCTGACGTCCTCATACTTATCGTATATCCATGGAGAAATTGCCATAGAGAAAAATGCGCCTAAATTAACAGCCCAGTAGAACATATTGTATGCTTTGGTAATCAGGTTCTGATTGGACTTTCCGAATTGATCGCCCAGATTTGCAGAGAGACAGGGCTTGATAATCCCCGCCCCCATTGCAATAAGGCCAAGACCAATCATCGTACCGAGGTAGGTCTGATCCAGCGTGATTGCCAAAAAGCCCAGACAGTACACTATCGAAAAAGCTATGATGGTTCGGTATTTACCAAGGAACAAATCGCTGATAAGAGAGCCTATCAGAGGAGTGAAATACACAGCGGCCTTAAAGTAATGCTTCCATTCCATCGCCTGCTCTTCGGACAATTTCGCGGGATTTCCATCCCAATCCATCAGGTTATGGATAAGAAACAGTGCTAAAATCGCGTCGAAAGCATAAAATGCATATCTTTCGGCAGCCTCAGCGACCATAATGTAGGGTGTTGAGGAAGGCCATTTCTTAGTTGGAACAGGTGCTGTCATATATTTGTTTTTATTCATAACCGGGTATAGTACACAGATTGACATTCGAATTCAAAGAAGAAATCGGCAACATTATTATTGATTAGGGTAACGACCAGACAATTCCAAAACCTGCTTGAATAATAAAGTCAGACATGATAACATCCGGCCTCAAGAGATGTGCTTGTGACCCAACAGCAACACAACATTAAATTTGGAGCATGAAGCAATGAAAACATTATTGATTCTTGTTATTGCGTTAACGACAGGTATTCTCCTTTTCGGTTGCGCGCCCAGAGCCAAACAAAATAAGCTCGAAGGATTCATAACATCACACGTCGAAAAAACCAAGCCGCTGGCCAAGCAGCAGAGTCTTGCCTGGTGGGATGCGGCAACTACCGGCCAATCCGAGGATTATGACAGGGCCAGTAATACTACACTGAAAATTCGACAGATTTACAGTAATCCGGAGGAATTCGCATTAATTAAAAGCTGGAAAGAATCCGGACAGGTCAGGGGTATCCTGCTCGCCCGGCAGTTGGACGTGCTGTACAGAAGCTATCTTGGCAACCAGATCGAGCCGGAGATGCTCAAGAAAATCGTGGATTTAAGCACGGAAATCGAAGAGAAATTCAGCACATTCCGGGGCAAAATTCGAGGAGAAAAAGTCACCGACAACGAAATTAAGGAAATCCTGAAAAACCAGACTGATTCAGGCGAGAGAAAGCTGGCGTGGATGGCAAGCAAGCAAGTCGGTACGGCCATTGCAGAAGATATTATCCGGCTTGTAAAACTTCGCAATCAGGCGGCAAAGAATCTGGGCTTCGAGAATTATCATACCATGACCCTCGCTATTGGCGAACAGGATGTAGACGAACTGGACAAGATTTTTACCGAGCTTTATGAGCTTACTAACGCGCCCTTTGCAGCACTGAAAGCCGAGCTTGACAAAAGGCTGGCAACCAACTGCGGCGTCGAAGTCTCAGAGCTCATGCCGTGGCATTACCACGATCCGTTCTTCCAGGAAACACCTATGGTCTATGAGCTTGACCTGGACGTGTATTACAGGGACAAGGACATCAAAGAGCTGGCGGCCGGATTTTACGCCGGGATCGGACTCGATGTCGAATCGGTGCTGGCCAACAGTGACCTGTACGAGCGGGAAGGTAAAAATCCACATGCCTTCTGTACGGATATTGACAGGGAAGGTGACGTACGGATTCTGTGCAATATCAAGAGCAATGAATCATGGATGGAAACAACGCTGCACGAGCTTGGGCATGCTGTGTACGATAAATATCACGATCCCGAGGTACCGTATCTGCTGCGCGAGCCGGCGCATGCGTTTACCACCGAGGCCATAGCAATGTTCTTCGGCCGGCTGAGTCGCAACCCGGTATGGATGCAGCAGATGCTGGACCTTTCGGACGAACAACGCCGCCAGATCGAAAAGGTCAGCGGCAAATACATGCAGCTCAAACAGATCATCTTTGCACGCTGGGCGATGGTTATGTACAACTTCGAAAAGCAGCTCTATGCCGATCCGGACCAGGATTTGAATGCCCTGTGGTGGAAAATGGTCGAGAAATATCAGCTCGTCAAAAGACCCGAAGGCCGGGATGCACCCGACTGGGCCGCCAAGATACACTTCACTGTTGCCCCGTGCTACTACCATAATTATATGCTGGGCGAGCTGCTGGCTTCTCAACTGCATAATCATTTGGTGCATAAGGTGCTAAAGCTCGAATCGGACAAGAATGTCAGTTACGTCGGCCGGAAAAAGGCCGGTGATTTCCTGCGCAAAAAAGTTCTCGAGGTCGGTGATGTCTATCACTGGAATACCATGATAAAACGGGCAACAGGTGAGCCGTTGACGGCAAAATACTTTGTCGGCCAGTTTGTAAACTGACGGCGGTAGTCCTGACAATAAATATTCTTACTAAATGGAACAGGTGAGTTATGGATCCACAAGGACGGTCAATACCCGAAATTACAGTTAAGGCATTCATATTAGGTGTAGTTCTCTCAATTATCCTGGCGGCGGCGAACGCGTACCTGGGCCTGTTCGCGGGTATGACCGTCTCGGCGTCGATCCCGGCGGCAGTTGTCTCGATGGGTATATTGCGACTATGGAGAAAGAGCAACATTTTGGAGAACAATATCGTACAGACGGCGGCCTCGGCGGGAGAATCTTTGGCCGCCGGCGTCATTTTTACGCTGCCGGCACTGGTCATCATGGGCTACTGGGACGGTTTCGGCGGAAAGAACTTCTGGTGGATTACCATCATCTCAGCGTTTGGCGGCTTGTTAGGCGTGCTGTTTACGATCCCGCTTCGACGCTCGCTCATCGTCGAAGGCAAGCTGAAGTTCCCCGAGGGTATCGCGACTGCGGAAGTTCTCGAGACGGGCCAGGAAGGCGGCAAGGGCGTCTGGATGATTGCCCAGGCGGCGATTGTCAGCGGGCTTTTCAAGGTCATAGCAAAAGGTGTCGGCCTTTGGCCCGAGGCCATTGAAGGCGCCAGAGGAATCGGCCGGACGATTATCTACGGCGGCTCGAACCTTAGCCCTGCGCTTCTGTCTGTAGGTTATATTGTCGGACTGAACATCGCTGTGCTGATCTTCTTAGGCGGCGCCGCCAACTGGTATATCGCGATTCCAATCTGTGCTGCTTTGACTGATAATGCAGCGGACGTCGGAGCCGTAGACAGGGCTTACAGCATCTGGTCCTCTCAGACGCGATACATCGGCGTCGGGGCCATGCTCATCGGCGGCCTGTGGACAATCTTTAAGCTGCGAAGCTCGCTTTTGAGCGGAATCAAGAGCGGCCTGCAGGCTTATCGTCAGCTCACCGTCGAAAAAGTCGAGATCAAGCGAACAGAAAAAGATATGTCGATGAAATGGGTGCTTATGTTGATCGTCGGCTCGATTGTCCCGTTGTTTTTAGTCTATCAGGTCTTTGTAGCCGATGTTTCAATCTCGCTGCCGATGGCGGTCGTGATGCTCATCGCGGGCTTTCTGTTCTCCGCGGTGGCCGGCTATATGGCGGGTCTGGTCGGCTCATCAAACAATCCCATCTCCGGAATTACCATCGCAACAATCGTCGTCTCTTCCCTTTTACTGGTCGTGCTCATGGGCAAGGGTGCAGAAAACGGCCCGGCGGCGGCGATTATAATCGGCAGCGTTGTCTGCTGTGCAGCGGCCATTGCCGGCGACAACATGCAGGACCTCAAGGCCGGCCAGCTCGTGGGCGCCACACCCTGGAAGCAGCAGGTTATGCAGATCGTCGGCACGCTCTCCGGCGCGGCCGTCATGGCGCCCGTGCTCATGCTGCTATACAAAGCTTACGGCTTCAAGGGCATGCCCGACGCCGGTCCGGATGCCCTCATAGCGGTCCAGGCAAATCTGATGGCCTCCGTTTCGCAGGGTGTCTTCAAGGGCGAAATGCCATGGACCCTGGCCTTTATCGGCATGGGCGTCGGAGCGGCGATTATCGCTGCCGATATCGTGCTGGAGAAAAGAAAAAGCACGTTTCGCATGCCGGTTCTCGCTGTGGCCATCGGGATATATCTGCCGCTGGAATTAGCAGTGCCGATCTTTGCCGGCGGCATCATAAGCTGGGCGGCCAAGAGATTTCAAAAGCGATGGAATACGCCTTCCGAGCAGACCGAGCGGTCCAACCGCAACGGCCTGTTGTTCGCTTCCGGCCTGATTACGGGTGAAGCACTTATGGGCATTCTGCTGGCGGTTCCCATTGTCATTCTCAAACAATATTTCGAAACCGACTTGCCGATAATCAAACATTTCTTTGGTAAAACGATGCCCTACGGCGGCTGGCTCGGCGTCATTCTTCTGATAGGCGTCGCCTTCTGGCTCTACAAAATTGCTCGCGGCAAGACAAACGACAGCTAAAGAAGCTCGCCGATAAGCCGGGCCGCCTTTTGAGCGCCTTGTACAGCAATTGGCGGATAATCCACATTTTTGCCAAGATTGGCAATGACCTTCTCAGCAAGAATCTCGGGAGTCGTTTGTGAATAAATCATTTTGATGCCGGCCTTATGTCTTGCCAATCTTTGTGCGACGTGAATCTGCTGCTCGCAGTGATTCGCCAGCGGAAAATACAGGAACGGCCGTCTCAGCGCGGTCAATTCAAGCGTTGCCGTGCCGCCTGCCTGAACAATTACCAAATCACTCGCTGCAAAGTGCTCATAAAGGGCGGGAACATATCCTTTTAATACGATTCCATCAGGAACTTGCACGGAATCGACAGAAAGACGGGGGCCGCATACCATAACCATGTGCAGGTCGGAAACTTTCTGCTTGATAATAGGGTACGCCTGTGCACAGAGTTCCAGCAGGTCCTTGCCGACGGCGGTTCCTCCTATGGAGCAAACAACCAGCGGCTCTTTGCCGTACCCTAAATTCTCGCGTATCCTGCTCTTGTCAGCGTATTCTGCCGGATCAAACGGCAGAATGTATCCTGTGAACTTATAGTATTTCCTTGCGTGCTCCCTGCGGTTAGGCAGAAGAAAGCCAAGACCTTTATCGGGAACATCTTCCAGCTCACCAGCGAAAAGAGCCAAATTTTTCCGGAGTGAGAACAACCTGCGATCCATCCATGTCCATATCCGGTTCGAGGCAGAGACTTCAAGCTTCTCAAAAGGATTCTTAGTTACTGAATCCATTCCAAGAAAATCATAAATCATTACAAAGGGAGCTTGTAATAAGATGTATTTCATCGCTAAGGCAACGGCCAATTCATAGGTCTCGTCACCAATTACAAGATCGAAATGTTCCTTACCGATAACCTGTTTTATGACTTTTACATTGCGAAAGAACTGCCCTCTTACTTTACGCCCATACTTCAATATATTCATACCGAAGCCACGAGCAGCTTTTTCAGCGGACACATTGACATCACCGTAAACTTCTGCTTCCGGCAGTAGTTTCTCGCCGGCCTTTTTTAGCGGGATTGTTGCAGGATGAGCGGCCAACCATAACAACTCAACTTCGGGACACTTTTTACGGAGCTGCTGGACAATCGCAAGGTCCCTGGTGACATGTCCCAGGCCGATTGAGCCGCTTACATATAGGATTCTCTTTTTTGCCACTTCGATGTGTTCCAGCAGCTTGATTTCATATTCGAAAGGTCAATACATCGGGACATCTAACATTATCTTTGTGAAATCGCCTTGAAGGCTTCCGCCGCTCCAATAAAGGCGTCCCTGTCACCGGTGCCCGGCGTTTCAACGAGGCGCAGATTCTCCTCATCAGCCCAGGTAGGATCGATCAGGTATTCTTTCATCACCGCCCGGACATCGGATGCAAGTTTAAGCTCGCCCCATAATACTTCACGAGCAACGGTTCCTTTCCAGGCAATCAAAGGCAAATTGAGAAGACTTTGAATGTTAGCAAGAAATATTCCCATACCGCGGACAACCCTGACGTAAAAATCCCTTGCCCAGATTTTTGCCTGATCGGAATATTCCCCAAGGTAGGCCTGATTGAGGAAAACAGGAGCACGAATTTGACCTTCGGCCTGACCAAATGTGATATTTAATTCGTCCGGCAGACCCAGAGCATCGGCCTCTGCAATTATACGGCGTTCCATTGAAGCACCCCCGATTACTGCCTCTGCATGCCCTCTTTTGCCGCAACCGCACAAAGGAGCAAAAGGCGACGGTTCAATGACCATATGACCACCTTCGGCAACGGACAGGATTTTACCGTCGCTCCAAATCCTCAGCCCGATACCGGTGCTCCACGTTATGCCCATGAAATAGGACGGCTTACCGAGTAACGTTGCCATTCCTGTCACTGCGGCTTCCATATCGTTAAAAACGAAGGATTCAAGCTCTACTTCTTTCGAATAACTTTCAGTCTCTTGTTTTAGGTCAATATCATCTAAAAAATGAGCATTAGGTGAGTTTATCATTAACCTGTGGTCTTCAATCACTCCGGCTGCAGAATAAGCAACGCCTTTAATTTTACCCCCGTCTATACCATCAGTTACAAACTGCATAAGAGAATCGAGATCCGGGATGGCTTCCTTTTTCACCTTTATAATGTCGGTATCTTTTATCTTTTCGCTAATAACCGTTCTAATCTGTTCGACGTCTTTCGCTTTAATCTTCTCAACAATGCTGCTGTCGATATCGACTTTACGGAAACCGTCGCCGCCAATATCTATCACCCGAATATAATCAGTCATTTTCTTGTCCTTTCGTCTCTTTCACCGGAGACATTGCCAGAGTCAATTTCGTGATTTCTAAACTCTTTTTCATCTGCCGTCTCATCCACTTTATTTGCGGAAACATAAGCTACGATATTACAATCCTTTGGCCGCCAGGTCACGTATTTTCTTCAGACTCTCGCTGAATTGCTCCTGTGCCCTTTCCAGATACATATTTACCTCGTCGATATATCCATCTGCCGATGCCGACCAGACGCGGTTGAGATAGCGTTCGCCGGCAGCAAAGCCGCTCATAATCTCGCCGTACGCGGCAAGACCGTAACGATGAGCGATGCTTTGACGTGCATCCACGAACATTTCAAGGTCATCGATAAATAATTCATCAATCCGGTAACGCATATCGTAGGTATTAATCGACTGCTTTTCAGCATTGAGCTTGCTGATATTGGCTGCGATTCTTTCAAGGCTGCTATCGACAGTTTCAATCTTCGCAGCGACATGATGCTCTGTTTTACTTTTGAGTGTATGTTCTTTCCTGATAAGTACAATCCCGGCAACACCAAGTCCTAACGCAGGTATATACCATAACCATTCGACAGCATTTTCATCGAGAACCGAAGCCAATGCCGCAGCAAGAAAACCAACCGTAACCATCAAAAAGCCAATCGTTTTCATAATATATCCTTATCCCCCCCTCATTCCCGCAATAATGTAGTAGATGGCAAAACCAACGCCGACAATTCCTTCGCCTATTATTAATCCTGCTGCGATGGGAATACCGACCTGCTCGCTGAAGTGTCGCCCCTTTATTTTATCGCTGACAATCCGCAGAATTGTGCCGATTGTATATGTCAGGACAATGCTGAACGGCAGATAAAATCCGAGACCGACCTGAATCCCCAGGCCGCCTATACCTGTCGTGCTCAGCAGAGCACCGAGTCCGGCGCCGGCCAGATACTTGAATACAGGGACGTTACCTTCAAGAATTCCCTTCATCATACTCGCCAGCACCGTGCCCTGCGGCGCCGGGAGTTTTTCGCTGCCGAGGCCGTATGCCTTATGGAGCACAAACAAAAGGCCTATCATCAGAACCGGCCCGAGCCACGTGGCGGCGAATTGACCTATCTGCTGCTTTCTGGGAATTGCACCAACCAGATAACCGGTTTTCAAATCGAGCATCAGGTCCGTCGCCTGGGACATCGCCATACATGTGGCGGCACCGACCATTACCGAGGATATAATGGCCGCTTTATCACCGAGACCTCTGGTAATAACGATGAGAATCGTCACGGCAATCAAGGTCATTCCGCTCATCGGCGACCAGTTTGTCCTGCCGATACATTCCGAGAGAATCACGCCGGCCATCCATATCCAAATCGTGCCCAGCACAGCCATGATTACACCCCTGACGATGCCCATCTGTTCAACCGACGATACAGCAACAGCACACAAAACGATAACCGCCCCGATTATGCCGATATAGAGCAACCTGATCGGCATTTCATCCTTCGACATTGCGGCACCGGTTTTGGCCGCTGACTGCATGCTGCGAATCGCACTAACGATTAGAGGTAAAGCCAAAGCAATCCCGGTCAACGCCCCGCCGACCAGCATGCCGATACCGACCGGTCTGAACAGAGAAATCCTCAGATAACCCGGCATTGACTGTCCGAGTGTTTCCAGTTGCTCCGGTGACGGCAGCAATCCCCTCTGCGCCAGAATCGGCGCCAGGACCCAATAACAGGCATAGCCGCCTATGACAAAACAAAGCCCGCCTTTGCCGGCGATAAATGCGATACCAATAGTCAGCAATGAAACGAACCAGACGCCGTTCATGTAATCCGGCATACCAATATACTGCCCTAAAGCCCAGTTCTCGAAACCTGTCAAATTGCTGATGAAACTGACTGTGCCGCTGAGACCAACGCCAATCATAAGGAGTATTGCTTTGTGGACACCGGCACCGGGCGATTTCAGGACGGTCGCAACTGCCACGCCGCCCGGATACGTCAGACGTTCGAAATCAATCATCTGCTTGCGAAGCGGAATAATAAAAGCGATACCCAGAATGCCGCCGGCAATGCAGGAAAATACCATCAGGTATGGATTAAAATCCGTCTCGCCCATAATAAACAACGCCGGCACAGAAAACATAACTCCCGCCGAGGCACCGTTTACACTGCTGGCGACCGTTTGGCTGATGTTGTTTTCAATAATGCTGTTTCGGCGAAGAATTCCCCTCAAGACGCCGAAGCCCAGGATGGCAGCCAATTCCGAGCCTTCGTGTGAAAAACCCAGAATAAGACAGGCATAACCCATACTAATCGTAATGAGCACACCGAGTATATAGCCGACGACAAGCGCCGTAAATGTTAATTCCGGATAAGGGCCTCTGCGGATAATCCTTTCTCCGCCTTCTTTACTCATGGTCACTATTGGCTCCCCTTTAAGCAGAAGTACATATCATTAGTATGAAATAATAGAAGTTACCTTATATTCGGCTATTTTTCTTATTCCCTGCAGCTCCGTAAGCTCTATAAGAAATGCAATGCCCGCAACTGTTCCTCCAATTTTTTCGATGAGCTTGCAGGCAGCAGCCATTGTCCCTCCCGTCGCCAACAGATCATCTACCATTAAAACTTTACCACCACCCTCTACAGCATCACGATGTACTTCCAAAGTATCCGTGCCGTATTCCAGATCGTAGGTTATGCTCTCAGTCTGCCAGGGCAGCTTGCCTTTTTTGCGTATGGGTATAAAACCGGCACTGAGTTTTTCTGCTACTGCGGATCCGAATATAAAACCTCTGGCCTCCACAGCAGCGACATATTCGATACCCGCATCTGTAAAATCTGCGCATAGTGCATCTATTGCTGCTGCAAAAGCCTTCGGATTTAGCAATAACGGCGTGATGTCACGAAATAAAATCCCCTCTTTAGGCCAATCGGGTATGTCGCGAATATATCTTTTCAGGTCAATTCCTTCATCCTTCATTAGCTTACCTTCCATGGTTGAAGTCGACATTAAAATCGTCAAATAAACAGACTTATCACTAACAATTGCTATATTGTTATTAAATCACAGATGAAATGCAAGTTTATTTGAAGTGATATTCGAGGTTATTCTTCGTTCATGTATTCGTACAGGTTGGTCAGTGCATCACGCCGAATCTGGCGAATCCTCTCCCGCGTGAGCCCCATTTTTTTGCCGATCTCTTTGAGCGACATCGGCTTTTTCGCGTCGAGCCCGTAATGTAACCTCAAGACATCCGCTTCTCTCGGGTCGATTTCGTTGAGCAATCTCAAAGCTTTCAGCTTTTCTTCAACGGCGATCAGCGCATCTTCCGGCCTGGCACCGCTCGGGTCCTCTAAAATCGCTTCAAGCATCTGGTCCTCATCCGTATCATCGCTGTTAATACTGGATTCTCCTGTAGAGCTGAGAACCTCGACGATACGATGAATCACTTTTGCCTTCTTTAGGGGTACCTGCATAATTTCAGCCATTTCTTCAATTGTTGGAGTTCTTCCGAGTGTGCTTTCCAGCTCCGAAGCAGTATGCCGCCACTGATTTATCAATGCCACCATATAGGTGGGAATATGCACCGGCTGAACATTTTCCAGCAGTGCCCGCTTGATGCTTTGTTTTATCCACCATGCAGCATAGGTGCTGAAACGAACACCCCGCTCCGGATCAAAGTAATCGACAGCTCTAATAAGCCCAAGATTGCCCTCTTCGATCAGGTCACCAAGACTCATGCCCCGGTCGCCATATTTCTTCGCTATGTTGACGACCAGCCTGAGGTTGCTTCGTACTAATTGCTCTCTGGCCCACTGGTCGCTCTCCTCAACGATCAGTTTGCCCAAAGCATGTTCCTGATCCATTGTCAGTAATGACGCGGCGTCTATCTCTTTGAGATATTCTTTTATAGTAATGTCAAATGCGATAGCTCACTCCCGCCCAGCCGAAAAGTCTCTCGACTCCAGCCATCTGGGCTTTCCTATTTTCGATCGCCGATTGCCGAGTTCCGATTTCAAAATCGAAAATCATAAATCGTAAATCGTAAATTGCGACTCACCTCCTTAAGTTATAGGACGATTGCCTCCCTGACAGATAAATCTATATGAGGTATCGGTCAAATAGTCCTGCGGATTTACCACTTTAGGAATTTTTCCTACTCTTAGACAGCTTCGTAGTACATTTATTCGCCCTGAACTCGATTGAGGTGGGAATAAAAGTAAGGGCCTATATCGAATAAAATCGATATAGACCCTGAAGTGATAAAAATTTGTGGCTTCAATTGCTACATAAAATCCAGCTTACAGTTCCGGTTCCGGGGCGGGCTTAGTCAACCGGATATCATCGATATACATCTTGCCTTTACCGCCGGGAACCGACGTATTGCCCTGGGTGCCGAGGCCAATCGCTATTCTGTCAACGCTGGTCAGAGTTATTCCCAGATCGGCCAGATCCTGCAGCGGAATAATCCATTCGGTCCACTCATTAATCTGTGACGCTGCCGTATCGTCATGAACTAATACAGCAGGTGACCCAGCAGCATTAGAAACCGCCACGTAAAGCGGCTCTATATCGTTGCTCTCTATACCGATGTCCTGGTTCGCCCACTGCCCGGAGACATTGCCGGTAGTCGTAACATTGCTTAATACTGCCTGACAGGTCAGATCGGCGTCATGACTTGTTACCACCAAACCGATATAGGCGTTTGTAGCCATCTGAAGGGGTTCCGACAATCCCACCTTCTGCCATGACATACCATCGGCGGAACTGTATGCTGAGAAGTTGCCTGCTATGTCACGTTCTATCTTCACCCAGTACGGAGCGGCGAGATCAGCGGTTGTATCGGCTGCACTGGCACCGCCTGTTTCCGGGCGTCGCTGGAAAGACACGCCTGCATTAGCACTTACAATCATCATCGCGTGTTTCGAGTCCGCATTAAGCGTCTCACGTATCATTACACCGGCCTTGGCCCAGTCATGAGTATCACCAACGCTTTCGACTTTGGCGACAATTGAGCCTGTCCCGGAAAGCGTTTTATATGCGTAGTGGAACTCATCATGGTAAGGCCCATCCGTAGGTCCGACGTCCCAGATATCTGCGCCGGAGCCGGTCATCGTGTATGTACCTACCGGGCCCTCAGCGAAGCTACCGACGGACGGAGAATTGCCTCTGAACCACAGCGACAGATTTGCAACGCCTCCCTCAGTCCAGTCTCGCTGGTTTGTCAGCGTATACTCCACTTCCGAATATTTGGCAAAGCCCTGCTTGTTATTGTCGAATGCAATCGGCATAGACTGGTTTCCGCCGTGAACAATAGTCTCCTCAGTAAATGAGGTAGTTGATTCATCGCCGACTGCAGAGCCTGTTCCGTTACCTGCAAAGTAATCAGGAGTACCCTGAGCGCCGTAACCAAGTCCATCATGCCATGAAACCCATATCTGGTTTTCATTAGCATCGTAAATCTCGAAATCGTCTATGACAAAGTAATCGCCCGTCTTAAAGCTCCAGACATTGCCTTCCCACGGACTTTCGGGATTGACATCGTTTACCTCATCTATGCGCCAGTAGTATGTTGTATTTATGTCAAGTTTACCGGGATCGTAGCTCTCTTCGCCAAGGGCTTTTGGCCCCTTGTATTCTGGCGATGCTTTTGTGGCATTGGCCACGGCATCGGCATCGGTGCCAAAGTACACCTCATGCGAGGCGGCGACGCCACCTGCTTCCCAGCCGAGAATCACGGACGGCTTGACATCCACAGCGCCGTCTTCAGGATTCGGGCCGCTGACGGCTCCTACGGTTGTGAAACTCCAGACTTGGCCTTTATGAGTTTCAAGGCCATCGGTCTCATCAACACGCCAGTAGTATGTCTTGGCCATTTGAAGAGGGCCGGGACGGTAAGTCGTAGTGCCGTTAGGGGTGCCTGTGGCGTTTTGTGCTTCGTCAGGATCTTCGCTGAACACTACGAAGTGCAATTTCGCGCCGGAACCTGCCGTCCATTTAAGTGTTACATTAAGATCGACGAACTCGGCATTATCAGCAGGATCGGGGAAATATGCTGTCTTGGGTGGGACCATGAAGCTCCATACGGGGCCTTTCCACGGACTGTTCGGATCGGCGTCATTAACCTCATCGATTCGCCAGTAGTAAGTCGTGCCGTTAACAAGACCGTCAGGATAAGCATACCCGAAAAAGCCGGCGATATAAAACTCTGTACCCAAGGGCAGGTTGCCACGGAACACATCTGAGTCCGGAGTGGCCTCATTCACATCATCGTAGTTTTCTCCAATATAAACATCATGTGAGACGGCAAAATCTCCCGGACGCCAGCTCATCGTCACCCACGTGTCCGGATGTATGGAGCCGTCTTCCGGGGTAGGAGAAATAGCCTTCGCAATACCTGTGCCGAACATAATTGTTTTAATATCACTTTCAGTCAGTGCCTCATTATAAACGCGAGCGTCATCGACAATTCCCGTGAAAAACTGTGCTGCTGCTGCATGTCTTCCCAGTTTCAGGGTATTACCCTCGTTGTTCGGAGGTCCTGATGGAGCGCTGTTATTCGTGATCATGACACCATCTCTGTACGCGATAAAATTTTCTCCGTCATATGTCGCAGCCAGGTGATACCATGTATCGGCCTCTAAAGGCTCGTATTTGGCGGCATACCATGTTCCTCCTACGTTCATGGCGGCCGACCCCCGGAAGGTTGCATCACTGTGGTTCCAATTGAACTGATAATTCTGCTCACGATGGACTGGTCCGCTTGGTGAGTCTCCCGAAGGAGCGGCAGGGCTTTTAACCCAGGCGGCAAGAGTCCAATTAGCCAGATTCTCTGAATAACCTGTGTCAACGTGGTCGTCGCCGTCAAATTCCAGCGCGCCTCCAAGAAAGCCTTCCACCCATTCAGGATCTCCCTGGAATTGACCGTCATTGCCGTTACCGCTTGAGTCGAAAGCGGTGGTACCGGAACCCTCATCGAGCCTCCACCAGCCGACGAGATCCGCCTTGACAACAGTTGTGAAGGCCAATCCCAGCACAAAACAAATGCAGACTAATTGGATCAATTTTCTACTCATCATAATTCTCCTTCAAAAATAGATAAGATTACAGTGCTTTAGTCACACACCAAAACACCTCTTAATTTTCAGTACAACGACTTATAAAACACACATCTTTACTAAATTTTATGCCTTTTAGGGACAATACAGTTACGGTTTGACACCACTTCCTTCCTTCAAATGCCAATATGGGCAGCTATTATCGTAAAACTAAAACACCATCAGCCCACAGCTGTTAGCTATTCATTTTATACCAGAATGATAGTCCGTCAGTCAAGAGAAATCTCTTCATTCTGTATCAGTGAAAGAAAAGCTGAGGCCTATACCGAATCGAATCGATATAGGCCCCAATGTGATACAAATCAATAGCTTCAATTGCTACGCAAAATCCAGCTTATGGTTCCAGCTCTGGTTCTGGTTCCGGAGCCGGCTTAGTCAGCCGGATATCATCGATATACAACGTACCTTTACCACCTGGGACTGTCATGTTGTCTTTGGTTCCAAGGCCGATTGCAATCCTATCGACGTCAGTAAGAACTATACCCTGACCGGCAAAAGCCTGAAGCGGAATTATCCACTCGGTCCAGACGTCAATGGTCGCTGCAGCAGGATCATCGTGGACAACAACTGCCGGAGTCCCCGTTTTGTTGGATAGGGCCACATACAGCGGCTCGGCATCATTGCTGGCTATACCGATGTCCTGATTGGTCCACTGACCGGTTACATTACCAGTAGTCGTGACGTTTGAGAACACCGCCTGACATGTCAAAGTAGCATCGTGAGCAGTCAACGCCAAACCGATATATGCATTCGCGCCCATCTGGATGTTCTCTGTGCCCAGCATCGTCCATGTGGAACCGTTAGCCGAGATTGATCCCGTAAAGTTTCCGGCCAAATCACGCTCGATTTTTACCCAGTATGGTGCAACAATCGCGGCATCGTCTGTATTCAAGCTGGTCGCACCCGTACCAGGACGTCGCTGGAAGGAAGCACCAGAACCAGGCGTTATAACCATCATCGCATGCGACGAATCAGGATTAAGCGTCTCACGAATCATCACGCCGGCTTTGGCCCAGACGTTTGTGTTATCGATACTCTGGATCCTGGCGGTCATCGATCCGGCGCCGCTTAGCATCTTATATGCAAAATGGAACTCATCGGCTTCCACGCCGTTAACCGCCCAGATGTCCGCGCCGGAACCAGTCATAGTGTAAGTACCGACCGGGCCTTCGACAAAGCTGCCGACCGATGCCGGATAGCCTCTGAACCACAGCGACAAATTCGAAACGCCTTCCTCAGTAAAGTCACGTGGGAAATCCAGCGTCTTTTCTGTCTCGGAATACTTCGCCGAGCCCTGCTTATTGTTGTCATAGTTGACCAGTAATGATTTGCTGCCACCATTGACAATGGTCTCTTCCATATAGGAAGGACTGCTTTCGTCGCCTACTGCCGCACCTGTACCATTCCCGGCAAAGAAGTTCGCGGTTCCGGGTGCGCCATAGCCGACACCATCAAGCCAAAACTCCCATATCGGTTTGTCTACGTCATAGTCCTCGAAGTCGTCCACGATAAGGAAGTCGGCTGTTGTAAAGCTCCAGACGCTGCCTACCCACGGGCTGTCGGGATTGAGAGCGTTAACTTCGTCGATTCTCCAATAGAACGTGCTCTCCCAGGGTAGTTCCCCAGGCTCATAGCTCTCGTCACCAAGAACTTTGCTGCCCTTGTATTCCGGTGACGCTTTAGTAGCGTTGGCTACAGCGGCCTCATCGGTGCCAAAGTAAACTTCGTGCGACGCAGCCTGTAATCCCGGCTTCCACTGTAGAACAGGAATCTGTGTCACACCAGTCGCCTTATTGGAAGGCTTGGCGCCAAAAGCACTCATTGGCTCAAATGGCGACAGATTCGAGCCGGGAATGGTTGTGATATCCGGAATGCCGGGGCCTTGCCAGGCCACATGACAATGGTCGCCACCTTCGTTTTCTTTCCAGATTGCCATGATGTAGTATTTCTCGCGAGCTATAAGCGGTATGGGCTCCGACATCTGTGAGGCGTATTTGGTCCATTCATTGAGATTGGTCCAGCCGCCGGTTGCAGTCGGGGAGTCTTTGACATAAGCAATCATTTGGGCATTGCTCGAGTCGTCATCTGTGCTGAGCCATAACTCACCCTGGTCGTCAGTTGCAAGCCAGAACGTATAATCACCCGTGGCCGGTGCGTATACCCAACCCTCAATCCGTGCTCCATAGTAGCTAAGATCAGCTCCGTCCCACAGTAAACTGTCAACCGTCTCGGTAATATCCGGATTATTCGGGTACTTCGGACTGCTCTTGAGTGTGTTTATATCGGTAGTTTGGATGTTCTCCCACCTGCTCATAACAGCCGTTCCCAAACCGGGCATAGTCGTTGTAAAGCTCCAGACTTCACCTCTAAGTGTGGTTGGGGGATTGAATTCATCAACACGCCAGTAGTAAGTCGTATCGTACTCAAGTGGACCCGGATTGAAAGTTGTAGAAGGACTCGGAGGCGCTCCGGCCCCGCTGTTTACATCGTCAAAATCCTCGCCAAAATAGACATTATGCAGTTTCGAACCGTAACCTGCCGACCAGCTTAGGATTGCATCTACTGCAACAAAATTTTGACCATCCGCAGGTAACGGAGCATAGGCTATTGTCGGCGGGACTGTAAAACTCCAGACTTTCCCTGTATTTATGGTACCATCGGCTTGAATTTCATCAATCCGCCAGTAGTAGGTTGTGCCGTTAACAAGTCCATCCGGATAAGGATTTCCGGCAAAGCCCACAATAAAATATGTATCAGGGATGTTGCCCCGGAACGTATCACCTGTTCCGGCCTCCACATCAGCTTCACTTTCACCGAAATATACATCATGCGAGATGGCCTTATCACCGGGATTCCAGCTCAAACTGGCCCATGTTTCCGGATATATAGCACCATTAGCAGGATTCGGTGACGTGGCTATAACGGGAAGTTTAACATTAACATTGTCAAATGTGTATGTGCGTAATTCACCCGCTGCGTGAGACGTTACGCACAAACCGATGTAAACCTGTTCAGGCATAGGAAGATTTAGCGGATTGGTCATAGCGCCATCAGGCGATGTGTCCGTGAATAGCTCCCAATTAACACCATCGTCGCCGTGATAAGCTGTAATCATATCGCCCTCGCGGACCAGCCTGACCCAGTGAGGAGGTGATGCCGTAATATCACCATGAAAGCTGACTGAGCTTCCGCCGGTGCTTGGTCGGCCCTGGTTGGCTATGCCGCCACCATCGCTATCGGTTATTACTGCCATTACGTGTTTGGAATTGGCTTCCAGCGTTTCGCGAATCATCACGCCTCCCTTGGCCCAGGTATTCGAGCCTGTGCCGTTGTCGACTACGTGGGCGCTTATCTCACCGTCGCCGATTAACGGCACATAGGCATAATGGAAGGCATCCGAGGTGCCCCAGATGTCTGCCCCATCGCCAATAACCGTCCAGGTGCCGTTGCTCTCATCGGCACTACCGCCGGTTGTGTTGATGTCCTCGCTTTGCCATCCGGCCGGCAGCGCGGCCGAAGCATTGCCGATCAGGCCCAGTAACAAGGCGAGAGATACCATTATTGTTAATTTTCTACACATGATAAACCTCCTTCATAATTAATAAATCTTAAAAACCGATATAAATTCTTTTTTACAATATCAACCAGTACATTATTCCATGAAAATTTTATGCCGTTTTATCTTAATTTTGTCACTACCATACGATTGTCACCATATTATAAACTTTCTCGAAAATCATATATATCTCTCTGTAATCAAGTGCCATCTGAGGAACTACAAGTAACTCTTTTTCTCACCCGGAGATTTCAAATAGGCCTAAACAACAACGTGCTTGAGAGCAAATCTTTGTTTATAATCGAATGAGGTGAAATGTACGGTAATTCGATGACACGTATTACCAAAGATTTCCCATTTAAACGGTTATAGAATATGATTTTTACATACGACTCCAATAACCTTACTACATTCACCTTGATCAGCCATTATATTTTACACAGTAATGATATTATACTGCATTTACGTCAAAAATACATGGGGATATTAGGAAAAAAACAATTAAGTCCGTCTTTTTTGGTCTATACGTAGAAATATTTAAATCGTAACCTCCGGCATTACACCGGCCTATATAGAATAATAGGATCAACGAAATTTTTACGATATAACACTCTTAAACAGGTATTTTCGGCTTATCATGGCAGAATTAGAAGAATGGATAGGTCTCAAGTGGGTAAAGAAGAATCGTTTCTGTGAATATTTAATGACCAGCAAGAGAAAAAAAAGAAAGATTTTTTGAAATTTATGACATATGACCCGCGACTAATCCACAAAAGAGACAAAGAACAGGCTCAAAGAAGCTCTTCTCAGTGCTAATTATTGTATTGGCAAAGTCTTGAATTACAGCAATAATAATGTCAAATAGAGTAGAACGAATTAAAGAGATTAAAGTTGAAAGGAGTGGAAAATGAGGAACCATTATATAGCGAAAGCTTCTTTGGCATGCTCACTGTGCGTGGCCATGCTGCTGGCAGGCTGCCTCAACATCGGCTGTTGCTTCATGCAGGCAAAATACGAACGAATAGTTCAGTTATCAGCCCCTCTGTCGCCCGAATCAACATTCGAAGCCCAGACCCACAATGGCTCAATCACAATCAATGGCTCCGATGTTACCGAATGTAGTCTGACCGCCACAATTATTACACGAGCGGCAACAGAAGAAGAAGCCATGGAACTCTCGGATCAAGTCGACGTCACACTCGTGCCCTCCGGGAACCGGCTTACCGTTAAAATCGATAAGCCGACTAACCTGATTAATAAATCCGTGAGTGTAAGCCTTGATGTTGAAGTGCCAAATCAGACGGATATGCAACTTGTTACCCATAACGGCGCTGTTAAAATTACTGATATTAACGGACGGCTTAATGCTACAACACATAATGGAAAGGTAACAACCGAGAATGTTGCCGGCACCACTACGCTTAAAACACATAATGGTTCTGTTACCTGCAACGGAATTTCAGGTGATTCGCAAATGACCTCACATAACGGCAGCGTAAAGGCGTTTTACGCGGGTTCCGCATCTTCAACCTGTGACATATCAATGACCACCCACAATGGTAGCATAGAATTAGCTACTCCACCTGATTACTCCGCCCAGGTTAAAGCTTCGACTAATAATGGCTCAATTAATACAGACCTGCCTATAACAGTGACCGGAAAAGTCAGCAAGAGCAAATTAACAGGCACGATAGGGTCAGGTGAGGGCCGACTTCAACTTGAGACCTACAATGGCTCAATAAGAATAAGATGAGGCCAAAGTATAATCGAGAGGACTGAAAATGAATAAGCGTTATAAGGCTATAAGCTGCTGTCTGTGCATGCTTGTAATTATTACCGGCTGCGATATCCAAATAGGCGGCTGGGGGCAGGCCAAATACGAGAGAACTGTTCAACAGCAGGCGCCCCTTAGTCCCGGCTCGAAACTATATGCCGAAACCAGTTCCGGTTCTATTACAATCACCGGCGGCGATGTCACTGAGTGCAGCGTCATAGCCGAAATATGCGGAAGGGCCCCCACCGAAGAAGAAGCACAGCTATTAGCCGAGCAGGTAAAGATAGATCTCGAAACAGTCGGCGATACTTTAACCGTAAAGGCCGATAAACCGCCGAGCAGGAACAAGCGCTCAGTAAGCATCAGTTACGATATAACCATCCCGAAACAAACGAACATCGAATGTGCCAGCTCATACGGTGCGATTGAGATTGTCAATATCAAAGGGCAAACATCCGGTAAAACTTCCAGCGGCTCAATTGAAGCGAAAAATATCGAAGGCCCGACCAATCTGGACACATCTTATGGCTCGGTCAACTGCAAAAACATTACCGGCAGCAGCATTACAGTTAAATCCAGCAGCGGCTCGATTACCGCTGAGATTATAAAAGGCCCTGCGCAATTAACGACATCCTACGGCTCGATAACCTGCACGGACATGTCGGACGGAGATTTAAAACTTAAAACCAGCAGCGGAAAAATCAGGCTCTCAAATGCCTCATTCAGCGATTGTGATGCGCACACATCCTATGGCTCTATCGTATCCGAGGAGCTTGAAGGCAGGTCAATCAAATTACACTCCGGCAGCGGTGGCATCAATGTGACAGATTCTTCCGCTGATACGACCTACCTGTCCACATCTTACGGACGTATAACCTGCCGGCAGATTACAACAAACGAAATTACCGCCAAATCCGGCAGCGGCAATCTTGATATCACATGTTCGGATTCTACGCCGGTTGAAATCGTTGCTGACTTAGTCACTTCCTACGGCAGCATTGACTTTACCGCACCGCAAAACTTCACCGGTCAGGTTGACATGTCAACCAGCTACGGCTCAATACGAACCAACCGGCCAATAACAATAAGCGGCCAAATCAACAAAAAGAAACTGCAAGGAACAATAGGTGAAGGAAACGGAAAGCTGCACTTGCAAACCAGCAGCGGCTCGATAAACCTGCAATAGCAGAAAATACAGTGATTTAAGAACCTTCAGTAGCACCCTCGAACATGTTTCGGGGGTGTTTTTATTTTCAAAATCGGATATAATTGTCAACCAAGTTTAATTTGGAGATCATATTATGAAAAATATATCAGGACTACACTTATACTTTTTCGCTCTGATTATACTTGTCTGTACAGTCAACGCATCCGAGTCTATCCTGGTACCGCAAATTGATGGTGAGTGGTGGCAGGTTGCGGGCAATCCAATGGACCATAAATACGCCACCGAAAGACAGGAACCGGTCGATTTTGCCGTCTGGCAGGCTACGGATGGGACATGGCAGCTATGGTCATGCATTCGCAATACAAGTGCCGGTGGCAAAGATGGCAGCACTCGATTCTTTTACCGCTGGGAAGGGCAAAATCTTACAGATACCAATTGGAAACCTATGGGCATCGCCATGGAAGCGGATGCTTCTTTCGGTGAAACACCGGGTGGACTCCAGGCGCCTCATGTAATAAAAATAAGCGACACATACCACATGTTCTACGGTGACTGGGTTAACATTTGTCACGCCAAGAGCAAAGACGGCAAGAATTTCACTCGTGTTATTCAAGCCAAAGGCAAGACAGGCATGTTTAACGAAGGAGATGGAGAACACGCCCGCGATCCGATGATTCTGAAAGTCGGCGAGAAGTACTACTGTTACTACACGGCACACTCGATGCGATCTCCTGCATCGAATCACCGCGGTGTGAACTACTGCCGTATCTCCACTGATTTGCAGAACTGGAGTCCATCAAAAATCGTCGCTGAAGGAAGTGTTTATCGCAAGGGGCCATACTGTGCCGAGTGCCCACACGTCGTCTATCTTCCCAAATCAAAACGTTACTATCTGTTCAACACACAAAGGTATGGAAAGCGTCAACATGCAACCGTCTTTTGCTCTGAGAATCCACTCCATTTCGGTATCAATGACAATAGCCTTGAGGTTGCAACACTGCCTGTAGCGGCTCCGGAGATTATTTTACTCGACGGTCGGTACTACATCGCTTCCCTGATGCCGGGTCTTGATGGCATCCAAATAGCAAAATTGAAGTGGGTGAAAAAATAATACCGACTTGTATCCGGCATTGTAAATGCTGAAGCTCAATCAGCATCTTTTAATGTAAGCTTCATCGCCCAATCTTTTCGGGATTTAGTAAAATTGCCAGGGAAATTCGGCAAGTCAATTATACCGGCTGAATCGGCGACTAAAACACCTGCATCTCTCCAAATACCAATCCGTGGATTGAACCATCTGGCTGAGTATTTGCCCTTTGATCTCGCGCCTGATAAGTTCGCTTTCGGACAGTCTTTCTCGAAGTACAGATAAAACAAATCCTTCTCTTCGGTACAAGCACAATAAGACCACCCAATGCACGACTTGGGTTCGCCCGCTCTGTTCGGCATAATAAGATTAGCACTGGGCACAAGGTTATGGTATTTGCCGCCTTCAGACATGATAAAGATTCTCAAGAGCCGCATCTGGTCTGCGGAGCGCCATTTGATAACATCCCAGATATGGTTCTCGGCGGCATCTTCGACGTTCCCGCCCCACATTCCGCCGTCCCATCCGCCGGCGCCGTAAATGTGCCCTCCCAATCCGCCGGATAAAACGCTGCCGTACATCGCAGAGCGGCAATACAAATCGGACGTCTCGGTCTCGCCGTCCGCTCCCTCCATACCGGCGTAATAGGGTTCTCCATTGATGCCGGGCACCGGCGGCGAAGCATTGAATATCTCGGTCAGAAACGGATACAAATCGTGGGTGCGCCTGTTGCCTATCTGATGAAACGTAAGCCATTTGGCCTTGTCGGTGTGGCCGAAGTTTCGCAGCGTCGAAGGATTCGAGTTCGTTCCGGCAAGCGTTCCGAAAGGCGGATGACCATATTTCTCAATGACCAGGTTTGCAGCGAGGTTCCACTCTTCGGGCGGTATGGTCGAGCCGGTCCAGTCGAGATGAATCGGGCTGAACAGGCAAATATTAGCCTGATACCTGCTCCAGATGTACTGGATATAACGCGTATAAGACTCCGGCCATTGGTAATACTTTTTCCAGCCCTGACCTATGTCTCGCCGGGAGACTTCAATGAACGGAACAAAGCCCTGACTATTGAGATAGTCGATTTTCCTGTCCATACTCTTGAAGTATTTTGGATTGATCTGATTAACATCGGGAAAGTATTGCTCATAACCGGGGATTTTGCCGGGAAAAAGAAAAGCACGATTACCATCTTCATCGTGCATGTTCTTGGCACTTTCGGTGCCGGCCTGTTTCCAGGCCGAACGCAGCACAATCCCGTCGGGCATCTCAAGCGTTGCCGGCTTGTCATCGTTAGCCCAGTTCGGAAATGCCGCTATCATAGCAATACAGTTGAAACCCTGCTTTCGCCGGAACCGCACGTAATCCTTGAAACCGGCATCCGGACCAATCGGACGCTCTTTGTCATCATCATACCATCTGTAGCGAAAAGTCGGCACAGACCACCATGTATCGCCCAAAAGAAAATAAGGCGTACCATCGGCATATTCGAACGCATGGCCGTTTGCCGATGCCTTGATCATACCGCGCCGGCAGGGATTTTCCCTTTTCTCAGGTTCCGACCAGGCAATGGCAGTAAATTCCCCCGTCTTTCCATTAAGGCCCGGATCTTCCTGATTGGAACCGCTGCTCCATTTCCACAAACCCGGAGCAACCGCAAGAACCCGCACCCGAAAAACATCGTCGCCATCCCAGAAACCATAGCATCGTTTTTCGAGTCCCGGCCCTTGTAAATCGACCCAGACTTCCATCCGGGTGTAGGGATTTTCATAATCCTGCTCGGCACAAAGGGTAATTTCCACTTTTTCCCACACATGAACAGTTTCAGCCAGACTCGTACCGTATGTTCCAGGCAACAAAGCGATGATAACATATAAACCCCATGCCTTATAAATCATACAAACTTTCTTTTCATTATCATTCATTTGCTATTACCTTCTCTTTCCTGCTGTCTGAATTCTATTCTCAACAATTAACTTAAGCCACTTTTCCCAGACTTCTATGTAAATCTCGCCGGAAGCAAGGAAGCAGTCGTTATGACCGCCGAAAATCTCGATGAATTCCTTCGGCTCGTTCGCCGCCTCGTAAATCTCCAGACCAAATTTATACGGCACAATCTCATCGTTCCTGCTGTAGATAAGCATTACCGGGCAATGAACGTTATTAATATAGTCGATCGTTCTGTAGCCAAACCTTGCAAACCACCGTACCGGCATATATGGGTAATATTCCTTTGCTATGTCAATGTATGATGTAAAAGCACTCTCAACAACCAAAGATCGGGCCTCGACCTTGCCTGCCAATTGAGCCGCTACACTCCCTCCCAGAGACCTGCCGAAAATTATAATATTCTCCGCCGGCGTTTTCTTGTCCTCGATCAGCCAATTGTATGCTGCCATAGCATCCTTGTACGTACCTTCTTCGCCCGGTTTGCCCTGGCTGTCGCCATAGCCGCGATAATCGAAAATAAAGCAATTCAATCCTAAATTATGAAAAATATTGATGCTGTCTAAACGGTGAGCAATATTTCCGCCGTTGCCGTGGCAGAAAAGAAGGGTAAGCTTTGAGTTATTTGCAGGAATATACCAGCCACTCAACTTAAATCCATCGGTGGTTTTGAAAACCACATCTTCAAAATCCAGTTTCAACTCGGCCGGCGTGCTAAAAACCTCTCGCATGGGGCTATATAGAAACCTCGGCTGCATAAAATAAAGTACAGTAGCTAATGCCAAATAAGTGAGAAGTAAAACTCCAATAAATAATATAAGCATCGAACCCATAATCAACATGACGACTAACAACAAATTGCCCATTATCTGACTCAGGATTATTTTAATTTGCCTGACAGCATGAAACAAGCTACAATTTTGGCGTGATTAAGAGAAGAAAAACAAAAACTATCAAGGTCGGCCCTGTTAAAATCGGCTCCAGCGCCCCTGTTGTTATCCAGTCGATGACGAAAGTGCCGACGGTAGACGTGGCTCGTTGTGTTAAGCAGATCAAACAGCTTGCCAAGGCCGGCTGCCGACTGGTTCGTGTGGCCGTGCCCAGACGGGCTGACACTGATGCTTTCGCACAAATAGTGCAGAAAGTAGATATCCCGCTTATCGCCGACGTGCATTTTAGTGCTAATCGAGCGATCGAGGCAATCGAGGCCGGCGCCGCCAAAATACGGCTCAATCCGGGCAATATTAAGAACAGCAAGGACATCATCCGAATCATCGACGCGGCCAAAATGCACAAGACAGCAATCCGCATCGGCGTTAACGAGGCAAGCATAAGAGATCTTAGCAAGGAACCTGTCCCCGCTCAAAAAAGGACTGCCCTGATGCTCAAGGAGATGAAAAGCTATGTCCGGCTTTTCGAAAGACGCAATTTTAACTCGCTGGTCCTAAGCGCAAAAAGCAGCGATGTAGCACGAACCATCGAAATCAACCGCGCTATATCAAAGACTTTCGACTATCCAATCCATCTCGGCCTGACACATGCCGGCCTTCCGGAAGAGGCCCGGATACCATCAGCGATCGCCCTGGGCACATTGCTGGCCGAGGGCATTGGTGACACCATCAGGGTAAGTGTCGCCGGCAATCCGGTAGAAGAAGCCGAAATTGCAAAACAGATTCTTATCGCACTCGGCCTTTACGAACGTTCGAGTCCGGAATTAATAGTGTGTCCGACTTGTGCCCGCTCTGAAATCGATGTTATAAAATTGGCTCATCGGGTGGAAAAATCCATAAGACGGATCAACAAACCAATTCGTATCGCTGTAATGGGTTGCGTCGTGAATGGCCCCGGCGAAGCCGCCGACGCCGAACTGGCAATCTGTGCTGCAAAGAACAAAGGATATATCTACCGAAACGGCCGAAAAGTTTCTGTCGTCCCGGAAAGCAAAATCATTCCAGCGTTACTTGAAGAATTACAGACAATATGACACCATGAATGCAGCGGAGAAAGCCCAGAGTAAATTTTCCGAATCTTTGAAGACAACAATCAAAACATTCCTGATAGTTGTCGTTTTCAGCATTGCCTTCGGATATATCGAAGCCGCCGTCGTCGTCTATCTGAGGCAAATATTCTATCCCGATGGATTTACATTCCCCATAATGTTGTTCGGTATCGATGCCTTGTCCAGGCGGATTTTATTAACTGAAATCGGCAGAGAGGCTGCCACCATCGTTTTAATTTTTACTGGCGCCTGGTTGTTCGGCCATAATCGCCAGCAGCGATTCGCTTATTTTATGATTATCTTCGCTGTCTGGGATATTTTTTACTACGTCTGGCTTAAGGTCCTCCTCGACTGGCCCGCATCAATCATGGACTGGGACATCTTGTTCCTCATTCCGGTTACGTGGGCTTCGCCGGTTCTCTACCCCGTTCTTATCTCGATGACATTGATTGTGTTCGCAATAGTAATACTCTACCGCTGCTCTTGTGACCGGCCGCTCAGAACGAAACTTCCGGACTTGCTTGCCTTCTTAGTGTCCGGCCTTATCGTGGTTGTATCTTTTTGTATTGCGGGCCTGCATAGCACCGAACAGGATTATACATCCTACTTTTATCCATCGTTGTTCGCCGCCGGTTACCTGATCAGCCCTGTGATATTCCTGAAATGCCTTTTGAAGCCCAAATAGCAGACGTAAAAGTATGGAAACCAAAAAAGGGACTTTTGGTTCCAAAGTGTCTTTTCGAGCTTTTATTTCCTGTTCCTGTTATTCCCTGACGTATTCGACCTGCCTGACTTTTTATAAGTTCTTCGCCGATTATCTCCTTCGTTTTCTTGTGCGAATCCCTTGGTCTCCTGCGCGAATCCCTCGAACTTGCCGAAAATCATCTTGCCGGCAGAGGTCTGAAGTGAGCTGGTGACGCTAATGAGAAGTACTCTCCCGATCTTGTTGCGAGCGCCTTCAACTACAACCATTGTTCCATCATCCAGATAACCAATGCCCTGCTCAGCTTCTTCGCCCGGCTTTAAGATTCTAATTTCCATCGTCTCGCCGGGCAAGGCAACAACCTTAAGCGAATTGGCCAGGTCGTTTATATTCACCACATCAACCTCACGCACTCGTGCAACCTTGCTGAGATTATAGTCAGTAGTCGCCAATCGTCCGTTACATGCCTTGGAAAACATCAGCAATTTCTGGTCGACACCTCTGACTTCCTCGACTTCCGCAAGCACGGTATCATCGATTTCAATGTCGATAACAGGATCAGATTGCATCTTGTTGAGTATATCAAGCCCCCGCCTTCCGCGATTGCGTTTTAGCTTGTCGGCCGAATCGGCTATGAGCTGCAGCTCGTTGAGCACAAAACGAGGAACAAGCAGCGGGGCATCGAATAATTTACTCTGACATAAGTCCACAATTCGTCCGTCTATGATAGCCGACGTATCCACAACCAGCGGCCGGGCGCCCTTGGTTTGCTTGGCAAATTCCACATATGGAATTACGAAGCGTACATCATCTTTGGTCCGCATAACAATACTGATGGTTAGATAGCAAATAGAGATCCCAAGAACCCACTTTATCGCATTAATTGCCACTTCGGTTACATCGATTCTGAAGGTGCCGCTGACCATATCCACCACCGGCGCCAGTATCCAGCTAACAAGAATGCCGACCAACAGACCGAAAAACACCCCCGCAAGAGCGCTAAACTTTTTCTTAGGCGTCAGAATATCCACAAGAAGAACAAAACCCGCCATCCCGATACTGCTGAAAATGATCGCGCGTAAATTCGTTTCGTATATCTCCACAGAGGAACTTATACCGTCTTCTTCTTTTCCCCACATATCCGAGCTAACATTAACGAACACAATTGCCACAATAATAACAAGAAAGATTGCTCTGAAAATCCATAGTAGTTTCATAGTTATAATCCTAAAAAATTATGATATACATTCGCTTTTATAAATGTAGCTATTATATAATGCTTACAAAGCATTATCAATCAATATATTAGACAGCATGAAAATATCTTTGACGTCCCGAACTTTCATGCAATAAAATCGTATAGAAGTTACTTAAAATGTGTGTTTTTCAACGCTGAATCGTTAATTTTTGTGACTGTTTAACTCAACAGATAAATTGGAGACCAAAATGCAGATTATTAGCCACAAAGAGAATAGAAATTGCTCACGTCTTGTAACTTTTACTTTACTGTTTCTTTTTACCATACCAATTAGTGTTTTAGCGGCGGATCCGGACAGCATCGCTTCCCTGCGGCAGATGGGCAAAGCTTTTTCTTCGATTGCCGAAAAGGCCTCACCAGCCGTTGTCGGGCTCAAAGCCGAGAAAGTCGTCACTCAGGACACCCAAACATATTACAATTCCCCATTCGGCGACGATTTCTTCGAATATTTCTTCCCCCGCACTCCTCGTCAACGCTCACCACGCTCCCCACGGAGATATCAACAACCTCAAACAGCCCTTGGATCGGGCTTTATAATCTCCCCTGACGGCTACATTCTGACCAACAATCACATGGTTGAAGGGGCCGAGAAGGTCACTATTGAGCTTGCCGACGACAGGAAATTCACCGCTGAAATTACCGGGACAGATCCGGTTACCGATATCGCAGTAATCAAAATCGACGCTGATAACCTGCCTTATCTCGAATTAGCCGACTCCGATAAACTTGAAGTCGGCGAATGGGTCCTTGCCATCGGAAATCCGTTAGGATTCAGTCATACCGTAACCGCAGGCATTGTCAGCGCTAAGGGCAGAAGCCTGCAACTCGCAGATATTGAAAACTTCATTCAGACTGATGCCGCCATTAATCGCGGCAATTCAGGCGGCCCCCTGCTGAATCTCGAAGGTAAGGTCGTCGGGATGAACACTGCCATTTATGGTGCTACAGGCAATATTGGAATCGGCTTTGCGATACCCATAAACATGGCCAAGCATGCTTACGAGCAAATCCGTGAGGGTGGCTCGGTTGAGCGAGGTTTTCTTGGTATTAGATTTGAACAACTTGCTCCCGGAGTGGCTGCTTCTCTTGGATTAGAAGAAGATACTAAGGGTGTGATTATATCGGAAGTTGTCGAAGATTCTGCAGCAGAAAAAGCCGGGTTAAAACCCTACGATGTCATTATCGAATTTGAAGGTAAGCCTGTTGAAAAAAGCAATGAGTTCCTTAATCGTGTGGCTATGCTTAACCCGGATGCTAAAGTCCATCTCGTCGTACTTCGAGATGGAAAACGAAAAACATTTACCGTAACACTCGGTAAACGACCGCCGGAAGATGAACTCAGAGGAGAACTGTCTAAAGGAACTATCGAGGAATTAGGATTTTCCGTAATGGATCTGACTCAAGAATTGGCAAGTGAATTAGGCTATGAAGGTGATAGTGGAGTAGTTGTCAGAGAAGTCCAGCCAGGCTCAGAGGCCGCCGAAGCCGGTATAGAACCGGGAGCGTTGATTAAGGAAGTAAACCGGCAGCGAGTCCACAATACGAGAGAGTTTAGCGAGGAAATTAAAAAAGCCCAGGAAAAAGGAAGAGCACTGCTACTAATAAGGCAAGGTAATTCATCAATGCTTGCCCTGATAATATTTGACTGACAGAAACATATAATCCCTTGAATATCAACATTTTAGCCCCGCCCAAAGCGGGGCTTTTTGTTTGGGGAATCGAATTTGTGTCTCTGCGGACTGATTTTATATCAGCATCTTTTATTTCTGCTTTCTCCGGTAATAATCCCAAAGATTGCGCCCTGCCGGCATGCGAGAATGTCTTAAAAAGCAATCAGACATCCGATAATTACCTAAATGCAGCAACAATTTCCTTGACGGAATGCCAGTAAATCTGTTATAAACAGTATAGATAGAAAACTTCAGATTTTCGTGTTGTAAGGGGGGAATTTTAAGATTTATTTCAGATTTTATTAAATTAAGTGTCAAAATCTAATGTTCGAAGTAAGAAGACATAGACAAGCCAATCATTCTGCTGAAGGAATGAGAATTGTTATCGTTTGGGCTGTCTAAAAGCCAAAACCAATTATCCAATATTCTAAGGAGGATTACGATGCGTAAAAGAATGATTTATACCATTTTCACTTTAGCTTTATTTCTGGGATCAACAACATTACAGGCCCAGGATATTCAATGGGATCGTGCTCTCTACTGGGATGACGATTATCCATCGGCCTGGGCAGGGGCGGACACGTCCATACGGGACGCTTTGGAGGCTGCAGGTTATACGGTTCTCGATGCAGCCCAGCTTAAAACGTGGATGGATGGTCATATCGCCGACAGAGCCTTAAGCGTAGTCGTGTTCTGTCGAGATGTCGTGCCGGACACTGTAGCAGAGAGCATGAATGACAGTTGCACGATTCGAAAATATCTGGACGCAGGCGGCAAGGTTGTGTGGTATTCGGATTGGCCTTTTTACTACCAGGGAAGTGCGGGCGGTACCACGGTCACCTGGGATAGTGCCGGAGCGAGCAGTGTACTGGGATTCAATGCCTCCAGTGGTCCAAATGATAGTATGGATGAAGTAGTTTTTACTGAGGCCGGAATCGAATGGGGGCTGACCACAACATGGGAATCACAACGGCCAACGGCTGTAACAGCTACTGAAAATCTAACACCTTTGGCAACTATCAGCAGCGGAAGTGCAGCGGCCTGGGCAAAACATTACCTTCCGGGTGACACCTACCGGGGATTTGTTCGGCTATACGACACCGGGGGCGTTCCTCCAAGTGTCGAAGACGTCATGCGTGTTGCAGAATACATCGCGACAAAGGCGGCAAATCCCAGCCCGGCTGATGGTGCCGTACTTAGGGATACTTGGACGAATCTTATTTGGGCGCCGGGTGCCTTAGCAACCTCGCATGATGTTTATTTTGGTGAGAATTTCGCCGATGTCGAAGCGGGAACAGGCGACACGTTCCTGGGCAACCAGACATTGACTGATTTAACAATTGGTTTTATCGGATTCCCTTATCCGGAGGGACTTGTTCCGGGCACAACTTACTACTGGCGGATTGACGAGGTCGATTCCGCCAATACATATAAGGGAGATGTCTGGAGCTTTATGATTGCACCAAAGAAGGCCTTCAATCCTGATCCGGTGAACGGCGCAGAGTCGGTAGACCTGGAAGCAGAGCTTAGCTGGGCGCCCGGCTTCGGTGCTTTATTACACTATGTTGTCTTCGGGGAAAATTTTGACGATGTGAATAATGCCGTTGTGGGCACGCCTGTAGGCCAACCGAAACACAGGCCAGGCACACTTGAACTGGCGAAGACCTATTATTGGCGGGTTGACGCGTTCGAAGGCGTAGCTACGCATAGAGGTGATATCTGGAGCTTCACTACCGCCGGAGGCGTCGGCGGTCCGAATCCGGCTAATGGTGCGGTAGATGTAAAGCCAACAGTAGTTCTTAAATGGAATGCCGGAGCCGTTGCCGCTTCGCACGAGGTGTACTTCGGCACCAGCGCGAATGCCGTCAGGAATGCAACCAAATCTTCACCCGAGTATAAAGGCCCCAAAGCACTTGGTGACGAGAATTATGCCCCTGGTCAACTCGAATTGGCTACGGCCTATTACTGGCGGATCGATGAAGTCAACAGCATTAATCCCAACAGCCCATGGGCCGGCAATGTATGGAGCTTCACAACGAGCGATTACTTTGTTATTGACGATTTCGAGGATTATGATGCAGGTGAAAATCAGATATGGTTCGCATGGCATGATGGTCTCGGTTACGGCACTCCCGGTACGGCAGGCTACTATGGAGGTAACGGTACGGGTGCGGCCGTCGGTGATGAAACAACCCTTTCTTACACCGAGGAAACTATAGTTCACAGCGGCAGCCAGTCGATGCCTGTAGTATATGACAATAATAAACAGGGCTACTCCAGGTACTCAGCAGTAGAGTTGACTTTGAGTGATGTGCGCGACTGGACCGATGAAGGCGTTGTGGAATTGTCGCTGTGGTTCAGAGGCTACCCGGCATCAACCGGCAGCTTTGTCGAGGCCCCGGCCGGTACCTTCACAATGACCGCCTCGGGCGCGGATATTTGGGCGGTCGACGGCGTGGAAGCCGATGAGTTCCACTACGCATATAAGATGCTTACCGGCGCCGGCTCGATCATAGCGAGAGTCAACAGCGTCGAAAACACAGACGACTGGGCCAAGGCCGGCGTGATGATTCGCGAATCACTGAATCCTGATTCGGCACATGCCTTTGCATGCGTTACACCAGCCAGCGGAGTCGCCATGCAGTATCGTCCCAGCACGGGTGGCACAAGCGCAAACTTTAATCAGACCGGTGTTGCAGCACCGTATTGGGTGAAGCTGGAGCGTAGTATTTCCGGCCTGTTTACGGTTTCACATTCGGCAAACGGCACAAGCTGGCAACAGGTTACCGGTTCTGCGCCGCAGAACATTTCAATGGCCGCTAATGTCTATATCGGCCTGGCCTTAACCGCCCATGATGCCGCTTCGACCTGTCAGGCCGTATTCTCCAACGTCACGACTACCGGTAATGTCGCCGGACAGTGGGCGCACCAGGACATCGGTATAGCCAGCAACGATACAGAGCCGCTATATGTAGCTGTGTCCAACAGCACCGGCTCACCTGTGGTTGTAGTTCATGACGATCCGGCCGCAGCGAACATTGAAACATGGACCGAGTGGGTAATTCCGCTGTCGGCATTGGCCGATCAGGGCATAAATCTCACCAACGTCGATATTATCGCGTTAGGTTTGGGCGACAGAAACAATCCCCAGCCCGGTGGTTCCGGCAAGATGTTCTTCGACGACATCCGGCTGTACAAGCCGAGAGAAGCTGCTGAATAACTGAATTAAAGCGTTATAGCAGAAATAACAGCAGTATTTGCATTATACAGGGCCTATGCCGGTCAGTGCGGCATAGGCCCCGATTTTTAACCCGATAATAGAACTTTTTTATTGACGATAGTGCAATAAATCTGTTATAAAGAAGTAAAATAGAAATGCTTTAACTTTTCTCCTTTGAGCAGGAGAATTTTTGCAGTTTATTTCAATTTTTTAATTAAATAAGTGCCCATTTCGGCCGTTTAAGGAAGGAGGTAATAAATAGGCCAAAAAACCATTTTAAGCATGATTTTAGTCAAAAATACATAAAAATTACTGTCTATATGCTTTGGCGCGTGTCCAAGGCGTAATCATTATAAACTTCTTTAATCAAGGAGTATTATTATGTGTAAAAAGTTAATCTATCCAATCTTAGTCGCATTTGCACTTTGCTCGACTGCTACGGCCGCTGACATAGCGTTCTACGTTGGGCAATGGAACACTGACGGCTGGTATGATGCCACGCAGTTCGACGATGTTGAGACGATAATTGCCGAAACAGGACACCTGTTCGGGGACATCCAGCAGTTCGATGACGACCAGTTTAATGAATTTGGTTCATGGGTAGACGAAAATACGGATGACGGTGAACTGGACATTATCTGGCTAAACGGATGCACTCCGAGCGTCCTCTACCCCAATCCGAACACACAGCCGGATGGCTCTCGTGCTGAATTGTGGCTCGATAATGGAAACATGATTATAAATGTTGGTGACTGGTTTGCCTATTGCACGTATGAAGGAGGCTCGCGAGGATCTGACAATGGCGGATCTGGTGCTGCGAACATCCTCGACCTTGCCTCTGCCATCATCGCAGGCAGCGGGCAAGGAGTGATGAATGTAACAGAGACAGGTCAGGAATACCTACCCAGCCTCAATGCCGTCACATCTGACAGACCAGTTTCCATTAGTGCTGTTGTAGACCCCTGGGAAGTTGCCGCGGTATTCGCACAGAATTCGGCCGGTACATATGCCGACCCTATTGTTATCCACAACACAGAGACTGACGGTTACCTCGCTATCATAAACCATGGTTCAAGTGGTAACTGGATAGACGATAGAGGCTTGACCTGTGCTGAGTTCATCAACAACTGGGTAAATGACGTAGTTGGATTTGGTGGCAATCCGTACGCCCGGCGCCCGGACCCCAAAGATGGCGCTATGGTTACGGACACATGGACGACTATGTCCTGGACACCTGGTGATTTCGCAGCTTCGCACGATGTATATGTTGGCGATAATTTTGACGATGTCAACGATGCCACCCGGGACTCTGAAGCATTCCGGGTCAATCAGTCCATAGGTACGGAATTTTATATTGCAGGCTTTACCGGATATGCATATCCGAACGGCCTTGTTCCGGGAACAACTTACTATTGGCGAATCGACGAAGTCAATGATGCCAACGAAGCCAGCCCGTGGAAAGGAAAGGTCTGGAGCTTCTGGATTCCTCCAAAGAAAGCCTATGACCCGGTTCCAAGTGACGGCAGTAAATTCAATGACTATGAAAACCTGACTCTAACATGGACGCCTGGTTTCGGTGCAATACTGCATACTGTGTACTTCGGCGACGATTATGACACAGTAGCTAATGCTACCGCTGGCAGGGGGCAGGGAACTACGAACTTCAAACCCGGGCCGCTCGAGCCGGAGAAGACCTACTACTGGCGGATCGATGAGTTCGAAGCCGGCGGTACACATACCGGCGATGTCTGGAGTTTCAAAACCGCCAAAGTCGGAGGCGGCATAAGAGGCGATTATTACAGAGGCATGAACTTTGAGACTTTCATGCTGACCCGCACAGATAACGAGATTAACTTCAACTGGGGCGATCCGGGCGGGCCGGATACGGCCGTCGGAAATGATCAATTCTCGTGCAGATGGACAGGTGAGGTCGAGGCGGCATATACCGAAACCTACACCTTCTACGCCGCTGCCGACGACGGTGTGCGTCTTTGGGTGGATGGTGTACAGCTTGTTGATGCCTGGATAGATCAGGGCACAACCGAGTACTTCGGAACGATAGACCTTATAGAGGGCAATTCTTACAGCGTTGTAATGGAACAATATGAAAACGGCGGCGGTGCCACGGCATATCTACGCTGGTCGAGTCCTTCCACGCCGAAGCAGATTATTCCGCAGGCTGCTCTGTCACCACCGGTCAAGGCAAGCAGCCCGAGCCCGTTCAACGGAGCGACCGGCACGAAAATGGCACCAATTCTTAGATGGGGTCCGGGTGAATCCGCTGTTTCGCACGAGGTGTACTTCGGCACCGATGCGGACGCCGTAGCAAACGCCGACAAGTCCTCGCCGGAGTATAAGGGGTCAAAGGCGCTCGGCGATGAAAGCTTCGATCCGGGCAAGCTCGCCTGGTTTACACAGTACTTCTGGCGTATCGATGAAGTCAACGACCTCAATCCGGACAGTCCATGGATCGGTAACCTCTGGAGCTTCACAACGGGCGATTTCATAGTTGTGGATGACTTCGAGGATTACAATACCACTGATAAACAGATATGGTTTATATGGCATGATGGGCTTGGTGCCGGTGCACAAGGTACACCCGAGTATCTCCCCGGCAACGGGACTGGCTCTATGGTAGGCGACGAAACCAGTCCTTCATATATGGAGGAAACCATCGTCCACAGTGGCCGTAAGTCAATGCCCGTGGAATATGATAATAACAAGCAGGGATACGCCAATTATTCCGAGACAGAACTGACATTGACATATCCACGTGACTGGACGGAGGAAAATGTTGCCGAACTGTCGCTGTGGTTCAGGGGCTATCCTGCCTCCACCGGCAGCTTCGCCGAAGGCCAGGTAGGTACTTATACTATGACCGCCTCCGGAGCTGATATCTGGGTGGTCAACGGCGTGGAAGCCGATGAGTTCCATTATGCATTTAAGATGCTAACCGGAGCCGGCTCGATTACTGCAAGAGTCGACAGCGTTGAGAACACAAACGTCTGGGCCAAAGCCGGTGTGATGATCCGCGAGACACTTGATCCGGACTCATCGCATGCGATGATTGTTGTGACTCCCGCTCAGGGCGTTTCCTTCCAGCGTCGTCCCGGCACCGGTGCTACCAGCACGAACACGGACGCAACCGGACTTGCTGCACCATACTGGGTCAGGATTGAGCGTGACCTTGCCGGAAACTTTACGGGTTATAGTTCGGCCAACGGATCGACATGGGACATGCTGGGCACAGAGAACATCCCGATGGGCGCCAATATCTATATCGGTTTGGCGTTGACCGCTCACGATGCTACTTTGACGTGCCAGGCAGTGTTCTCCAATGTAGCGACCACCGGTAATGTCGCCGGGCAGTGGACAAACCAGGACATCGGCATACTCAGCAACGATGCCGAGCAGCTATATGTTGGTCTGGGCAATAAAGACGGCACTGGTGTACTGGCGTTACATTCTAATCCCAATGCAACACAGATGGACACATGGACTGAATGGGTGATGCCTTTACAGGAATTTGCAGATCGTGGTATAAATCTGACTGATGTTGACAGAATTGTCATCGGTTTGGGCGATAGAAACAATCCCCAACCCGGCGGTTCGGGCAAGATGTTCTTCGATGATATCCGCCTGTACAGGACCAGAGAAGCTGAAGCTGCTGAATAAAACCGCTCCTGCGGAAACCACAGCAGTATCTGCATGATTTCGGGGCCTATGGCAGTCAGTACGGCATAGGCCCCGTTTATTTAACCGGATGAAGCAAAAAATACTTGATGGGAAGGCAATAATTATGGTATAAATAGAATTGTTAGAACTAGTAAATCACTATTATTTACAATTATAATGCGAAGGAGGCAACAATCAAACCGTAAAGATGCTATCTAACGCAAATATAGAGAACACATTAATGATGACAGGATAATAACCAGACCTTTCATGCTTACTTTTCCATAGGAGGACTATTATGTATAAGAAATTGATTTGTTTAGTCTGTTTTGCTCTATTGCTCGGAATGGCTATAACGAACCAAGCCAAATCCCAAGACGAAAACCTCGTCGGCTGGTGGAAGTTCGATGAGGGATCCGGAGATACCGCTACTGATTCTTCAGGCAACGGATTCGATATACCGTTAGTAGATAACCTGTGGGCAGATGGAGTGTTCGGAGGTGCGGTGGTCTTTCCCGGTCAGGGGCAAGGACAGTTAGGAGGATTTGTCTATGGTGATAATGCTATCACTGTATGCGCCTGGGTGTGGCATGAAGCATTCGTAACTGGCCAGGTCGAACGATACGTAACCGCAGAGCCGGAAATTGCGGTGATTCGTAAGGAAACAGATGGCCGACTGCACTTCTATATCAATGCGGGCGGCTCTCTCCAGCACCTCCGTGTCAGCGATGTCCTTACGGAAGGCCAGTGGTTCCATGTGGCGGGTACCTGGGACGGGACCACACAGCGCTTGTATCTCGATGGCGTAGAAATTGCCAGCCAAGCACCTGGTGGTGCTTTAGGCACCACTTCCGGTGTAAGGTTCAGCAATACACCAGAACCTCTTAATGGGATGCTGGACGATGCTCGCATCTACAACCGGGCGCTGACAAAAGAGGAGATTAATATTGTAATGGTGGGGCCGGAGTATCCGTATGCCTCAAATCCAGACCCGGCGGACGGTGCACTTTACGGAGATACATGGGTGAGCCTGAACTGGCGGGCGGGAGATTTTGCAGTCTCGCACGATGTGTACTTCGGTGAGAATTTTGACGATGTGAACGACGCCACCAGGGACTCTGAAGTATACCGCGGCAACCAGAACCTGGACGTGACGTATTTTATTGCCGGCTTTTTCGGATACCCTTACCCGGACGGTCTTGTTTCGGGAGCAACCTACTATTGGCGAATTGATGAGGTCAACGATGCGGACCCGAACAGTCCATGGAAGGGCAGAGTCTGGAGCTTTACGATCCCGCCGAAGAAGGCCTACGAACCGGTTCCAGGCAACGGGAGCAAATTTATAGACTCTGAAAACCTCACTCTTACCTGGACGCCTGGTTTTGGTGCAATGTTGCATACTGTGTACTTCGGCGACGATTATGACACCATAGCAAATGCTGCCGGAGGTACGTCACAAGGATCCACAACCTTCAATCCCGGGCCGCTGGAAACAGAGAAGACCTACTACTGGCGGGTCGATGAGTTCGAAGCCGGGGGCACGCACAAAGGCGATGTCTGGAGCTTCACGACCGCGAAAATAGGCGGCGGCCTGCGAGCCGAGTATTATCACTGGAGCGGCGATTATCCACCGTCAGAGCCGTTCCAGGTTTTTGTGATGACAGAAATAGTACCCGAAATCGACTTCAACTGGGGTGAAGGCTCACCCAATGCTCTTGTCAATACCAATAACTTCGCATGCCGATTCACCGGTGAAGTAGAGGCTGCATTCACCGAGACATACACATTCTGTGTGACGACAGACGACGGTCAGCGGTTGTGGGTGGATGGTCAACCCATCATCGATATGTGGGTAGAACAAGGAATGGTTGAGCATCGGGGAACAATTGATCTTGTTGCCGGTCAAAGATACTCTATTGAACTCTGGGAGTATGAGAATGCTGGAGGAGCCGGCTGTGAACTACGCTGGTTGAGCCCCAGCACACCAAAGCAGATTGTTCCACAGGCTGCTTTATCGCCGCCTGTAAGGGCAATGGGTCCGAGCCCTGCCAATGGAGCAACCGGCACAAAAATGACGCCGATTCTAAAATGGGGCGCCGGCGTGTCCGCTGTTTCGCATGAGGTTTACTTCGGCACCGATGCGGACGCCGTCGCAAATGCCGACAAATCCTCGCCGGAGTACAAGGGCACCAAAGCGCTCGGCGATGAGAGCTACGACCCCGGCAAGCTCGCATGGTTTACACAGTACTTCTGGCGTATCGATGAAGTCAATGACCTCAATCCGGACAGCCCGTGGACAGGCAACCTCTGGAGCTTCACGACGGGTGATTTCATCGTTGTGGACGATTTCGAAGATTATGATGCCGACGAGAACCAGATTTGGTATTCGTGGATCGATGGTCTTGGCTTTGGCGTTCTCGGAAGCGATACTTATAATCCGGGTAATGGCACAGGCTCTGCCGTCGGCGACGAAAGCTCTCCTTCTTATACCGAGGAAACCATCGTTCACAGCGGCGGCCAGGCAATGCCCCTGTCATACGACAATAATAAGCAGGGCTATGCCATGTATTCCGAGACAGAGCTGACATTAGCTTCCCCGCGTGACTGGACGGAGGAAAACGTTGCCGAATTGTCGCTGTGGTTCAGAGGTTATCCGGGATCCGTCGGCAGTTTCGTCGAAGGCCCGGTCGGTACCTTCACAATGACCGCCTCCGGCGCCGATATCTGGTTGGTAAACGGCGTGGAAGCCGACGAGTTCCATTATGCATATAAGATGTTAACTGGAGCCGGCTCGATTACTGCAAGAGTCGACAGCGTTGAAAATACAAACGTCTGGGCCAAAGCCGGTGTGATGGTCCGCGAGACACTTGATCCGGACTCATCACATGCGATGATGGTCGTGACTCCCGCTCAGGGTGTTTCCTTCCAGCGTCGCCCCGGCACCGGTGCTACCAGTGTGAACACGGACGCGGCCGGACTTGCCGCACCATATTGGGTGAGGATTGAGCGTGACCTTGCCGGCAACTTTACGGGTTATAGTTCCGCCAACGGATCGACATGGGACATGCTGGGCACAGAGAACATCCAGATGGGTGCGAATGTCTATATCGGTTTGGCGCTGACCGCTCACGATGCTGCTTTGACGTGCCAGGCTGTGTTCTCCAACGTAACGACCACCGGCAATGTCACAGGGCTGTGGGCGAACCAGGACATCGGCATACTCAGCAACGATGCCGAGCCGTTATATGTGGCTGTTTCCAACAGCACCGGTGCACCTGCGGTTGTGGTACATGACGATCCCGCCGCAGCACAGATCGACACCTGGACCGAGTGGATTATCCCGCTCTCAGTGCTCACCGATCAGGGTCTGACGCTAACAAATGTTGACAGTATCGCGTTAGGTTTGGGCGACAGAAACAATCCCCAGCCCGGCGGTTCGGGCAAGATGTTCTTCGATGACATCCGTCTGTACAGGACCAGAGAAGCCGAAGCTGCTGAATAATACCGCTGCTGCGGAAATCACAGCAGTATCTGCATGATTTCGGGGCCTATGTCAGTCAGTTTGACATAGGCCCTGTTTATTTGCTGATGGTTTTCTTCTCTTGCTATTTGACTGCTTTTCTGCTTTATTAAGCGGCTATGGAAAGCAATCTTTTTAGCTTGGCTGGAAAAACAGCCATGGTCACCGGCGGCGGCCGGGGCATCGGACTTGCCATTGCCAAAGGCCTGGCACAGCACGGAGCGGATGTTGCAATTGTCGCCCGCTCGAAAGAGCAGCTCGAAGCGACTGCCGCGAAGATTCATACCGAGACCGGCAAACAAATCCGGCCCTTCCCGTTCGACCTGAGCAACATTGAAGGAATAGACGACTTCTTCAAAAGCGTTGTCGCCGAAACCAAAGGCATTGATATTCTCGTCAACTGTGCCGGCACAACTATTCGCGGCCCCGCCGAAGATGTCGATCTAAAGACCTTCAACCAGGTCATTGAGGTCAATCTTACTGCCACGTTCGTATTGTCACAGGCATTCTGCCGGCATCGAAAGCAGTTGGGCAAACCCGGCAGGATTATCAATATCGGCTCTTTGACCTGCCATGGCGCCCGGCCTACAACCGCCGCCTATGCCAGCAGCAAGGGTGGCCTGCTGTCGCTCACAAGAACGCTGGCCGTCGAATGGGCCAAATACAATATCAACGTAAATGCAATCGGGCCGGGCTATATCGCCACGGAGCTGACCGAGCCACTCTGGACCGATGAGGATTTCAATAAGTGGGTGCTCTCGAAAACGCCGCTCGCAAGGTGGGGGCAGCCCGATGACCTCATCGGAACAGCAGTTCTGCTCGCCTCACAGGCGGGTGAATTTATCACAGGACAAATCATCAATGTTGACGGCGGCTGGCTTGCCCTGCTTTAGAGTGCCATCGTTATTAGACTCATTCTGATTGTTAAGGAGAAACATGATGAGTAGAATTCGCAAACATCGCCACGTATTAACCTTCCTTTTATTTGCCGTTCTTACAGCACAACTTTCAGGCTGCAGTTCAGTTGTGAAATCCGACAAGCCGGCAAGGAAGGTCTGGCTTTCATCCTTGAATCTGGATAAAATGACGGCCGGCTGGGGTACGCCTCAGAAGGACAAATCCATCCAGAGCAAACCGCTGACAATTGCCGGCCGCACCTTCGAGAAAGGTGTCGGAACTCACGCCGCCAGCCTGATGTATATCGATTTGAAAAAATCCTGCCGGAGCTTCTCCGCTTACGTTGGTGTCGATGATGAAATCAACGGCAACATCGGCAGCGTCCGCTTTCGCATCTACAGCGACGGCAAATTGTTGTTCAATAGCGGAGTTCTCAAAGCAGGCGATCCGGCGAAAAAGGTTAACATCGACTTGACCGGCTGCAAGACTTTGACGCTGTCGGTAGATCCGGCCGGGGATAACACAAGCTACGATCACGCTGACTGGGCTGATGCGACATTTGTTGTCACCGGGAAAGACCCCGTAGCCATCGATGCGCCCATCTATAAAGAAGAAAAAGTAATTTTAACGCCCAAACCCGGCCCTGAGCCGCGTATCAATGGCCCGAAAGTATACGGCTGCCGGCCCGGCAGGCCTTTCATCTACCGCATTCCATGCACGGGCAGAAGGCCGATTCGCTTCAGCGCAGAGAATTTAGCACCGACGCTCAAGCTGGATGCGACAACCGGAATCATAACCGGCACCGCCCCGGCCAAGACCGGCGAATACGCCGTTACTCTCAAGGCATCTAACCGCCGCGGCTCATCGCAGCGGACTTTCAAAATCGTCGTCGGAGATACGCTGGCGCTAACTCCGCCAATGGGCTGGAATAGCTGGTATATCCACTACTGGCGGGTAACCGACCGGCACATGCGGCGGGCGGCCGATTCCATGATCGAATCGGGAATGGCCGACTACGGCTACTCTTACGTCAACATCGATGATTGCTGGATGGTCAAGCCGGACGCCAACGACCCGATGATAGGCGGCCGGCCCCGGGATGCCGACGGCGCGATTCGCTCCAACGGGCACTTTCCCGATATGAAGGCCCTCGCCGATTACATCCACGCCAAAGGGCTAAAGGCCGGACTCTACACGTCCCCCGGCCCGCTGACCTGTCAGAGCTATACCGGCACCTATGATCACGAAGAAATCGATGCTCGAAAGTTCGCCGAATGGGAATTCGACTTTCTCAAATACGATTGGTGCTCCTATACGCGTGTAGCAACGGGCGAAGGTGCCGAGCGCGTACAGAAACCTTATATTAAGATGGGCGAAATTCTGCCCCAGCTCGACCGTGATATCGTTTTTAATCTCTGCCAGTACGGAATGGGAGACGTCTGGACCTGGGCTGGGCAGGTCGGTGGAAACTGCTGGCGTACGACAGGCGACCTGGGTCTGGCCGGCGGGGCTGATTTACCGGGATTTTATCATATCGGCCTGAGTAACGCCCGGCACTTCAAGTATGCAAAGCCGGGGCAATGGAACGATCCCGATTATATCCTTATCGGCTGGGTAGGTGATGCCCATAAACAAGCTGAGGGCAAACTGACCACTTTGACGCCCAACGAGCAGTATTCGTATATGTCAATGTGGTGCATGATGGCGGCACCGTTGATTTTCTCCGGCGATATGGATAAGCTCGACGACTTCACGCTCAATATCCTGTGCAACGCCGAGGTCATAGAGGTCGATCAGGACCAGCTCGGAAAACAGGCCCCGATTATCGCCCGGACGGACGAATATTTCATCATGTCAAAAGACATGGAAGACGGCTCGAAGGCCGTCGGCCTGTTCAACACCACACAGATAGCAACAAACATCGCCGTCTCATGGAAGGACCTCGGCATAGAAGGCCCCTGCCGCGTTCGTGACCTGTGGCGGCAAAAGAATCTGGGCACATTTAAAAACCGTTTCGAGACGAAAGTCCCCAGACACGGAGTCGTTCTTATAAGAATGTTTGCTCGACAAAAAAGTAAATCTTAATAACCTTGTGATTTTGTCTGGTTTGAAGCATTGAAATTGATTTTCCAGGAGTACTTTATTATGAATAGCCACCAATTCAGAACCTTGATCTTTGTCTGCATAGGATCGTTACTCTTATCATCTATCGTATATGGCGCATTAAGCGACAAACCGCTGTTACTTGTGACGCGAAGTCGTGTACCGATTGCCGATGATTCAAGTCGGTTCAGGGTCGTGCAGAATAAAGTCGAGTGGAATCCCAAACAAACAGCAATCATTATCTGCGATATGTGGAACGAGCACTGGTGCAAGGGAGCTACACGACGCGTAGCGGAGCTTGCACCTTACATGAATGAAGTGGTCTCTATAGCACGAGACAAAGGTGTGCTGATAATCCATGCTCCGAGCGGTACGGTTAAGGACTATGCCGACCATCCCGCACGCAAGCGGGCGCAGGATACGCCGAAAACGGCGAACCTGCCGGATGGCATCGAAAAATGGTGCAACTGGATCGACGAAAAAGAAAAAGCCGCCTATCCAATCGATCAGTCGGATGGCGGCTGTGATGACCAGCCTCCGTGCAAACAAGGCCCCCCCTGGCCGTGGAAAAGCCAGATAGATACAATTGAAATCTGCAACGAAGATGCAATTAGTGACTCCGGCGTTGAAATCTGGAACCTATTAGAACAGCACGGCATAAAAAACACTATTCTGATGGGCGTTCATACGAATATGTGCGTGCTCGGCAGGCCCTTCGGGCTAAGGAATATGGCGAAATCCAGCAAAAACGTCGTGCTGATGCGAGACCTGAACGATACGATGTACAACTCGCGAATGCGCCCATTCGTCAATCATTTCACCGGCACGGACCTTATCATCGAGCACATCGAGAAATACGTATGCCCGACAATCACCTCGACGGTCTTTACCAGCAAGCCGGCGTTCTGTTTCAAGAACGACAAGCGCCCGCGAGTGGTCTTTATCTCTGCTGAGAGTGAATACGGAGCCGTCGAAACGCTGCCGGAATTCGCTCACGAGCTGAAAACCAAATATGGCCTGTATTGTGAAATACTTCAGGGCAGTCCGGAAAAGAAAAGTAAAGACCGGCACGAACTTGCCGGACTAGAGGCATTGGCAAATGCTGATTTAGCTGTGCTGTTCGTCAGACGCAGAGCGCTGTCTGCCAACCAGATGCAATATTTCCGCGATTATCTCAACAGAGGCGGGCCGTTGCTTGGATTGCGCACTGCCAGCCATGCTTTCGATACCCGCGGCAATGCCCCGGAAGGCTACGCAGAATGGACCAAACTCGACCCTGAGGTTTTAGGCGGCAACTATCACGGCCATCACGGCAGCGGACCGAAATGCACCGTTACAATGGCCGCCGGAGCAGCCGGACATCCGATTCTCGCCGGTGTGAAACTCCCGCTTACAAGCAACGGTTCGCTATACGAGGTCAGGCCTCTGGCCGATTCAACAACAAGGCTGCTAATCGGCACAATTCCTGACAAGGAGCCTGAGCCTGTAGCATGGACCAACCAATACAAGCAATCCCGCATTTTCTACACATCGCTCGGGCATCCGGATGATTTCCAGAATGAGTCGTTCCGCCGGATGCTGATTAATGCCGTGTTCTGGGCAATGAATAAACCGGTTCCGAAGGCAAAATGATGCTCTGACAATTAACAGTACCGATAATACAATAGATAAATACGTTCTTATCGGCCGTAGCAGATTTTACACAAACTTTACTTTCTCACTCGTCAACCGCTGATATACGATAGACGTCTATACTGGTGGATGGAGCAGATAGTTTAATGTAATGATAATGAGATAGTCGAAGGGAAAATTAGAGCAAGGTTATAAAGTGAATTATCATATGGTAAATTACGCCGGAACGTTATTTCTTTGTCAACCGGAGGGATGTCATAGGCGTCTATAAGGGTAGATGGAGTAAATAGCCTCGATGGAAAACACGGACAAAAGCTTAATCGACGCCCATTGTCAGGGCGACCCGGCAGCGTTCGGTGAGCTTGTACGCCGATATGGGGACAGGGTTTTGGGATATTTGATAAAAATGAGCGGAAATCGAGAACAAGCCGAGGACCTTTTTCAGGAGACATTCAAACGAGTGCATGAAAAAGCCCATACATTCCGAGGCCCTCAATTCAAGGGCTGGCTGTTCAGGATTGCCACAAATGTTGCTTTGGACGGGATTCGCCGGGGCAAACATAATAAAGCAATATCCCTGAACCGGCAGCTTGATTGCGACATTCCGAACAGCGAGCAGTTAAGTGCGGTTGCCCTGGCGGATAATTCAAGTAATCCATCCGAGCAGGCTTCGAAGGCCGAGCAGACCGAGCAGGTCAGACAGGCTATCAGGTCATTGCCTTCAAGGCAGCGGGCAACGCTTGTCTTAGCGTACTATCAGCAGCTCAGTTATACCGATGTGGCAGAGGTTCTGGGCTGCTCGGTCGGAACCGTTAAAACACAAATGTTTAGGGCGCTTAGAACACTGGCGGACAAGCTGCCTGAGATTTAAGCAGAAATAATATGGAAAATCATCTTACAGAAAATGAACTAATCGAACACCAGTTCAAATTGGGTTCGCAAGAGCAGCAAAAAGCAAGCAGCGAGCATCTGGCAGGCTGTGCCGAATGCCGGCAGCGCTTGGAAAAGCTAAATAAGAAGTTCGCTTCACTTGATTTGTTGCGCGAAGATGCACACGTCTCCGAGGAATTGATTTCTCAGGTCATGGCACAAGCCAAACAACCGGCACGGAAAAAGGTCGTTCCATTCTATAAATCGCCCTTGTTCGGTGCTGTCGCTGCTGTGTTGATTTTTGGCTTTTTGCTGCTTATAAGTAATCTGGATACAGACACCTCGACAAAGCAGCAATTTGCAGAAGAACCAGAATCAAAAGGCAGGACAGTAATCAGGGAATTCGGAGCTAAACGCGAAGTTGAAATTGGTTTACCAACAAGAAAGTCAGCACAAGACACAGATGCAAAAGTGGGATTGCCGACAGCCGACAAGCTGGCCCAGGAAGAAGCACCAAAAAAAATCGTTGCCAAAGAAACATCAGACCTGACAGCTCCGACTAAGGGACCGGCACGAGATATCGCTGCTGTCGAAGCGGCAATACAACCTACACAGAAGCCTATACCCGAGCAGCCACCTTTTGCACCGGCAAGCGCTATAGAGTTGGTAACACTGCCGAGAAGAGATAAGGTACAGCTTACGATTTATAATTCAGCGGATTTAACGCTGGTGCGAGAGCGGCGAAATCTTACGCTGAAAAAAGGCTGGAACTGGCTGCAGTTCATGTGGGCCAATACGCTGATTGACCCAACCTCGCTGAGTTTAGAGCCGCTGGAGCAGGCGGGGAAAATCGATATACAGCAATTAGTATTTCCAGCGAGGCTGCGGGAGCTTGGCCGCTGGCTCATTCGTTCTGAGATCAGCGGCCAGGTACCGTTCGAGATTACATATTTCACGAGCGGCCTGTCCTGGCGGGCGTTTTATATGGGCACGCTCTCGCAGGATGAAAAGACGATGAAAATGCAGGGCTACGTTCGTATCAGCAACAGTTCCGGCGAAGATTACGACAACGCCCAGACACGCCTTATCGTCGGCCAGGTCCATATCCTCGACGAAATCGCCCATTTGGCAAAACTTCAATATCCTTATGACAGTCCTCATTTAAGGGCTAAGGGCTATGTGAGGCTAAACGAGATTGACGCACAAATCACAAATGGAGCTGTCACATTGAATTACCCGGCAAATTGGCGCGATCTCGATAAATTGGACCGTAAAGACATCAAAAAAGAAGGTCTGAGCGAATATTTCCTCTATACGATTGAGGGAACAGAAACCATCCCGAACGAATGGGGCAAAAGGCTGCTTTCGTTCGAGGCCGAAGATATTGAAGTTGATAGCCTGTATAAATACGATGAAGAACGCTGGGGCATCCAGGCAATCAGGTTCGTTAAATTCACAAACGACGAAAAGCACAATCTGGGCCAGACCCCAATCCCGAACGGGAACGTGAAGATATACAGCCACGCTGATGAACAGGGCTATCTGTCTTATGTCGGCGGCACAGGTATTAAATACATTCCCGTAGATGAAGAAGTCGAACTGAATCTCGGGCCGGCACGATTGGTACAGATTAAGCCCAAATTGATGGATTTCAAAACGGAGAACTACATCTTCGACAACAGAGGCGACGTTTCCGGCTGGGACGAGATACGCACCTGGAAAATCGAAATTACAAACACGCGAACACTGCCGATTCAGATCGAAATCACTCGCGGCTTTGGCACCGCGTACTGGAGATTGCAATCCGATACACCTTACGAGAAACATGATGCTTCGCATGCTCGTTTTATGCTGGAACTTGAGCCCCGTAGCAAGCAAACTCTCGAATATACGGTCAGAACATATCACGGTACGAGAGAAGAAGCGTTTAGACAATAAAATCGTAAAACAATATTTAGGAGACTTTAATTATGAACGACAAAAGAAGCAAATTAATGGTAATTGTGCTGCTGCTTGTATGCAGCGCAATCTCTCACGGCAGAATCAAGCTGGTGGCTCTGCCTGAACGGGCCGCAACGGTGATTCGGCTGGATAATCCGCAGGCCACACTGATTGAGGAAGAGCGAGTGCTGACACTGCAAAAGGGACTCAACAAGGTGGATTTCTCCTGGAAAAGTGTTGCTATAGACGCCGATTCGATCCGGCTCAGAGCACTCGATCATCCGGACAAGGTGACTCTTCTGAGCGTCAGTTATCCGCCCAATGAAGCCGCTCTTGTCTGGGACATAAGCAGCGACAGTGATTACGCCGAGACGGTACGAATCAGCTACCTTTTGAGCAATATCGACAGGCTGATTACTTACAAGGCTGTCGCTGATAAGCCCGAGACATTTGTGGACTTAAAGAGCTATTTGGTGCTTCGGAACTTCTCCGGCGAAGATTTCGACAAGGCCCGCGTGCTGCTTGATTACGGCGAGGCCTTCGAGCAGGGCATCGCTCACGAGGAGACCAAGCAGATGCTGTTTCTAAAGGCTCCGAAGGTACCGATTACAAAGGTCTGGAAATTCGATGCCGCCCTGCTGCCGTGGGACCCGGAGCAGCTTGAGAATCAAAACGTGGGCATCCCGGTCAGCTACCGCATAGTCAATGAGGCCAAAAGCAATCTGGGCGAGTTTGCCCTTTGGGGCGGTAAAGCACGATTATTCCAGGACGATGGTCACGAAAGCACCATCTTCTTAGGCGAGGACACAACCGGATTGGTGCCGGTCGGCGAGAAAATGGAGCTGTATATCGGCGATAGCCGTGACATAGTAGTGACCCAGCGAAAAATGCAGGACACACGTGTTGTAACACATAAGAACAGTGGGGGTAATGTTGTTCTTTACGATACAAATGAGCAAATCACAGCAAAGATTGAGAATTTCAAAGACAGTCCTGCTATGCTGACCATGATACAGCACATCCCGGGCCAGTGGGACATGGAAAGCTGCAATATGAAGTATGAGAAAAAAGACGCCAACACGCTTGAGTTCGAGATTGAACTGCCCACTCGCACCGATGCCGGACCAGCAGTGAAAGAGCTAAAGATGACATACCATCGTCGACATCTAAGGCCGGGTAGAGAACCTCAAATGCCAGTTAGAAGATAATGAGATTCAATCCTTTTCATAAAGGAGCAGCAAAATGAAACGCATAGCAATAGTTTTACTGATATTAATGGCGATGGCCGGCACCGGCCGGGCAAAAGTCGATCTGGTGACATTGCCTTCGCGGGATACGGTGCAGCTTACGATTTATAACTCGGCGGATATGACGTTGGTGCGCGAAAGCAGAGCGCTGACACTCAAAGATGGAGCAAATAAGCTCCAATTCTCCTGGGCCAATACTCTCATCGATCCGACCAGCCTCGAGATGCTGCCCAAGGCCAATGCTGATAAGATTGACATCGCAGATTTGACCTATCCGCCAAGAGTCAGGAACCTTGGCTTGTGGAATATCGATAGTGGCGTGAGTGGCAAAGTGCCGGTTGAGATTACATATCTTACCAGCGGCCTGACTTGGCGGGCGTTCTATATGGGGACATTAACCGAAGATGAAAAGGCAATGCGCCTGAAGGGCTACGTGCGTGTCACCAATAATAGCGGTGAAGATTATGAGAACGCTCAGACACGATTGATAGTCGGAAAGGTCCATATACTCGACCAGATTGCCAAGCTTGCGAGGCGACAATATCCCTACGGCCGGCCAGGGCAGATCCCGATGCCGGCAGCTATGGCTGCCCCAACGGAAGAAGGAGAACGCCGTGCCAGAGTAGTCATGGAAAAAGCTGTCGGAGCCATGCCGAGCCGGCCGAAAGAAGTCAAAAAGGAAGGACTCAGCGAATATTTCCTCTATACGATAGAAGGAACAGAAACGATACCAAACGGCTGGTCGAAACGGCTGCTTAGCTTCGATGTCGACCAGGTGCCGGTGATAAATCTGTACAAATATGAAGAGGAAAGATACGGGCCAAGTGTAGTGCGGTTCCTGAGTTTTAAAAACGACGAGGAGCACAAACTTGGAGAAACACCCATCCCAGGCGGCATGTTAAAGGTTTATCGAGGCGTTGGTGACAAGGGACATTTATCTTATACCGGCCAATCTTCGTTCAAATATATTCCCGTTGATGAGGATGTGGAGCTTAATCTCGGGCCGGTCGCCAATCTCGTGGTCGAGCCGAAGCTGATGGATTTCAAGACTGAAAATTACAGATTCGATCGTCGCGGCAACGTCTCCGGCTGGGATGAAATCCACACCTTCAAAATAGAAGTCAGGAATACTCGTGAGCTTAACGTTAAGGTCGAGATAAAACGCAACTTCAATACGCAGTACTGGGACATCGACTACAGCGGCGACTTTGGTGCGTTCGAGAAGGAAGACCTTGATACGGTTAAGTTCACGCTCAACCTGCAACCGAGATCAACAAAGCAATTTGAGTATATCCTAAGAACCTACCATGGTGACAGAGAAGAAGATTGGCGGCCGTAATGAACAGAAGTCAGAAGACAGATGACAGAATACAGAATCAAAGGAGCGGTATAATGAAACGTATTACAATTCTGCTGCTGATAATTACAAACGTGGCCGGAATTACTCATGCAAAAGTTGATTTGGTTACATTGCCCTCGCGGGATACGGTGCAGCTTACGATATATAACTCCGCAGATATGACGTTGGTTCGTGAAAGCAGAGCACTGACTTTAAAAGACGGCCAGAACAAGCTGCAATTCTCATGGGCCAATACACTTATCGATCCAACCAGCCTGGAAATGCTGCCGAAAGCCAATGCCGATAAAATCAGCATTACCGAACTGGTTTATCCACCGAGAGTCAGGAACCTCGGCCTTTGGAACGTTGAGAGCGATGTGGCCGGAAAAGTACCGGTAGAGATTTCGTATCTGACCAGCGGCCTGTCCTGGCGGGCGTTCTACATGGGGACGCTAAACGAAGATGAAAAAACTATGCGTCTTAAGGGTTATGTTCGTGTAACTAACAACAGCGGCGAAGATTACGAAAATGCTCAGACACGCCTGATCGTCGGCAAGGTCCACATCCTCGATGAGATTGCCGAGCTTGCCCGTCGGCAATATCCATACGGCCAGCCCGGTCAAATCTTCTTTGGAGATAAATTAGAAGCGGGAGTAGAGAAAGAAGCTAAAAGAATGCTGGGTCAGGCAGTGGTGTATGCCGATGTATCAGAACCTATGGCCCCTAAGCCCAAAGAGGTCATAAAAGAAGGTCTCAGCGAATATTTCCTTTATACAATCGAAGGCACTGAGACGATTCCCACCGGCTGGTCCAAAAGGCTGCTCAGTTTCGACGTTGACCAGGTGCCTGTCGTGAATCTATATAAACACGAAGAGCAGCGTTACGGGCCGAGCGTCGTGCGGTTCCTCAGCTTCAAAAATGACCAGGAGCATAAGCTCGGTGAAACACCCATCCCCGGTGGAATGTTGAAGGTTTATCGAGGCGCAGATGAACAGGGTCACTTATCATACACGGGGCAGTCTTCATTTAAATATATCCCTGTTGATGAAGATGTGGAACTGAATCTTGGGCCGGTTGCCAACGTTGTCGTAGAGCCGAAGCTGATGGATTTCAAGACGGAAAACTTCAGGTTCGACCGTAACGGCAATGTTTACGGATGGGATGAAATTCATACGTTCACAATAGAGGTCAGGAATACTCGCGATATCAAAGTGAAAGTCGAGATAAAACGCAATTTTGATTCACAGTACTGGGACATCAACAACAGCGGTGACTTCGGTGCTTTCGAGAAGGTTGATCTGGACACGATTAAGTTCACACTCGACTTGCAGCCAAGATCAGCAAAGAAATTTGAATATGTCCTGAGAACATATCACGGCGTAAGGCAAGAGGACTGGACAAGAGCCCAATAGCAAAAATCCACAAATACAATCCCCCCCGGCTAAGTCGAAACCGGGGGGATATTCATATTCATCATCCGTAGATTATCATACAGGTTCGGCGGTTTCTATCTCACTTCGGAAGACATCAAACTGCGGACCATACTGCTGCAGGTAGTATAGAGAATAGGACCGTGTGAAAACAGACAGAGGCAGTAATATTACAGTCCCAATATAGTTCAAGGTCAAGATCGACAGTATTAGCAATAAGCAACTTACACAGCAGAGGCAAAGACCTAAGCAAAAACCGATGGCAACCATTGCGCCAATTACTATTCTTATGACAATCTGGAAAAGCAGATAGAGGGTAAAGCGAAGCTTATTAGCCGAAAGAAGGCCCATGAATTCCCGCCAGCCGGCAGTACAGCTAACCATTCGCAAAGACATAATCGGCACGACAAAATCAAAAGTAAACTTCTTAATCAAAAACAGAAATATTGAAAGAGCAAAGATGGTCAAGCCCAAAATTACAATCAAGGGAATAGAAACTACACCGTGTGTTGTTCCGGATACCATTTTAATAATCAGCACAACAATGCCGAATATAGGCGCAATAACAACAACAAAGCCAATTATCCCCAGCACAATCCGGAAAAGGAACAGACTGTTACCCTGCTGCCTGAATTTATGCCAGGGAACTCTAACTTCCGCCTTATTCGTCGCCACGCAGTGAAGAAACATAAACTTGCCCCTGCTGTTGAGCCAGACCACCAAAAAGCCAATGAGAATGATTAGAACAACAACTGTCACAACTACTGGTATAATCCAATACATGTTGTTCGAAACATAGTCTCTTGCATTCTCGATGCCTTCTTTAATTTTTTCTTGCGATTCAAACTGTCCAGACGGCACATTGTACTGAGGACCGCCGCCGCCACCGGGACCTCCGCCACCACCGCCACCGCCTGTTCCTAAATAAGCCAACCAAGCGCAAAAGCCTATGACAAACCATTTACGCAAATCGAAAGGCTTGAATAGTATTAATTTTACCCTATCAATTGCGGGAGTAACAGGATCAATAACACTTACTCTATTTGGTTGCCCATAATTCATTATATTTGACCTCCAAGATAATTTATCCAGTTAAAAATAATAGTTAAAACAACGATGACTTCTACCAATAAGTTCATTTTCAAGAAAACGGATATGACAACAACAAGTCCTGCCCCAAAGGCCGCTGCAATCATAGCAGCCCAACCCATGGCTTTTTCCAGCCAATCGGAACGGAGCATTACATTCTTTGACTCTGTCTTTTTAACATCCGGTTGCTTCAGCTCATTAAGAGCATCGTTTATTAGTGACTCTGTAAATGTTCTGCCGGGTTTATCTGACTCGCCGGTCAGTTTCAACAGACGCGAGAAGTTTTTATCCAGTTGTGTGGCTGAATCGCCGTTAGATAAATTATGATTTATTCGTTTCATCATTTTTCCTCTTTCTTACTCAGAGAAGCGATCCGTTCAAGCTCTCGACGAAGAGATATTTTTGCACGATATAACATGCTGTACACCGCTTTCTCTGTCGTATTCATTTGCCGGGCTATATCGGTTGCAGAAAGTTCTTCAATATACTTTGCTTCCAGGACCGCTTTTTCTTTACTTTCCAATCTGCTCAGTGCCGAACGAACAATTTCAGTCATTTCCTGCCGTTCGAGCACCTCATCCGGCAGCGGTTTCGTATCCATAGCATTAAAATAGGTGCTGATATCACCATTAATGCCCGGCCGGCTTGCCCGCCTTCTGATCTGAAGCCGGATATTGTTTCTTGCGATAGCATGAATCCATTTTTCAGGGCTGCCTTTCGACGAATCGTAGCTGCTGCGTCCCCGTACGGCGTCGAAAACTGTTTTCTGCAGCAGCTCCTCGGCAAGCGACCTGTTGGGCCAGCGACCCATGAACAAACCGTAAAGCCGTGGAATCTGGCACTCGATAAACTCACGCCACACATCGGCATCCCCTTTAGCAAAATCAGCCCAGCTTTTTTGTTCCAATTTCTCAGACACTTCTTCAAATTTTCCTTTATGGCATCTGTATCTATTAAGTATTATGCGCAAAGAGGGCAAATTACTCACACTTTTTTGATATTTTCCTAACGCCGGCTCTATGAGTCTTTAAGAGCGGGGAGGATGAGACTAATTGGACGTCTGAGACATCAAGACACCTGACTTTGCTGCCTATAAGAGCGCAGTTCTCTTTGAATCGGCCATTCGGCGAAAGCGAGAACAAACAGTATAACTATATTCGCAATCGGTACAAGTATTAATAGACCAAGAGCCCAACTGAAGCCAGCCTTGGAAAATATTCTGCAAAAGATCAAAACCTTTATACCAACGACAATCATCACTAATGGTATGATGAATATGAGAAATATTAAGCTGAAAACTGGGGCTACACTTGGATCTACCTGCATTTTTTCTCCTTTCAACTGGCAATGGAAATTAAATCAACAGCTCACAAATCCTTCAATTCAGATATCGCATGAGCTATCCGGTCCCGTCTGGCCTCAATTGGGGCCGGGTCCTTGGTAAAAGTGGTCATATCCTTTGTAATATCCTCCGGCACTTCGAGAAGAGAATTGTATTTTCGAAGCCGGCCGGCATTAAGTTTGTTTTTGTTGACTTCGATAAGTCTTTTCAAAATAACAAGGTATTCGTAATCTTCGATACCGTCACGCAGCATTTCCCAGCGGATACTGTCAACAGGTCCTTCGAGAACCGGCTCGGACGGATGCGCATCGGCAGCGGCCTCGGGCGGATAAATGAACCGGCCGTCACCGTTGCCCCACGGTCTTTTCTCGCCCTTAGGTGTGCTGTAGCCGGAGCGCCAGCCCATAGGGTCCTCATAAGGATTCTGCGGATTGCCGGAATCAGGATAGGCGGCGGAACTGGTCCAGTAGTTCGACTGCCAGACAAGAATGCCCTCGATTTTACGCTGCCACGTCTGCCAGAGCCAGACCCGCAGTTCCGTGCCGGGATGGTCGATAAACAGGGTGCAATATGGTGCTTTCGGCCCCGTGCAGACATACCACCAGAACTTTTCGCCGTGCTTGCGACGCTCTTCCGCGGGTTCATGCTTGTACTGATTCGAGACCGCGCACCAGATATCAGGTCCGCCAATAAGTTCCGGCTCTACCTGCTCGGTCAGCATGCGAGTAATGCCGGGGGCCGCCTCCTTGAGTTTGCGAAAACCGTTCATTACAAACTCATAGTCTCTTGGAGCCGGCTCATCGAACCAATATACGAAGGCCTCATCGAGCCAGCCTTTCCGGCGCAGATGTTCCTGGATTTGGGTACAGTAGGAATTGAAAAGAACCTTATAATGCGGCGTATCTTCTCCAAAACCAAGTAATTCCGGCTCGCGGCGAGCATGGAAAGTGCCGCCGCCCATTCCGGGAATACTCAGGCGAAAAGAATTAAAGCGGTAATGGTCGATTCCGCGTTCCATTGCCCTATCCCAGTCCGAGAAATCCAGCACGACTTCGAGCTTGTCCCGTTCGACAGGCGGAAGCTCCGGCGGCTCGAAGTCACCGCCCTCCAGGAGTTCTTCATTCGTGGAGGGATTCGTTAAAGAAACATCATCGAACCAGACCAGGCCGGTTTTCTCGCCGGTTTCGGTCCAAATCGCCGCCCGGAGATTCAGACGAACTGATTTGGCGCCCTTCGGGAAAGTCTTGATGAGCCGGTCGAACTGCTGCCAATGGCCGGAACCTTCAATTCCTATATCGTTATTGCCGCCGTAAATCCATTCATCCGAGGCATCGTAGTGGTTAAGTGTCACTAAAAATGAATGCTCCGGCACGGCGGTTCTATACCATAAACGCAGGCGCAATCCTTCCTTCGGAATCTCAATCGGTAACGTATAAGCAGCGGTTACATTAAGGTCATTTTTGTCATCAAAGAGCAGCAAAGATCTCTTGCCGGCATGTTTTTCGTTACTCACATCCACTCCACCTTCCCATTTGCGTACCGGCGGTTTTATGTCCGGCCAGGTAACTTTAATTCTGTCCAGCGGGGCAGGATTGTAAGGTGAGATATGGTGGGCACTAAAGTTCGCCCAGTACTTGTCGAGCACTAACCGTCGCTGTTCCGTATCGGACAGCTTTTGATAGCGAAACACGTTGCCTGTCGAAAAGCCAAAGGCCGAAGTACATGTCATACGGTCGGGAAGAACAAAATCGTAGACCTCTACGCGAAGCACAACTTTGGCACTGTAATCTTGCGCATTCAACTCAATATTGCCCGTGTAAATTCCAGCAGGAGCGTTTGACGGCACCTTGACGCGAATCCAGAATGGCTGGTTCTTGTCTTGTTCCAAGTCTATCGGTCCTCTCAACGGCGGCAGCGGATCCGGCCAAAAACCTGCTACAGAACTTTTGTCGGTAGGCCGCTGTACGTTGACATATCTGACTTTGAGAATATCGATGCTATCAGAGGAAATAACCGCCCCGCCGGGACCGGACAAATCTCCGACTTGGATTGTAAAGCCACTCAAGGGTACGGTCGGCCGAACAACCAGTTGAGCAGCCTCTGCTTCGTTACGAGCAGTTCGTATGATTATAGCTTCGCTCTTTTTAAGAGGCAGGGATTTATCCCGGCTTATTTTCCAACCGGACGAGGCCCACCACAGGCCAACCTTGTCGGATGAACCGGCAAGCAATTCACCGAAGGAGGAGTTAAAATAATCACTGGTTCGTGCCGATCCGATCCGGCCAATTAACAACAACGACAAGAAAAGGATTTTTTTCAACATGATACTTTGCCTTTCAAGCTATTTATGATTTCGAACTGACCGATAGCCTTTGTTGACTGTGATTGAATTTTCCACTACAATTCTACGCAAGTCAAGAATCTCTTAATATATTTGACTGTTTGCCGGACATGTATTAGAATATTGATTGTAAAATATTCGTATGAATCAGAAGCTAAGCAGCTTGAGAAATACAGGAGTGGATTTTCTAAAATGAAGAAGAATCTCGAACAAATTGCCGCCGAAGATGGAAGATACAGACCCCAGGCCATCAGGTTTGTCTATGAAGGACTTGGCTATACAGCGAAAAAAGTCGCTACTGAGCCCAAGCATGTCAGCGGCGAAATACTATGTGACGGTTTGAAAAAACTGGCCCTTGAAAAATGGGGCAGATTATCGATGTTGGTACTTAATACCTGGGGCATCAAAACGACACGTGATTTCGGCGAAATCGTCTGGCTGATGATACAAAATGAGTGGATGAGCGCTCAACCTACGGATTCGATAGAAGATTTCAACGATGTTTTTAATTTCAAAACAGCTTTCAAAGACCAGTTCGAATTCCAACAGTCTTAATTTAATTCCAGTCGATACGCCTGGTCGCACCGGCTTGACATATGCGGGGGACTAAACTCTACAAAACCGTAGCTCTTATATAAAGCGATCGCTTCTTTTAAAACCGAAGCAGTTTCCAAAATCATTATTCCAAAACCATGCTGCCTTGCTTTCGACAAGGCATCTTCCAGCAAAAACTTGCCCAGTCCTTTTCCCCTGTAAGCTTTATCCAAATACATTTTACGAAGCTCACAAGTTTGCTCATCCATCGGATAAAGCCCGTAGGCTCCGACGATAGAACCATCTTCGGCTTCGAGCACAAAAAACATCCCGCCCCGGTCGAAATAAGAAGACTCGATGTCTTTAATATCGGCATCCGTACAAGCCGGATCCGGCTTTAAGCCATACTCTTTTAGAATCCCGTAAACCAGCCGGGCAATATTCTCACAATCTTTATTGTCTGCGGGCCTCAATCTCGGCCATGATTCTCTAAGCATATCGCTACTTTTTTCTACGTATCTTTTCTACGATGTCGGTGTGAAAACGTCCCTCGAAAATACCTTCAACTTCGCCGGTCAGGTATACTTCATTGTGATCGTATATTTCCACAAATAAGTTTCCGCCCGGCATTTTCACATTTATTTCATTGTCCACCATTCCTAACTTGTAAGCCGCCCCTGCTGCAGCACAGGAACTGCTGCCGGAGGCTAATGTATTGCCGGCACCTCTTTCCCAAATTCTTATCTCAATATCCGCCCTGTCGATGACTTTCAGGAGCTGCATATTGATGCGATTGGGAAACATATCGTGATTTTCAACCTTAGGGCCTAATTCTTTTGCCTTTCGCTCAGTTATTTCATCCATTGGAATCACGCAATGAGGATTGCCAACAGACAGGCAGGTAACCTCATATTTAATTCCATTTATTTGAAGCTCTTCTTCCACAACTTCTCTTTCTTCACCCCTGACCGGTATTTCAGTGCTGATGAAGGTCATCTTGCCCATGTTGATTTTAATCAAATTCGCCTTGTCATCCTGAATATCTGCTTCGACAATTCCGCCTGATGTCTCAATGCTGAAATTCTTTCTATCAACATACTTATTCTCATATAAGTACTTTGCAAATATTCTCAATCCGTTGCCGCTTTTCTCAGCCTCACTGCCGTCGGGATTGAAAATCCTTACACTCAAATTTTCGTCGCCCTTAACCGGCCCATACAGAATCCCATCAGCCCCAACACCAAAATTTCTATCGCATATCAATCGAATCCCATCCGGCGTCAAATCCACATCATAAATGTTCGGATCGATGACGAGATAATCGTTTCCCAATCCATGATATTTTCTAAAATGCACTTTCATAATCCCCTACCTTGAAGCATCCAATTCGCGAGAGACATATTTTTGCGTCCAGGGACATACGTTAATACAAATTCCGCAAATTGTCGAATCTATGCCCTGATGCTTAGATAGTTTTCCGGCCGTATCCCGGCACGCAAAGGCATCATATATGTACTCCCGCGGAGCCCCTACAGTCCAGTTGCTCCCGGCAATAGCTCCGGCGGGACAGCAGTCGACACATTTACGGCAGTTACCACAGCGTGACGTATTAACAGGCTCACCCGTTTCGAATTCGGCGTCCGTCAATACAGAGCCGAGCCGAACCGCCGGGCCGTATTCTTCCGTAATAAGCAACGCGGATTTCCCAATCCATCCGAGCCCGGCGCGCGTGGCAATGGTCTTATGCTGCACAGGCATGCTCAACGTATGAGTATCAAAATTCTCTGCCGTCGCTTCAATAGCCCTGGCCTGCCTGCCCCCGACTATTAATAAATCTTCTACCTGCCTGCACAACTCTCCAATAAACTGATTGACTCTAAGATATTCCTGATAATAGCGTTGCGTAGGGCCATGGGATATCTCGCAGATCACTGATGGATTTAGTTTGACCGCTATAGAGACAGCCGCCGTAAATTTTCCTGTCATGTCCGCAGACAAATCAGTGACATCAGCAAAACCGACGAGATCGGCTCCTAATCCTTTTAATATGATTCTTATTCGTTCATCCATATTCATCGTTCGAATCACATTTTCATGCCACACTAACTACAATCTAAGCATCTTCCACTAAGATTACTTTCAACACATCCGTTAAAACTTTAGCCTTGTGCTTATGTATCTCGCCCGCCGGTATGAACAGTCCGTCACCCGGTCCGAACATAATTACTTTTCCGTCGAAGTCTATTTCCATTTGGCCATCGAGAATATATCCGATATGCCCTTTTGTGCACCAATCAGCTTCAACAAATTCTTTTGTGAATTCTGCTAAACGCAGTTTTCTGCGGTCCTGCTCATGCGCTTTGAACCTAACGCCCACAGCCGCCGTTTCCCACAGCATTGTCTTGAAGTCAAGTTTATATTTTTCCATCATATATTTTCCTGCTGTAAAACACTCCTTATAATAATTGCCCTTCAGCAACCATTACGACTTTCCCGCCGACCGACACATTGATTTTTTCCTGCTCGTTCGCCGCCCTAAGATAAAGCAGTGACGGCCTGTTAATTTCATAACCCTGCTCAACCCGGATGTCGATTTTGTCTTTCCCGAAATAGCGATGTTTCGCTAAATATCCCGCCAGACAACCATTCCCGCTGCCGGTGGCCGGATCTTCAGGTATACCGTAGTAGTCACAGAAAACACGGACATTCAAATCGTTGCCCTGATTGTATGTTTCAGGGCAGAAGACCAGAATCATCTTGGCCTGCGTCTTTTCAATAAGCTTGAAACATTCATCTTTATTCACTTCGACCCGTTTTACAGCATCAAGACCTTTTAGCGGAACGATGATAAAGGGCAATCCGGTAGAAACTTCCTGAACAGCGAATCTATCGTCTATTTCTGATTCATCCAAACCCAAAACTTTAGCAACAGAATCCCGCTCAATTGTCAGGCCGAAAGTCGGCTCGTTTTGTGTCATCCATAAGATATTTTTTTCTTTTCCACCGGGACCTGATGTAACCGGAATCTGGCCTATCTTTAAATTAAGGATCATTGTCCCGGCAGCTTCTTTCATAATTTCATGCTGTATTATATAGGCGGTCCCCAAAGTCGGGTGCCCTGCAAAAGGAACTTCCGCCGCAGGCGTGAAAATACGAACATCATATCCGCCATTTCTTTGTTCTTCCGAAAGGATGAAAGTCGTTTCCGAATAGTTCATCTCTCTGGTAATCATTTGCATTTCGTTATCCGACAGAGCTGCAGCTTCCCGGATAACCGCAAGTTGATTACCCGCATATTTTTCCTCTGCAAATACATCCACAATATAGAACTGATGTTTTGTCATTTGTTTTTCTCCATCAAAACTCTCTGTACATAAATGCCACTACGAACGGCAAATGATCGTATTTCTTCGTGCTCTTTTGTACAAATCCGAGTTTCTTATACCATTTCTTTAGCTTAGTGTCTTTTGAAATCATCGCAATCTCGACTCGCCGGGCACCGGATGCACGGGACTTCTCGAATATATGATGTACCAGCAATTTTCCATAGCCTTTGCCCCTATGTTCGGGAAGCACCGCGAGTCTCATAAGATAGCACACGCCCGGCCTGGCCCTCTCAAGAGCTACACATCCACAAGCTTGACCTTTGCTTTCCAGTACATAATATGTCAAATCCTTCTCCAAATCACTTTCGATACGCTCGTTCGTACAGAATGCCAGGGATTTGGGATTATTCTCTTCAGTTATACCGAATCTCTCTGCTACATCGCGAAATGAGCTGCGAAGAAGATTTACTAAGACTCCAATATCAGCCCTTTTTGCTTCTCTGATAAACATTGCAGTCTCTTTCAGTTGTTATTGCTTTTCAGTAATACTATCACACAAGATCCGAGGACGATAGTCGAGCCTACGACGGATCGCCATGAAATGACCTCGCCAAAAGCTACCACACCGAGAAAATAATTCAATACCGGCACAAGCATCCCCAGCAACGAACCGGTAGCAACCTGCACGTAGCGGAAACCTTCGGTTGACAGAAGCTGACCCACCGTAGAAGTGACGCCGACAGCCACCAGTAACAAACCACCGGAGATTCCTATCGAACAGGGCACGATATTCGCCGGTACGATGACGACCCACAGACCGATGACACACTGGGCGAAGTATATGGCATACGAGGAGTCGGTGTCGTGCAGCTTCTTGACCGCCACAAGAGCCACCCCTCCGAGCATCGCACCGAAGATGGCAAGAAGCTCGTACGTGCCGAGAACACCTATAAGTGATAAGCCCTGACCATTATCCGCTGCTAACAGGTAAATGCCGGCGAAGGCCATCAAAATCGCAACGAACCGGATTGCTCCGATTTTTTCCTTCAGGAAGATGGAACTGAAAATACTGCCGAAGATCGGGAACGAATAAATCAGAACGGTCCCCTTGCCGACACCCAGTTTCGATATCGAAAAGAAAAAAATCAGTATCGCGACCCCGCCGGTCAGTCCACGCAAAAGCAGCAGCGGACCGTTGTTAAACTTCAACGTTATCCTGCCTAAAAGCGCTGCCGTACCCAGCATACCCAACCCGACTATAAAGCGGAACAGCGTGGTTTTATACGGATCGATATTGGAAGCATATCGCACGAGTCCCGACATCAGGCAAAATGCCGCCGTGGAAGCTAATATTAACGCAACGCCTTTGTGCTGGTCTTTAGTAATCCATCGTTTCATATTTATTCACCTTTTCTTGTGCACAAGTATGCAGCCATCAGGTCATGTTTATAATTCGCCGTCTCTATTTCGAAACCGGCCTGCTTCAGCAAACCTTCCATAATCCAGTCGAAGGTGCTGTACTCTTCCCGAATGTGGATTTCTACTTCTCCGGCGAATGTGGGCCCAATCCTCTCGGCGGTGGATTTGACCCATCTATTCAGCCGGTTTTCAGAATCATCCACATTGAAAGAGAATACGACATCAAAGAGATATAACTTTCCGCCGGTTTTGAGCATCTGTGCCAAACGCCAAAGGCCGGTCAACTTCCAGAAATCCGGCAAATGGTGCAGCGCGACCGTAGAGACAATTGCATCGACCGGCATCGCTTTGTGCTCATACGTCAGAAAACCGCCGCGATGAAATTCTATATTATTGAGCTTGGCTTTCTTTGCCTTTCTGCGAGCACATCTTAGCATCGCCTTTGAGACATCGACAGCGTAAACTTTCCTGCTGTGCTTTGCAGCGTGAACTGCAAACGCACCCGTCCCGCAACCCATATCGATCACGGTTTGGTCTGCGTCCAGCCCAAGAAGCGCTATTATCTCCTCGCTCTCTCTCTGGTAGTCTCTGAACTTCCCGTGGTGCACATCGTAAGACAACGCACACAGCACACTGTTGTAGTTGACGCCGCAGGGTTTCAATTCATTGTACCGCCAATTATATTTGCGCCCAGCTTCAAGTGAATTGAAGTAGCGTCTGTAAAATTCGATGTCCATTTCTCTAACTTTCATAATGTATATACCTTCAGCATCCTCGCAAAGCCCTTTGCTTTGCTGGTTTAAAACAAAAAAGCCTTTCAGGGTTTTTATGCTCCCTGAAAGGCTTTTACGTTTCAAAAATAGGTTCTCAAGTCCTTTTAGGGAGCGGCCTCCTTTCTCCAGGCTACGTAGATTCCAAGACCATAGGCCATAATCATACGTGCCGGCAGGCTTGTGCGCATTAGCACTGTGGCCACCCTGTGGCTCGTCAACTGCTTATGCTTATTTTCCCTAACCTGAGACATTGAGAAATCCCGTTAATTTAATAAAGTGTCACTATTTTAATAATCGACAATCTATTTGTCAAGTAAAAATATCGACAAAAATGTTATTAATACTAAAAATATTTTTTATAAATTGTTACAGCACATCGAGTCACCCAATAATCAGAAAATTGGAATGACTTTGAAATATAGTTGTGTCAGGGCATCACTTCTCTAACAATCCATTCCACCGCCCTTATAAAAACAAGCCAGAAAAAAGTGAGGCTCATAATGGCCTATGAGTTTTGTTATGTCGGACTATTGCTGGTCAAGTGCATGAAAAGTTCCTGTTTCTTCAATAATTACCGGATAACCTTCGATAGTCATTGGGATTTCAGATCGCAACTGCTCTGCTTTTATTGATGAAAATATCTTGATGCAAGGCTTGCCTTCAAAAAGACCAATTGCAGTACCTTCGACTCCGGGAATTGCTAACCACTGGCCCGTGTTCTCTTCTTGAACTTGCTCTATAGTATTCTGTGACATCTGCTACACGTGTACACCGTCTTCCAATACGCGAGCTTAAAGTAATTAGAGATATCCTTTGTATAGTCTTCTTGTATTCCTCTTTCCTATTTGCCGTCGATGCTTACACCGGAGAATGCGCCAAGCACAGCGTCAATCGGGTTAATAATCGTTTGAGTAGCACTACCGGCAAACAGCAATCCCACAGGATTGCAGCTTGCATTGTCCGTCACAACGAGCGATCCGGAATCGCCACCATCACTGAAACTGCCACTGCTGCCTTCTACAACGATTTGATCCACGAAAATCGCATAACCTCTGCTATACTGGACAAAGAAAGCGCCGTTGACAGCAGTAACCGTCCCCTTAGTCAGCCCTGTTGTTCTGCCGTATTTCTGAACAGCCTGACCAATATAAGCTCCGGTAGTAGTCGAGTTTGGGATTCCGTAACCATCCTCTGGTGTGCTATTGCCAAGCGTAGCTTCTGAACACTCCGCAATCGCTGCGTCAATTGTATTGTAGACGAATGGAGGATAAAATCTAATAGGCTCAAAGGCAGTCAGAGTTCCAATCGCATCGCCAGGATTTACTCCATAGTCGTATGTTCCTGGCTGCAGGACATTATCACCGATACTCGCCAGATTCTCATTCGCATATACATGATTGTTGCTAAGCGCAAAGATATTACCGCTGATGTCACGAAGCCGACAACCGATAGTCCCAGCCGTGATATCCGGATGGCCGGTCGAGACACCTATCGGCACCGGTCGATCAAAGCGATCGGTGGGATCAACTGGAGTTTCAGGCTCGGATAGTGTTGTGGCCGAAGCATCGACGGAATGTCCTGACTCATTGTCTGAAGTGTCTACAGCCGTCACTTCGTAAGTGTAGGTCGTTTCGGCCGATAGCCCAGTATCAGAATAACTATTGCCAACTGGCGAACCTATCAAACCAACATCTGAACGGTACACGTTATAGTACTCCAGATCACCCTCAGTGTTCGGTGTCCAGGACAAGTCGATCCGACTGCTGCTGATTGCTGTAGCACTCAAACCACTTGGTGGAGCCGGAGGAGTAGTATCGGGAGCCGTTGTGGCTGAAGCATTGTTGGAATAGCCTGAATTACCATCGTCGTTATAAGCGCGGACACGGTAGGTGTAGGTAGTCGAAGGATCAAGACCGGCATCGCTGTAGCCGGTTACACCCACCCCGACAGTGTCGATTTGCACAAAGTCTCGTTCGATCTTGAATCCTGTTTCGTTATCTGAATTGTCTGCCCAACTCAAGTTGATCTGAGTGCTGCTGACAGCCGTTGCCGTAAGGCTGGTTGGTGGTTCCGGAGGAGTACCGGGTATTGAGTCGGTTGTGGCCGAGGCCTCCTCAGAATTATTAGATTGATTGCCATCGGTATCCACAGCCGTCACGACATAATAATAGGTCGTTCCAGTTTCCAAATCGATATCAGAATAGCTACTAATACCGACTGAATCTACATAGATATATGGACCACCAGCGTCCATAGAACTATACACATTGTAGTGCGACAGGTCCGACTCGCGGTTGTCCCTCCAGTCCAGATATATCTCACTTGTGCTAAGAGCTGTAGCTGTCAGGGCACGTGGAGCTTTCGGGGGCCTGTTAGTAGGAGGTTTGAGTGCATAAATCTTACCCGATACTTTATGTTTTACCGGGATGCCCTCAAGTTCCTTCGGGATGCCGGCGACACCGGGTTTTTCAAGAAATACTACCACGACGTGTTTGCCTTTGTCGTTTAGCCCGATGGCAGTGCCAACCACGCCCTTTTTGGCCATGAGTTTTAAAGTGTGCCTTTCCTGTACTTCTTTGACGCGCTGAAAAGCTTCTTCACTACGTCCCTGGGCCATTACAGCACTGGAAAGAGCCAAAATGCTGAAAATTACAACAGCTACTAATAGTAATTTACAAAAAACTCGTCTTAACATAATCCACCCTTTCTGTTTCGAGACCTTCAATTAAATTTAAGATCTTAGCTTTATATTATTATCGAAGCTTTAGCTTAGACATATCAGCAAAATTTCAGATTTTCGTAGTATCTCCACATCTTGACATCAGAATATAGCCATATCTCGCAATGATTAGAAGGAATAATTATCCAAAATTATTCCATTTCATTCACACCGATACCTCCAAATTGAATAAACGGCATCGTTCCTACTCTAAGCATAGAAATCCTGCTGAAAATACATAGTATCAGATTAAGGTGTAAAAGTCAACGAATTTTTTTACAAATTACCTATTTCCGAAGTTATCCGCTAACAGCTTTAAGAAAAAGGTTTTATCGCAATCCAGCACACCTACGGCCTGTCAAACTCGAGTTTAGAGCTTTCGTCGGCTTCGGGTACCATGATCAGGTCAGGAATTTTAAGATGATATTTTTATAATGCTCTACACCTTTATCAAGGTCGGTAACATCGATATATTCATCCGGCTTGTGGCAAAGGTGAGGCTTGCCCGGTCCGAAAATAACGACGGGGCTGCCGAGTGAGGCAAAATAAGGGCCATCCGTAGTGTAGCCTACGGCTTTGGTTTTATCGGTTCCAACAACTGAGCAAAAATCTTTTACAAACTCACTACTATAATCAGTTTCCATCGACTGCATCTGCCGTATTACAGAAACCGTAGCTTCAAACTGCTTATTTTCCGTTGTTAGTTTTTCTAAGATTCCCTCGAAATCGGCAATAATAGCCTGATAATCCTGCCCGGGCAGGGTGCGGATATCGATTCCAATGCTGCACTTATCCGGCACAACATTCATAGTTTTGCCACCTGTAATAGTATTGACGCTCATCGAGCAATCGCCCAGAAGTTTATGCGGCTCAACTTCGATTTCGTAATTATCCAGCTCATTCAGAATCAACCGCATCGAGTTTATGGCATTTACGCCTAACTGCGGGGCTGAGCTATGAGCGGCTTTTCCTCTGGTTATAACTTCAAGCCACAGCATCCCGCGATGGGCGGTTACAACCTCAAAATCGGTCGGTTCAGGAATAACCACACCAGCAAGCTCCGGCAGCCAACTTTTGTCATCAACAAACCGTTTTGCACCGGCACTATCGGTCTCTTCGCCTGCAACTGCTGAGAAAATAATATCACCCTGCAATTCGATGTCGGAATCGACAATCCGCCTGATAGCCGTCACAGCAGCAGCAGTTCCTCCCTTCATATCTACGGAGCCTCTGCCATATATTTTGCCGTCACTTTCAACCGCTGTGAATGGCGAGTACTCCCAGGAAGCCTCGCCCGGGCCAACAACATCAAGATGACAAGCAAAAAGCAGCCCGGCCCTGTGCCCCGCGGACTTAATATGTGCTGTAATATTTGTTCTGGTTCGGTCCCAGCAATCTATACTGGAATCTATGCCCGACCGGCCAAATTCGGCTGAAATCACCTCTGCAGCGGCTAATTCGCCTTTCTCGGGAGTCGTTTCAGCCTGAATGAGATTTATCAATAGCTCTTTCATAGCAAAGCCATTATACGGCCAGCCTTTCAAAAATAAAAATGAAATTTTTGTTGCATGCCGAAACAATAGTATGGATAATAAAGGGCTTAAAGTTTTAAGGCTGTCGTAAAGGAGCTTAAATGGGACCTGTATTGAATGGGCTGCTAAAACTTCAGAGCGTTGAGAATCGTCTACGGGCCGAAAAATCAAAACTTACAAGATGTAGAAGAAATGTAGTAATCCAGGAAAATCTGATCAGGAGTCTTCAAAACGCTCTTGAAGCTAAGAAAGAGGAGGTCCAGCTAACTAAAGTCCAATTCGACCGCCTGGAATTAGAGCTTAAAACCAAAGACGAAATGATAGCCAAATTAAGAGCCTCACTCAACAGCGCAAAAACGAACAAAGAGTATGCCGCTGTACTCACACAACTCAATACAACTAAAGCTGACAATTCCAAGACAGAGACCCAGTCTCTGGAATTATTAAAAGATATCGAGGCTGATGAAGCCGAGTGCAAAGATATCCAGAAGCAGATAGATGAGCAAAAAGAAACCCTCGAGCAAACCCGTAAAGAAAGCGAGGTGCTGGCAAATAAATATCAGGCGGAAATAAACCACATCCAGACCGAATGGGACGAGGTCGCAAAGACTATCCCAATCGATTCACTGGATAAATTCAAACGTGTGGCTGAAACATACGATGGCCATGCGGTTGCATTAATCGAGGAGCAGCAGGGCAAAAAGGGAGCCTATAGCTGTGGCGGCTGCTTTATGGGTATCACTGCTGAGAGTGTTAATTTGCTTATGACCAAAGATGACATTATCCGCTGTCCCAATTGCACAAGAATACTCGTGCTTGGCAATTTACATGAAGATTAGAAGCCAGATAAGAAATCCACATAATCACAGCATATCCCACAACCATCAAGCGTTAGCATGCACTCTCTTTCTTTCAAGGAGCTAATATAGTGTCTGATAAAATCATTGCTTATATTGACGGCGGCAGCAGAGGCAATCCGGGACCGGCCGCCGCGGCATATGTTTTAAATGATTCATCTGGGGCACAACTTGAAGCAAAGGCCTTTTTTCTCGGTAAAGCTACGAACAATGTGGCCGAATATACAGGTCTCGTCAAAGCACTGGAAGCTGCATCACAAAAAGGCTCTGAACAGCTAAATGTTTTCAGCGACAGCGAATTACTCGTCAGACAGATAACCGGTCAATACAGAGTGAAAAGTGAGCAACTCAAACCTCTTTTTCAACAAGCCGTGAGCCTGCTCAGTAGGTTTAAAAACTGGGAAATCAGACACGTTACCCGGAATAATAATAAACAAGCCGATAGTCTTGTAAACCAGGCTCTTGATGCTGGTCACGACATTGAAAGGAAAAGGAAATCCATGATGTCAAAAGAAAAACCGATTCGACTTGGGGTTCTCATTAGCGGCGGCGGCACAACATTAATAAATATACTCAAATATATAAATGAAGATATGCTGAATGCCAAAGTGGCTGTCGTAATAAGCTCACGTTCTACAGTCTCCGGAGTCGAGAAAGCAAAAAATGCGGGGCTGGATGTGAAAATTGTCCGAAAAAAGGACTATTCCGACATTGATGAATTCAGCAAGCGTATCGAAGAAGAACTCATCGCTGCAAATGTTGACCTCATTGTCCAGGGCGGCTGGCTTTGTCTTTGGAAAATACCGACTCGATACGAACATCGCGTGATGAACATCCACCCCGCCCTGCTGCCAAGCTTCGGCGGACAAGGGATGTGGGGACATCATGTCCACGAGGCCGTACTAAAAGCCGGCTGTAAAGTAAGCGGCTGTACTGTTCATTTCTGCACTAACGAATATGACAAAGGGCCAATCATCGTCCAGAGAACCTGTAAGGTCAAAAATGACGATACTCCCGACACGTTGGCCGCCAGGGTCTTCGAGCAGGAGTGTATAGCATATCCGGAGGCTATAAGATTATTTGCAGAAGGCAAGATACTCATTGAAAACAACACTACAAAAATCAAATCGTAAAGTGCCAGTTTAAGTCTTAACTATTTCAACTAATCAGATTGCGCAACGGCCGGCTCACTTTTCTCCGGAGCAGGTGATTCAAAACCCTCAAGTTTCAAGTGCTCTTCATCCTGCACGTCAATCTTGATAAGATTCTTGCCTTTGAATTTGCCCGCCAACACAGATTCCGAAAGCGGATCTTCAATATAGTGCTCTATCGCTCTTCGCAGAGGTCTGGCGCCGAATTCAGGATTGTAGCCCTTATCGATTAGAAATTCCTTTGCCTGGTCGGTCAGTTCCAGTTTCAAGCCGTGCTCAGTCAGGCGCTTGAACACCTTCTTCAGCTCATATTCGACGATAGTTTGCAGATCCTCTCTCGTAAGTGCCTTAAAGACTATGGTATCATCGAGCCGGTTCAGGAATTCGGGCCTAAAGTGATGCTCCACTTCTTTCTGCAGAACATCTTTCATTTTCTCATAATTTGCCTCGGGGCTTTTCTTGCCAAAGCCGAAGCCGGATTGATTCTTTATCAAATCGGCGCCGATGTTACTGGTCATAATAAGGATGACGTTCTTAAAATCAACACCTCGTCCGAAGCTGTCTGTCAGCCTGCCCTCATCCATGATCTGCAACAGCATGTTGTAAACATCCGGATGGGCTTTTTCTATTTCATCCAGGAGCAGCACAGAGTATGGACGTCTTCTAATCCTTTCGGTTAATTGTCCACCTTCTTCATAGCCCACATATCCGGGAGGCGCCCCGACCAACCTGCTCACATTGTGCTTCTCCATGAATTCGCTCATATCAAGCCGAATGAGAGAATTTCTGTCACTGAACATAAATTCCGCCAGGGCTTGTGCGAGCAGTGTTTTTCCAACACCACTGGGCCCGAGGAGTATGAAGCAACCCATCGGACGATTGGGATCTTTCATGCCGCTACGGCTACGCCTGACAGCCTTGGCCACGGCATTAATTGCCTCATCCTGGGAAACAACCGTTTTATGCAGTTCGGCCTCAAGTTCCAGCAGCCGCTGGGTTTCCTTTTTCTCCAGCTTCGTCAACGGCACACCCGTCATATTGCTTACGACTTCCGCAATGATCTCGTTATCCACGACTCCGGTCGCTTCTTTGTTTTCCTCATACCATTTTTTATGTAATTGGGTTTTCTCATCCAAAAGCTTCTGAGCTTCATCTCTTAATGCTGCAGCACGCTCATAGTCGGCACTTCTGACGGCCTCGTCTTTCTGCCTTTGCAGCTTTTCAATTTTCTCCTCTATTTGCGTTAGATCTGGTGGGGGAGTCATGTTCTTAAGTCGAACTCGTGCTCCGGCTTCGTCTATCACATCTATTGCCTTGTCGGGCAGACATCTGCCGGTTATGTATCGGGTTGAAAGCTCAACTGCATGGAAAAGGGCCTCGTCGGTAAATCGAACCCGATGATGCGCCTCGTAACGGTCCTGCAGTCCTCTGAGTATCTCCAGCGTCTCATCCTTAGAAGGCTGCTCGACAATTATCGTTTGGAATCGCCTTTCAAGCGCCCCGTCTTTCTCGATATGTTTTCTGTACTCGTCTAAAGTAGTTGCGCCGATACACTGAACTTCCCCTCTTGCAAGAGCCGGCTTAAGCACGTTTGAGGCATCTATAGCACCCTCGGCGCCACCGGCGCCTACAAGCGTATGAAGTTCGTCAACGAATAATACGACATTCTTGGCCCTTCGGACTTCGTTGATGACTGCCTTTATTCTTTCTTCGAATTGACCGCGATATTTAGTCCCGGCCACCATCATCGCCAAATCGAGCACAACCATCCGCTTGCCCTTGAGGATTTCCGGCACTTGCTTGTTGATAATCTGCTGGCTCAAACCCTCGACAATAGCAGTTTTACCCACGCCCGCTTCACCCAGGAGAACCGGATTATTCTTCGTACGCCGGCATAGTATCTGGACCAGTCGTTCAATTTCTTTCTTCCTGCCAATTACCGGGTCAAGCTCACCGCTGGTGGCTAACTGTGTAAGATCTCTGCCGAAGCTGTCCAGTGCCGGGGTTTTGCTCTTTGTCTTTCTGCCGAGGGTTGGGGTCATCTTCATCCCAAGAGCTGCAGGCCCATCATCCACTCCGGCTCCCAGCAGATTCAACACTTCCTGACGCACGTCCTCAAGCTTTAAACCAAGATCCAAAAGAACCTGAGCTGCTATACCTTCGCTCTCTCGCAACAGACCCAGCAAAATATGCTCGGTTCCTACATAATTATGATTAAGCGAACGGGCCTCTTCAATCGCATACTCAATCACTTTCTTTGCTCGAGGCGTCTGAGGCAGCTTGCCCATTGTGACCATATCCGGCCCGCTTTTGACTAATTTTTCCACTCCGAATCGAAGCTTTTTTATGTCCACATCCAGATTCTTTAGAACAGTAGCACCCACTCCGCTGCCTTCTTTAACCAGCCCCAGAAGGATATGCTCGGTCCCTATATATTCATGGTTAAAACGCTGGGCCTCCTGGTTAGCCAGCGCCATAACTTTGCGTGCACGGTCTGTAAAACGTTCAAACATCTTTTACCCCGAAACATAGTTTATAGAAAATGCCGATTTTTCTGCTACTTTTATTGGTTAAATACCAAGGTAGTACACTAATCGGCGATAAGTAACAATTTACGTTATTTTTGATATTATATACCACTTAATCTGTTTGTCAAATATGCAATATATGCTGATTCCTTGCCTAACCAGACTATCAATACATATTATATAGTCCGAGATGAGCCAATGTTCATTCTCGGACCCACATTTTCTTTATCCTCAATTTCATCGGCAAAAATAAACGTTAACTTTCTGTATTAACACGCAAAAAACAAGATTTTAAGCACCAAAACGCTTCGTCAAGACTTAGTAGCACCAGGCAATTCCACAAGACGACATCTTAGGAAATTATGTTATACTACTCAGAACTAACAAGCCAGATAATTAGACTAAAGAATGAATAATACTTGATTCTTGAAGTGATTGAGAAATATCGTATGTCAGGAGTCGGACTGTGCAATTAGAAAACAGGAGACGATCCCGCTTCATCCAGCATTTTTTTGACTCTTAATGGAAGAAATTGTTGCTATGGATATCTTATGCCTTTTATCTTAGCTGCGATCTTCCTCAAGCAACTTTCTGAGGTATTGATTTTCCCGTCGAGTTGCTTCAAGATCAAAGACCTGATATTTAATGCACACTCTAAGGTAATCCAGCGATTCCTGTAAGCTATTGATACTTTTTTCAAGCTTTTTACGGTTTGCCTGAGCCTGTTTGGCAAGCTGAGCTAATTTTCTATGCTGCGGATCGGCTGTCTCGCCAAATTCTTTCACCAGTTCGTTAAGTTTGTCTTCAAGGTTTGTTTCGTCCATCAAATCACTCTCCTCACGAATGTACGTATTTTATCAAAACCCCCCACATTTAGAGATCCCCCTGAACCTCATGCTTGACTATTAGAGCAAACCCCATACCCAAATGAAAAAGAACCAAATTTTTACATGTTTTCACAACTTGGCCCGATAAAAAGAGTTTCAAAGCGACATTTTGTGTTATCCATAATTTTTGTACCTATACTCCGAAAAGCATCCGTTATATGGATTGGAATTGCGCGTTGGAAAATATAAACACACCTAATATGCTTTCTTTTAAATATTTACGAGAATTGCTGTATTGGATAATATTTAGGCTGGTGTTGATTTTTCTAAACATCATGGTCAGTTCTTGGAAACATTTTTATTTTGTGAATTCTACAGTTATTTGTGTTTCTGCTAAGCGTTTATTATGATTTAAATGGTTCAATAGAAGTAGATTGTGCTGCTTCCCGTAAAAATTCTTTCGGATCGAAACACTCTCCCTTACAAAATCTGTCTAAATCGGCGTAGCTGACAAGTGTTGGCCGCCGGGGTATTAACCGAGGTGTAATATGAGCAGAAAAAAACAAAAACAGAAAAAAAGCAACACTTTTCGCCTTTTCAAATTGATGTTCGTTTTGATTTGCCTTGCATTTTTCGCAGCTTTACTATATGGGCCGAATCCATTGATTCTACTCTCAAAAATTACTTCGTTTATAAGTTCAGCTAAAGCTTCGTTTTGAATAAAGATAATTCGTTGGTAAGCCAGGAAACATTCAAATTTGAGTTATCTTAAATTGAGCATTATAAAGAGCTGAAAATCGCCATAAAATCCATATCTCCTACGGGTATAGATTGGATTTAGTGTTTTCAGGGCTCAAGCACCTGTTCATCCTCCTGATGCCATGCCGGATCAACAATACAGAGAAACTTCAGATCGGAATTTCCTGTATTTTCGATGTATTGTACAGCGTTTGGTGGAATATAAATGGTACAATCAGGCCCAACTTCGAAACTCTCCTGATCTATGTGCATTAAGCCATGTCCTGCCGTCACATAATATACCTCCGAGGATTTCAGCTTATGCGGCCTGGTTTTATGGCCGGCCATAACTCGTGCATGGGCAAGACTGTAATGAATCGGAATATCTGCTTTTTCGGGGTGTAAAATCTCACGTAAAATCGAATCATCGCCGGCAATAAATTCACGGCAATCCTTTAAATATTTCACAAACATCATCTTTCTCCAAGTAGAGTCGATTCTCTATTACGAATGTTCCATTTTCAAACAATACGCTAACTATAAATTCTTCATCTGTCAAATTAGAAGCGACCCTTGATCCTTATAATACAATCCATTCGGTTTTGATTTGCCTGCTAATCTCTTCCGGCTATAATTGATAGTTACTCTTTCTATGAACTAACATTTAAATTGAGAATAGACGACAAATCGCCTTTGAACACTTGATATATGGAGGTAACATTCATGGCAAGCTCCAAAAATGATATGAACAGGCGCCGGTTCATGCAGGTCGCTGCCGGCTCAGCCGCTGTAATGACACTGCCCCAAATCCCCCTGAAAGCCACCGAAAAAGCAGCCCCCGAGCGGCCGAATATTCTTTGGATCAGCACAGAAGATATCAGCCCCGATCTGGGCTGTTATGGCGACGGTTATGCTGTAACGCCAAATATCGACAAACTTGCTGCCCGGGGAATTCGCTATACAAACGTTTATTCGCACTCCGGAGTTTGTGCTCCTACACGCTCCGGTATCATCACCGGCATGTATCCGACAACTTTAGGAACTCACCACATGCGCTGCAAGGGCGTGCCGCCGGCCTATGTAAAGTGCTTCAGCGAATACCTCAGGGCAACAGGCTATTATTGCACAAATAACGTCAAAACCGATTACCAGTTTGACCCGCCGCCGAGTGCCTGGGACGATAGCAGCCGCAAGGCCCACTGGCGTAATCGCAACAAAGACCAGCCATTCTTTGCCGTCATTAATTTCACGACTACACACGAAAGCCAAATACGCAACAGAAGCAAAACAATGCTGGAGCGAATTGCTGCCTTAAAGCCGCATGAAAAACATGATCCGGATAAGGCAGTCTTGCCCCCCTACTATCCTGATACACCGTTGGTTCGCAAAGACTGGGCGCAGTACTACGACATTATAACACTAATGGATAAGCAGGTTGCCAACGTGCTTAAGCAGCTCGAAGACGACGGTTTAGCCGATGACACAATAGTATGGTTCTGGGGCGACCACGGGCGAGGCCTGCCGCGAGCTAAGCGATGGATTTACGATTCCGGTCTGAGAATTCCGCTGATAATTCACGTGCCGGCCAAATGGCGAAAGCTCGCAATGCCGGAAAATCCCAACGCTGTCAAGCCCGGCACTGTCAGCGATGACCTGATTGCCTTCATAGACTTCGCCCCGACGATGCTGTCCCTGGCCGGCATAAAAATCCCGGACCACATACAGGGCAAAGCTTTCCTCGGCAGCCAGAAGGCCGAGTCTCGCCGGTATATTTTCGCCGCTCGCGACCGGATGGATGAAGCATACGATCTAATCCGTGCCGTACGTGACAAGCGCTATAAATATATTCGAAACTACATGCCGCACCTGAGCCGCGGCCAGGACATTAACTACATGAACCAGATGCCGACGATGCAGGAGATGCGGCGGCTCAACGCCGAGGGAAGGCTCGAAGGCCCGCAGAAGCAGTATTTCGAACCGACCAAACCTGTCGAGGAACTCTACGACACGGCCACCGACCCACACGAAGTCAAAAACCTCGCAGGCGATCCGAAATACAAGGATGTGCTCCGGCGGATGCAAGTAATCCACGCCAAATGGGTCAGAGAGACTCGCGATATGGGGCTGATTCCGGAGCCGGAGTTCGACGAAATGAAACGCCCCGGCGGCAAATATGAAAAGACGGCAAAACCAATATTCTGGGCACCCGAATGGCAGCCGGGTGAAGCTGTGCGTCGCGTAACAATCGTATGCCCCACGGCCGGCTCTTCAATCGTTTACAGAATCAGCGATGACGGCCAAACAGATTCACTCTGGAGGCTATATACAAAATCCGTGTGGCTTGCGAAGGGCAAAATCCTGCACACCAAAGCCTGCCGAATAGGCTTTAAAGATAGCGGCGAGGTCAGTTTCAGATTCGATGACAAGGTCTCGGGACCGAAACCACCCGAAACACCGGCTAAAGACGAGCAACATTGGCGGCATAAACTCGATAAGACCGATCTTCTCAAACGCCTGCGCAGTATAAAAGAATCGGATGGTTCCAGCGAAATCGGGCCATACATTAAAGCCTTAAAGGATAAATACGCCTCCGTCCGCTACTGGGCAGTCATAGGCTTGCACTATAACTCTACAGCGGCAGACACTGATCAGGCAAAAGCAGCATGTGAAAAAGCACTCGATGATCCGGCGGCGGTCGTTCGCATTGCCGCTGCTCATGCACTGTGCGACTGGGGTAGCGAAAACAAAGCCCTGCCGGTCTTGGCCGAAGCGTTGAATGACAAAACAGACAAAGCAAGACTTTATGCAATTATAGCCCTGAACAAAATCGACGAGAAGGCCCGCCCGCTGCTGCCGCAGATAAAGGCCGCCCTCGAAGATTCGGACAATTACGTCCAGCGAGTAGCAAAAACAACGCTGGAAAAGCCGGGAAACAAATAGTTCATAATTCGTTGTTTGTGGCTCGTGACTCGTATCCTGCAAACTCGTCATTGCGAAGGAGCGCAGCGACTGCGGCAATCTTCTGTACATACTATTTTTAAGCATTGCAGCATGTACCTGAGTTTCGTTGATTTGGCTTGACAATGGAATTCCTTGTGAATATTCTGAAAGCATAGGGAGCAGTCTACTGTTACAGGAATTATAGAGATGGCCCAGGACAAAATATTCGTCGGCCGAAAGGCCGAATTAGAGCAATTCAAAAGGTCCTTGAATATTCGCAAGGCTATGCAGGAAAAATTTGACGACAGAGTATTCAAATGTTATGCAAAAGACAGTTCGAAAAAATGAGGTGGTAATATGAAGTTTCTGGTATTAGGAGTCAGTGTCGTATTTTTAGCAGCAATTGCCGCATTAGAGATATGGAAACACTTGGTACCGGCTCGATCTAAACTAGCTAAAAAGATCGAGATAGCACTTGTTATTCTGGCGTTTATTGGTGGAGTAGTAGGATTGATTAGGCAAGCAGTCTCTCCTTCGGTTGAAGAAAAGATAGTCGAAATAGAAGAAAATATAAAAGAAGCAGTAGTTAAGGCTCTTGAGAATAGAAAAGTAACTCTTGAGGAGATTGAAGGTGCATACGAAGAAATCGGGAAACTTAAAGAGCAGTTAACGGGCGCGATGAGAAGAGTAGCGGAATTGGAACACCAAGGAGCGAAAGACGTCAAGGGTATTATTGAAGAACTGCAAAAGAGCGGTGATGTAAGCCGATTGTTAGAGGTTTTGGAAAAGGAACGAGATACTAACAAAGACCAGTTGGTTGAACTAAATCGTGAGATAGCAGCAGTAGCGTATTTGAAAGGAGATATTGATAAGGCTGTGGCTGCGCTGGATGAGATATTGGCAATTCTACCTGATGATATGGATGCTCTCAATAGAAAGGGACATATTTATCTGTTATGGGGAGAACTGAATAGAGCTGAGGATTATTATCAGCGTGTCTTGGAATCGGCGAAAGAGCAAGAAGATGAGATATGGCAAGCAAAAGGACTTGGCAACCTTGGTCTGATTTATCGAAAGCGCGGCAACCTAGATAAGGCCGAGCAGATGCACAACAAGTCGCTGGAGATCTATGAAAAGCTCGGTCGGTTAGAGGGCATGGCAAGTAATTATGGGAATTTGGGCCTGATTTATCGAAGGCGCGGTGACCTGGACAAGGCCGAGCAAATGCATACCAAGGCGCTGGAGATTGAGAAAAAGTTAGGGCGGTTAGAGGGCATGGCAATTCAGTACGGCAATTTAGGCCTGATTTACTATGAGCGCGACGACCTAAACAAGGCCGAGCAGATGCATAACAAGTCGCTGGAGATTGAGGAAAAGCTCGGGCGGCCAGAGGGCATGGCAAGCGATTACGCTTCTCTCGCGCTAGTTTACCAACGTGGAGAGAACCTTGAGAAAGCAGAGGAGATGCACCTTAAGTCATTAAAAATAGAAGAGAAAATTGGTCGAGTAGAGGGAATTGCGCGTCAGCACGCCAATTTAGGGACGCTTTATAAACAACAAGGGGATTTCGCAAAGGCCAGAGCATACTGGGAAAAAGCGTTAGAGCTTTTCAAGAAGATCGGTATGAAGCCGGAGGTTGAACAAGTACAGGGCTGGATTGATGAACTGAAAGACAAGTAAAAAGGGAATAGAAGATGGGAAAACATTTATTGTTTGGTGTGATGTTGCTTATATGTTTTACGAGTTTGGCATTTTGTGCTGGAGCGCAGGAATTGGTCTCCAATCCTACGTTTGAAACGGAGCAGATGGAAAAGGTACCTCCTGGGTGGTCTGTATGGGGGCCGGAGTGGGAGAAGGCGGCTTGCCGGGTGCAAGTTAGCGAGAATGGCGGTATGGTTATTGATGGGGCCGATCCTTACGGTGTGGGCGGCGTGGTTCAGGATATTAAAGGTATCAAAGGTGGTCAGGCATACGCAGTCAAATCGGTCTGTCTGTTGCGCGATATTCCGGCCCCATACTATTCACTGTTAGTGCGTGTAAGCTGGATGCATGACAGTAAACCGCTGCACCCGGCGGGGATGCTTGTTCGAGGGCCGATTATCGAGAACGGTGTTGCGAAGTTCGACGATGTGCTCGTCGCGCCGCAGGATGCCGACAGCGCCCGTTTGTCGCTGGAAGTTAAATGGCCACGGGGCGGGACTGTGCTATGGCAAAGCGTGAGTATGCAGCCGGCTCCGGCGCCCGAGCCAAGAAAGGTAAAGGTCGGCACGGTTTATCTGCGGCCGAGGAATAGCACGCCTCAGAAGAACCTGAAGCTCTGGTGCGAGCAAATCGACGTCACGGGCAAGCTTGGACTCGATATTGTATGCTTGGGCGAGGCGATTCTGGCGGTTGGTACGCCGGCAACATTAAAAGACCGTGCCCATCCAATACCCGGGCCGATAAGTGAAGTATTGGCTGAGGCAGCGAAGCGAAACAAGATTTGGGTAGTGGCCGGTCTTACTGAACTGGACGGCGATGTTGTATACAACACCGCTGTATTGTTGGATCGCAGTGGCGAGATTGCAGGCAAGTATCGCAAGGTCCATCTGCCACGCGAGGAATGGAAGAAAGGGATTCGACCGGGCCATGAGTATCCGGTTTTCGAGACGGAATTCGGTAAAGTCGCTATCCAGATATGCTACGACTGGTTCTTCCCCGAGGCGGCGGAAATCTTCGCTCTCAAGGGGGCGGAGATTATCTTCGCCCCGACCTGGGGCAACACCTTGCCCGATGAGGAAGGCAAAGTCGACGGCGAATCGACCTTCCGCGTACGCGCGCGAGACAACGGCGTCTATATGGTTCCATCGGTATATGACGGCAACAGCATGGTAATCGATCCGATGGGCAGGATTCTGGTTTCCAACAAAGGCAAAGAAGGTATATTCTGGGCCGAGATCGACCTGAATAAGCGCGAACTTCTCGACTGGGTCGGCAACTGGCGCTCTATCGGCCCGCGTCACCGCATGCCGCATACCTATGAGGATCTGACCAAAGTCTCGCAATAAACAGGTTGTCTTCTCGGGCCGGTTATGATATTGTGTCCTCCAGCATAGTTTTACTCATAGGTGAAATACTTTTGAAAGACAGACTACAAGGCAAATTTATAGTTCTCGACGGCCCGGACGGCTGCGGCAAAAGTACACAGGCGGATCTTTTAGTTAAGTGGCTTCAAGGCCAGAGTGTGCCTGTAAGCCGTTTTCGCGATCCCGGCGATACCGCCATCGGCGAGAAAATAAGGGAAATCCTGCTCAATCCCGAACACTTTGCGATGGATACGAGAACAGAGTTGTTATTGTACATGGCAGCAAGGGCACAGCTTTGGGCGGAAAAAATAGCTCCGGCACTAAAGGCGAATCACTGCGTCGTACTCGACAGATGGCTGTCCAGCACGTGTGCCTATCAGGGCTTTGCAGGAGGTTTCGGCACGGAGAAGGTCATAAGAATTGCAACCGACTGCCTCGAAAGAGTCTGGCCGGACCTGACCATTATTCTCGATGTAGACCTCAAAACGGCCGCGGGACGTTTGGACCGACAGTTGGACAGAATGGAAGCCAAGGGAGACCGCTACCATACAAAAGTACGCGATGGATTTTTGGAACTGGCACGCCAACGGGAATCCTATGTGGTGGTCGATAGCAACCAAAGTATCGATTTTGTGCACAAAGAAGTAATAAGTATAATCTCAAAGAGTAGTTTGTAAGATATGGAAAACAAGTACTTTTTTTACATTATTTGCTGCATTATCATAGTGTACTTCAATTTCCCCGTAACTAAAAACCTTCTGAAACATAAAAAGCAGATGTTTGTTGTTTCAATTTTATTCATATTAGGCTTTGCTTTTTCCATTATTTTGGAAAGAGAAGATTTGTTATGCATAACATTTGGATTGACGTTAATTATATTCAAAAGGACTATGGGCCAAGTAGCCAGGAGAAGGTTCGCCTGGAGGCAATTCAAAAGGTTTAAGCGTAAGAAACAATTCCGCTTAAGCTGGAAAGAGCCGGAACCGGTTAAGAATTCATTCCACGAAATCTTATGTTTAATAATCGGAATTATTTTCATAATATCTGGCTCAATAGCATTATTAAGAAGGCAATTGTAAATAATTATTTATATGAGTTTTAATAACATATTCTGTCAAGATAAAGCGATCGACATATTGCAGCGGGCCTTTGCATCGGGCAGATGGGCACATGCGTATATCTTTGCCGGGTCCGAAGGCATCGGTAAATTCAAAACCGCCCGTGAATGGGCAAAGCTGCTTCTTTGCAAAAAACCCATCATAGAAAACGGCTTTGCCGATAGTTGCGGCTCATGCCAATCCTGCATGCTGTTCGAAGCCGATTCCAATCCCGACTTTGTTCATATTTACAAGGAACTGCTCGAATTCACCAAAGACAATGCCGGCAAGAAGACACCCGTCGATTTGGCGATAGACGTCGTCAGAGAATTTCTGGTCGCCAAAGCACCGGTCAGACCGACCATTTCACAGAGGAAGGTGTTTGTCATAAGTGAGGCGGAAAGGCTGAATAATTCCTCACAGAACTGCCTGCTAAAGGTACTCGAAGAGCCGCCCGAATATTGCTGTATTGTGCTGTTGTGCACCCGCATGGAAAAGCTCCTGCCTACCACCAAATCGAGGTGCCAGATAATCCGGTTCGGCCCGATAGACGAAGGCAGGATAATCGAAAAATTAAAAGATAAAGGCCTTAAAGAAGAGCCGGCCCGATACTTTGCACGCCTGGCACAGGGCAGTATTGGCGAAGCATGCCAATGGGCCGAACTTGAGCTGGCCGATGTAAATCTTTACAAAATCAAAAAAGAATTGATAAAATCTTTAGTCAGCTACCAGCTCGCCGAATCTCTCGATCTTGCCCAGCAGCTCCTCGCAGAAAGCAAGAAAATCGCCGCCGAGTGGACAAACCTCAATAAAACCACCAGTAAGACCGATATCAATCGAAGGGCCATGAAATTTATTGTCAGGATAATCATATCTGCTTTGCACGATGCGATGAATCTGAATGTAACCAGGGCGAAAGAGCCAGTCAATTTCGATCAAAAAGATCAGATAGAGAAGCTGGCTGAGCGTTTAGACGCCGAAGCAGCGGCGGATAAAATCTCCGATTGCTATCGTATGCTGGAATGGATCGAGTCCAGCGTTAATGAAAAGCTTATTTTCGAACAGCTATTGTTAAATCTTGCCGATTCTGATACAATTCAAGTTTAATAGTAATATAACGTAAAATTATTAAGAATACAGGTAGTATCGATGTCAAAAAACCTGGAAGCAAGAACCAAGCAGACAAAGCATAAAAAATATATCCTGGTTCGATATGGTCGTATGAGCACACTCGGTCTCTTCGAGCATCACGAGCCCGGCATACTCAAAATACACTCTCGCGTCGTTGTAAAAACCAGCAGAGGTCTTGAATTGGGCTACCTCGTAGGCCGGTTCAGCTCCTACAAGAGCGGCCAATTCAGACTGACCCAGGAGCAGATAAAAGAATATTTCGACAATGACGAAATCGACTTCTCGCAAGGCCAGATTGGCAAATTCATCCGTTATGCAACCGCCGCCGATATAAGCGAAGAGCGGCACCTGCGGAAAATCGCACGAGAAGAGATGGAATATTGCCGGCGTTTCGTCAAGGAAATGGACCTGCCTATGAAAATAGTCGATGCAGAACACGTATTCGGCGGCGAACGCATCATCTTCTACTTCATGTCTGACGGACGCGTGGATTTTCGCGACCTGGTAAAGAGGATTGCACAGGAATATCAGACTCGAATCGAAATGCGGCAGATCGGCTCACGGGACGAGGCCAAACTTCTCGGGGACGTGGAAAGCTGCGGGCAGCAATGCTGCTGCCAGCGATTTCTTAAACACTTAAAGCCGGTCAATATGCGAATGGCCAAGATGCAAAAGGCCACCCTCGATCCGGCAAAAATCTCCGGCTACTGCGGCAGATTGAAGTGCTGTCTGAGATACGAGGACGAGACCTATACCGAACTTAAAAAACGACTGCCGAAAAAGAACACCAAGGTAAAAACCAAACACGGCGAAGGGAAAGTCGTGGATACACAGATATTGACTCAGCTTGTTCTGGTCGAATACCAAAGCGGAGAAAGAATCGCTGCTCCTGTCGAGGAAATTGATATCATACAAGACACTCCATCGACCAAGGAAAATCAAGAGAAACGTCCAAAAAACAACAAGCAAAAAACAAAGAAAAAGAAGGAGCAAAAATCATCAGGGAAGAACAATGCCTCGTAAAATCGTTGTAACCTCAGCATTACCTTACGCAAACGGCCCGATACACTTAGGGCATTTAGTGGAATACCTCCAGACCGATATCTGGGTGCGCTTCCAGAAGCTGTGCGGCAACGAATGCTTTTACTTTTGGGCCGATGACACTCACGGCACGCCGATTATGATAAGCGCCCGGGCCGCCGGGATAAGCCCCGAACAACTAATCGGGGAGATGCACAAAGAGCACAAAAAGGACTTCGATGATTTTTATATCGAATACGATAATTTTTACTCGACCCACTCACCTGAAAATAAACATTTCAGCGAGCTGATCTTCAATCGCCTGAACGAGGCCGGTTCAATCACCACCAGAGATGTTGAACAAACCTATTGCGAAAACTGCAAAATGTCACTGCCGGACAGGTTTGTACGAGGCGCATGCCCCAAGTGCAAAGCCGAAGACCAGTATGGCGATTCCTGTGAGGTTTGCAGCAGCACTTATCAACCCGCCGACCTGATAAATCCCTACTGCTCGATATGCCGGACAAAACCGGTACTGAGGACCTCCAAGCACTATTTCTTTAAACTTGGCGATTATGAGCAACAGCTCAGAGACCTTATTGCCGGAGGACATACACAAAAATCGGTAGCAAACAAACTCGACGAATGGTTTAATGCCGGTTTGAAAGACTGGGACATATCCCGTGACGGCCCATATTTCGGATTCAAAATACCGGGGGAAGAAAACAAATTCTTTTATGTCTGGCTGGATGCACCTATCGGGTATATGGCCTCCGCGAAAAACTACTGCGACAGAAATAATCTGGATTTCGATACGGTATGGAACAGCAACGAATACGAGCTGTACCATTTCATCGGCAAGGACATAATGTATTTCCACGCCCTTTTCTGGCCGGCGATGCTGATAGGTTCCGGTTTTAAGACCGCCAACAAACTGTTTATTCATGGATTCCTGACCGTAAACGCCGAGAAAATGAGTAAATCCCGCGGGACCTTTATTAAAGCAAGCACTTATATCAAACACCTGAATCCGGAATATCTGCGTTACTACTACGCAAGCAAACTAAGCGATGGAATTGACGACATCGATTTGAAACTGGAGGACTTCATAAACAAAATCAATTCCGATCTGGTTGGTAAATTTGCAAACCTGGCTTCCCGCTCAGGGCCGATGCTGACGAAAAAACTCGATTCACAACTCGGCCAGCTTGATGGGCAGGGCAAAGAACTTCTCGATAAGCTCGTTGCAGCAAAAAATCAGATAATACAAGACTATGAAAATCTGAAATATTCCGCTGCCGTCCGGTCGATAACTGCCCTTGCGGATGAGTCAAACCGGTATGTCGAGCTGAACCAGCCGTGGACAACGGTTAAAACGGATCTGGAGAAAACGCGCACTACCTTAACCGCTGTTATAAACGCAGTCCGAATCCTGGCAATTTACCTTAAACCCATCCTGCCCAAATATGCTGAAAAAGTGCGGCGGTTTCTGAATGTTGATACATTATATCTTTCAGACATCGAAAAGGTGCTGGAAGATCACAGGATAAATGATTTTGAACGATTATTCGAACGAATTGATGAGAAACAGGTGAATGCAATGGTAGAAGAGAGCAAGGAAACTCAGGCCCCTCAGCCGGCGGCAGAGCCCGTTGAGCCGATCAAGCCGGAGTGTACGATTGAAGATTTTGCGAAGATAGATCTGCGAATCGCAAAAGTAATTAAGGCCGAAAAAGTCGAAGGAGCAGACAGGCTTCTGCGGTTTGTTCTTGACGTCGGCGGATCGCAAAAGACGGTCATGGCCGCCATTGCTACTGCATACAAACCGGAGGATTTAATCGGCAAAACTGTTGTCTTCTTTGCCAATCTCAAGCCCAGGCAGATGAAGTTCGGTCTTTCCGAAGGGATGATATTAGCAGCCGGCACCGGCGGAAAAGACATCTTCATGCTCACCGCCGACCCCGGAGCAAAGCCCGGACAGGAAATACACTAAAAATACTCGATATCGAGCATGTGCGGCAACTCATGGAGCGGACAGCCGGAGCATTTGGCCTTGGGGCTGCAGAATTCTTTGCCGGCCCTGACCAGCAGCGCATGGTACTCGTTGAAAAGCTGGACATCTTCGGCGAGATTTGACTCAAATAATTGCCGTAACTGCTCATAATCGGCTCCCGGCTCAATTAATTCATGCCGTAAGGTAATCCGTGCCGTGTATGCATCAACGACGAAAACAGGTCTTCCCAAAGCATAAAGCAATATCGAATCAGCGGTTTCGCGTCCGATGCCTTTTATGGCTAAAAGCTCTGCTCTTAACTGATTCGTATCCACAAGCTCAAGATTTGACATTTCGCCATCGTAATTTTCGAACAGCCAGTTGATAAAGCTTTTCAGCCGCTTTGCTTTGATATTGTAGTAACCGGCTGGTCGAATCAATTCAGCAAGCTGCGAGATGTCGATACGAAAAAGCACCTCCGGCGTCAGAGAATCGGTGGACTTCAGGTTTGCAATCGCTTTTTCGACATTAGTCCAGTTGGTATTCTGGGTCAGAATCGCACCTGTAACTATCTCGAACGATGTCTCGCCGGGCCACCAGTGCTGCGGACCAAATGCGTCGTATAGCAATTGATAGATTTCAGACAAAGTTTCGCGGATCATCGTATTAAAGTTACACTGAAAGAACGGATGCTTTTTCAATCTCTATCTGTTGGGTCGAGAACCATTTCGGATACGGTTTTATCTGCTGCTGTTTCAAGTCGAAACTATAAACGACAATATCATCAGTAGCGGCGGATTCGATAAAGTTATTATTACTCAAAATCGTCCGCATCTGGTCGTTCTTCGGGCCTTCTCTGAATCGTAGAACCACCCGGTCGAAATTCTGTGCCCTTGCATAATTGAGCACCGATGTCAGCGTATAATCTTCCACACCTTTACTCATCACACGGCAACTGAAAAGCAAGGTATCGATTTCATATACCTTATCCCTGCCGAACGCGATACAGACACCAACCAAACCGTAATCGCCAAACTTATCGGAAACGTTTACTGTGAATACGTCACAAGTTTTGTCGCGGCTAAAAGTAATAATCTGCTCTTTCGTATAGCGTTTGATTGATGTGTTGAGCTGATTCGTTCGCTGAATCAATTCGGTGACACGGTCAACTTCAAAAGGCTGCATTTTCTTGACGTCAATCTTAAACCGGCACTGCTCAAGAAAATCGTCCTTCGCTAATGTATTCTGAACCTGACTGCGCTGGTTTTGCTGAATGTAGAATTTGGTTCTGTTTTTGCTTTCGGCGGTGATAAATTCGGGCTGAAATTCCGGCAGATACAGCAACTGCTCAAAGATGTTTTCATCATATACTCTTACATCCGGAAGCATTGCTTTCATCTGCTCTCTCTCAAACTGGTTGTCGTCGACAAAAGCGATCGAATCGGCGCCGATGTTCAACTGCTGCTGGATTTCCAGGAGATTTTCCCATTTATCTTTCCAATTCAATTTGAAAGACACAAAATCCATCCCATATAGATATGGCTTTATGAAATTCTTAATGTCGACTTCAAGGTATGAATCGTTTTTGCTGATTACGCCGATCAAGATACCTCTTGCATAAAGAATGGCCAGAACATTCCAGTGAAACCGTTCTTTGTCAATTCTAATCTCGATGTTTTCCACGCCGACGTCGCGGATAATTCCGTTCCACATCGTATTGTCAAGGTCCACGATGATGCACTTGACTTTTTTGCTCCGGCGAAGCAAATAATTAACAAGGTGTGTATATTCCCGGGCCAGATGAGTGGCGGGGAACTTGATGTGACTGTACCACGGGGCGTCTGCCTGCTTGAGTGTTTGCCTAAATCCATGCATAGCACAGGCGTTTGTCAGATCGAAAAAATAGAAGCCGGGATATCTGACTGCAAGCTCCTCCATTGCCGAGACGTATTTTCTCATAAACTGTTCTTCGTTATAGAACGGCGCCGTGTGTTTGAACCGATTAAGCATATTTGTCCTGAACCATGGGAAAAACTGCATAACGATTGGAACATTCAACGGCAGAAGCGTGATGATCATAAGCTCGCACTGGTCGATGAGTTCTTTAAGCTGCAGATCCTGCTGTGCTCTTGAGCTGACCCGATTCAACTGTATGTTTGTGATTGATCTCATCATAAAGTCGTGCTGTGAAAGGATGACCATGTCCGGCTCGATCTCGAAAACCTCCCGGGCTTGCTCGGCAAGAAAAGTATAAGGATTCGTTTCTGCGCGATGCTCAAAGGTGTGGAAATAATCGAAATCGAAATATTTCTCCGGGTCGGATTTTAGCTCATGTATAATATATTCGAATTCACATCCGCCGAGAAAGCACAATAACGGTTTCATATATTTATCCTGAATCTCTTACAATTGTTATGCTTGACTATTGTATTTTCGGCTTACTTGAAGTAGACTCTGCATAAATTCGGTAGTAGAAATTAAGGAACGCCCACAGAAAAATAAGGTCATGCAGCCATAATTTCAAAATGGTAAAAGCAAAAATAGTTGACAAAACGAAAAAGCAGCACAAGTTTAGCACGGGGCAAATGTTTAACTTCGCACAGGATTCCTATCTTGAGAGGACCTCCCGCCCTATTTATGCTGTAGTTTTTTTACTGCCGTTTATCCTTATTTACGAACTCGGTGTCATTGTCAGCAACACCAACCTGCTAGATCAATACCCGGCCCTCGTGGATACGCCTGTTCTCGTCGATACATTTGTATGGCTCCAAAAGCTGCTAATTTCCCTTGGTTTTGGCGGCAAGCTCATTTGGATTGCTCCTCCTTTAGTAGTAGCGATTATATTAATAGCTCTGCAATTGACTTCAGGTAAACGATGGCGTTTCTGGCTCGGTGATATTTGGCGAATGGGCCTCGAATGCGTCCTGCTTGCTATACCACTTGTTGTATTGGTGCTGTTCATAATCAGCCTTGACCATACCCATAGTGATTCTATCTCGAATGAATGTACCTCAACGGAGGTGCAAAATCCGGCAATGATTAATTGTTCTTCAAATGCACCAGATAATCCATCAGCCAATGATGCCACAGAATCCATTGATGTGCGCTGGAAATACCTGGTTGCAAATATCATTACGGGAATAGGAGCAGGGATTTACGAGGAGTTTGTTTTTCGTTTGATTCTGATAAGTTTTTTGATGATGTTTTTCGAGGATGCTTTGAAAATTGACCATGGGAAGTCTATTGTGCTTTCGGTTCTTATTTCTGCGATACTTTTTAGTGCACATCACCATATAGATTTCCTCAGTGGGCAGCCAAATCCTACAGATCCGTTTAATTTGACGAAGTTTGCTTTTAGAACAATAGCAGGGATTTATTTTGCAATTCTTTTTGCATTTCGCGGTTTCGGAATCACTGCCGGAACTCATGCCTTTTACAATATTATTGCAGTTTCTATTACCGCCCGTTATTTTTCAGTCACATAAAGTATAAGGCAGCATATTTTTTTGAATTTTTTACAAAAATTCTTTCCCATTGTTACTCTTTAAGTCTGCGTAGCTTGCATCATAATCGTCCTATAAGGGCCTATATCAACCTTATCAATACTAATAACAGCCTTGATTATGTCTATCAATTGTGGTATAATAAGAGCAACATAGAAGACAGAAATTTGTATTAGGGCTTAGTATGGAACTACCACAAATCAATGTAGCAATTGATGAATTGATGTTTAGCCTTTTCCAAAGACCTCTACATCCGGAGCTTTTCCAGATCTACGCCAAAAGGCATATCAATACTGAAAAATACGAATCCATCATCTGGGTAACAGGATGCACGCACGTCGTCAGCGTATTTTCCGGCGACATCTGTCTTACCGAGGTCGTCAGTGCCCCCGGGCAAATGCTGCCGTCGCGAGGATTGCTCGAACGCTTTCAGTTCCGCGGCCCGAGAACTCACAAATGCACTTTGAGCCGGGGCGTAAGTTACATGACCGACTTTCAGGTCGAGAAAATGAGTCCCAATCTGTACAAGCAGAGCCATACCGACCTTGAGCGCTTCGCTCGAAACCGCGGCGTGTTCGTAAAATTCCCGGAACTGGAAGTCGGCAAGCTCCAGCCGTTCTGCTACGTTGACTTCGAGGCCAGAAGAACTGAATTACACATACACACCTTCGCCGCTTATCCCGACCAGGTGACAATGATTAAAACACAATCGTTGTTTGATTTTCAGTAATACATACTTCAGCCTGATTAATTCAGATTAATTAAACTGACTTTCTTTGCCCCCCAAAGTAGAAAAGGGCTGACAGTGTTTCATGCTGTCAGCCCTTTAATATTGGTCGTTTATTTATGTGGTGTCTATGGCTTTACAGCTCGGTTGTAGATGCGAACATCGTCAATCAGACCCGACCAGAAAGTACCAACTTCAAGATTACTTCCTCAACCAATATTCAGCACACCTGAAGAATGTGCTAATCCTTCTTGATTATCCTCAGCTACTAATATGTCATCTACATAAAGTGCTCTGTTTACTCCATCCCAAACAAATCCGACCACGGTGCAGGTGTACTGGCTATGCAATCCTCTATAACCTTAATGGTTTGCTCTAGTGGATCAAAATTTTTAGAATTAGAGATTCCATATACAATAGTGAAAAATAATGTAATGATGACTGTGATTCGTAGAATATAAGAGATGCGTATCATTTCGAGACTCCTTTCTCTTTAGAGAGCGCAGTCCTTCTGCGCCAAGAAATCAACTACTTTTTCCCGCTTACTCACTTTGGCGAGATAATATCCCGCCGGCCACAGCATTTTCTCTGCTATGGCCCACCCTCACTATCTAACGTATAACCAATCCTGCCCCAGGTCGCCTTTTGCAATCTCTGCAGGTCATATATGCCGTCCTCAGTGTGAGGCTCGTAGTCTCCCCCTTCCAGGATTTCAAGGAACAGACCACTAGGCCTAAGCTGTAGCTGTCGAGGCATGCTTACAGTCTCCTGGCTCCATTTCCAGTACTCGGCGTGCCCGTCCGCCATCGAAAGAGTCACGCCGTCACTATGGTTTATAGGGGGAGGACTTCCCCAAGACCAACGGGGATAAAGGTATGGAATTACGAAATCTCCACTGGCTGGAGTAAGTCCATTATCCATAAAGACTGCTCGCTGGCCTGCGCCGGGACTTGTGATGTCCGTCAGTCTGGCCAATCGCAGCACTGTACTTCCGACACGCAAACCAGCGCCATTCGACAAGCATGTTCCTTCCACTTCAGGTCCATTGGCTGAAGCGACAATAGTGTAAGTAACTGCGTGACCGGCATAGCCCCGAGGGCAGCGGTAGATGTCGACGTCCTTGAGGTATGGCCACAAGGCGCCTTTATTGGGATTTTCTATCAATTCAGCACGACTCTCAGGCAATACAAAAGCCATTCCCACCCAGCCTTCTTGAAGCACAGTAGTACCAAAGTTAGTCCCTCTTTGAGTGAAGGCTTTACCCAGTACAAGCATGCCATCGTATTCTTCGGCATAGGATACCCATGCTAATGTAAGCTGTTTCAGGTTGCTCAGACAGACCACACGATGGCATTGCTCTCTTGCGCTGCGCAGCGCGGGAACCATGATCGCTATTAACAATGCTATAATAGCTATTACCACAAGCAATTCAATGAGTGTAAAGGCCCTTTTATTTACTATTGATGATTTACTATTGACAATTTTAATTTTGCGACGGCCCATGGTTTTGCTTTCCGACACAATGTCTATAGCATGCGCGCAAAAACTTCTCTTTTCATCATGAACTAAATCCCGCGTTGCATTAGCTCAAACCGCCTATTCTAAAAATGCCCATCAAGCGGCATCGCTAACGACTATATATTCCGACCACTATATATGTTTCACTGATAAATCGCTGCAAAACCTTCACTTTACTATAATATTAGTACCATAACTGCTCTAATAGAATCACAGTTTTTTGTGATTTTTAAATAAATTTTATGCAAACGTGGTTTACAGGCTGATTTTAGCCTTTTTTGCGTCTTTTTTTATCTGTAAAAAATGGCGCCAAAAACTCCCGCATCCGTTCGCGAGCGCGTTTTAGTTGGCTTTTATAAGCTTCTTTGGAACAGCCAAGCTCTTTTAATACTTTTTGAAAGTCGATATCCGTTGTCTGAGAGGCCTGCAGGGCCTGAAACTGTTCATCAGTTAATTTGGCTTTTACCACTTCGATAGCATCAGTTAGCTCATGAAGGTAGAAATCATTTTCCGGCTGGGAAAGGGTGTTGCTGGTATCCCCATCAGAATCAATCTGCCTTTTAGAGCTTTTCCCATCAATTTTGTGAGATTGACGTATCTCATTGTTCAAAGTGTTTCTGGCTATACTGAATAAATATGTCTCGAAAGAGGATCCTTCGTGAAATTTCTTACGCTGATGCCAAAGGGATGTAAAGATTTTCTGAACCAAATCATTGGCTAAATTTCGATCTACGCCCCGTATAACAAAGAATTGCTTCATTAACGGAGCAAACCTTTGGAATAAGCGCTTAAAAGCGTTAATATCGCCATCGGCTGTCTTTCTCATTAGCCTGACATTTTCGTCGAACGGCCTATTAGAACTTTGATCCATCTTTGCCCCCATTCTTTATAATGGAATATTTAAATGTACGTCTTCCATTATTTTCAGCGTTTCTCGCTAACAAAATGTTACCGACAATTTTGGAAAAAAATTAAAAAAAGTGCAAAAAAGTCAAAAACGTGTATCAGAATATTAGGTTATCAGGAAATCAGGCCTTGCAAACAAGAAAAATCTGTTTTCTGAGAAAATTAGTGAATTAGACAAAAATCTGTGTTTTTCGGTGTTAATCAGTGTCTAAAAAGCTTGTTAATTGACTATTTTTTGGTGTTAATCTGCGTCCATCAGCGTTCATCTGCGGTTAAAATTAGTCGTTTGTATTTAGTCGCTGGTCGTTAGGCTAAATACTAAATACTATCAACCATTCACTTTTTCTTTATTTCTTCGTGTTCATTTGCGGTGAGGATTAGATGTCGCTGTTTCACGGACATTTATTTAAAACATGCCGAAAAAAGCCCGCTTTTTTTGATTTCAGTTCGTAGAATAGATAACATATTAGTATTTAGTATATAGTATTTGGTATATAGTGATTTGAATGAAAAAATGGAGGTAGTTGGTGAAAAACTCAGGAATAGGTCATTGCGAAGCCCGAAGGGCTGTGGCAATCTTCTACCAACCTGAGTTGAAAAAACAAAGCCAATTTTAAACAGAGCAAATGAGCATAAGTGTTTATGTGATAAGTGAATATGAAGAAATAGGACAGTATTAGGCTCGAAAAAACAAAGCCAAACAAACCCAATTCAGCCCCCAGACCTGTGCTGAGGGATTGGAACCTAATTTGAAAAAACAAAGCCAATTTTGGGACAGCCAAATTGGTGTAAGCTCTTTTATAATAGAATATTATGATTTAATCCCGCTTTGCGAGTTATAAAAAACAAAGCCAATTCAAAGCATGCCCAGCAAGCTTATCAGCATAACTTGTTGCTACATAAGCAAATCTTATCTCGCTGTGGTATTATGCGGATCCGGCTATTTGCTCAGGCATCTATACCATAGGATTTAAGGATGGCTTTTACCCTATGATATCTCGGTCTGAGAGCACGAAATATTTTTGAAGACATGTATTCCCTGGAATGTACACCCAATAATTGATCGAGATTTGCACTTACCTTGAGAAAATCTCCATAGATGCTTAAACCATAAGGAAAGGCGACAAATTTTAACGGATACGGCAATGAATTCCAGACTACATTTAACAATCCAGTCCACCCGATCTTATCGTAGATGCTGTTTCTTTTCACTCCTTTGACCATGATTAAGGACTCCTTCCCAATGAAACTACTTGAAATATCCTATTTCAATTACTTCTTTACGCCGCCGTTTCCATCGGCTTCGGTAATTAAAGCGTTACACTACTGCTATAGGTGCAATTCAGAACCATGTGTAAACAACATAACATTTAACAATATAGAAATTCACAGTCAATCCATAATATCAAATATTATGGCATACAATGGCATATTTTAGGACTAAGGCTCTTTGAAAATTTAAAAGGATCAACTATATAAATCCAGTGAGAACTTCCGACGTGTTAATATAGGTAAAAGAAATGTCAGAATATCAATTATTTTGCATCTGGACGTTCTGTTTAAGAACATCCAGCTTGCCACGAATCTCTTCGGACATCTTGCTGTTCGGAAAGTCCGCGATAATATTCTGCCCTATTTCGAGCGCATCAACCCATCTTTTTTCTGTAACGGAGATGGCAAATTGCACACCTAAGTTGTGAAGTTTGGTGCGGAAGACATCCCTTGCCGCTTCCTGGAGAGCTAATCCTTCATTCGGAGTAAGGTACTGGTCAAGCTCTTTCAGTATCGCCAGGCTGCGATCTGTCTGGCGGTTTTGTATGGCATCATCCCATGCAGCAAGCAAAATCCTTTTCCGCTGCTGCTTCTTATCAAGCAGAACTTGTCTCATCGATTTTACCTGCTCATTGTCAGGATGTACCTTAATTAGCCCTTCGATCTGGGCATTGGCCCTGCCCCACTGACAATCGTCAAGCAGTTTATCTATATGTGCCATGACCTGATTTAGCCGTTCCTGGTCGGTTGCATCGTGATAGCGAGCGGTCTGTATTCGAAGCTGCTCGGCAAGTTCCTTGTATTCGGGTTTCTTTGCAATTTCATTTATTATGTCTTCTGCCGCACTAAAATCCTGCTGCTGGAGTTTATCGAACACCGCCTCTCGCAAAGTTTGTATATCCGCATCACGGAATACAATCGCCTTGGCTGCATCGCTTACTCGTGTGCTGTGGTTTATTTGCGCCAGATTCGAACTGATATCCTGCAATGCTTTGGTTACATCCTCAAGTTTTGCACTGTTATCTCGAAGAGCATCAAGTATCTTGAATATTCTCGATAACATTGTCAGAAGCGCGCTGATAAATACTAATGCGCCGAGTACGAATAAGAGCTGGTTCAGGGAACCGGTTTGGGATTTCTGGAAGACATCGGTAAAAAGGGTAAGAATAATCACTCCCAACAACACGATACAAACAACCAACACATGCCATTTGAATTGCCGGAAGAAACTGTCATTTTCAGAGCTCATAACATACCTCTTAAAAAAATGACTTTTTACAGCTTATTTCTAATAAACTATAATACAACAAAACCTTTTCATTGTCAATAATTGAATAAATACAATACACAAAAAAATAGCTTCGCCCTAAAAACAGGGCAGTTATTCGTTATTTACGATACTTTAGTGCATTTTTCGAGGTTAACAGATATGAAAGCAATAATAAGAATTTTAATCTTAATGGCGGCCATAACGGTTTCAACTGACTCCATAGCAATGGATAATTCAGCAGAAAAAGAAAATATGAGCAAAAAAATCATTGTTGAGGGAAATAACAGGTTTGCCCTGGAACTTTTCGCGAAATTACAAAGCACAAAAGGGAACCTGTTTTTCTCACCCTATAGTATTTCAACTGCCTTGGCAATGGCCCATGCCGGAGCTCGGAACGAAACAGAATCGCAAATGACCGAGGTGCTTCATTTTCCAGTTTCTTCAAATAAAAAAACAGATACAGCATCGAAATCTTTACTGGAAAGACAGCAATTCACTTCAACACTTGGAAACATTATAAAAGACCTGAACAATAGAGGCCGCAAAGGAGGATATACATTAACCGTAGCCAATGCCCTATGGGGCCAAAAGGATTACGAATTTCTTCAGGAATTTCTGGAGCTCATTGAAAACAGCTATGACGGACGTCTCAATGAAGTAGATTTTATAAGAGCCGCAGAAAACGCACGCAAAAAAATCAATGCCTGGGTAGAAACAAAGACCAATGACAAGATCAAAAATCTTATCAGCGAAGGCGTTCTGGATTCAATGACCAGGCTGGTTCTGACAAACGCCATTTACTTTAAGGGCAACTGGGCAAAACAATTCGAAGAAAACAGGACCAAGGAAGCACCTTTTATTCTCGCCGACGGCCAAAAGATTGACGTAGCAATGATGAACCAGAAAGCGGATTTCGGCTATATGGAAACCAATACTTTCCAGGCCCTTGAACTACCCTATGTGGATGAAGAGCTTTCGATGATTATTTTGCTTCCAAAGAAATTTGATGCTCTGGATGAATTCGAGAAAAAAATGACGCCGGAGAACCTCACACAATGGCTGGCCAAAATTCACAAACGCGAAGTTGTGGTTTTTGTGCCGAAGTTCAAGATGACAAGCCAGTTTAGTCTGGCTTCCGTGCTCAAATCGATGGGAATGAAAGATGCTTTTTCATCGAATGCAGATTTTTCCGGGATAAACGGAAAAAGAGACCTCTTCATCTCGGCGGTTATCCACAAGGCCTACGTCGAGGTCAACGAGGAAGGCACAGAAGCAGCAGCAGCTACAGGAGTAGTAATGAGGCTTACATCTGTCGGACCGGCCCGGATACCGGTTTTTCGGGCAGACCATCCATTTTTGTTTCTTATCCGAGATAACCTTTCGGGCAGCATCTTATTTATAGGCCGAGTTGCAAATCCGAAAGCTTAATTTACAGTATCTTGAACTAAATCTGACATTCAAACAACTGCTGATTGACTATTTTAATCCGAGTTTCTGGCCCTTTTCCAACAGGGCGATTGATTCTGCTATTCTTCGCTTTTTTGTTTCCGGCTTTTTTGCTATGGTAATCCAGCCGATATAATGCTTGCGATAGGAAGGTGCAAGCTTGTCGAAGGTTTCTTTTGCCTTCTTGTTACGAGCCAGCGCTTTAGCAAATTCTGGCGGGATATCAAGTGATATTTGAGGCCGAGCATCTTTGTCCCATAGGCCCGTTTTCTTCGCGGCCTTAATCTTAGCCAGCCCAACTTCGGTCATTCGTCCTTCCTTGATCATTTTATTGACACGCTTCTTATTAAGGGCAGACCATCTGCTTTTGTCCGATCTCGGCGTGAATTTCCGTGCATACTTCACAGCGTCAATTTTCTTGATAATGCTGTCTATCCATCCGAAACACAGCGCCTCTTCAACGGCAGCTTCATATTCAATAGTCGACCTGGATGTCTCTTTCTTATAGAAGATAAGCCATATACTGGTTTTTGTGGCATGATTTTTAGAAAGCCAGTCGCGCCATTGCTCTCTGTCAACAACGTATAATTGTTTCATTACCGCGTCCCCTTTTTCTCTTTTTTGAAGCGTTTCTTCTGTTCGGGTGTCATCTTTTCAGTCGCATATTGAAAGATTACTCTGGCAGCATCGTTTTTCCATTTCAGCAAAAACGTTTCCGTTTCTTTCCTTTTAAGCTTCCATGCTTCCCGCAGAAACCAACCCAAGCCTTGATGAACCATACGTTCAGAATCTAACATCAGTGGTTCTATGAAGACAAACAATGGTCCATAATCATTAGTCGATTTCAACAGTTCAATCATAGAGACCGGTACTGCACGCCGTTGGTATTTATTATTTGCTGTTCGCCAGCCGGAAAGGGATTCCAGGTAAATGATATTTTTCTCGAAAAATTTCGAAATTAACATACCGCAAATCACATCTGTATGTCCCCAATTAATAATGCCGATTTCGAACCATTTTTCGATCTCTTTGAATGTAGCAGCCGTGAATTGTTCTGAAAATTCATTCAATAAACGAATAGCAAAGCTCGTTTCTTCATATTTTCCGCTCTTGACTAAATGCCGGCTCGCACTCAGCACTAACTTCATATTGATTCGATCATCATTGAGAAGTGAATTAACTTTCTCTTCATACTTCTCCCTCGATAAACCATAGGCATCATAACCTTCCTTGAAATACCGCGAATATTTCTTAATGACAGCCTCATCGGCATTGGCCCGACAATAGTTTCGGATTTCCTCGTATAGCTCTTTCGCTTTCATGGTGACTCTCTATCTTACACTATTCCATACATAGTTCCTCTTTTCCTGAAACTTACCGGCCAGTCTCCGTGCCGTTACCCACAGTGCCTGGTGCGACATAATTTTCACATATTTTATACTTCAATGATAGTTCCTTACAGAAAGCTCTGACGTTTTCCTCCTCAATATCTCTCGACAAGTACATGGGATCTTTGAAAAAAGCATCATACCATTCAAGCATGACCTTGCCCGGCCTATAAATATGAAGATGGACGGCAACCTCAATGGCATTGCACCTCTCGGCATATGATGCAAGCCGGTTGAGGTTCTCGGATGTGGCCGGAATGTGAAAAACGAGCGGACGAGGCCAGATAGTACCCATGGCAAGATGAGTGATTTCTGGAACACAATGTGCATCTAGAAATTCCCTTATTTCTTTTGGTGGATTTCCCCCTTCAAGATATAGAATCGCCTCCTCCGTAACAATCTTGGGCAGTGCTCTCAGTAGTGATGGCAGATCCCTTTCTGAGGAAACTTCCCAATAAGCATCCTTACCCAAACAGACGCCCCTGAGTTCTTTCCTTGGTACGGCGTTAAACAATCTGGCAAGGATTCCCATTTCTCTTTGCTCCTTTTATTGAACTATAAGTTTGAGCTATACCATACTTACAACAGCATTTTAATAATTAAAAATATAACATCCATGCCCTGGGCAATTATATTCTCGGCCGAGCTTTGTTCGCTCTCTGCCTGAGCTTCAAGCTGAATTTTGGCAATCGCAAGATTCTCATCCATATCCGGACCGGGCATTTTCTCGGCTTTTGGAAATTCATCAAGCTCATCCTTGTCAAACCATATCAATTGGCACGTCTTGCACAAATCAAGATGGATTTGCTGATTTTCTCTGCTGACAATAAATCCCATCAGCATATTAACACAAGAAGGACATTTTCTATTCGACGGTGCGCTTGCAGTAATCGCTTCGAGCCATAGCCTCTTGACAGTATCATCCTTCAAATGCCTTCGAAGTACTGCCAGATTTGCCGCCACGCCCGAGCACAATTGACATTTCCACAATAATCCTTCGGCGATCCCTGTCGGGCTTAGTGATATATGACACTTTGGGCAGATCAACTTACTTTCCTCTTAAATGAACTAATAACGAAGAAATCAACAGTAGTGATTCTCCCTGTTTTTCCAGTTCATCGGCTTATTCGGCCTTATAAGGACGATCACACTCAAGTCGTTTTCCCATGCCTATAACGTCATCGAAATCATATCCTATTGCTTTATAAAATTCAATGACACTGGTATTGGACATCCTGATTTGAATGTTGATTTTCGGACAACCGGCCTTTCGCAAGATTCGCTCGGCTTCCAGCATGATCTGTGTAGCATAACCTTTACGCCGGTAATGCGTAGCAACAGCCAGATAATTAATCCAGCCGCGATGGCCTTCGTAACCAGCCATACATGTTGCAACAATCTTACCTTCGAGTTCACCAACCAGGAACCACTCAGGATTTACTTTAAGTTTTCTCTCGATGTCCAGTTTCGGATTATTCCATGGAACAGTAAGGCCGCATCCCGACCACAGATCAATCACACCTTTCTCATCGTCGGTATGATATTTTCGGATTAAAAAGTCACTCATAATTTGTAAGTCAAACCAGTTATCAAGGATCCAAGTTTCATAAAATCCTTTTATCTCCGTGAAACTTTTGAAAACTCAAGAAGTTCGACCGGAGCATCGTTATCAATAATCATTGCGACCTTGACTCCTTCGGAAGGAGAGCTAATTTCACCCATGAGTTTCTTTCCTTCCAGAGCAATTTCGAGATCATCTACTTCGAAGGCAAGGTGGGGCACAGTTTTGACGAGTTCAGATATCGGGCTGTCTTGCTCAAAACGCATCCACTCGATCCCGTAAGGACTGGTCTCAAAACCCGAAACGTACATTTTCAATTTTTCAAGATACTGTTCTCCCTGCCGAGGCGTGTCGGTGGGTATGCCCATGTGGTGGAATCGCCAGCCGTATTTTGCAATGACCGCAGGCGGTTCGTGGTCTCTGCGTTTTTTTGAAGAATTCTTATTGGGCTTATCAATCATCTTTGTCTCCTATACCACCATTTGGTGAGAAACCGTTCGTACATAAATCCCTTTGCTTAAACCACGAATACTAAAGGTAGTTTCCTAATAATACCAAAATCGAAGCAGTAGTAAAGACCGCTGGACAGAGCTTGAAAGGTAGAAAGCTGATTTTAAATCCCGTCATAAGGGAAATCGCTGAAAGTACATTAAGTGTCACAAAACAGAGCCAATATACGCTTTTAGAAATAGTACTCGTATGACCGATGAATGTCACCGTAATTATAACAGCAGCAATGAAAATGAATGATACTCCTTCGATTATCCACTCCATTGCGATAATTCTTTTATTATCGAGGGATATATCTCCAAATCCTCTAACAACAGACTTTGTCGGGAAAGGATGAACAATACCCCAAAACAGAACAACAGCAGAACCTGCATAAAGCAAAACTTGATTAATCATAGCCAATCCAAATTTATCATAATATCCCTCAGGTCGAAATCCATCCAAAGTTCATGTGTTATGGGATATTTCTTGTGTCGCGTCTTCGAGATGATCCAACAGATATTTCTTGACGGGACCGCCTAAATGTTCCCATGGAAGAATATCGGTGGGATCATATTGTCTTTGTGCGGCGGTCTCAACATCGATATAGATGCCGGATTTTTCGAAAGCACTGCGCCAAAGCTCGTAGTCAAAACATTCATCCCACAAATCGAACTTTGCGCCTGTTTTCCATGCAGTTTCTATTACGTAACACATGTGTCTGTCACCCCGGCCGATTGCCGATTCCAGCACGCTGCGATTTATATGATGAAACTTGAACTGTAAAAACTTCGCGCGGAGCTTTGTTTTCTCCTCGATAATTAACTTTTTTGAATGCTCGAAATATGATTTTGGCTTTTGCCCGAGCCAGCCGAACGGCGTGTGCGGCTTGGGAACGAACCAGCTCACGGCAATATTTATCTGGCCCGTTTTACCGTCTACTTTTTTCCGCAGCTTCGCCAACTGAAAAGACAGCTCCACAATCCGTTTTACATCCTGCTCAGTTTCGCCTGGCAGGCCAACCATGAAGTATAGTTTCAATCTTTGCCAGCCGGCCCGGTACGCAGCCTCGACAGCGGCAAACAAATCTTCATCTTTTAGAGGCTTGTTGATAATCTGCCTTAATTTTTCACTGGCCGCCTCGACGGCAATAGTCAAACCACCCTTTCTAACCGAAGTCAGCAGCTCAGGCAGCATCTTCAACTGCTTATCGACACGCAGGCTCGGCAGCGACAGGCCGACGTGCTTATCGTGGAAATATTCATGAAGACCGGCAACCAGTTCTTCGAGATGCGGATAATCGGCGCTCGATAAGCTCAGCAGGCTCACCGTATCGAATCCGGTCGATTGGTAGGAGGCTTTCGCTATATCAATTATCCTTTCAACGCTGCGATAACGAATTGGCCTTCTGCAATAGCTCGCCTGGCAAAATCTGCATCTGCCCGGACAGCCTCGCATAATCTCAATGCTGATCCTTTCATGAACGGCCTGTACAAATGGTACTATTGGTGCTGACGGCACAGGAGCATTGTCAAAATCTTCCACGACGGTGTTTTGCAGCTTTTGGCCGGTATGAAAAGCAGGGACATAAGCCCAGTCGAATTTTTTAGCAACAGAGGAAAGAATCTCATTTTTAGCTGTACCGGCTTTTTTTTGCATCAGAATCAATTCCGCAAGCCGGACTACAGCTTCTTCGCCATCGCCCAATAAAAATACATCAATAAATTCAGCGACAGGCTCACAACAGTTGGACATTCCCCCGCCGGCAATAATCAACGGCATGTCATCGCCTCTATCGGCGCTGCGGATATTGATGCCCCCAAGGTCGAGCATGTTAAGCACATTAGTATAGCACAATTCGTTGGTCAGGCTGAAACCGACAACATCGAAACTTTTTAGCGACGCTTTGGACTCCAAACTGAATAAGGGAATCTTCTTGTCTCGGAGCACCTTCTCAGCTTCAAGCCAGGGTGCGAAAACGCGCTCGGCGGCCACTCCGTCGATTTTATTAAGGCAATCGTAAATAATCGCCAAACCTGTATGAGACATTCCCACTTCGTAAATATCGGGAAAGCACAATGCGATTGTCAGCTCGCATTGCGCCAGGTCCTTCTTTATCTGGTTGATCTCGCCGCCGATATATCTGCCGGGCTTGCGAACGAACGGCAGAAATTCCCGCTCAACCTGCTCAGTTAATATTGTCACATCCTTTTTACGCATAACGGCATTATAGACGGATTAGCAATTAATTTCTATTGATTCTCAGCCAATTATCCATTATCAATTCTTGTTTGCAGAAAGGTTATTTATGAAAAAATTCGGCCGTATCATTGTCATAACCGTTTGTTTTTCTATGGTCGCCGTGTTATTTTTCTCCTGCGCCGGCAAAGACAGGGTTGATGCCGACAGCGGCCATCAAATGATTATGGGCACTTTTGCCCATATAGTCGCTGTAGCACAAGATTCGGGCACGGCAAAAAAATGTGTCAGGGCCGCATTGGAAGAAATTCACAAGATTGATAACCTGATGAGCGATTATAAAAACGACTCGGAAATCAGCCGGGCCAACAGAGATGCGTTCGACAAATCAGTCAAAGTCAGCAAACCTACCTTTGAAGTTCTGAAAAGAAGCATTGAATTCAGTAAAATGACCGACGGAGCGTTTGATATCACTGTCGGGCCGCTCGTTGCTCTGTTCAGGAAAGCAAAAGAAAGCAAAACACCCCCCAGCGAAGAACAAATCGCACAGGCCAAATCGAAGGTCGGTTTTGAAAAGCTGAAACTCGACAGTGAAAACAGGACAGTACAATTCACCAAAGAAGGCATGCTCCTGGACCTGGGCGGTATAGCCAAAGGTTATGCCATTGATAAGGCAATCGAGGCTGCGCAGCGATGCGGAGCAATCGGTGCAATGGTCGATATCGGTGGAGACGTTCGATGTTTCGGTTTACCGCCGAAAGACAGGGATCATTGGTTAATCGGCTTGCAGGATCCGAATTCCGCGATCGAGGGCATCGCTGGGGGTGAACTCACACTGGTATTACAAGCAACCGATGCAGCAGTAGCCACGAGCGGCGATTATCAACAATTTGTTATCATCGAAGGCAAACGCTACAGCCATATTATGAACCGCAAAACAGGAACCAGCGCCGAAGGTCTTTCCAGCGTAACTATTATTACGGACAATGCAACCGACGCCGATGCTCTGGCGACTGCGGTCAGCGTAATGGACGCCGAAAAGGGCCTTGCTTTGATTGAGAAGCTACCCGGAACCGAAGCCATACTAATAACCTCCAATCAAGAGCATGAGGTCAAGAAGACCAGTGGTGCTGAAAAATACATAAAGAAATAGTCCGCAACCATACAACACGTATTGTCCAGCGTCAGGATGATTTGTCCGTAAGGGCTCTCCTGAGTCCCTTGAGACATACGAAACCCTCCCTGATGCCCTTCATAAAGTCACCGAAGGGATTGTCATTGATTAGATAAGTCCAGGTCGACGTGGGCCTGGTAAGACCTTCGCTTGCCATATCGATACCATCCTTGGTGATCCTGGCAGAATTAAACGTCTCCACTATATTGTCATTTATCCTCAGCAGAAGCTTGTGGAAAGTCCCGGCAACAATTCGGTGGAATTGGTCGAGGGGATTCTGCCCGCCGGCACCGAACAGGTGAATGCCGTCGCGGATATGACCAATCTCGTCAAGATATTCGGCCCAGCACCTGTCGATATGAAAAAGTGTAATCTGCTTCTCAACAATAGCCAGTACTTCAGCGTTCACTACAGCGCCCAATTCCATCATGCGCTCGGGCGCACGTTTCGAGAGCAATTCCAGAGAAGACTTATCCAGCAGTATATTCTGTCGCTTCTGCTGAACAATCCTGCGTTGTTCTTCGATAACGAACGAATAGTTCCAGAGCGTCCGTCGAATCTCAAAGTTCTGGCCTTCGATGATACGCTGCGACCGGGCAATTTCCTTCTCGATCAAGGGATCATCCATGGGCTCATCCTGTTTCGGAATCTGATGTTCAGGTGGGATGAGCTGCTGAATTCCATACCGTATCAGCAAATCATCCTCCAAGCTGATAAAAAATCGAGACGAGCCCGGATCTCCCTGTCGGCCCGCCCGACCTCGAAGCTGATTGTCGATCCGGCGGCTCTCATGCCGATTGGTGCCGACCACATATAGCCCGCCGAGGGCTGCTACCCTATCCCGGTCACTTTCTTCTGGCCCCCCCAAGCGAATATCTGTTCCACGGCCGGCCATATTGGTGGAAATCGTCACGGCATTCAGCGACCCGGCCCGGGCGACAATTTTGGCCTCCAGCTCATCGTTCTTTGCGTTGAGAACCTGGCACTCTATAGCCGCTTGCTGCAGCGTTGCGGCGAGACGTTCTGATTCCCCCACGCTACAAGTCCCAACGAGAATAGGCCTACCCGATGAGTGAACACGAGCGATCTCTTCCGCGATAGCCTTGTTCTTGGCCTCGGTATGTGTGAAAACGACGTCCGGCTGATCAATGCGGATGCATGTTCTATTGGGGGGAATGACAACGATGTTCAGACCGTAAAATTCCTTGAATTCCTCTGCTGCATGTCGTGCGGTTGCTGTCATTGCGCACACTTTAGGGTACAACTGCAACAAGTGTATCAGAGTGATCGAGCCCAGGATTGTGCCTTCGGGCTGGATCTGAAGCCCTTCTTTGGCCTCAATGGCAGCCTGCAAGCCATGCGGCCACCGTCGTTTCTCCGCTACCCGACCAGTGAACTCATCCACAAGTTCCACTTTGCCGTCTCGGACTATGTAGTCAACGTCGCGCTTGAGCAAAACCTCTGCATGGAGTGCGAGATTGATGCCGGTTAACAGGGCGAGATTCTCAGGCGCGTGTAGATTACCGCATCCAAGTTCCGATTCAATCCGATCTAATCCCGACTCGGTCAGGATGATGTTTCGAGAATACTCATCCGTCTCGAAATCCAAGTTGCTATCGAGGCGGCGCACGATTTCAGTCATGAGATTGTAATCTATCGGAGGAGTCGTTGTGCTTCCTGCAATGACCAGTGGCACCCGGGCTTCATCAATGAGATTAGCATCAGCTTCGTCAACAATTACGAAATGGAACGGACGGTGAACAAGGTCATCTTTCTCAAAGACGAGATGATCGCGCAGAAAATCGAAGCCCGCTTCTTTGGCGGTCGCATAAGTCACATCAGAGGCGTATGCTTTTTGCCGCTGTCTAATGCTCATTCCTTCCTGAACGAAGCCAACCGTCAGACCCAGAAACTCGTAGACCGGCCCCATCCAATCTGCATCTCTGCGGGCGAGATAGTCACTGAATGTCAGCACGTGAACACCACAGCCGCTGAGCGCATTCAGATATGCCGGGAGCACGGCGACCAGCGTTTTACCCTCGCCGGTCTGCATCTCCGCCAGCTTGCCCTGGTGCAAGACGATTCCTGCAATGATTTGTACATCGAAAGGACGTAAGCCCAAAATGCGGCGGGCAGCTTCGCGCACTAGCGCGAAGGCTTCGATTAGCAGGTCATCCACACCTTCACCACTCCCGGCCCGAGCGATCAGATTCTGTGAAGTCTGCTTGAGCTCCCGGTCGCCGACGTTTTGAAATCCAGCCTCAAGTTTGCTGATTTGGGCCAGCATTTTTCGGTATGGCTTGAGGTCGAATTCAATGTGTCTGCCGCGGAGCAGATGAAAAGCATGTCGGATTTTATTTAGACCACCGATCATTCGGTTGCACCAATGTTGTGCGCTGATTTAATTCAAAGCAGACACCGACCGGATCGACAATAGTGCTTCAAAAGGTCACGGCTTTTTTATCCGATTGTCCGCTCTTTGGTACAGTCTTGCCGCGATAGACGATTACTTTCGTGGGGCACTTGTTCATGGCGGCTTCTTCCTTATCGGTCATCTGGTACTGGGCGTAATCAAACCTTGCCAGATTCTCCTCGACTTTGAATAGCTCGGACTGCTTGGCACATACACCGCAGCCGATACAGCCGACTTTGCATATTGCCCGCGTGCTCTTGCCGGTTTCTTTGCTGCTGCAGGCTACCGTCATCATATTTTCATGTCGGAACGGAACCATCTCGATAAGATGCCTCGGGCAAGCTTTCGAGCAGGCCGTGCAGCCGGTACATTTCTTGTAATCGACGGTAGCCAGACCATCGACAATATGCAAAGCATCGAACTTACATGCTCTTGTACAATCCCCGAAACCAAGGCAGCCAAAAGCACACGCTTGGACATTCGCCAGGGCGTTTGCTGCCGTGCAGGTTTGTATACCTTGATATTTGGCATATATGGTTTTGTCTTTGCTATGAGCCCGACAGTGCACGATAGGTTTTTTCTGCGGGCCTGAATCGCTGACCTGCAGGTTCAATATGTCAGCGATCTTGTTTGATACGACCGCTCCTCCTGGAGCACATTTACCTATCAGTTCGGCATCTTCCAGCACGGCTTTGGCATACTGTCCGCAACCGGCAAAACCACAGGCACCGCAATCCAGATTCGGCAAAGCTTCGTGAATTTCCTCGACTTTCGGATCAACTTCTACTCTAAGCTTCACGCTTGCTATTAAAAGCACCAATGCAAAACCGCTGCCCAGGCCAAGCATCGTCAGTCCCGCAGGCCATGCACTATTCCATAATTGTAATACACCAGCCAAAATCATCTAATCATTCCTGCAAAACCCATAAACGCCATAGCGAGCAGCCCTGCCGTGATCAGGGTTATCGGCGCGCCTTTAAGGCAATCCGGGACATCCGCCAAATCCAGATTTTCACGAATACCGGCCATAATGCAGATCGCCATTGTAAAACCGATGCCGGCTCCAAAGCTAAGAACGACCGCTTCAAGCAAAGAGTTTATGCCCCAGAGGTTTATGAACAAACATAATCCTAAAATCGCACAGTTTGTTGTAATCAGCGGCAGAAAGATACCAAAGCTTTCATACAACGAGGGGAAAAATTTTCGTACATACATTTCAACCAATTGGACAGCACCGGCAATAACCAATATAAAACAAACATAACGCGTCACTTCCAAAGGTGTGCCTATCAGGAGCAAGTGGTCAATCAGCCAGGTAAGCGTGCCGCTAAGCGTTACCACAAAAGTAACCGCCATGCCCATTCCGAAGGCCATGTCGATTCTACCAGATACTCCGAGATACGGACAGATACCGAGAAACTTCGTGAACACAAGGTTATTGACAACCACAATTGAAATAAAACCCATAAGCAGGATGTTTAATGTATCCATAAATATCTCCTCTTACGTTTTCCTGCCGGAAATGATATTGACAAGACCCAGCATTAAACCTAAGGTTATGAACGCTCCTACCGGCATACTCATTGCCGCCCACGGCACAAAAGCATCAGGCATCAATGAAACTTCGAATATTTTACCTGTCGAGAGCAATTCCCGAATGGCAGCCAGAACACACAGCGTTACTGTAAAGCCAATCCCCATACCAACAGCATCAATAATACTAACCACCAAAGGATTCTTGCTGGCACAGGCCTCAGCCCGGCAGATAATAATACAATTGACGATAATCAGGGGAACGTACGGCCCAAGCATCTCACTCATCCTGGGTACGTATGCTTTGAGGAACAAATCTGCAATGGTTACGAAAGTGGCAATTGTCAGGGTGAACATCAGGATTCGCAGATGCGGCTTAAGAAGGTTGCGCATCAGGCTGACAATAATATTGCTGCATACAAGCACAAAGACAACACAACAGCCCATCGTCAGGGCCGGCTTCACCGCAGCAGTGACCGCCAGCGTCGGGCACATTCCCAGCAGCAGCCGAAAGACCGGATTCTCACGCCACAGCCCGGCTATCAGTGTCTGTACATAACGTGCAGTTTTGACTTTACTGTCCGCCATTACTGAGTATTCCTTTCTTAAGCATTTGCTCTTTAACCTGTGTTACATAATTACTCACTATCTCAACAACCGCTTCACTGCTTATTGTTGCGCCGCTTATAGCGACGATTTGCGAATCGATTTCATCGGGCTCACCAACGGTTACAAGTTTAAGCTCTCCGGCGGGAGCACCCTTGAACTGGTCTCTATAGGAATCGTTTTTTATCTGGTCTCCGAAGCCGGGAGTTTCATTGCTTGACAGAACATCGAAACCGGCAATCTTTTCAAAATTCTTATCGACAGCAATAACCAGTTTAATCTTGTCGGCAAATCCAGATCCTACCGCCTCAAAACTCCAGCCGACGCATTCATTCGCATCCGACATGGCTTTGTAAATTTCAATATTTTCTTTCTTGCGCTGAAGCGATTGAATTTCGACCTGCTCGTCCATAAGGATGAAATTCTTCGCTTCCGGCAGCAGGACTTTAACCAGCCGGTTGCGCTTGTTGATTTCATTCTGCCTGATTCTCGGCGACAAACCGGCGCTTGTTACTGCAATCAGCAGCCCGAAACAGAACGATGCAACAACAAGTAACCAACTCTGTTGCAAGAAGTATTTTATCTTAGACATTCGGACCACCTCCGGCCGGAATTCGCTTAAAGAATCTGTCTATCAGAGGCGTCACAGCATTCATTATAAGTATGGAAAACATGATGCCTTCCGGATATTCTCCGACAATTCTTATAAGCATCGTTAACGCCCCGACACCCATGCCGAAGATCCACATTCCCCTGCGTGTCAAAGGAGCAGTCACAGGATCCGTAGCAATAAAAAAGGCACACAAGAACAATCCGCCGCTCGTCAAATGGAAAAACGGCTGGACATATACATAGGAATCTATCAGATATGCAATCCCTGCAAAGACAAAAGCAGCAGACAGAACAGCCAACGGAATATGAAAACTGATCGTTCGTCTTATTAACAGATAAAGCCCGCCGATTAAAAGAACGATAACACTTGTCTCACCCAGGCATCCGCCGACCTCGCCAGTGAATGTTGCGGTGAATTGCTGCTGGCTATAGATATCCGCTCCAAGCTCATTTTTGATGGCCAGCTTGCTCCATGCCAACGGCGTTGCCTGGGTCCTCGCATCGAGCACATTTTCCTGGGCAACTGCAGGCATTGCCGGATCGATAGTTGCCGGTACCGTCCAGCTTGTCATTAATACACCAAACGAGACCGTCAGAAATGTTCGGCCAACCATCGCAGGATTGAAGATGTTCCCACCCAGTCCGCCAAAAACCATTTTACCGATGGCAATGGAAAAAACGCCGCCTATCACCGCCGCCCAGACCGGAAGGCTCGGCGGCAGCGACAAGGCAAGAATGATGCCGGTCACAACAGCACTGAAATCATCGAGAGAATTCGGTTTTTTACGAATCAGATTGCACAGCCATTCGGCGGCAACACATGATACGACACAGGCTGTGATGAGTATGAGCGCGTGCATGCGAAAATAATAAACCGCCGCCGCCATCGCGGGAGCAAGACCGATGATTACATCGATCATTATGCTCCTGGTGGAAAAACGCTCGCTGATATGCGGCGAACACGAAACTCTTATATCACTTAACATTCCAAGCTTTCCTGTCGCAGGTCATATTTTTATCCCTGATGTCTATAACACTACTGCGCCATCTTCTGTTTTTGCCTGGCAAGAAAAATTTTGCCTGTTTTGATATATCCTGTTACTTCTATATTGGCCGGGCAAACGTAACTGCAGCAGCCACACTCGATACATGCACTCATATAATAACGTTCAGCCACTTTCAGAAGGTTATTCTTGACGGCATGCGCTATCCTCGTCGGATTCAAATTCTCGGGACATACTTCCAGACACCTGCCGCAGCGAATACAGGGCGTCTGACGTCTGGCAAATTTCGCTCTTCCGATTTGCTCTTTCGTTAATACTGTCACAGCGTTCGTGGCTTTTGTAATCGGCGTTCCCAAATCGGCTATTGCTATTCCCATCATTGGGCCGCCGAGAACGACCTTTGCTGATTTCTGGGTCACCGATCCGCAAAAATCCAATAAATCCTGCACTGATGTTCCTATTGGAACGTAATAATTGCCGGGATTGGCAATTGCTTCTCCCGTTACGCTTACAACCCGGTGAGTTAGCGGTAAATTGGAAACGACCGCTTCAGCTATTGCCGCAGTCGTAGCAACATTGAGCACAACTACGCCGATCATAGGTGGAATGCCGCCGGCGGGAACGTTCCTCTTAAGAATAGCTTTAATAAGCTGCCTCTCACCACCCTGAGGATACTTCGTCTTAAGGGGAACGACTTTTATCCTGTCGTCTTTGCCGAAATCTTTAAGTGCGATGTTCATAACTTCAATCGCCCGAGGTTTATTGTCCTCGATACCGATAAAGACTTTCGAGCAGCCGGATGCCTTTCTGGCAAGTTTAATACCGGCAATAATCTGGTTGGTCCATTCGAGCATGATACGATAATCGCATGTAATATACGGCTCGCACTCACAACCATTGATAATCAGGGTATCTCTGGGCAAGCGAGGATTCGGCTCTATTTTTACCCTTGTCGGAAAACCGGCCCCACCCATACCAACGAGGCCGGCATTGCGGACAGCCTCGCATATCTGCTCAGCAGAGTAGTTATTCACATTGAAACCGTCGTCCAACCTGAAGTATGACCGCTTTGATGGATTGTATTCCAATGCATCGATAACTATCGCCAGGCTACGACCCAGCACGGCATGAGATCGTAAGGCGATTTCTTTTACTTTCCCGTTAATAGGCGAATGTACAGGTGCAGAAACAAATGAATCGGAATCGCCGATTTTCTGCCCTGCCTGGACAGCTTCCCCTTTTCGAACCAACGGCCGGCACACGGCACCAATATGCTGGCTAAGCATTACCGCAACCTGCTTGACGGCAGGTCCCGGCTGTATCTGGCTGTCACAAGTCAGACTCTTGTTTTCTGGAGGATGTACTCCACCGCTAAATGTAAATCTACTTATCGGATTAACGTTCATACTCTTAATGCTTGAATTATTTATTTAAACCAAGTTGTTTATTGAATACTCTGATAATAAATACACATACGAAAGTCGCCAGTAAAGACAGCAGGAAACTAAGGGTAATCTGTAATCCCTCGGGACTTATTGCTCCGGCGAGCATACTTCCAAAAACTGCCAACGAAACAATAAAAACAATTAATGGCAGCAAAAAAGCAAGGATAACCTTAAGTGTAACGGATGCGCCTGAATCGTTTCCCAACTGCTCATAGATACTTCGGCAATTGTGCTTTTGAATACAATCCTGACAGAATCTATGTGACGCCATTATTGTTAATTTCCATATACAATAAAAGGAGTTTTTATAATAAATATATTCAATCTATTCAAACATAACTTTTTAAAAATACGAATATTATTGATGAAAAACAGTAAGTTTCTCATCGTTGGGAAATATTCTTCACTCGCTCATTGGAAGCACGTCTATGTTCATAACCGACCAAAAAGGCCTGATAGTTATTTCCTGAAATAGTATAGGGTATTTAGTACAATCAATACAAATAAAATTTCATTACAATGTAGAGTTAAAAATCGGAATTAGAAACCTTGTTATTAAGACTCTTCATGCCCGGCAAAATATCTTCATACAAGCAATAAGAGAAATATTCTTGACAAAACTTAACAATCATATACACATTATGTTTATCCACTAAGGTCGAAGAGAACGGAGGCAAAAGAATGTGGTTTGACACGGAAGAAACACTTAATGAGACCCAAATCCAATCGGCGTTGAAAAATATTATAAGAGATGGTGTAGCCTCACAGGCCATGGGCATTTTAACTGGCGGGGCCTTTCTTGTTGCTTTTGCTGTTAAACTGGGCGCTTCCAACTTTGTCATAGGGCTTCTGGCCGCTATCGGTCCTTTAGCACAGTTGCTCCAGTTGCCCTCTATATTCATAGTGGAAAAGATAAGAAACAGAAGGTTGATTACCGTCTTTGCCGCAGCTCTGAGCAGGCTTTGCTGGCTGATTATTGCTTTGAGTCCCTTTATATTCCCGGCAAATATTGCTATTGCAGTTCTATTGATATTATTGGCAACGGTTTCGTCTTTCGGAGCGGTTTCAGGCTGTAGCTGGAACTCCTGGATGAGAGACCTTATCCCGGAAAATGTTATGGGCTCGTTCTTTTCGAAAAGAATGCGGATATCCACTGCAGTTGGAATTGGACTAAGCATACTGGCAGCGTTGTTTCTGGACTTTTGGAAAAAGCAGTTTTCTGAGCAGGAATTAGCCGGTTATTCGATATTGTTTTTATTTGGCTTTGGAGCCGGAGTCCTCGGCCTTTTCTTTCTGGCAAAAACCCCGGAAATAAGGATGCCAAAAGCTCAGGACAGATTGAAAATATTAAAGTTGCTCTCACAACCCTTCAAAGATGAAAATTTCAGAAAGTTAATAGCCTTTATGTGTTCGTGGAACTTTGCTGTTAACCTGGCTGGTCCTTTCTTCATGGTCTATATGCTTAAAAGGTTGGGGCTGAGCATGTCTTTCATAATCGGCCTATCGATTGTAAGCCAGGTTATGAACTTTCTGTTTCTCAAAATATGGGGTAAATATACCGATCGTTTCAGCAACAAATCCGTCCTGGCGATAAGCGGCCCGTTGTTTATCATTTCGATTCTTGCCTGGACTTTTACAACAATGCCGGAAAAATACTTTTTAACAATACCGCTGTTGATTCTAATCCATATTGTAATGGGGCTCTCATCAGCGGGTGTTTCTCTCGCTTCAGGAAACATAAGCCTGAAACTGGCCCCTAAAGGACAGGCCACGACTTATCTTGCTACCAATACGATAGCAAATTCTCTTGCTGCAGGTATAGCACCTATTTTAGGCGGAAAATTTGCGGACTTTTTTGCAGGCCGAGAACTGGCATGGACTCTTAACTACAAAAGCCCTGCAGGAGAATTTATCCTGCCAACGCTAAATCTCCAGCAATGGGATTTCTTTTTCGCCCTTGCCTTCCTGATCGGGCTTTACGCACTTCACAGATTGTCCTTGATCAAAGAAGCTGGAGAGGTCGAGGAAAAAATCGTCGCGCAAGAGCTTTTTGCCGAGGTCAGGACACAGGTAAGAATACTGTCTTCTGTCGAGGGAGTAAGGCAAATGGTTAGTTTTCCATTTTTAATAGTAAGAAATCTGACTACAAAGATTAAAATGAACAACCAAACCGAACCTGAAACAAGAAAGGAAAAATCTGAAAATGAAGAAATTTAAGATTGCTTTGATAATAATAATATTATTGATTACTCTCGTTGTGTCCCTTCAAAACACAGAGGTGGTTGAAACCAAGTTTCTTCTCGCTACCGTAACATTACCCCGGGTGCTGCTTCTTTTGTTGACTTTTATACTTGGTTTTGTCGGAGGACTCATAACAGCGAGCATCGTTCTCAGAAAGCCGGCCAAATCAAAAGAGAAAGTAAATGTGGAGCATTCTTAGAATAGCTGCTATCATATCAGATAAATGATTATAGAAAGCAGCACTCTATGAATGATGAACTACTCAACAAGATTTCAAAATGGATGATTGCTGACGGCCCGCTCATATTACTCGTCTTTATTCTGACATTTGCCTCCAGCACGAAATATTAAAATGAAACAAAATTAGGGAGCTGATCAAATGAAAAAGTTAGTTAAGAAGCGACAGCTTGTCAGACGGCGTTCGAAAAAATCAGGCCTTCCGCCAGGAACACTCATGTATCTTGGTGAAAAGAAAGTGGAACAAGTTCGGATCAGCTTTATTGACTACGATGAACAGGATATTCAGGAAAAGCAAGTATCGAAGATTGAAGAATGTTTTCCACTTAAGGCAACACCAACCGTGAGCTGGATAAATATTGATGGCCTCCACGAGGTGGAAATCCTGGAGAAACTTGGCAAACAATATGAACTCCACCCGCTCTTGCTCGAAGACATTTTAAATACGGACCAGAGGCCTAAGCACGAAGATTTTGATAAGCATATTTTTATAGTGCTCAAGATGCTGAGCTTTGACGAAGAGACACAGACAGTCGAAAGCGAACAAATCAGTATAATCCTCGGAGAGAACTATGTAATGTCATTCCAGGAACGTATCGGAGATGTTTTCGAACCGATACGGGAGAGGATTAGAAATGCCAAGGGGCGTATTAGAAAAATGGGCCCGGACTACCTGATGTATGCCTTATTAGATGCGATTGTTGATAACTATTTCGGGATATTGGAAAAACTTGGGGACAAAATCGAGTCCATGGAGGATGAACTTGTCGGCGATCCCACCCAAAAGACGCTTAAGCAAATACATTATCTTAAGAGAGAGATGATCTATTTGAGACGGTCAGTGTGGCCTTTAAGAGAACTGATCAGCGGCATGGAACGAAGCGAATCGTCTCTTATCAAAGAGTCCACAGACGCATATCTCAGAGACCTTTATGACCACACCATCCAGGTAATTGACACAGTTGAGAATTTCAGAGATATGGTTTCGGGAATGCTGGATACATATCTGTCAAGCCTAAGCAACCGAATGAACTCTATCATGAAGGTGCTGACAATTATAGCTACGATATTCATCCCATTGACCTTTGTGGCGGGCATTTACGGAATGAATTTCGAGAACATGCCGGAGTTGAAGTGGCGATGGGGCTACGCGGGAGTCTGGCTGGTTATGCTTATAGTAGCCGGAGTAATGGTCATCTATTTCAAGCGGAAGAAATGGTTGTAAAAGACATGAAAGGAGCTTATAATTTACCCGTGCCGTATCAGTTGATATTGAAAGGAGCTATAAAATGAATCGAATTGTACTTTCATTACTGTTTCTTTTAATGCTCATTTTAGCAGCGATAGTCCATGCTGAGGATTGCCCTCGTTTTCGCGGACAGGCATGTGACGGCATTTTCTCAGAAACTGGATTATTGAAGAAATGGCCCGAGGGCGGACCGAAGCTCACCTGGTCTGTAAAGAATCTCGGCAAAGGCTACTCCTCGGCCACAGTTGTGGACGGCACTGTTTACGTCACCGGAATGAACGAGCAGAAACAGGGGTATTTGTTTGCCTTCAATATTGACGGCTCACCAAAGTGGAAGACGCCTTATGGCCCGGAAATGGACAAGACCGGGCCGGCCGTGGCCGGCACGCGCGGCTCAGCATCCATTAGTGGTGACCGTATATTCGTAATGAACAGCTTCGGCAAGTTGATCATTTTCGAGCGTGAGAAAGGCCAACTACTCAAATCCATTGATTTGCTGGAACTGTCCGGAGCCAAGCAGGCAAGGTTTGGTTTTGCCGAGTGCGTACTGGTCGATGGCAGGAAAGTCATTTGCACACCCGGAGGTCCCGATGCATCACTTATGGCCATTGACAAAGAGAGCGGTCAGATAATATGGCGGACTAAAGGGCTCAGCCAGCAGTCAGCTTATTGCTCGGCGAAGCTCATCAGACACGGAGACCAGCAGCTTGTAATCACTCTCGTGGAGAAGGGCATAGTCGCTGTCGATCCGGACACTGGAAAAGTGCTCTGGCAGCACGAGCAGCCGAACATGTTCGGTGTCAGGTCAAGTCCGCCGCTCTATGCCGACGGTATGATTTACTTCTGTGCCGGAGGCGGCTCGGGCGGTATGCAGTTGGCTCTGGCAGAAAACGGCAAGAGCGTGACACCGACATGGACGGACAAGACGCTGGATCCCCAGATGCACGGCGCGGTGCTGATCAACGGCTGCATCTATGGGACGGCCCAAAGCGGCAACAAGGGCCTGGTCTGCCTGGATTGGAAAACCGGCAAAGTTATGTGGAACGCTCCGGAAGTCAAGATGGGCGTAGTGGTCTCAGCAGACGAAATGCTGTACGTTTATAATGGGGACGACACAGTGTATCTCGTGAAGCCCAATTCCAAAGCTTTCGAGCCCGTCAGTCAATTTACTGTCTCCGAAGGGACCAATGAGCACTGGGCGCACCCGACAATTGCTAACGGAAGCTTATACATCCGACACGGTGACGCCTTGATGGCATACAATATCAAAGCTCCTTAGCAAGTGACATATTCAACCGGAACCGAGTGACATGTAAGACGGTCAATCCTGGTCGGTTTTACGCCGCCTGCGGTATTCTTTTGCAGCCTCGGCCTTACATGCTTTGCACGATCCGGCCAGGCCATCTTTACTCGATGCGTTTTTATGGAATGCACTCTCCGGCTTCCACTCGTTACATTTTCTGCAGAGCTTCTGCTTTACTTCATCTACGACCCGATGGAAGTCTTCATATGTTCTACTTCTTCTCGGAGGTTTTGTCTCAACGTCTTTATCCTGAGCCGACACCTCGACACTTTCTTTTCCAATGTCTTGCCCAACCTGCACGCCTTCGGAAATTACCTGTTGCTGTTTTTCCTCTGCCACCGGCTCCTGATCAACCTGCTGCCCGACCTGCTTATTCTCAGGGATTTCAGGCTGGAGTTGTTCTTCGGAGATTGGTTCCACTTCTTCGTGCAGTTCAGCAGGTTTTCCAGTCTGCTTTAGTTCGGCGAGTTCCCGCTGCAGCTCATCTTTGGTATTCGTTAATTCGGAAACCTGTTGCTTGAGACGTACCTCGGTTTCCTTGCGTTTGATGATTTCGTATTGGAGTTGTTTTATTTGTTCGCGCAACTTTTCTGTTTCTGACCTGTGCGCCGATTTCTGTTGATTTGAGTGTCCTTTTTGAACGGCAGCCAGTTGGTCTTCCTTGAAATTCTTGATCAAATGCCGGCGTTTCTTACGGGAACCTAATTTCGCACCTATAACTGGTGTGCTTTCGAGGAACTTATTGTCGTATATGTTTCGGAATGCTCGTTTTCGCTGTCGTCTCATAATCCACAACAACGCAAAGACAAGTACTACGGCTATTGCTATTATTTCCCATGCCGCCCATTGGCGTTGAAATAACCACGACACGAATCCAAGTTTGTCTACTAAACTGCTCACAATCATCACTTTTTCACCTCTGAATCTCAGACTGACCGCTTGAGAGAGAACAGAATTCCTTTATAATCTCTTTTAGGATAATTTATTACACAAATTATGTCTAAGGAAGCAACCTTTGTTATCAAATGGTCTAATCGACAAAAACCGCCTTGATATTCATATAAAAACGCTGTTTAAACTCGTTAATAGCAATTATTCATAATGGCACCAAAACCAACACAGATATGTTCAAAAGGCCTGAATCAGCCGGATACCCGTTCGATAAATGGTAAAAAACGGAGCCAAAGCTGTTTTGCCGACAGAAAAATTCGTTACAGACAGAAAAATCGTTACATTTAGCACTCATAATGGCACATAACAATAGATTTCACAGAATAGTTCTCCACGGATGGAGGGCGTATAGTGTACTGTATACGCACTATCGCTCAGGCCCCTGTTTTAATAGTCCCTCTCCTCCATGAAACAGGGGCTTTTTTTTTGAAAAATACGTAATCACCACAATAGAAATTTCGAATACTATTCTGATAAAATCGTAATTGTGTTCACTATCTTATAGCCTCTGCTACCTTCAAATTTCCTTCCTCCTGGAGCAGGGGCTTTTTAAAATACAGCAATTTTCTACCACTTTCAAAATATAGAGAATCACACAATTGGGTTTGTTTGGCTTTGTTTTTTCGTGCCCCGCAAGGCGGGATTTTGCCATAATCTCCTCTCAAATAAGACTTTGCGCCGTTCTGCCCATTATATAATTGGCTTTGTTTTTTCAACTAACCTTTCGTCATCTTTGCCAATAAACATGAACTAACAACTATAAACCATAATATTTGCTTTGTTTTTTCAACCTTCCTTATTTAACCTTTTGCCTTATAACTGAACTTGGCTTTGTTTGGCTTTGTTTTTTCGTGCTCCGCGAAGCAGGATTTTACCATAATACCCTTTCAAATAAGATGTTGCGCCATTTAAGACCGGCACAAATTGGCTTTGTTTTTTCAAACAGCATCAAAACCACGAAGGACACGAAGAAGTACGAAGATATATGATATATTCAATTACAATCATAAATAACCAAGTTTTCCACTTTCATTCACTATATACCAAATACTATACACTAAATACTAATTCGTTATTTATTATACGAACTGCAATCAAAAAGAGCGGGCATTTTTTCAAAAAATTTCCATTACACGGCGTTCTTTATCCAGCCACAGAGGGCACAGAGGCCACAGAGAAATAATCATTCTCAATTCTTCATTCTGAATTCTCGTTTTTTCCTTGTTTTATGATTTTATACTTCATAATTGGACATTGCCTGTTCGATATTGGATATTCACAGAGATTAGCTCCTGTATCCTGTATTCTGTGTCCTGTATTCTGTGTTCTGTGTTCTGTTTTTTTGTTTTTTCCTTGCCCTGCGGGCAGACACTTCTATAATCAACCATAGCGGACGTATCAGCTTTGAAGCGGCAACGGCGTTGTTTGTGATTTCTTGATTTAGGCCGGGAGGCTTGGGATGTTATACGGAAACCATATTAGACCTCCAATAAGAAGGAGAACTGTCATGAGACGTTTCCAAGGAATAGCTTAAGAGCTTCGTGCAATGGGGTGTTATACGGACACTCGTAGATGTAAGGAGTTTTAAGACGGAAACCATATATGAACAGTTAACCGCTCATAACTGGCAATGAAAGGAGGCTAAATATGATTTTATTGATATGGTCGATTTACATTTTAATTTCAGGCAAACTCCAAATTTCCAGAACATATGGCGTTAAAGGAGGTATTGCTCGGTTAGTAGGTGCTTTTTACCTGCTGATATCACTTGGTCTTGTGGGGGCTCTTATTCCTCTTCCGATTAAAGATCCCACTCAAAATATGTTAGTGTCGTTCGGAATCCAATTGTTTCTTATCATTATAGCTCCTCTAATCGCTGTTTCTATACATGGCAATGACTTTGCAAAGGAAAGAAATAAATAGTGCCGTTTACTTTTATATGATTCGTTCATTAGCAGTAGGACGTTTAGAAAAGGAGACTGAAGCTGTAAATATACAATAAAAGAAGAACTGAACGAGGTAACTTAAATACGTAAACGGCCCTTTTAAACTCCATAAGCGCTCTGGAAAATCGCATCATGTCTAAATGAAAAATGAGGCTCAACTGCGTAGCCGATCAAGTATGAATTGAAAACCTCCTCAAAAGCAAAGAAAGGACGTAGCCATGAAATATGTACATTTTTTCTGCATAACATATTTAGTTTTTTCTATTATTGGATGTGGCACAAAGCCCCATGAACAGGTAGAAATCAACGTTTCCGACTCATTTAAGAAAGCAATAGAGGAAGCCGCACCTAAGAAGAAATACTGTTTCTATGCTTTAAAGGAATCATATCCAAAGAGTATTGAGGAGATGACCCAAACGAAACTAATTGTATGCGGTGATATCGAAGAACAAGCGGACCTGGAAGTATTGATGACTTCGTTTGATGGTCTTGGTGTCCCACTTTTTAAATCTATTTCCCGTTATTCGATAAACCCAAACATGTTGTCAGGCGAGGTGATTACCTCAGAAACTCTATCTATTACTCACAAAAGTAGTGAAGCCATGGAAGTTCTACGTGAAAACAGAATTTACAGCAAAGATATTTCGATTAGCGCCCTTGTTTCCGAATGTTTTGAGGAGCTGAAAAAAAATGACAAAAGTGTGCTTTTTATGAGTAAGGATGTTAATAGCGAGCAACTGAATCATATGGTGAAATTAGTTTTTGAATAATGATGAGACCTGTTACCTTAAACTGTTATACATGCAGATAACCGAGAGCTTTACGTGGTCCCAAAGAACTTCATGTATATTGTCATACTCGTTTTCGGTTATCGGCTTGAACTCTTAGAAAGGCTTGATATTCTTTTTAATGATGCATAGCAGTATAGCTAAGCAAGTATATACAAAGTTATATGGGAAATCTAAGATAAAATTAAGAGGTAAATAAGAATGGGAATATTAGATAAATTGTTTGGGAAGAAAAAAGAGCGAGAAGACAGTAACAAAATTGGTTCGGTTGACATAATATGGGTTGCGAACAAAGCAGCAGTTTCACTATTTACCTCCATGGGTGCTGATTCGGGTCTCAGTCTGAGGGAAGCTGTTTCTGGAGCAATGGGGAAGGATGGTTCTCTCGATGACCTGATTGTATCTGCCAATAGAACTTCACTTTCACCTGCCAGGAAGGTGTGGTGTCAAACAACTCCAATATATAGGGATAAAAAGGGTGGTGGCATATATGTCCTCTTCGAGAAAGTAGATGATGACACTTGTAAAAAAAAGAATTGGAATTCTTAGGGACAATAGACGCAAAATGCTATGTTGCAGCATTATGTGCGGCACATAACATAGACGGAAAAGATGTTTTTGTGTGAGACATATATTTTGAAATCGGGGGACATTTTACTGATTTCTCCCTCTAATTGTACGGAATTAGCATATCCAGAATTACAGGTTAACGATAAATTTCACAGTGAGTTTTGTTTGACAATTATAGGGTGAGTATTCAATTGACCATATCCCACTTCGCTGGCACAAGCTTTCTATTGTCTATTGATTATTTGGATTGCTTTTTTGAGTTATCTCTGAAAGTTCCGGTTTTGGCAAGGATTTTTACTTCTTTTTTGTACCATCTGGCTACTATGAATCCGCCTATGACAGTCAGCAGGCAGCAGATTGCCGCTTTGTCGAATTTGAGCAGGATCGAATAGCCGATAGCGAGGGAGATGCCGTAACAGAGCATGATTCCGCCGGCTACGTCGAATAGCGAGGATAGAGACAAGGCTTATAGGACGGGCAGGTCTCCGCCGTAAGGCGTCTTGGTGACTGCCCATGCGGATCGTATAACGTTATATTAACAGTTAAGTCAATCCCTCTATATGCTCTTAATCGGCACCAATCGCCGACTTGCTGGCCTGGGCTGTTCCGCCGTAGGCACCCATGTTTATTATCCCGCCGTTTGGTTCGGGCTCCAATCCAATTGGACTGGCCGGATCGCCTGCATCTAAACATAAACTGGTCAAGGCATCCGAAACCCATGTTTCACTGGCGGGATCCCATCTGCCTATATGCGATTTAAGATGAAAATCGCCATTTTCGAGATCTGCAAACAGCGGATTGTCATCAATATTGCCGGTACCCTGATAAGAGCCCTGGACATTGCTGTAGGTTACCGTGCCGGTACTGTTGGCAATTTGGGCGCCGCCGTTGCTGTTGAAATAAACGATGGAATTAGTAACCGTCGAGAAAGAATCCTTAATGCCGTTATTTCGGTTTCCGGCAATTGTGCAGTTCGTTATTGTCGGAATGCCCTTCAAAAGGCCATGCCCGTTGTTAGCAGCGACGATACAATTGGTTAATACTGGGCTGTTATAAAATGTGTATCGACCGGCCTTTAGCGGTCGCATTTCGATGCCTGAGCCGCCGTTAGCGATAATCGTGCAGTTGGTAAGCGTCGGATTGCCGCCTTTGAACAATTCTATGCCGGCACCGATATTTCCCGTAATCGTGCATTTGTCAATCGTGGGGGCTGAATTATTTGTGCCGTAAATGCCCCTGCCTGCCCCTGTGATTGTCAAGCCGCTCAGGATGCAGCCAGCATCTTCTCCGTTGGCGTATGTTACTGCCCTGCCGTCGCCGTCGATAATTGTTGCTGCTACGACAGCGGGATCGTCGGGATCGGTTGAGCTTACTGTCAGATTTCTGCCTTTGAAGTCGATGTCTTCGTGATAGGTCCCCTCTGCGACGACAATTTTGTCGCCGGGCTGGCCTCTGACAATCGCATGCTGGATGTAATCGTAATGTTCGCCGGTAGTCAGGTTCTCAATCGGCCCATCATCGGCGGCATATCCAAACTCCAGCGAGATTGCATCGATCTCGCCGAAAGTGCCGGTTTGCCAGACGATGGTACCGGAATCTATTGCCGGACCGACTCCTAAGAACAATTGCTGCAGCTCTATATCCATAACGCCCTTTTCTTTGGTCAGACAGCAGATTCCGATTAAGCCGCCGGCATTGCCGCCATTGACATAAACAATCAGACAGCCATCAACGTCCGGCTGAAGTTGGCTGTCCGGGCCCTTGATAATCGCCAGTTCCCGGATATTTTCCGTATCGGAGATATCGGCACCGTATATGTCGCCTCCATCGTCTCGCTCATCCGTCCAGACGACCAGATTGCCGGAGATAGCAGGATCGTATTGGCGGGCGGGATTGCTGCAGATAGCGAAGGTCTTGATATCGTCGATATTCGAGATATCGGCCCCGAAAATGTCACCTTCTGCTTCCCAGACGACGATGTCCTCGGATATATCCACAACATCGTCAAAGTCTTGTTCATAACCCTCGTAGGGATAAGGGTCTCGTCTGCCGACATCTTCTGCTACAGTGAAATAGACGGGATTGTCCAGGTCGGTAATGTCGGCGCCGGCGATACTATACGGCATATTACGCCATTCGTTTTCGTTGTACTTGTTTATATTAAGATGTTCCAGCCAGACGACTTTGTTGCCGGAAACTGCAGGATGGCTGTAGGATGCCGAGTTGCTGTACTGCCTCAATGTCTTTTGTGCTCCGGTAGCGGTATTTGTCGCAAAGACACTGATACACTCTGTTCCGAAGAAATCAGCAGCGGTCGGGCCGCCGGCCCAAACGACGATATCGCCATTGATCTTCGGTTGAGTATCGAGTCCGCCGCCAAAAAACGCTTCGTTTATTTCCTCCGTTAAGAGGTCTTTGGTTTTGATATCCCACGTGTAGTTAATATCCGGGCCGACGCAATATACGACCTTGTTGCCGGAGATATCCGCATAATGAAAATAACCGTCAGTTACATAGCCGGCGTTTAAATTCTGCTGGACCATTGTTACGGCAACGGTTGTCACTCGAGTGGTGCTTGGCTCACTATCAACAAAGCCATCGCTGACAACCAGCTCAAAAGCATACGTCCCCTGCTCGTTACAATCGAAGAAAGGCCTGGCCGTATCTGCGTTTTGAAGATCAATCTGCGGGCCTTCCAACTGCTTCCAGCTATATGTTAATTCATCAATGACATCCGGATCGTAGGAACCAGTACCGTTTAGACGGACCTGGCTGGGCACGGGCGAAACTCTATCGAGCCCGGCATCAGCGACAGGCTCTTTATTACCGACAAGAACCATCACTTCATCAGGCCGGCTCAAATGTGTGCCGTCCCAGACCACAAGCTCGAATCGATATTCACCCTCGAATTCCGGCATAAACGACGGATTCATACTCTCTGGATCGTCAAGCTCCACCGCCGCTCCGAACTGCTGGTCCCATTCATATATCAGCTCATTATTGGGATCGTATTGAAAACTGCCGCTGGCGTCGAGAGTAACCAGCTCAAGCCCCGGCACGTGTATGTCGGGGCCGGCATCGGCAACGGGCTTCATGTAGCCGAGGTACTCATCGGCACCGATATCGATCTGTTCACCCATCACAGCAATATCGCCGTCGATGTCAACCTGCCACGGAAAGGGGACATAATCCGGATCTCCCGCATCTATGCACGGAGAGTCCATTTGCAGGTGAAAATCTTTAGCCCGCGCATCGACGAACAACGGGTCCTCAGATATATTTCCATTAATGCCAGTCTGATCCGACATTTCCAGGTAGTTGCCTCCAACATTGCCCCAAACATTATTAAATGATATCCCAGATGTATTAAAATTGCCTTCCCCGGATATTCCCCCTCCTGATTTTGCATTGCAGATTATGTTATTAAGTATCATCATACTCTGAGAAAACTCATTTTCGAATACTATGTAAACATTACCTCCCGGCATACCTGCAGCCTGAGGGTTTGCGTTGGTATCATTGCCTACAATGGTATTGTTGATCAGGCTTCCTCCGAACAGGATAACGCCACCGCCAATAACTGCAGAATTATCGTATATCAGGTTATTGCAAATCATGTCTTCACTCAATACAAAAACAGCGCCGGCGAATGCGGTATTGTTCTTGATTATATTGTTAGTGATTATCGCACTGGATACAAAACAACCGATTCCTGATCCATAGGACATTGTCCACTGTGCCTGATTATTTCCTACCATTTCGACCGGACCGGCATTGTCAGTAATTATATTACCTCTAATGGTCGGCGAAGATGCGAAACAAAAAACACCGCCCCCCCAAAAAATGTTGCTTCCCATTTCAGAAACGGCTGTCCCATATCCATTCCTGATAGTAAAACCGGTCAGTACGGCCTCGGCAGTTTCGCCACTCTCGAAGGTCACTACGCTGCCCACGCCCCCACCATCGATGATAGTAGTAGCCACAATTTCCGGATCTTCAGGATCGGTGCTGGTGACGGTAATATTTTTGCCAAGGAAATTGATGGCCTCATATATGCCGCGGTCGACAAGAACCACATCCCCATCATTAGACGCCTGGATCGCCTGTTGGATAGTTGGGTATTCACTGGGAACCATGCGGTTTTCCGCCAGCAATTGCGTTGTTGCAATCGAAAATAATACAATGCTCAGTAAGATCGAATTTCTCATTATTACGCCCTTTCCGGTATGTACAGCAAAGTTACAAAGCAGTTTTAAGCGAATTTACAAACACAGGCACTGCATAAAGCAGATACCGCTCATAATAATTCGCAGAACATCGTGAAATTCTTAGAGCCTGCCTCCATGACATGGCTGTATATAACTTTAACATATTCGTAATCATCATTGCAAGAAGATTTTGCCGGTAATCGCCAGCTCAAAACATCACAATAAACACATTATCTTCTTAGAAAGACGCGCCTGATCGGCATTTGTCTCAATATTTTTTGTCATTTTTCCAAAAAAAGTGCTATGCGGCCGTTATTTTTGAACAATCCGGCAATAAAAACCCAGCGATATACCAAATCGTTGCTGAATAAAAACGGGGCCTATACCTTTTGGCATAAGCCCCGAATTAATACAAATTCCAATGTAATCCCACTCAAAACAACATTTATTCTGCAATATCCGCCGGTCGATTCAGCCGGATGTCATCGAAATACATCTTGCCGGAACCACCGGGTAACGTCATATTGCCTCTGGTTCCCAGACCAAGCGCTATACTGTCGACATTGGTCAGATCAATGCCCTGATCAGCAAAGACAGACAGCGGAATGACCCACTCGGTCCAGGTGTCAATGTTTGCTGCGGCCGGATCGTCGTGGACCACCACTACAGGATTGCCCGTGCTGTTTGATACGGTCACATAAAGCGGCTCAGAATCGTTACTGGCGATGCCGATATCCTGACTCGCCCACTGCCCGGTGACATTACCGGTAGTCGTGACGTTTGAGAATACGGCCTGACAAGTCTGAGCAACGTCATGACTGGTCAGTGCCAAACCGATATAGACATTCGCGCCCATCGGGATATTCTGTGCCGTAGCACCCGTTACCTGCTGCCAGCTCGTACCGTTTGCCGAATGCGAAACAGTAAAGAGGCCGGAGATACTACGCTCCAGCTTCACCCAATACGGCACGGCAACACCAGTCTGGTTATAGTTGCCACTTGTGCCACCCGTACTGGGACGATACTGTGAGGCAATCCCATTGCCCGGCGTTACACACGCAAAGGCATGTGCCGAATCCGGACTCAGTGATTCGCGAATCATAACGCCGGCCTTGGCCCAGGCGTTTGTGTTATCGACGCTGTTGATCTTCGCAATAATCGAGCCGGCACCGGTTAGCATCTTATATGCAAAGTGAAACTCATCAGCTTCAACGCCATTTACGATCCAGATATCCGTGCCGGATGCGGTCATCGTGTAAGTACCAGCCGGACCTTCTATGAAGCTGCCGGTAGATGCCGGATAGCCTCTAAACCATAGCGACAAATCCGTAACACCTTCTGCAGTCCAGTCGCGTATAGCATCCAAAGTCAGCTCCACCTCCGAATAATTCGAGTAGCCTTGCTTATTGTTGTCGAAAACAAGGGGCATGGATTGACCGCCACCGTGGACGATAGTCTCTTCGGTATAAGAAGCAGTGGTTTCATCGCCTACTGCCGAGCCTGTCCCATTGCCGGGGAGGTACTCCGGCGTACCGGGTGCACCGGCGCCAAGCCCATCGTGCCAAGCGAACCATATCTGGTTGTCATCGCCATTGTAGCCTTCGAAATCGTCGATGACAAAGAAATCGCCCTTCGTAAAGCTCCAGATATTGCCTGCCCACGGACTATCGGGATTGGTGCTGTTGACTTCATCAATCCGCCAGTAGTATGCCGTATTTAAAGTAAGCATACCAGGATCGTAGCTCTCTTCGCCGAGTGCCTTTGGCCCCTTGTACTCGGGTGAGGCTGTCGTGGCATTCCTGACGGTGTCTGCGTCCATGCCGAAATACACTTCGTGCGAGGCGGCGACAGCCCCCGCATCCCAGCTAAGAATTACCGATGGTTTTACATTAACAGCACCATCAGCCGGATTCGGGCCTGTGACGGCACCTTCGGTAGTAAAGCTCCAGACTTCGCCTTTGTACGTATCAGCACCATCGTACTCATCCACACGCCAGTAGTATGTCTTGGCTAATTCGAGTGGGCCGGGAGTGTAATTCGCAGGACCGCTTGGAATACCCGCGGCAGCGTTACTTACTTCATCGAAATCTTCGCCGAAGACTATATAGTGCAATTTTGCACCTAAACCTGCTGTCCATGTAAGCTGTACATTCAGGTCGACAAGCTCGGCACTATCAGCAGGAACCGGAGCATAAGCCGTCTTGGATGGAACCGTAAAGCTCCAGACAAAACCTTTCCAGGGACTATTCGGCTCGGCATCGTTTACCTCATCGATACGCCAGTAATAAGTCGTACCGGATACGAGACCATCCGGATATGCACCTCCGGTAAAACCGGCAAGATAAAATATTGAGTCCTGGTTTCCCCTGAATAATTCCGAATCTCGTGTGGCCTCGTTGACATCACCAAAATTGTCACCCATATACACATCGTGTGAAGCTGCGAAATCTCCCGGCGACCAGCCAAGATTAACCCACATATTCGGATGCATAGCACCATCAGGCGGATCAGGATTTCTGGCCTGGGGTTTCGCACCAAACACATATTTTATAGCCGCTTCAAGCAGTGCATAAGCATTGTCAGTCAACACAGGATCGCAGAACTCATGAAAGCCGTAACAAATCCGCACATCCGCTGCAACCTGGGGACTGCCATCCGTAGGAGGCATTGGCAGAGCAGCCCCCTTATCGTAAACAAAAAGAATATCGTACGTCACGCCGTCAGCCAGGGTGGCTGTTGCAATCACCGTGGCCTCATCGCCCGCAATACCTTTGCCGAGACGGCATTCACCCAGACTGCTGGTAGTATCAGTTAGCAGAGTCACGCTTCCGCTGAGACCTGCGGCCATAGGGTGCGCGGGATTGACGATCTCAATGTTCGTAGTGACCACGAGTTCGTCCGCGCCGCCGCCGAGCGTCAGACCCATCTCATCCCAGGCCCACATCTCGTTGACAATCATCGGGACTTCCACTTCCGTAATTTCCTCCCTGATACCGCCGGAGCCCACCGATTCGGAAATAAAGACCAAATCCGCGGCGGCAGCGGCAGCCTCTGTGGTTGCTTCATCCTCATCGTCATCCAAATACGTTACCGTGTGTCCAAGAGTTTCCATGAAGGCTTTAAGGGCATCGTCCGCGCCAGCTTCGTTGCCGTCCATCGCCGAGATAAACAAAATATTGCCCCCCCTGGCTCCAGTAGCTGAGAAACCGATTACTATCATCAGACAGAGTACGGCTCTTACAATTTTCTTATATAACATATTTTTTCCTCCGAATAAAAGTTTCATGTTCTCGAAATAATAATTCTTTAATTCCTTAGAAAAATGAAACATCAAAAACTCAAAGAAACCAATTAATTACGATTTGCCATTACCTCCATCAAAAGCCGGGGCCTATACCATTTAGCATAAGCCCCGAGCTATAACAAATTCCAATGTAATCCCACTCAAAAACAACATTTATTCTGCAATATCCGCCGGTCGATTCAGCCTGATGTCATCGAAATACATCTTGCCGGCGCCGCCGGATACATTCATATTGCCTTTGGTTCCCAGACCAAGCGCTATCCTGTCGACATTGGCCAGATTGATGCCCTGATCAGCAAAGGTTTGTAGCGGAATGACCCACTCGGTCCAGGTGTCGATGTTTGCTGCAGCAGGATCCTCGTGGACCACCACTGCAGGATTGCCTGCGCCGTTGGATATAGCAACATAAAGCGGCTCAGTTTCGTTGCTGACGATGCCGATATCCTGGTGCGCCCACTGCCCGGTGACATTACCAGTTGTCGTGACGTTCGAGAATACAGCCTGGCATGTCTCAGCGGCATTGGTGGCTGTCAGCGCCAAACCGATATAGGTACTCGAGCTCATTGGGATATTCCGTGGCGAAGCATCCGTTACCAACTGCCAGTTTGTGCCGTCAGTCGAATGATAAACAGTAAAGTTGCCCGAGATACCTCGCTCCAGTTTTAACCAAACCGGTGCAGTAATCCCGGTCTGGTTCGTGTTGAAGCTCGTACCGCCGGTCGAGGGGCGACCCTGTGCGGCAACACCATTGGCAGAAGTTATAGCAGCAAAAGCATGTGCCGAGTCCGGACTCAGTGACTCACGGATCATCAAACCGCCCTTGGCCCAGGGGGCAGTGTCCTCGATGCTCTCGACTTTCGCTATAATTGAGCCGGAACCGCTTAGCACCTTATATGCAAAGTGGAACTCATCTGCCTCGACACCGTTAACCGCCCAGATATCGGCGCCGGATGCGGTCATCGTGTAAGTACCTGTCGGGCCTTCTGCAAAGCTGCCGGTAGATGCCGGATAGCCCCTGAACCACAGCGACAATTCCGCAACGTCTTGTGCTGTCCAGTCACGCACAGCATCCAAAGTCAATTCAACTTCCGAATAATTCGAGTAGCCTTGCTTATTGTTGTCGTATGCAAGCGGCATGGACTGACCGCCACCGTGGACGATAGTCTCTTCGGTATAAGAAAGGGTATTTTCATCACCAACCGCCGAACCGGTTCCGTTACCGGGGAGATACTCAGGCGTACCTGGCGCACCGGCGCCAAGACCATCGTGCCATGCGAACCATATCTGATTCTCATTGGCATTATAGTCCTCGAAGTCGTCTATGACAAAGTAATCGCCTGTTGTGAAGCTCCAGACGTTACCTGCCCAGGGACTGTCGGGATTGGTGCCGTTGACCTCATCAATACGCCAGTAGTAGGTCGTTTCCAACAGAAGTAAGCCAGGATCATAGCTCTCTTCACCGAGAGTTCTGGCCCCCTTATATTCCGGTGAAGCTTTTGTGGCATTCTTGACGACATCTGCATCCGTACCGAAATACACCTCGTGTGAAGCTGCAACGGCTCCAGCGACCCATGTCAGAGTTTGTGCCCCGCTTACATCCACAGCCCCATCGGCCGGATTCGGGCCGGTTACGGCACCGGCGGTAGTAAAGCTCCAGACGTCACCTTTATGTGTCTCGGCACCATCAAACTCATCAATCCGCCAGTAGTAAGTCTTAGCCAATTTGAGCATACCCGGATTATAGCTTGTAATTCCCGATGACGTTCCACCTGTAGCTTCATTTACAGTGTCATAATCTTCGCCTACGTACACCGTATGCGTTTTAGCACCGTAACCCGGCGTCCAGGTCAGTGTCGGATTTACAGGTATAAGCTCAGCACCATCTGCAGGATCGGGGTAATAGGCTGTCTTGGGAGGAACCATAAAGCTCCAGACATCGCCTTTCCACGGACTGTTCGGATCGGCTTCGTTTACCTCATCGATTCGCCAGTAGTAAGTTGTGCCGTTAACAAGACCATCCGGATAAGCATATGTGGGAAAGCCAGCAATATAAAATAACAAGTCCGTGTTGATCCGGAACAATTCCGAATCCCGCGTGGCTTCGTTAACATCATCGAAGCTCTCACCTATATAAACATCATGTGTGACGGCAAGGCCTCCCGCCTTCCAGCCAAGAGTCGCCCAGGTCTCTGGATGCAGGGCACCATCCTCCGGATCGGGACCAAAGGCATACGGCCATACTTCACCTGCCATGGTACCAAGTATCTCGGCCTCAGAAAGGCCGTGGTCGTAGAGCCTGACATCATCAACGGCACCAATCCAATCACACTCCCACCCGTCAGAACCGATCAGCACGGGTGCGACCTGCCCGTCAGCGAGAAGCGGGCCCATGGCGGTCGAATCGGTCTGCTCTCCATTGAAATAGCATTTCAACATCGTGCCGTCATACGAACACGCGATATGGCACCACTCGTACCGCTCCAGGATCTGGTAGGTATAAACCCAGGTCCTGGGATTCGCATTGAACTGGAATCCCATGGACGGCTCAGGAGTGTTCCACCCATATCGAACCTGCCAGCTCCAATCAGGAGCCAACGCTTTGCCCATCGGCGCTGTCTCACCGCCTGCTGTGCCCTTTCCCTCCGGGTCATCGGCGTCAGGTCTTATCCAGAGGGCGATGGAGAATGGACCAGTGAAGTGCAGGCTGGCGTCATTGCCGCAATTGAAGTAATCCCCGCCTTCAAGAACTACGCCGGTGCCATGAAACTCCACGGCACTGCTACCCCTGTAACCGGTGATCCATGTCGGATCGGGCAAGTCGGGATTGTTCTGAAGTGTTCCGTGGTTGCCGTAGCCGCTCAAATCAGTAGCAGTGGTGCCGGAACCTTCGTCGAGCGTCCAGTGTCCTACCAGATCGGCGTATACACTACCCGTCAAACCCAGCATAAGAATTAAAAAAGCCACATAAATCAATTTTCTACACATAATAATTCTCCTATAAATAGTTAATATAAAAATGTATACCGATTGAAAATCAACGATCAAGAATCGTCACTCGAAAATGCTATTGCCTCCTTCCATCAAAAGCCAATATATGAAACAGACAACTGAAATTCCTGCTGCTATAAAACCAAGTATCCCAGATGCTATTAATATTTATACCAGACTGATTACCTTGAAGTCAAGAAGAATCTTCGGATTACATTAGACATATTTATCACCAACGCCCCCTCGGAATCGCCACTGAGTCATATTTTCAGGCCGGTTTTTCGATAAAAACGATTATTTTCACATTGACAAAGCCTTTTTGCAGAGTTCTATGTGCTCGTTTTGTTCGCCAGAGCGTTCGTAACCGGCAGCCCCTTCCTTCCACGCCGAGCGAGCTTCATCGAGGCGTCCAAGAGCCTGCAGAGTCTTTCCTCGCCAGAACTGTGCTTTTGCCTCCTGAGGCCTGTTGGAACGGCCGACGCCGATGTTCTCGGGATATGTCAGCGAGGCCTTGAAGTCACGCAACGCCCCGGCGAAGTCCTCATCTTCAAAACGCTGCCGGCCTCGCTCTACATGCGCCTTGTGGAATAGGTTCCAGGTAATTGTCTGGCCTTCCCAGTTGACAAAATACGGCGTGGATTCGAGCAGATCTACCGTATCTGTGTATTGCTGCTCATCAAAATACATCTGGGCGAGCATAATAATTATATCTGCCCGGCGGATTTTCTCATAGGGCGTCGATTCAAGGGCCTTAATAGCATCAGGCCGTCTCTTTGCTGCCAGCAGGATATCCGCGAGATCCCGATACAGTGTTTGGTCCTTCGGCCTCGCTGTAATTGCTTTTCGATAGAATCCTTCGGCTTTCGGCAGATCATCTTCCGCCGCCCAGGCATGTAGGCCGAGATTACGGAATGCTATGCTCAAGGACGAATCCAACTGACCCGCCCTGCTCCAGCAACGAACCGCTTCCTTCTGACGATCCAGGTGACTGTAAAGATTTCCGAGGTGCAGATGAGCATGGGCGTCGTCGGGATTGTTTTTTACAGCATACTCAAAGACGGCAACTTCTTCCGGGCGGGATGGAAAGATAAAATCCCGGTGTATCTTTGCCGCCTGATCAAGATACTTTCCGGCCCGTGCTTGTTCATTTTGCAACGACGCAAAGTAAGCCAGATAATACAACGGCAATGGACTTCGCTGATCCTCCGGCAACGCCTCGACGCAAGCCGCACGCAGCAGCTTCTCGGCTTCATTCACCATATCAATCTCCGCAAAGACAAGACCTGCTTGAAGCATTTCAAATTCATCCTCCCCCATGAAAGTTCGAGCTTCTCGCACGAACCGATTCATCTGGTTCTTGCCTCGAAGCGCGATAATCATCCTCGGTACCAGAGCCGTCGGATTCTTTGCGATTCTTGCTTCAGCCTGTTTATATGCCAGTTTTTTCCTTCCGGCGGCATACAAAGCCAGCAGCAGATGATCCTTTGCCTTGTAATCCTTCGGATTCAGCCGGTTCGCCCTTCTGAAAATTGCCACAGCCTGAGAATATTCCCCCCGCCGCATATGAGCACGACCGGCCAGATCGCAGCCGAGGGAATCCGTGCCGAGACATCGTATCGCCCTGTAAGCACAACGCAAAGCCTCGGCATCGTTTCCCAGCTCCAAGTTACTCACTCCAAGGAAATACCAGGATAATCCATCGTTATCATCTCTTTTTACGGCGGTCCCCAACCGCTCAGCGGCTTTTTCATACAGTCCTGCTTCGATATCCAGCACGGCCAGCGCTTGTAAAGCGGGTGAATAACTATCATCTTCAGCCAGTGCCTTCTCGTAGTATTCACGGGCCCTTCTGCGACGGGTCGCAAGGTCATGCTTTCGACCTCTGAGATATTTCTCCTGCAGCGTTAGCTGCTCATCGGGCTTGCTCATAAGGTCGGAAGGTTTGGGCTCGGGAGTATCAGGAATCGGCAAAGGTGTCACGAATGAAGCAAGTACCTGCTGCTTGCCGGTCTTTATAGTAACTTCAACGGGTGATTGTCCGGCTGACGATAGCGTAACTGTTTTCGGATTCTCGGGGCCGAGGTCTATTGTTTTTCTCAAAAGTCGCCGGCCATCGCGAATAATCTCACAGGTCGAATCAGGAAAAGAACTCGTAGCAATAATACGTAAACTAAGAGTATCATCCTCACGGGCTGTCTGGACGGCGACGTCTTTCGTTGCATATTCGAAACCGTCGCCGAGCCCGTGCACCGGATACCAGTATTCCTGCCACGAGACCTCCTGCCTCGGTAATAACATACCGTAATCCGACTGCGTCGGCAGCGGCCCGCTTTGCACCTCTATATAAGGGCCGTCATCGTCGGTCAGATTCTTCTGGCTGACAATGCCGAAATCCCATGTCCCCCACGTCCAAGCCTTTTTACCGCTCAACTCATGGCGGTCTGCCACCTGCACAATCCCGCGATCCTCATCGACCTCGTATGCCCCGAAGAAATCGAAGGCACAGTCCACGGCAAAAATCGAAGCCCATGTTTCATAGTTCTTCAGCCAGGACAGGTCTCTGCCTTCGTGGACAGGCCAGGAGAAGAATTTTACGCCGTAATGGTCTGTGCCGAGAGTCATCGGATATATAAACCGCGTGCCCGGCCGATTTGGAAAAGCCGTACAGTTCCAGAAATAGTACGGACTGACAGCATCTTCCGGATTGAAAATGCGAATCTTTTCGTCAAGGTAAGCTTTGCCGGGGTGCAAAGTCACGAGCACCGTCCACTGGGTACGCTGAGTCTTTTCCAGATTGTTAACTTCAAGATAAGCCGAGCCGTCCGCATTTTCACCAACAAGGGCATCGACCGGCGAGACTATAGTTACAGTATGCACCTGTGGCCCGGCGTTCCACTCGACCCCGCCGCTGATGAAAGCCCCGCGCATTGCTATCATACCTGGTTTAATGACATTATTTAGATGGAACATCTCCTTGCCTTCGGTCTTGTCGAACACAGAATGCAGCCGGCCGCCCAGTTCCGGAAGGCAGGTGATCTTCAAGTATTCGTTCTCAAGATACAAAGCCTTGTACGTTCGATCCTTTTTGGTTCTGGAAAGATGGTCCTGCATAGGATAAGGATAGACGATGGAGCCTTTGACCGTCGTCGAGAATTTCACCGCTCCTTCCAGCGCCCAGAGCTTGGGATTCACATCTTCTTCCCATCCGTAAGTGGGAATCGTTATAGTGCCTTCCCAGGCTTTTACTTTAGCATAACTTCGGCCCGAAAGAACCAGCATATTAAGTAGCAGAACTATGCAGAAATATTTAATAAAACCTTTCATGATATTCCCTTTCATTCTTGTTATTGGCCTATGTTTATGTTGATGATATTTATGTCCCTGTCGCGGTCTTTAGCGACTACAACGATCCGACCTGTTCTGTCGGCAGCCAGGCTTTGTCCGCCGTAAATCCGGCCCTTCCATGGCCCGTTTGTTATTTCGCCTACGAGGTTGGTCCCTATAACGAACGCTCCGGTTTTCTTTGCCGTGTTTATGACGACTTTTTCGAGTTCTTTGCCGTGGCCGGGCCACTCGCTCTCGGCAGCGGCATATCCGTACGGAATGAGCAGCAAATCCGGCTTCAGTGCCGCCATACGTTCGAGGATTTTGCCGTCGTGCGTATCTGCACAGATTAGCAGGCCGATTTTTCCGAATTTGGTTTCGACGACATCGATGTTCCTGCCGGCAGTATAAGGTGGATTCATCAATTCAGTCAGCAGATTAATCTTGCGATGCTTTATCAGAATATTTCCTTTGCTGTCGATGAGAACCGCCGAATCATATAAGTGACGGCCTTTCTTCTCCGCCAGGCCGATACAGAGATGAAGTTCATAATCCCTTGCCAGCCTGCACAGTTTATCCGAATCTTCGCCTGGAATCGGCTGTGCCCTTTTATGGGCATCAGGATTGACCCAGCCGAGAATCGCAGTTTCGGGAAAGCAGGCAATCTCAGCCCCGGCATCCTTCGCCTCTCGGATCGCACTCTCAATTCTGATTAAATTGCCCCGACGATCACCATCAAGGCAAAATATCTGGCATATTGCGGCTTTAGTCATCTTCATTTGTACCGAATCCCTTGTTTATTAAGGACAATTATAAGATTTGTTGCCCCCGAGACAATGATTTTAGCAACATAATCTGAGCAGGACACCCGAACTAACAGCACCGAGTGACAAATAAAGAGAATGATATGGGTAACAGTACAGGACTAAGAAAGCAAAGAAATATTACAAACAAATCAGATTTGGCGAATATTCCTCCACTGATATTCACCTATCCATAACTTTTATTTTTCTGTAAACGGCATATTTTTATCTTTGCGGTTTTTCCATATTTTCCATAGCTTCTTAAACATCTCCGGATTAGTCAGGCCTTGTTTCTGCTGCAATGCCGGCCCCGGCTTTAATGAAAAGTCGCCATTATCGGCATCGACAAAACCCGGATCGGCCATTATCGAATTAGCTGTTTTGTCCATGTTCTCGGCATCAACTTTGTTGCGCCAGAATGTGTTTTTATAAACTGTATTACCGTTCCTGCTTCCTTCTTTAAATAAAATCCAGCCTCGCTCATTACCCCGGAAAATATTGTCCCGGATGGAAAGACTGCACGAATCGCGCATCCCAATACCGGCATAACTCGAATCGGCAATAACATTATTTTCCACCTTGACATCCGACCGTGCAAAGCCGCCGATGCCGGTTCCATTGCCTATTATCACATTGTTGGCTATAGTTCCACGTGCGCTTCTATTGCCGAGATAAATTCCTCTGTTGGCGTTTTTAATTATAAGATTATCCTCCATATTCAAAGTTCCGCCGGTGCTCCGCACAGCGTGAAATCTCGAACCCGTGACAACGTTACCAATAATCTCGACGGTTGCACCGGCGTACAGCATAATCCCCTGATGTCCGGAATCCATAATTAAGCTGTTCCGTATGCTTCCTTTTGTGCCCTGGCCGAAGCAGACCGTATATTCGAATCCCTCGAATCTGCACGTATCAATATTCAATTCCGAAAAGCCCATGGAGTTTATCGCCACGGGGCAGCGTTTGAAATTCCCCAGCGGCTGGAAACGGCAATCCCCGACTTCCGTCTTGGTATCTTTTACGGCGACTGCAAAGGGATGCTCGGTTTTGTCACTCGTTGCCAACTGCCATTTAATTGTTAATTCCTCGATTTTTACCTCCCCTTTGCCCTTGGTATCGACAAATATGGCCGGTTCATTGTCGGTGACCTCTAAAATGCACTCGTTACGGGATTCGCCTTTAAGCGTAATGGATTTCTCGATAGTCACCGGCTCTGTATAAATGCCCTTTGGGACAACTACGGTCCGGCCGGCCGGCACAGAATCAATAAGTTGCTGTAAAACATTTTTCGCAGCGGATGTTTCTTTCACCGCTTCTAAACCGGCAGGCGGCCGGCTCGTGCCTTGTTTTTGAGAGTCACCCGGTCCCCACTCGATAATAAATTCATACCACTGTGCTGCATTGAAGCGATTGTCATCCAGCAGAATAGAAAGCGTATAATCGTTTGACTGCTGTGGCAATTCGCTTATCGAGACGGCCCCCCTTCCGGCAATTTTTGTCAATTTGATCTGATTATTCGCCTGCTGCAACGGGACGGCCTGCTCCAGCCGGTACGGTTTCGATACTTTTTCCTGCCACTGGGGTTTCCACGCAGTGCCGTTAATATACGTCGGCTCATCGTGCTTGATATTGCCTGCTCTGTCCCACCATTTACCGGGCAGATCCCAAGCAAGATGCTCGTACCAGAGTTCGACGCCCTTAATCTTGATAATGTCCCTGCCGTCGATGAAGGCTTTTATATGCAAGCCGTCCTTAACGTCGACCGCAGCAGTGGCGGCATCAGTTTTCCGTGCCGGCGATGCAGTTTTAGGCAGCGTTTTCCACTGACGGTAATCACGTGTCGGACCATCTGGAATAATAGCCGCTTCTTCCGGCTGGAGCGGCCAGGGACTCTCAAATCCAATAGGTTTGGAAACACCTATTCCAAGCCGCCTGGCCGGCGAATCCGCTTTCAATGATAAATCATTGCTCTTCGCGTCCGCAAACATCGGATCTATTTCGACATTACCCGCCTGTTTCTCGAGCGCAATTTCCTCCATTGTGTTAGTACCGGCGAGTCGCCGAGCGGTCTTATGCTCATTGTTCCAGAACAAATTCTTTTCAAGCGTAACAATGCCATCGGACACCGCTGAACCTGAATCGCTGCTGATGTCGCCGCACATAACACCATTCGGTTCGGAGAAGAAGATATTATTTTTTACAATTGGTTTCGAGGCACCTAAGACCGAAAGGCCTGCATTCTTATTGCCGGTAAACGTGTTGCCTTCTATTGTATCTCCGTTCTTAAACCAGCACGACATACCGACCATTTCATTAGCATAAAAAAGATTCTGTTTGACGGTGGCCGAGGTCTGTCCCGATGCATAAATTCCGCAGCGGGCATTTCCGAATATCCGGTTTCCAATAATTACCGGCGAACAATCGTCATACCGGATGCCGTGCCATGCCGCCCCGGATATGCGGCAGCGCTCTATTCTCGTGGAATCGCTGCCTCCCCGGATGCGAATACCGGCGTAATGACAATTGCGCAGCTCGCTGTCGAGCAATCGAACGCCGGAACTTCCACCCTGTCTTTCATCAACAACGATTCCAGTACTCCATACTGCCGCCACCAGGCTGTCACGTATCTCCACGTCTGACCCATTTCGGATATTAATGCCGTCTCCGGGACTTCCAATGACCATACATTTTGAAACTGACGCTTTGGCATTGCTGAATTCCAGGATAGACACCGGTATGGAACGCCCCTCCAAACGTCTTCCGGGCGAAGTGAATTTCAAGTCATGAATAACAACACCCTCCGTATCGCTCACAAGGAGAGTCGGTATGCTGTACTTTTCCTTGAATTCCGCCTCGAATTTAGCAGATATCTCTTTGCGCTGCTCGTCAGACTCTGCTTCCTGCATTCGTATTTTGAGCGTGCGCATTACTTCTTCGAACGCATCGGCACCGACGTTTGCTGTCATAATGGTGGTCCGGTTCCAGCCGGAACCTTCAAGCTTGAGCGGCTTGTTGATTTTCAAATGCTCCTCATATACACCCGGCCCGATGCGAATAACTGCGCCTTCGCCAGCAGCATCAACAGCATCCTGAATCGAGCTATAATTCGCACTGCCATCGGCAGCCACCGTAAGCACACCGGTATTTTTGGCCTTTGCCATTGGCAAAACACAAACCGACATAAGGGTGACTATAATAAAGATTGTGGCAATACGTATGCCGCGATATTTCCAGGTCTTCTTCTGAAGCCATTCAAGCCTGACCAATAAACGGCTGGAAGTTTCTGTCATACCCAACAGTCCGAGTCCCGCCTCAACAGGTCTGGCAAGATAACGCTGTGTGACTTCGAGGATTGTTTCGCGGTAATCCATTGTTTTATCCTTCAAAATTCTTGCCACCGTAGCATCACAACAGAGTTCTCTAATGTGCTGGAGCCGGCGCCGAATCAGCCAGAGCAACGGATTGAACCAATAGACAATCTGCAGCAAAATATAAAACGTATTGACCAGCAAGTCCCCTCGTTTGATATGAGCAAGTTCATGCAGCAAAACGTGTTCGGTATGCTTTTTAGAAAGACGATGGACGGCCGATGAAGGCAATACAATTACAGGCCTGAATACACCGAACACCGCCGGAGAAGAAATGTTTCGGGATAAAGCGATATCCGGAGTTTTCCGAAGGCCAAGCTTTTTCGCTGTCTGCATAAGTAAGGGCCCAAACCATTGCGGCAGATCATTGTGGAAGTCACCAGCGTGAAAAGTCCTGATTTTTCGAAATCTAATTATCACCCACAAAGACAATGCTATCACAACTATTAACCAGACCGCCATCGCGTACGAGTGCCAGTGGAGCTTTACGCTGACTTCCGATCCGGCAATATCACTCGAATATGTCCGCATATAAGGCTCATCCATCAAATTTGTCATTACGGCCTCGGATTCAAAGAAAGGCTCTGTACTAATGTCCTGAAGATATGCACTCCTTTCTGAACCAAGTTTAATAGAAGGAAATTCAGTCCGAGTACCAGTTGCCAAAAGCTGCGTTGCCATCCGGTCTGTCTTTATTCGAGCTTGTGATATGATGCTGGAGGATGATGAAAATGAAGGTGGTAATATAAGCTTTATAAGGACCAGCAACCAAAGCGCATACCTCACCTGCGGCCAGATATGTCTTCTTAAAAGAAGATCGATAACACAAAGGAAAACCACCAGAACACTTACCTGCCAGAACATCGGCCACATCCAGTTCCACCAGCCCTGTGCAATAGCATTAATCTGCTCAACCATTTTTGTTCTCCTTATTTCTGCTTTTTCCGGAAAGTATTTCGATTAGTTCCTGCCGCTGTCCGGCGGACAAATTCTCATCTTCCACCAGAAAGTACATCATAGGCCCGAAAGCTCCATCGAAAGCCCGATCCAGCACCATTCTCAAAGCAGTTCTGCGGGCCTGCCGGCGTGATAATCGGGGCTCATAAAGGCCGGCATTGCCCCGTTTACTTTTATTTACGGCCTTCTTCTCAACCAGTCGATCCAGCATGGTTTTTACAGTCGTATAAGCCCAGTTCACAGTAGCCGGTAAACGTTCAAAAATATCCCGTGCCCTTGCCGGATGCCTTTCCCACAATGCATTCATGATTATCCACTCAGGTTCAGTCAGTTTCATATTTTCTCTCCTTACTACAAACGTAATAGAAATTACTACATCTGTAGCATTTGTCAACAAGAAAAATAAAAAATTTTTCGGAATAATTTTATGAGCACAACGAAAAATGAACTGTGGTTGCTTTTAGACGTAATACCATAGCAGGACGATATGTTTTTAGGAGTATTGGTATTTGTAGGCTTATGTTCTTAGTCTAAAAGGAGTTGTAAAATGGATGCTATAAAGATAACAAGAGCAAGATTACATTATTTCGCCTTATTGTTCGTAACGTTTTATTCAGTCCCTGCCCAGGCACAGATTGTTGATGTTGCATGGACATTTGGAAACATCGGATCTTCCTCGTACCGGTTGAATTCCTTCGAGCCGTCCGACATCGATTTTGGGACAATCGGCGGCGAAGACCCCACACTGCCGCTGGAACTCGGCAAACGTTACCAGGTGAAAGTAACCAACTACACTATTCATCCCTTTGAAATCATCGCCAAAGCGACGTCTCCCGCCCAGGATAACGTGCTTCTGTCTATGGCGATCGAGGGCCCTTTCGAGTCGGATCCCCAGGTCAACTGGGTGGATGACGGCCAGGGTACTGTTCGATTTACACTAACTTTGCCGCTTTACCAGGCAATGACTAAAAATGATTTGATTCCAGGCTACCGCTGCCGGCCTCATTTGTTTAGCATGCGCGGTGATTTTCTCATATCGGGCCTGCCTATTGCTGAGCATATCAGCACATCTCACGTACAGATTGAACTGGAAACTATCGCTTCCGGACTAACGGCGCCGATTGATTTAGTACCTGAACCGCAAGTACCCGGCATTCTCTACGTCGTAGATCAGGCAGGCAAGATTCTCACTATCTCCGATGGACAACTCCAGGCGGAGCCGTTCCTGGATGTGACGGATCGTATCGTTCAACCACTCGGAATCCTCGGGAGTTTCGATGTCGACGATTTTGACGAACGCGGCCTGTTGGGACTTGCTTTCTATCCCGATTTCTCAGACGCCGCCTCGCCGGGACACCACAAAATCTATACTTACACAAGTGAACCTGTCAATGGCCCGGCAGATTTCACGGTAGACCTGCCGCCCGATCAAATCAATCACCAAAGCGTAATAACTGAGTGGCAACTGGCCGCAGGCGGGCTGCATATCGATCCGGATTCAGCGAGAGTGCTGCTGAGAATCGATCAGCCCCAGTTCAATCATAACGGCGGAGCTATTGCTTTCGGCCCGGACGGCTATTTCTACATCACACTTGGCGACGGCGGAGGAGCCAACGACACGGATGCCGGGCATGGAGAAACGGGTAACGGACAGAACATCAATACCGTACACGGCAGTATCCTTAGAATTGATCCGATAGCACCAGAATTAACGCCGGACAGCCGTGATACTGCTGGCGCCAATGGGGCTTATAGAATCCCATGGGACAATTATTTTGTCGGAATCGAAGGAATTGATGAGATATTCGCCTACGGTTTCCGCAATCCTTACCGCTTCAGTTTCGACAGGCTTAGCGGCATGCTTATCGCCGCCGACGTCGGGCAGGATTTTGTCGAAGAGATAAACATTGTTCGCAAAGGACTTAACTACGGCTGGAATGTCAAAGAAGGCGACTTTTTGTTCGATCCACAGGGACAAAATATAGGTCTGCTCTTCGAGGATTCCAGCCTGATAGATCCCGCAGCCCAATATGACCATGATGACGGTTTATCCGTCATCGGAGGCCATATGTACTATGGAGCACAAATCCCTGAACTGCGAGCGCTTTACATATTCGGCGACTTTTCAAGAGGTTTTCGAGATGCGGATGGTCGTTTATTTGCCGCTGACCTTTCAAAAGGGAAAATCCGGGAACTGCTGATTGGGAGCGACTCTCAAAACCTGAATCTGTACGTCAAAGGACTGGGGCTCGACCATGACGGCGAGATGTACGTTCTGGCAAGCTCGGCCCTCGGCCCCTACGGCAACACCGGCGTTGTGCTGAAAATTGTTCCGTTATCAGATGATATTTAGTTCGCCGTACTCGGTTTAGAAGTTACGAAGTATTTATAGAAAGCTGCTTATTAAATAACCAAGAGCCAGAAAGGCATCTGTTACCAGCACAGTTAAAACATTAGCTTTTAATGCAGGCACCAGTTCATGAGCATTGTCGTAATGCTTGAACGTTATTTTAACTGCCTTGTAAGCAAAAAAGATCGAGTGAAAGCCGATGAGGGTTAATGGCGGCATCAATTTGAACACTACTCCGCCAATAATACTCAGGTATGTCAGTAACACCAACGCAGCATATAACCGGCTCGCATTTTTAGGCCCCAGGGCGATCACAAGATTATACCGGCCGCCTTTCTTGTCGGCTTCGGCATCTGGGAACTCATTTAAGAAAAGCAGATTCGCAGTTAAGAATCCCGGCGCCAGAGAGGCAACGAAAGCTTCAAGACTGTATCTGCCGGTTTGAACAAAATACGTCCCCAAAACCGGCAGCATTCCCAATCCAAGGCCGGCCCAGAATTCTCCTACCAGCCATTTTGTCAAATGAGATGTATAAAAGTAAATAACCGGCCCGCCAAGAAGTATCAGAGGCAGAAGCTGCCAGCCGGAAACAAAAGTCAGATAAATACCAATTGCCAAGGCTGTAATCAGACAGCCCATGCCATACATATACACACCCTTCGGTTTGAGAAGTCCGGCAGGAAGAATTCCGCTGCCGCCGGAAAACGGCGTTCGATTGGTTTCCAAATCTATGCCGCTCTTATAATCGAAATAATCATTCAGAATATTGACGCTGGAATGAGCCAGCACCAGACCGATCATTGTCAGGACGAATTTAAGCAGGTCGAAACAACCTTCGTGCCGGGCAATCGCCGTACCCAAAAGAACCAAGACAACCGACAGCAAAAGAAACTGTGGCCGTGTCTCTAAAAACCATATTTTAAGCTTCATTCATAACTCCTAAAGACTTCTAATTTCAAAGCATTATCCATATTGTCGAAATTCTGTCACGATTTTTTCTCTTTACAATCTGAATTTGACTTGTTTGTTTTCATCAACTATCAAGAAGGTTATAATGCAAAATTAAATTACAAAATCCTGATATTATTAAAACTTTTTAAGGATTAAATAATGTTCTATCCTCATGTCTCTTCAAAAGAAAGTTCGAGAAAGTTGACAAGCCATCATATCGGAGTCACTAACGTTTTAATTATTATGATTGTCGCCCTGCTTTATATCAGCCCGGCAAAAGTTGAAGCTTCATCGAACAACGACTCACTAAAGCCACTCAACCGATTCCCCCATATGGTGCAGGAATATTTCGTCAAGTCCGTGCGTCGCATTGAAAATCGTGCGAATGAGCGGCGAGCCGGCCTTTTAACAAAGGCCGATGCCGAAGCGTACGTTCGTGACGTTCGTGAAAAGATCCGGCAGAGCTTTGGGCCCTGGCCGGAAAAGACGCCCCTAAATCCGCGTATCACCGGCGTCGTCGAGCGGGATGCGTACAAAATAGAGAACATTATCTTCGAAAGCCGGCCAAATTTCCTTGTCACGGCAAACCTTTATATCCCCAAAGGCCGACCGTTCCCGCTGCCCGGCGTTGTCGGAACATGCGGCCACTCGGCAACCGGCAAAATGATTAATCTGTACCAATCCTTCGCCCAGGGACTCGCCCGGCAGGGATACATCGTTTTGATTTACGATCCCATCGGCCAGGGCGAACGCCTCCAGTACCCCGACGAGAACCTGAAATCGAAAATCGGCGTCGGTGTCCGCGAGCATTTATACGCCGGCAACCAGCAGTTCCTTGTCGGCGAGTTCTTCGGCTCATGGCGGGCATGGGACGGCATACGCGCGCTGGATTACCTGCTGAGCCGTGATGAAGTCGATCCGAAGCACATTGGAGTCACCGGCAACTCGGGCGGCGGTACAATGACTACCTGGCTGTGCGGCGTAGAACGTCGCTGGACTATGGCAGCACCGAGCTGCTTTGTCATCACTTTCCGCCGGAACACAGAGAACGAACTACCAGCCGACACCGAGCAATGCCCGCCTAATGCGTTAGCTTTAGGGCTTGACCATTCCGATTTTCTTGCTGCTATGGCGCCCAAACCGGTTATCATTCTCGCAAAGGAGAAAGACTACTTCGACGCCCGAGGCGCCGAAGAGGCTTATCAGCGGCTTCGTCACTTGTACGGACTCCTGGAAGCCAAAGACAACATAGGACTTTTCATGGGCGCTGGCTATCATGGCTATTCCCAGGACAACCGCGAGGCTATGTACAAATGGTTCAACCGTGCTACAGGTATCTCCGATGCCCAAAAAGAGCCGGAGTTAGTCATAGAAAAAGACGAAACGCTCTATTGCGCGCCGCGAGGGCAGGTTTGCGAGCTGAATTCACGCCCCATCTATTCGTTTACGAAAGAGCTGTCCCAACAACTGGCAAAGCAGCGGCGAAAAAATATTCCTGAACCAATGCTCAAACGGCGTATAGCTAAGGTGCTGGGATTCAGAGGGTCAACGGCTTTTCAGAAACAGGATCCGCCCGAATATCGCATCCTCCGCAACTGGAGCTCACGCCGGTTCCCTAAGCCGCGTTGGACGACCTACCTTATCGAGACCGAGCCGGGAATTCTTGCTGTCGTGTACCGGCTATCCGACGAGCGGCTTTACTCCCGACCGCCTAAAGGTCAGAAGCGTGCTATACTTTATATTTCGCACCAGTCCAGCGACGCCGAACTCCGCACGGAACCACTTATCAAAGAGCTTATTGCCGCCGAGCCTGATGCCGCCTTTTACACATGCGACGTACGGGGTATCGGAGAATCCCAGCCGGATACGTGCAATGAGAATTCGTATCTCGGCCCCTACGGCAGCGACTATTTCTATGCTATTCATTCGATTATGCTCGGCAAGCCGTATCCTGGCCAGAGGACCCGCGATATCCTCCGCGTACTCACCTGGCTCAAAAGCAACGGCCACGAGGAAATACACTTGGTCGCCAAAGGTTGGGGCACTATCCCGGCAACGTTCGCTGCAGTCCTGTCGGACCAGGTCAAGCAGTTAACGCTTAAAAACGCCCTGACCAGCTATTCCGATATCGCCGAGTCGGAGACGTATTCCTGGCCGCTCTCAGCCCTCGTGCCCAACATCCTGAAGTCCTTCGATCTGCCCGATTGTTATAAAGCTCTTGAGAATAAGAACTTAATGCAGATTGACCCACGTGGACCAAATAACTTATGATAACTACGATGTTAGTTGCGTTTTTTCAAGATTTTCTACTTGATTTGGCCGAAGAATTATTGTATTAACGAAGTATTGACAATGTCAATACTTTAGTGCAAATCTTGTTTTGTTGATCAGGAGCCTTAAATGCGAAATGGCACTTATGTACAAGCACGAATAGATCCTCGCATAAAGGAAGAGGCACGAAATATACTTGATGAATTGGGTATATCAATGTCTGAGGCAATAGTGGTCTATCTCAAACAAATTATTCTACAAAGAGGTATTCCATTTGAGCTAAAGCTTCCCAGCAAGGACACATTGCAGGCCGTGCAGCAGTTAGAAGCTGATAAAGGTGTTACTTTCGACAGCGTAGATAAGCTGATTGAGGATTTAGATAATTGAGAGTAACGCGTTCCAGCAGGTTTAAGAAAGATTACAAACTCGCAAAAAGACAACAGAAAAACCTGTTTCTACTCAGAGACGTTATTGAAAAACTCGTAAATGAGCAGCAAATCCCGGAAAAATTTCGAGATCATAAGCTCACCGGTATCCTGAAAGAATATCGAGAATTACACTTAGAGCCTGATTGGCTTCTCATATATAGAGTTGATGAAAATAAAGAAGAACTGAAACTCGCCAGGCTCGGCTCCCACTCAGAACTCTATAGTAAATAGCTCTATTAAACCCTAACTCACGGGTGTTTTAACCTTCACAGCGTTGGCAGCTCGTAGCCTTTGCGGTATTGCTTGGTCAGGTAGGTGTTTGCTTCGTCATCGTCGATGAAGCGATCATTTGCAGCATCGAATTTCAGCCGATGGCCTACCCGCATCGCGATATTTGCCATGTGACAGAGCGCTGCCGAGTGATGGCCGACCTCGACGCCGGCGTACAGGTCGCTCGCCTTACGGCTGCGGACTGCGCTGACAAAATTCTGAGCGTGCTTATAGCTGCCTCGCGGGCCGCCGGGGCCTTCCTTGCCGTTCTTGAATGTGACCTGCCAGCCTTTTCTACCGATGGACAAGGTTCCTTCGTCGCCGTAAAAGATATCGCCGTTATCGTGGCCTTCGAGACCGTACGGCGTCCACAATCGCATCTCATACATCAGGTACACATCGTCATACTCGAAAGTGGCGATTTGCGTATCAGGTGTTTCGTGATCGTCATCGTAGAACAATTGTGTGCCGCTGCACGAGACGGCCTTGGGCATTTCCACACCGAGACCCCAGCGGGCGATGTCGATCTGGTGGATGCCGTCGTTGCCGGTATCGCCCGTGCCGTAATCCCAGAACCAGTGCCAGTTGTAGTGGTAGCGGTTTTTGTTGAAAGGTCTTTTCGGAGCAGGGCCGAGCCAGAGGTCGTAATTTACGCCGGGCGGCGTTTCACTGTCGGATTCGCGGCCGATGGGACCACGCAACTGGCAGTTAATCGCTTTGGCCATACGGATTTTGCCGAGCTTGCCCGACTTGAGGTATTCAACGGCCTCTATCGTGCCGTCGGTGCTGCGTATCTGCGTGCCGTGCTGGACCATCTTGCCTTGCTTTCGAGCAAGATTTATAAGCAGGCGTCCTTCAGCGATAGTGTGACTGAGCGGTTTTTCCACGTACACATCCTTGCCGGCAATAATCGACGCAGCAGCCATCGGCACATGCCAATGATCAGGCGTTGCGATGGCGATGATGTCTATAGATTTATCTTCGAGCATCCGGCGATAATCAACGTAGCCAGTAACAGATTGGTTGCGGTCTTTGTATTGCTTTACTCGCCGCTCCAAGACATTGCTATCGACATCACAAAACGCGACAATTCGCACGCCATCGAGATCATTGAACTCATTAGCAAGTCCATTACCGCGACCTCGAATACCTGCTACGCCAACGAGAAGATCATCGTTAGCACCTCGTGCATTAGAGAACGGTATTGCCATCGCGGCACCGACCGCCGCGGTACTTTTAACAAAATCTCTGCGTGTAAGTTTATTCATCGTTAATCTCCCTTCACTCTGAGAATTTTTTAAATCTTTCTTCAATCTGCTGGTTCGTTCGGAATCCTTCGTACACAATCACAAGAAACCTGAAATGTGCCGTCTCGTCCTGTTCGAGCGTTAGCCGCAGCGGTATTATTTTGTTCTTACGATATTTCTTAGGCTGCTGTCTCTGGAAGTCACCCTGGCCGAGCGGATTGGCCGAGAACAGGCCGTAATTTCTAACATGCCAGTACGTAGGGTAGTTTATGCTGGCCGGGTGGTTGAGAATTGCAACACCGACGACCTTATTCTGTCTGACACCCTGCAGGGCCACCCAGCGTGCTCTTTTGCCCCAGATATTTTTTGCCGTTACGTCGCCGTTGGAGCTGAAATATCTGCCGGTACCGGTGATAGATTCATCCGGCAGAAGCCGACCCGGCTGCGGTGAGATTTCAGGATTGTCTTCTCTAAGATAATCGCTAACGCGGATCGCCAGCATGCCTTCCTCGATATCTTCGAATAGGACACGGGGGCACTTAGCCGTCAGGTCGATACCCAAGTCTATAGCATATTCATGCTCATGCTCGCCGACTGTAAAAAGCATCGTTCTTTTTTCCTCGAGCAGGACCTGCTTGTTCTCGTCTATCCAGTGCGATATAGCTGAGATTTTTCCGGTGCCGGTACCGCTTACTACTTCAGTGATTTCCTCATGCCTGATTTGTGGTGAGAGGCTTTTATTGTTCCAGAATTTAACACCGTTGACCAGGTCGACGGCAAAAAAGATGCCGATGTGATGCTCGTGATCCGTGCTGCCGCCCTCTAATTCTGTGAGCGGATGGCGCCTGCTGACTTCGATGCCGGAAGGCGTCCGCACCGGAACCAGCAGCGGCTTGGGCATATTGTCGCCATAAAGATAGCTTGTAAAAAGCTCTCCGGCAATAACCACGTCGATTCTTTTTTCTTCTTTGACAAGCTCGACTTTCGGCGTTGCAGCAATTAGATCAGCGGCAAAAAAATATATTGATATGGCAAAAATAAATCTTTTCATAATATTCCTTTCCTGCTTAAAGCCATGTAAAGAATACCACGGATACACCAACAAATCACCTAAAAACTTCGATCGACAAGCTCATCAGGTGGCAGAACCCCAAAAAACCTTAAATTCTTGTTGCAATCCGGACACAGCAACGTTATAATACGCAGCTTATATTGAAATGATTGTTATATGTGAGTGCTGAAATAGCAGAATCGGTGCTCAATGATTGTTGCATCAAGGCTTATCGTTGGCGTCATTTCTTTAATTCTGCAGAACTTTTATTGGAAGTACTTTACCAACCGAGCTGGCAGCGGTAAACACTCCAGTAATTATGATATGTACCGGTTTTTCTCTATGGGGAAATGTGCCCTGGTGCAAACAAATAAGTTAATAAGGAGAACAGAATGAACATTTATGTAGGAAATTTGTCCCATGAAGTAACGGACGAAGACTTGCGCCAGGAATTCGAGGAATTCGGACAGGTTGAATCGGCGAATGTAATTAAGGACAAGTTCAGCGGTGAATCGAGAGGATTCGGCTTCGTGGAAATGCCCTCAAAAGAAGAGGCTACCGCGGCAATAAGCGGTCTGGAGGAGCGGGAGTTGAAGGGCAGAAAGATTAACGTAAACGAAGCTCGCCCCAGGCCTGCTAATCGTGGAGGCGGCGGCGGACGACGCGATTCCAGGCGCGGCGGCGGTGGAGGCGGACGTGGACGCGGCGGACGAGGTGGCGGTGGCGGTGGCGGCGGCGACAGACGGCGCTACTAACAATCCCATAGCAATTTGCTATTGCCCAGATACTTTGTGACGTGATAAGTTCTTCATATTCACCGCCGGTAAGTCGGTGTATATGTTATTGTTGCAGGTTCTTCGTGAAGCGAAGATGGCTTCCCGGCAGCATATCGTCATGTGACGAGACGGTAAGATACGCCAGCAGAATAATAAGAACTGGAACCAGCAACCAACTTATCCAATGTCGCACGCTCTGCTTCCAGAATTGATCCGAGGCAGCAGTCTGAGCTTCAGACAGAGTTCCTGGTTTGTCAGATAACACCAGCACAATCAATGAACATATTCCGCCGGTTATCCAAAATGTCACGTGTACGAAGAAGGCTCCTTTTCTGGCCATCCCCGGCAAGGCCTGTGTGAAGGCACCGGCGATTGCAATCCAGAGAATGAGAAGGAATAATAACTGGCCTCGACTGAAATAGCTGGAGGGCGCTAAAGGTAAATCGTGACGACGATACCGGATGATTGCTACTAATATCATTGCTGATAGCAGCAGCCCTACAATTAAAAACCACCATTGGACAGGGATTCCGAAGAGATGTTCCGGGATGTGTTTGCCCTTTGCCCAGTTTATAACGTTTTTATGCAGATTGTCCCACATCATTATGATAAGCAAAAACAGCAATCCAATCGTATTAAGGTTTCCTCCGCCTTGATCTTCTTCCGGCGGGGCCAGCTTCGGCCTTAAACGTCGGAGGAAAACCAGGCCAACTCCCAAACCCATAATCAATCCGAAAAGCTGCTCCATCCATTTCCAGTAGTCCAGGCCCTGCAGAGCTTCAAATCGGCCGATCGGCCCCCACTGAGCGCGACCGAGCATATTGAAAAAATCTCCCACGGCAAAACCTGTCCCTCCGGCCAGAAATCCAAAGAGCGTTACATTTAATGCAGCTCGATTTTTTTGACGAACCAGATAAAACACAATAGCAATGAACAGGCCGACACAACCCGACCAGTTATCGCTGCGTGGCGGTGTCATGTGCAGTCCCAGCAGGCATGTCAGGATTAAGTATCCGGCCCACCAGCCGCCTGCCAGCAGCATGATAAAAAAGCATGCCGGCCGGCTGCTGGGGGCAATAACCGCGTACACTCCGGCTATAAGCAAAGCCGACAATGCCGCAAACCAGTCGGTGTCATGCAAATACCATCTCTCAACAAGCCATTCGGTCAAGCCGCTGATGTCCATTACAAACCAACCGAGCCACAATGCCACTAGAGGGCCGGCGAATTTCTCCAGATACGAGCGAGATTGTGTTACACTCAACGCAAGTATCGCTGAACCAATCCCGGCCCACAATCCTCCAATCAGGAACAGGCTGCCGTATCCGTAAGCGACGTCCGGCAATGAAGAAGCAGCCGTGTAGCCGATTACCTTTCCATAGCTCATCTGCCCGCCGAACGCCCAGCCGACAGCTCCGCAGAACGCCATAATAGTCGATCGCTGCCACCAGTCAGCTCTGCCGGATGCCAGGCAGATTGTAAGACCCAAAAGCGCTCCCGGCACCATTGCTCCTGCTTCATGGCCGTAATCGCCGCGAAAGCCCCACCCGACCGACATGGCCAAACCCGACAATACTATACCAATTAATGCTGAATCAGATTTATATGTTTTCATATCCAAAAAATAAAATCGAAAAATATGTTACCAATTCGTTATAAATTGCCTTATGCAAATAGATGCGCACAATTGTAGTCTAAATAATGTTCTATGAGGATTAAAAACTTGGGAGATTTATCATGACACGGGCAGAAAATTCAAGATGGATATGTTATTTAGGTTTTGCAATCGTAATATTCTGCATCAGCGGGTCGGCAGCTTTTGCCCTGAGCCCTATGGGACCACCAGCATCATACCTGAAACAGCAAGATTTCAAGATAGGAGCCGACTTCTCACACAGCGAGATAGACCTCGAATTCAACGATGGTGAATATGCTGAATATCTTGATGGCTGGTTCGATGCTGCAGGAGGAGAAACGGACCTGAAATTGAAAAATCTCAAGATAAATACGGTTTACGTTAATCTGGGTTACGGCGTTAACGATTACTTCGAGGTGTTTTTGCGTTTAGGCGGAACAAATGCCAGGTTCAGCGGCTCTAATTTTTGGCCGTCCGGCGAGGAATTCGACAGCAGTACCGACTTCGCTATTGGCGGTGGTTTCAAAGCAACATTTTACGATGAAGACAAACTTAAAATCGGCGGGCTGATTCAAGCCGGCTGGTCTGATTTGGATGGTGCAATAAGGCCGAAAGAATGGCCGGTAGCCGACGATACCGTTCAGTTCGACCTTACACAGATCCAGATCGCTGTTGGTCCCAGCTATGAATTAACGGAAAGAGTTTTAATTTATGGCGGCCCTTTCTTACACCTCGTTCGCGGCGATTGGGAAGATGTTTACAATCAAATCGATCTCGGCACGGGAGGACTTCTAACAACAAAAACAAGCTGGACCGTCGAACAAGACTCAAGTTTCGGTGCCTATATCGGTACCCAAATGGAAATTTCTGAAAATAGTTCGTTTATGATCGAGTATCAGCACACATCGGCAGCAAACGCCGTCGGAGCGAGTATGGCAGTAAGATTCTAACCACCGCTTTAATCGAGCATATGAACTGCTCACAATTATTGCTGATACTGTTTTACTTGACAAATTGCAGTTGCTTTGCTAAAATAATAATAGCCATTCCAGAGGCAATTTGACACATATTATCGAATATAGAGTTTGTCCGAGGCTTGATGATGCAAGAATCAGGATTAAGACGGAAATTAGTGCTAATCATAATACTTGGGATTGTGATTTTAGCCGAGCCTGTCTTAGCATCAAGAAGAAGTAGTAGATCATCGAGTTCCCGATCGTCTTCAAGAAGCTCCGGGAGCAGTCGAAGCTCACGAAACAGTTCGAATAGAGGCTCTCAATCGTCTCGATCTTCAATATCAAGCCGGCCGGTTCCGCGCTCAAGCAGCAGCTCACGTGGGACAAGCAGAAGCTCCAGAAGAATTGAACCGCAAAGCCGAACGACTCCTAATGCTCGTAGTACCCGGATTTATACGCCACGCATTTCGCAATCAGGCGCAAGCTCATCCAGCGTTGGAAGTTCAAGCAGTCGGCCTTCGCGAAGAAGTGACGCCCCAATCTCCATACCCGATACGACCACCGACGGCAGCCGGGGCAGCAGAACGACGTATCATTACGATTATCCACCAACGCGCAGAAGTTATTACCATTACCATCGTGACCACGATCCCTCGCACCGGATATTTTACTGGATTTCCTGGCCGGATTGTTGCCATCCCATTTGCTACGACTGGGGCCCTTCTTTCACATTCGGTTACTTCTGGCCGTACTACCATCGCAGGTTTGTCTTCGTCAGCCTCGGCGGTTACTGGCCCTGCTACACATACCGACGTTATTACTGGTATGGTTGGCACCCCTTCTGCTGGCACGGCTGTTATCCGCCGGAATATGTAATCGACGGCACGACTCGCAATTACTATTACTACAGCACCGCTCCACAGGGCGAGGAATTAAACAAAGCGCATAAAAAGTTCGAAGAGAATGCTCCGGCCAAACCCGCTGACGAAACACAGGCCGACCGTGACTTCGAAGCAGCAGTAAAAGCCTTCGATGCCGGTTATTATTCGACCGCAACGACGAAGTTTCAAAACGCGATGCAATTGGCACCCGGGGACATCGTAGTACCGTTCGCCTATGTGCAGGCCCTTTTTGCCGACGGCCAATACCAAAAGTCAGCCGAAGCTCTGTGTGAAGCCCTGTTGAAATCATCGCCGCAGGAGGAAGGTGTGTTCTATCCTCGCGGCCTTTACTCCGACGAAAGTCTCCTGGAAAAGCAGATTGAGCAGCTGTCCGAAGCTGTCGAAAAGGATCCCGTCAATGCGAGAATGAGACTCCTGCTGGGTTATCAGCTTCTCGGCACGGGCAAACTCGACGAGGCTGCCGGACATCTGGAAAACGCCAGGCTTAACAGCCACACTAATCTGGCCGCCACTCTGCTGATCGACGTGCTGGAAAAAAACAAAGAAGGCCGGAACAAAAACACGGATTCGAATCAAGAGCAGACGGAAAAACCAGCAGAGCATGCTCCTAACGATTCAAAAGACAAAACCACTCCAAAGCCAGCAATGAAAGATATAGACCTGTCCACCATGGCTTTGGCCGCCGACAAATGGCTCGACGAGCTATAGATAATTGTCACATAATAGTCAGCGTCGATTCATACACCAATCGGTTCAACGTCGCTTCTTCGTCTGAATTGGTTTTTTGCCGTATGGCCTGGGTACGAACATATCGTCTTTAGTCAATCCGCATTTCTCAGCTACTTCGAGCGAGTATTCCAGGCGCCCCAGTTCTCTGCCGCCGTTGTTTGTTCCGAATGCAAACTTCACTCCAGCCTGTTTTGCCAGCTTGACGAATTTCATGCTGGGAATGCGATATCTGGCGTTGATTTCAATCGCCACGCCGTTGCCGGCGGCGGCTTGTGCGACCTTTTGCATTCGCTGCTGTGTCCACAGCTTGTCATACCGCTCGGCGACTACAGCCGGCAGAAACGTCGGATTTACGAAAATGTCGATTGGCTCGTTCTCCAGTATCGTCACAATCTTGTCGACGTACATATCCATGAATTCCTGCTCGTCGTCGATATGTACTTCGTTTGCCATCCACAGCCGGGTGCGCCGGCCCTGTTTGTCATGGAAGGTTAAAGCATCGGAAAAAACATAATCGAATGTAGCGATTAGCTCCGGCGAAAACATATTGACCCACTCGCGACCCTCGGCCTGCATTGCTTTAAAGACAGGTCGGCCCTCCAGCCGGTCGAACGACCGCTTTAACTGCTCGTCGTTTATCACTGGAAAACCCAGGCCGCAGTTTTCCGCTATGCCGTAAGTTATACCAGCCTCAAGGGATTTCTCAAGTGCCTGCTCAAGAGTCAGCCCTCCTTTCAAGTGCACATGATAATCAATCAGCGGCAGCTCTTTGGCATGAAACGCTGAAATCCGTTTTTCGTATGCAATCTGTTCGGCTGAGCGTGAGTCCTCGGACCTGTTGCCGTCCGGCAGCGACTTGACGCGGATATTTCTGAAATAAACAACATTACCTTCTCCGGATCCCTGCAGTGCAAACGTTCCGTGTGAAAGCAACCTGGCGGCACCTGATTCGGCTCGTACGGGATCATCCGGCTCGATATAATCCACGAGAAGCCTGCCGTCGATACCGATACGAATCCGCCTACCCTCGACGATAATATATACTGTGAACCATTCCTCGTCTTTAGCACAAGAAACGAACACATCCCTCACTCCATACAGGCTGCCGGTTTTTCGCAGTTCCCGATTAACGTTCGCTGCCGAATGAGTATTGTTGATCTGTACTTCGTAGCCTTTTATCGGCAGATCCAGGCGCTTATACTCGCTATGAAAGAAAATTCCTGAGTCGGCCTTCGTCATTGTCATGACTTCTAACTTCAGCTCGAAATTAGTGAAATCATGTCCCTGTATGGGACCGTCGTAAAACAGGTGACTTATAAGCCCATCGGCAACAATCATACCGTCTCGAACGCTGAAGGTCCCGCTATCGCCGCCGACCTTCCAACCATTTAGAGTTTTGCCGTCGAAAAGCGATATCCATTGAGAGGCATCTATTTCGGACGCTATAACCAAACTGGAATAAGCTACAGTAAACAACAAACATAATCCTAACAATTCTATATTTGATTTTTTCATATCAGGATTCCTAAATTTATATTCTGTAAGTTTATCCTCCTTTATAGCGTACTTTATCGCCGGCAAAGCAAATTGTCAAATCCTATACGTATAACAATCGATGAAAAAAGATTCAGGCCTTTTTGTTATTGACATGAGTAGTAGCTATCAGGTAAAATCAATATAGGTAATACACAGCAAAAGCTCCCAAAAATTTTGTAACACAAGGAATGGTGGAAGGTAGATTGAAAACGGACGCACAAGGAAAATCACAAAAAGGCGGATTTTCCATTTACCGACAGTATCAAACGATAACTTAAGTTCTACATGATGTGAAAATAACAATAATGTATCTAATAAAGGAGGACAAACATAAAAACATCAAAATTGCTTTTCGTGGTCGTACTGTGCCTGTTTGGTCATAACGTTATAACTCAAGCGGCCATTGTTGGGCCGTATCGGGCAGATGATTTTACACTTCATTTATGGCATTTCGACGGAGCACCGGACAGTACAATCGTAATTGACGAAACTGTGATAAACGCCACACCGCTGATGCTGGACTTGATAGGCACAATCGAACCTGCCTCGGCAGCAGGCTTCGGAAATGCATTACAGGCAGGCAATGGGTCTTATGCCTGGGTCGATGCAGGCATTCAACCTATATCACAGTTCACTTCATCTGATTACAGCGGAGCGCTTACATTTGAAGCCATCATTCGCCCGGATGTTGACCCTCTGGCTCCCCCTAATCACATGCAGATTCTATGTGGCGACCGAGAAGGCGATCTGGATGTCAGGTCATGGCAGTTTTGCATAAATACTGCAGGCCAGTTGGAATTCACCTTACTGGCCGGCGGAGTTCAGAGCCTTACTGCTCCGCTTCCATCCAGCGGACCAAATGCAGCATTACAGGGCCAGTGGTACCATGTGGCTGTGACCTATACTGGCATAGAAGGAACCGATGGAAACTTCAAAATGTACTGGACGTTACTTGATGAAAACAGAACCGAGGCAAATCTGCTTGCGGAATTTAACATGCAGGCCGACCTGGGAGGTGAGCCCTTGTTTGTTGTTGGTACCAACGGCAGAAATCCTGATGGAGAGGGATTTCAAGGTCTGATTGACGAGGTTCGTATTAGTGCTTTGGATCGCTTTCCAAATGAAATGCAGTTAGTCAGCCGCACACATGTCGGTCCTTATGAGGCGGACGGCCAAACATTGCACCTGTGGCATTTTGATGAAGCCGCGGACAGCAACACCGTCACCGATTATACGGCGTACACTCCAATGACCTTAACTCTTCAAGGAAATTCTACTCTTGGTAATCAATCACTTGAAGGTTTTACAACGGCTATGCTAACAAGCAGCAGTTCATACGCCACGGCTGAATCTCAACCCTTGACAGAGTTCGTCGGATCAGACGGGGCATTTACATTCGAAGCGATTATTCGCTCGGACGTTGATCCTTTGGCCCCACTTAACCACATGAATATTATTTGTGGTGAGAATAGCGGCGGACTGGAAACCCGCTCATGGCAATTCCGCATCAACACGCAGGGCCGGCTGGAATTCATTTTATTGGCAGGCGGTGTTCAAAGCCTCACCGCGCCACTGCCTTCCAGCGGGCCGAATGCTGCGGTTGCAGGGCAATGGTACCATGTTGCCGTAGCTTATAACGGCGCCGAAGCAACAGATGGTAATTTGAAGCTTTACTGGACATTGATAGACAAGGGTAAAACAGAGGCGGCCCTTCTTGATGAATTCAATATGCAGGCCGACTTAGGAGGTGATCCAATATTTACAATTGGAAGCAGTGGTCGCAATCCGGGAGGAGAGTATTTCCGCGGCCTGATCGATGAGGTCCGTATCAGCAGCCTGGATCGGTTGCCGAACGAGATGCTCTTTACCAGTGAGGGTTCGGTCCTCGCCCCTGTATTTTCTGTTCAACCGTCTGATCAATTAGTCGGTTTGGGCGAGACATTAAAACTTCAGGCCCTTGTATCCGGAGCACTTCCCATGTCCTACCAGTGGCAGTTTAATGATGTCAATCTGCCGGATGAACTCAGCGATACGTTGCTCATCCCCGACATAGCATTTGAAAACGATGGTGAATATAGAGTTATCGCTACCAACGAGCACGGCAGTGCCGTCAGTGATACGGCCAAGGTTACTGTAGGAGCCACATTCTCCGAGCTATTCAATACTGGTATTGATGACTCAGGTACTGCGTTATCCGGAGAATCTATCGACCCGCACTATTTTCTCATCGACAGCAACGATCTGGCCAATCTTGGTCCGAACGTGTTTGTTATGATTGATGATCGAAATGAAAATGGCGTCATAGATGAATCTGACTGGCCACCTTTTCCGACGTTCGTTATTAATTCAGAGAGTTCGAAATGGGCAGGTTCAACGCTTGCATTAGAGGCCAGCCCCACCGGCCGATACACATATCACACTAACTTTGTCATTGATTCGGTGGATCCAAACACCGCCATCCTGGAAGGCAAATGGGCCATGAACACACAGGGTGTGGACATTTTGCTCAATGGCCAATCAATGGGCATTCCGAACGACAACCAAGATGCATACAGAGGATTTGACAGCTTTACGATAACCGAGGATTTTGTGCCGGGCCTGAATACACTGGATTTTATAATCCAGCATACAGCAGAAGACAACTGGATTACAATCACAGGCTTCCGTGTTGAAATGCGAGGTGTAGGTGAAGTACTACCGGCAGGTCCGCCGGAGATTATCACCCAGCCGGAAAGCAAAACTGTTCGTAATAGCGGCAAGACAACGCTTTCAGTCGTTGCCTTAGGAAGACCTCCGCTGTCTTATCAGTGGCTTTTCAACGGGATTCCAATTGACGACCCTAATGCCGCTAAGCGCACATTAAGCCTGAATCCTGCGGATAATAGTTCGGCCGGTTCTTACTCGGTTATAGTAACAAATGATTCCGACTCGGTCACAAGCGATGTGGTTGAATTAACAGTGGTGCAGGAAAATCAACCGCCGGTAGCTGATCTCTATAAGGTAACGACCACCAGGGACCAGCCGATTGTCATCTCGGTCTCGAACTTGATTTGGAATGTGAGCGATCCTGATGGTGACTGGGTCAGCTTGTATACTGTCGATGAAACCGGTACCAATGGCGGGACTATCTTCGATCCGGGCGGGGCATGGTTTACCTATACGCCTCCAGCAGGATTTACGGGATTGGATAAGTTTACATATCTAATTAAGGATCAGTTTGAGGCTGAACTGATAGGAGAAATTGAAGTTGAAGTCGTAGAAACAGTCGAATAAGTTAAAAGTGTGGGCAATAGATTTTTTATTTGTTGTACTACTATATTGGAAGTTAATCAAGTAGCCGGAAATATCTATTTCCGGCTACTTTTATGCCCTTAAAACCCGGCTATTTTCCATAAAATAAAAGATTTGCATTGACTCAATGACGACCAATCTGGTATATATGATAATGGAAATTAAGGGTATAGTATTTCAGGTATCGCTGCCGAACTTCTATTGGATTGCTTTAGCAACTGGCTAAAGAGTAATCATACAAACTCTTTGATAAGGAGGATTATTATGTCTAAGAAACTGTGTTTCGGAATACTTGTGGCAATCGCTTTAAGC